>ENA-OFCX01000015-OFCX01000015.1-metagenomes-genome-assembly--contig:-NODE-15-length-87892-cov-5.654975_pt1 | contig 87892 bp, 81 predicted proteins | sample MGYA00153384_OFCX01 | MGnify analysis MGYA00153384
AATCTCAGTGGAATCACCTCCCGAGCTTCAGTATCAAACCCTATTGGAAAAGACTGGTCTCTGCCCGTCGCAATCGCAACAACGAGAATCCGGGGACATCATAAAAATAGCGCTTTCTTTCAATTCTGGAAGGCCAACGGACTGAAACCGCACCGTGTCGAGACGTTCAAAGTCTCGCGCGACCCCAAATTCGCCGGGAAACTTGAGGATATTGTCGGGCTCTACGTGTCGCCGCCATTGCATGCGTTGGTGCTCCGCTGCGATGAAAAGAGCCAGGTTCAGGCGCTTGACCGCACGCAACCGGGGCTACTGATGAGGCCAGGGTGCGCGGCCACGATGACACATGACTACAAACGCCACGGCACCACCCCCTTGTTTGCCGCCATGAGTACATTCGACGGCAGCGTCATCTCGCGCTGCGAACAACGCCGTCGTCACAGCGAATGGCTCGCCTTTCTGAAGCAGATTGATCGCGAGACGCCGCCAGAGAAATCCTTGCACCTGATCTGCGACAACTACGCCACCCACAAGCGCCCTGTGATCATCGCGTGGCTTGAGAAGCATCCGCGCTTTCACATGCATTTCACACCCGCTTCAGCCTCATGGCTAAACATGGTGGAGCGTTTCTTTCGCGACATCACGACCGCGAGGCTGCGAAACGGCGTATTCCGCAGCATGCCGGAATTGACTCAAGCTATCGATGACTACATCAAGCATCACAACAAAAACCCGAAGCCCTGCATCTGGACCGCGCAGGCCAAAGGTATCCTCGAAAAAGTCATTCGTGCCAATCGTCGCTTAAATAGCAAACAGAATGCAGCACTACACTATTGTCGTGTCACGCCTGAAATGACACTAGTGGTTGTGAAAGGCGCAAAGCACAACGGAGTTCTCGATGCGCCTTAGTTTCAGGAAGCGTTGAAAACTCTTGTGGCAAAAAACGGGTTGTGATTCGCTTAGGGTGAGTAGGCTCTGCTACTTGTTGTGGCGCCCGTTCACCCTGAGCCCGTCGAAGGGTCGGCGTTACGGCACCAAGGCTTCGACGAGCTCAGTCCGAACGGCATTCGGAAGAGGTCTCTTAGCCGAATGGCACGGGCTGCCCTCCCCACAAATATTTGGTACTACTCTCCATGCTCCTCGTCCCCGGCACACTCCCCGCGAACAGCGCAACGCTTAAAGCGTTGTGCGCTGGGCTTGCCGCGCATTCAGACGTAGCTACGTTGCTGCGTTCTGCCACCGTTGAGCCGTTTTCGGGTTCATGGAGTGATGCTGAGCGGGAGGCGCTGGCGTTGTCTGGCAACGCTTTGCCGTCAAGCAGCCACCACAGCATCGCCACGCCGCTGCATGCGGCCTTGGGGCTCACTGATCTCATCCCGCTTGATCCCGCAAATGTCCCGCTAACTGACGACGAATCGCGTGCGCTGTGCGAGGCGGCGGACGCGCATTTGCGCGTGGAGGGCGTGCGACTTGCGTTTGTAAACGCGAACAGCTGGGCGGTCACGTGCGCTCGCGAAATCAGCGCACTCACCGAGCGGCCGGAGTGGTTGATAGGCGAGCCGCTGCGTCCCAATTTGCCACGTGGAAATGATGCGCGGTTGCTAGAGCGATGGATGAACGAATTGCAGATGCTGCTGTTTGCAGATCCGGTGAACGCAGCACGCGAGGCGCGAGGATTGCCGCCGATTAACGTGGTTTGGTTGTGGGGATTTGGCGCCGTGCGCCCGACGCACGAGCCGCCTGTTCTGCCCCCTCTCCCGAAGGCGGGAGAGGGTTGGGGTGAGGATGGTGGCGCGCGAACCAAGTTTGGACAAGATACACACACCATCACCCCTAGCCCCTCTCCCGCCTGCGGGAGAGGGGAACAAATACCACGTGAATTCGTGACTGCTCTCCGAAACGGCAACGTCCCCTGTTGGCAAAGTGCATGGCAATTGCTCGCGCCAGAAATTCTGTCAGTCGACTCAATCATCCTCGGTGACAGCCGCCCCCGGCTTCGTGTTACCCCACGAAAGGCTTCAGCAGCAGAAAAGCTCGTAGCACTCTTCCAGCGCAAGCCCACGCTAGCCGCCGCCCTCGTAGCCCTTCAAAAAAACCTATGACTATCGCCGCCCCCGCGCTGCATCGTCGCGCCTTTGATGCCACCGTTTCGGAGCAGCTTGAAGCGAGCGGCATCTCGCCCCTGTTCTCGCGCTTGTACGCGGCACGCGGGATTGCCACTGCCACTGACATCGAATGGAAGCTGTCGCAACTGCCCTCGCCTGCAAGCATGAAGGGCATTGATGCGGTGTGCGAGCGGTTGATTCAGGCCATCTCGTTGCGGCAAAAAATATTGATCGTGGCCGACTACGATGCCGATGGTGCCACCGCCTGTGCCGTGGGTCTGCGCGGCCTGCGCATGATGGGCGCGGAGGTAAGCTACATCGTGCCCAATCGCTTTGAATTTGGCTACGGCCTAACGCCAGAAATCGTGGCACTTGCAGCACACGAAGCCCCCAGCGTGATTGTCACCGTCGACAACGGCATTGCGAGCGTTGAAGGCGTGGCCGCAGCCCGTCAACTCGGTATAGATGTCGTGGTTACCGATCATCATTTGCCGGGCGCAACGCTGCCCGACACACCCACCATCGTGAACCCCAATCAAGTGGGCTGCACCTTCCCGAGCAAAGCGATTGCCGGTGTCGGCGTGATGTTTTACGTGCTGCTCGCACTGCGTGCCAAGCTGCGTGAACGGGGTGTGTTTACCTCGGCCACGCAGCCCGATTTAAATCGCTTGCTCGATCTGGTCGCGCTCGGCACGGTGGCCGACGTGGTGCCGCTGGATGCTGTCAACCGGCGACTGGTCGAGGCGGGCCTGCGTCGCATGCGCGATGGGCAGGCCAACGTGGGGATCAACGCACTCTTTGACGTAGCGAAACGGGACGTGAAAAAGGCTACCGCTTACGACCTCGGATTCATGCTCGGTCCGCGCGTGAATGCGGCTGGTCGGCTCGATGACATCTCGCTGGGCATTGAGTGCCTGATCACCGATGATGCTGCTCGTGCGGCAGAAATTGCCATTGAGCTTGATCGCCTCAATCGCGAACGCAAGGGTATTGAGTCTGGCATGCGCGACGAGGCTGATCAGCTCATTACTGGCACGTTTACGCCAGAGCAAAAAAGTATTGTGGTCACCGATCCGACCTGGCATCAAGGTGTGGTGGGAATTGTGGCGGGCCGATTGCGCGAGGCACATCATCGCCCGACGATTGTGTTTGCACCGGGCGACGAGGGAGAACTCAAAGGATCTGGTCGCTCCATCCCCGGTTTTCATTTGCGCGATGCATTAGATCTGGTGTCAAAACGCGGGCCACATTTGATGCGCAAATTTGGCGGTCATGCCATGGCTGCAGGACTAACGATTGCGGCAGAAAATTTCACTGCTTTCGCGCAAAGCTTCGAGCAGGTCGCAAGCGATTTATTAACGCCAGATCAGCTTGAGCAGCGCGTAGAAAGCGACGGCTCATTTGCCCTCGATGAGTTTGATTTCGACACCGCGCACGCGCTCTATCAGCACGTGTGGGGCCAGGCATTTCCAGCGCCGCTGTTCGACGACGAATTCACCGTCATGGATTCGCGCATCGTGGGTTTGAAACACACCAAGATGCGGCTTAAACGCGAGGGTCGCACCTTTGACGCCATCCGCTTCGGCTGCGCAGAGCCGCCGCCGCAGCCGATGCGTGCCGCGTATCGTGTCTCGCTTTCCGAATATCAGGGCGTGCAGCGACTGGAGCTGATTGTGGAGCAGTGGTGGCCGGTTGGCTGAACAGCTTCGCGGAACGGCATTTCATCAGTATGATGCTGATTCAAACAAAATCCGCATCGCATGAAAAATTCAAAGCACCTAACCGTCGAACACCTCTGGCAATGTGAACGTCTCGGCACGCCGAGCATTTCACCGGACGGCAAATGGGCCGTAGTTGATCAATCCACTTACTCGATGGAAACCAACGAGAGCGCAACGCAGCTCTGGCTCTACTCCACCGATGGCAAAACGCGCAAACAGCTCACCAGCGCAGGCAAAAAGAACGCTGCGCCGCAATGGTCGCCCGATGGCAAGCTGATTGCCTTTTGCGCCAAACGCGGCGAGGGAAAAAACGCAGACACCGAGCCGCAGCTCTACGTCATCGCGCCTAACGGCGGCGAAGCGCGTCGGGTGACCACGCTCGCCAACGGCGTGGACGCCATTCGCTGGTTCCCGGACAGCAGGCACGTCGCTGCCGTGTCGTGGGTGTGGCCCGATTTAAAGACCGACGCACAACAAGCGAAGCGCGCAAAGGAATTGAAGGAATCCAAGGTTCAGGCCAAAGTCGTCGAGGTCGACAACTACCGCCATTGGGACAGCTGGATTTGTGACGGCAAGCGACCACATATTTTTGAAATCAACGTGAATAGCGGCAAGGCAAAAGACCTGTTCGCGGGCAAACCGTGGTCACTGAGTCAAGGCGATCCCGGCGCAAACGACTACGCCATTTCGCCGGATGGCAAAGAGATTGCGTGGGTGCAGCCCAGAGACGTCACGCGGCTGACCGATCCAACCACGCTCACGCTGCTCACGATCCAATCGCGCAAAACACGCACCATCGATCTCGGCGAAGTGTGGCTCGCCTCGCCCGTGTATTCGCACAGCGGCAAGCAGATGATCGTCTGCGCCATCCCCACCGTCGCGCCGAGCAAACACACCCGCCTGATGCTGCTCGATCACAAGAGCGGCAAGGCCGAGCGCCTCGCCGCGAACTGGCCGCGCTCGGTCGGCACCTATGGCAGCGCCAACCCGTTGTGGAGCGCCGACGACCGCGCGATCGTGTTCACGGCGGAGGATGCGGGTGTGCAACACCTGTGGTCGCTTCCGCTCGATGCGGCGCAGCCCAAAGTGATCGCGCGCGGCGGGCACATCATGTCGTTCTCGCAAGCGACAGACAGCAAGACGATTGCGTACACGATTGCGTCGATTGACCATCCAGCGAGGTTGTATTCCCTCGCCGTCCACCCTGAGCCCGTCGAAGGGTTGGTTTCGGGTGCAGCCAAGGCCTTCGACAAGCTCAGTCCGAACGGGAGCGAGGGTCGCCGCCTCGACCGCTTGAACGCCTTCCTCGAAAAAATCCCGTTCGGCAAATGGGAAAGCCGCACCGTCAAGGGCTGGCAGGGCGAACCGGTTCAGACTTTCGTCATCTACCCGCCGAAGTACGACAAGAAGAAAAAATATCCGCTGCTGCACAGCATCCACGGCGGCCCGCACGCCGCGCACATGGACACGTGGCACTACCGCTGGAACGTGCAGGCGTTCGCCGCGCAGGGCTACGTCGTGGCAGCAGTGAACTATCACGGCTCGGCGGGGTTTGACGAAAAATTCCTGGGCTCTATCGATGGCGATCTCGGCCCACGCGAACTTGCCGACACCGAAGCCGTCACCGACGTGCTCATCAAGGACGGCATCGTCGACAAAAACAGACTCTACGCCGCAGGCGGCAGCTACGGCGGCTACATGGTCGCGTGGATGAACGGCCACACCGATCGCTACAAAGCCTACGTCTGCCACGCCGGCGTCTACAACTGGACTACGCAATTCGCCGATGACGGCTACCTGTGGCTCAATCAGGAGCTCGGCGTCTGGCCGTGGGAAAACCTCGAAAAATACCAGTCGCAATCACCGCACGCCTTCGCGAAAAACTTCACGACACCCACCCTCGTCATCCACGGTGAACTCGATTACCGCGTGCCGTACTACGAAGGCCTCGAGTACTACAACACGCTGCGCGCCAAAGGCGTCCCTGCCAGACTCGTCATCTACCCGGACGAAAACCACTGGATACTCAAACCACAAAACTCACGACTTTGGTATCGAGAGTTTTTTGCGTGGTTGAAGAGGTTTTAGGCACACGGTATGTCCCCTCTCCCGCAGCGCGGGAGAGCGCCAGGGTGAGGGCAGTGGCTAACAAATCTGACTTGACTAAGTCAATGGACTAAGTCACAATGCGCTAAGCCATTTGGAGTCAATCACCATGCTAGTCAACGTACACGACGCCAAAACCCAATTCTCCAAACTGCTGGAACAAGCTCACGCAGGCCAAGAAATCATCCTCGCCAAAGCAGGCAAGCCTTACGCTCGCATGATGCCGCTCGCGCCTGAGACCACGAAGCGCCAGCGCGGACGTGTGAAGGGCATCAACGATGACGCGTTTTTCGATCCGCTGCCGGACGAAGAACTCGCCGCTTGGGAAGGGCGCGCTGGCTAGTGCGCCTCCTGCTCGACACCCACGCGCTGCTGTGGTGGTGGAAGGATGATCCGCGCCTGTCCAAGCGGGCTGCGGCAGCCATCGGTGATGAAGCCAACACGGTGCTGGTCAGTGCCGCAAGCGCATGGGAAATCGCGACCAAACATCGCATCGGAAAACTGCCGGGCGTGGAAGCCGCCTTGCAAGAGTTCAACGAGCTCATCACCGCCGACGGATTCAGTCACCTCGCCGTAGCGCACAACCACGCGATCAAGGCCGGTGGATTCGAAGCCAAACATCGCGACCCGTTCGACCGCATGCTTGCGGCGCAAGCCATCATTGAAGGCGCAGCGCTGGTCAGTGAAGACCCCGCGATGAAATTGTTTCAAGTAAAGTGTTTTTGGTGATTGGCGCCGCCGCGTGGGCAACAAATAGGCCACACTACTCACCGGCGTCATTCCCGCGACCAGACCGTGAACCCAGCAACTTTCTGTCAACTCATTATTGTATTTGTAGCTTTTAAGTTACAACAATCTCGTGATCAGTCTCGTTCGTCATCGGCAAACTAACGGCGACGAACCGCTCTCAGATGGGCTCAATGGCGCTAGCGACAAGATGGCTCAGGCGCGAATCCGTATTCGTTTGCGGCAGGTCGAAGCGGGCACTTTTGGTGACTGCGAATCTTGGCGATGGCGTCAGCGAGCTTCGGACGACATGGGCAGACCGTCTTTGTGCTGCTATGTGGCGGCGACAAACGCACACAAACCAACGACATCAAACCCGCAAAATTGTTTTGGGCAGACTGGAAAGGCAGACAGTAATGCAAAAAATCAAAGCCAGCGTTTCGCACCACGAACGCGAAATTGAAGAGCTTGCGGCAGACCGCGAACTCGCGGTGGAATACCTCAAAGCCGCCATGCAATCACTCGACAACCCCGATGATCGCGCGGCGGGCCTGCTCGCACTGCGCGCGGTTGCCGAAGCGTACGGCGGGCTAGGAGCAGTCGCACAAGCCGCAGGCATCAGCCGCGAATCACTCTATCGCGCGCTGTCTCCCAACGGCAACCCGACACTCAAGACGTTGCTGGCGGTGTTGAATACTGTGGGTATGCGGCTGTCGGTGGAGACCGGGGTTGATGCGGTATGACGCCATTGAACCCGACTGCCAATCAAGAGCAAATCAATCCTCACCGAGGCTCCAGCTTCGATGATTTCCCGCGCGAACACGGCATTTTTGACGAGACGCACGCGAAGGCTAGCGAGCGTGCGCGAAACGAGCAGATCGAAGATAGTTTGCAGGCAGATTAGCGTCTGCTACTCGTCTTAATGTCATCTCCGATGTACGTGGGCAACAAGCTATCCATCCAATCCGTTTTGATACACAAAAAGATATAATCTCGCAATGAGAGCGATCTTCTGGGTTGCCAGCGCCAAGGACGATCTGGACGACATGCCAGCAACTGTGCAAGACACATTTGGCTTCGCGCTTCATCTCGCGCAAGCAGGACAGAAGCACCCGGATGCCAAAGCGCTAAAGGGATTCGGCGGTGCTGGCGTACTGGAAGTGGTGGAGAGTTGGCAGGGCAATGCGTATCGTGCGGTGTACACACTGAAAGTAGCGGATGCGGTCTACGTGCTGCATTGCTTTCAGAAGAAATCCACCAAAGGCGCAGAAACGCCGAAGCCCGACATGGAACTCATCCGTGATCGATTGAAGTTCGTGCTGAGTTACACAAAGGATTAACCAATGAAGATTACCCAAAGCTCTGGCAATGTTTACGCTGATATCGGCGTCGCTCAACCGGAAGCGATGCTCGCCAAAGCGCAACTGGCTCAGCGCGTCGGCAGCATCATTGCTGCGCGCAAACTCACCCAACGCGAAGCCGCAGAAATCATCGGCGTGCCACAGCCGAAGCTATCCAACATCCTGCGCGGACAATTCCGTGGCATAAGCGAAGCAAAGCTCATGGACTGCCTGCTACGTCTCGGCAATGACGTGCAGATAGTCGTGAAGCCTGCCCGACGGAATGCTTCGGTTGGGTCGTTGTCGGTGGCGTTTACGTAGCTGAACGCGTAGGCAACAAGTTGCCCACGCTACCCGGTTGTTGAGTAATACGGTCATTTGTAACTATCTTGATCGCCGCATACCATTGGTGTACACAGACGAATTGATCTAAGAAAACAAGGCAAACATGTCGAATAGTGCGCTCAATGATGCATTGAAGAAATGCCGTATCAATCAAACTTTCTGGGTGTCGACCGTTCTCGCGCAAAAAACAACTGCCAATCAGGATATCGCGCCATACGTTGCAAACGGAGCCGACGCGATAACGACCGCTCTTGCCAGTTTCGTGACTCGACTAGAAACACTTGCTGGCAAGCCTCGCGTTAGCTCCACATTGCCGGTGTTTCAGCTACAACTCATCGAAATGCACGCCCATTTTATTAATGGCGCGTTGCAACAGCACGGCAACGGATTGGTTTGGGTATTGCAAAACACAAGCATTCTTAGCTCCATTTCTGTGGTGGATCAAACCGTGCGCAGCATGACACTCGCAGGTGCGAAAGAACAAGATGCCTTGCTTGGCGCGGCTCAGAACAGACTTAGTCAAGAGATAAAAACTGTTCAAGACGGCGCGGAGTATCTTGCTAGCTTACTTGAGCGTCGCGACAACATAGAGCAAACGTTAGAGAAAATTGACGAGGCAGCGAGCAAGCTTGACGAAACAGCAAAGACAGTGACCGACGCCGGAATATCCGCAACCAAGTCAATTGCTGATGCAAGTGACGAGACCGAGACCGTAAAAGAAGCACTGCTAGCGAAAATCGATGAACAGAAGTCCAGCCTAGAAAGTTCCGTCGATACGGTAGCGGCGATTGATCGGCTTCAAAAAAGCGCAGCAGATACAGCCGCCACTGCTCAGACGAATTTAGACGCCAGCCGCGAAAGTTTGGGCTTAGCAATAGCGGCTCAGAATGACGCCGCAGCTAGATTGAAGGCAGCGCTTAGCGATGTTCAGCGAGAAGGTTTAGCGGGAGCCTTCACTCAAAAAGCGGCTGCGATCTTAAAGCAAGTAAACACGCAGCAAATAATATTCGGTGGAGCAGTTTTCTATCTTGCCGTGGTCGCGGCGATACCTTTATTCTTTGAGCTATTCACGGACAAGTCACCAACTACAGAACAGTTCGCGCTGCGATTCGTTCGTACCATTGCCCTTGCGGCGCCCGGAATCTGGATCGGCTGGAACGCGACAAGGAAACTCTCAGCGCTCAATCGAATTCTTGCTGACTATGAATACAAATCCGCGACCGCGCTCGCTTACGAAAGCTATCGCAAAGAAGTGGATGATGCAGGAAACGATTCCTTGCGCGACAAGTTGCTCGCCACGGCCATTGAAAACTTCGGCAGCAATCCAACACGCCACTACGATTCTGCCAAGTCGGAACCCGCAGCACCGGTCGAGGCAATTGCTGAAAAATTGCTTGACCGCGTTTCCAACATTGTTGGAAAGAAAAGCGGCCCGGATGCTAAATGAGTTGATTGATCTTTAGAGTCGGCATCAAGCAACGCGCTGAAATTTCACCAGCCCAATGAAAATTCAAGTAAACGGAATCAACCTCTTCTTCGACACAGAAGGCGCATCCCTGCGCGCCAGCGGCAGCACGATGCGCGAAGTCCGTACGGTAATCCTGCTCCACGGCGGCCCCGGCGCTGACCATTCGATTTACAAGCCTGACTTCACCGCGCTGACCGATGTAGCGCAGGTGATTTATCTGGACCATCGTGGCAATGGTCGTAGCGATGATGGTCCGCCGGAGCTTTGGACGTTGGCGCAGTGGGCGGATGATCTGGTGGCGTTTTGTGATGCGCTCGGGATCGTGAAGCCCGTCGTTTATGGCGCTTCGTTTGGCGGCATGGTGGCGATGACTTACGCGACGCGCCATCCTGCGCATGCGGGCAAGCTGGTGCTGGTGAGCACGTCCGCGCAGGCGGCCTCACACACGGACGCGAAGATTGCCATGCGTACCAGACTCGGCGGCTAGGCGGCGCGGCTGCGGGTGAGCTGGCGCGGCGGCGATTTGTGGAGGGTGACACCAGCCCGGCGCTGCTCAAAAACTGGATCGATATCGCGTTCCCGTTCTACACGCAGACGCCGCTGAACCCGGACTTGTTGCGTCGCATCGTGATGAAGCAGCCGGTGCGTGAGCGCTTCTTCGGCCCCGGTGGCGAAGGCCGCACGATGGACATGTTGCACGAGCTGTCGCGCATTCAGTGCCCGACCCTGATGCTGGGCGGCGCGCTTGATCCGATGCTGCCGATTGAGTGTCAGCGCGACATCGCCGCCGCGATTCCGCAGCATCTGGGGCGCTACCGCGAGTTTGAACACTGCGGTCACGGCGTGATCCCGGATGCGCCGATTGAGGCGATGGCATTGTTGAGGGAATTCATCGCGGGGTGAGCGCTGAAGCGGTCACGTGGCGCCAACCAAGACAACCAGTCGCATCGGGCGACTTCCGCAGACTTGACGTGCGAACACCGTCACGGTGGTTGACCCGTCAGCCACGACCTTACAATTAGGGCGCTCTAAGGGCGACGCCGCTCCAGCGGCGGCGGAACATCTTGATACGTTTGGGGAGGTCACGTGAACAAAGAGAACTTTTTGCGGCACAAAAGCGACGCACAATTAGCGGTCAAATCGGCGGCGGCGTCAGGCGTTGCGACCCGGCGAAGGCTGCGTTCGGTTTGGGCGCGCATTGCGGCGAGTGCTTTATTGTTCGCGGCGTCCACCGTCTCAGCGGTCAATACCTGTCCGTTCGACAACGGGGGTTCCGACGCGGTTAACGATGGCCTTGTTCTGACACGCTATGCACTAGGCCTCACCGGCGCGCCTTTGGTGGCGAGCACGCGCTACGCCAGCCTCAATCCGGCCACCGTCAAGGCCAATATTGAGTGCGTCGGATGCGCGCTGGACATGAATGGCGACGGCAACGTGGACGCCGTGGACGCGACCATCATCGCGCGCCATTTGAGCGGATTTCAGGGCGCTTCGCTCACCGCTGGGCTGGCGCTGGGCACCGGCACACGCAATTCGGCCGCCGCAGTGCAGAGCTTCCTTGCTATTGGTTGCAACATGACCGGAGGCACGGTCACCAGCATCATTGCGGGTACTGGACTCACCGGCGGCACCATCACCACCAGCGGGACCATCAATGCCGACACCACTTATCTTCAGCGGCGGGTGAGTTCGGCCTGTGCGGTGGGTACCTACATCCGCGCCATTCAGGCGGACGGGAGCGTAACCTGCGGACCCGACGGGGTCGGCGAATTCGCGGACTTTTACGAGATGAACGCGTTTTCTGTAGCCCCGGGTGCCGCCGTGCAGTTTGCGCAAAATGGCCCGAGTTCGTTGGGCAGCATCATGCGGCTTTCGTCGTCGGAATTCGGGCTGCTCGCGGTTGGTACTTACCAGGTCATGTTTCAGGTCAACGTCCATGAACCAGGTCAATTGATGCTCTCGCTCAATGGAACTCCGCTCCCGTGGACGGCTGTCGGCCGTTACGGTGGCACAAGCCAGATCGTTGGCATCGCCCTCGTGACGACAACCGTTCCGAACTCGTTTTTAAGCGTCATCAACCCCGTTGTCAATACAGCAACGTTGACCGTCCGTGGTTATGCCGGCGGTTCCCAATCCGTTTCAGCGCATCTGGTCATCACGCGGTTGCGCTGAGCTAGCTTGCGGCCCGGCAGTGGCAGTGTTGTAGGGTGCGCATCACAATGCGCACTAGCGTTGCAACCCTTCCCGGCCCGGTTCAGCGAATCGTGATCATCAACTTTGGCCGCCACACGGCAAAAAAAACATTGATCACACACAGCGCAATGAGCAGCCACAGCATGTTGCGCTCAGAATGCAGCATCGCGTCGAGCACGCTCGGGTCGGTGGCAGCCACCGCGAGTTCGGTCGAAGTGGTGCCGGAGCCAACCACGCGAAACGTGGCTACGAGCACGCTGATCCCGAGTACCGCCTTGACCCAAACCCACCCCGCGTCTTGATAGGCGCGCGTTGCCATCATGGCGGCCAATCCACTCACCGCGACAACGGCCACAGACGGGATCAGCACATACTGAGCAATCGCCGTAAACACCTGCCGCGCGGTCGCGAACTCGGACGATGACGCGCGGTTTGCCATCAGGTTGATGACGAGGCACGCGGCCAACCCGCCGCCGAAGCTGATCGAGGCGATGTCGTGCACCGCCTTAGCGCCCAGTCGCATCCAGCGCTGGCTGTTCATTCGACGTCCATTGGTAGCCCAATGTTGATGGCCGACGGCTCGCTGCTACGAATGCCATCGATGTCTTCGCGGGTGCGTTCGAACATGAGCGTGAGTAATTTTTTTATGCGTTGAAAGTAGTGTAGCGGCAAGCCTCATGACCGTTATTGAACGCGGCTTTCGCGGCATGTCCGCCAACCATTTCGCACGTCCTGCGCGCCAACAGCACTACTTCAGAAATCGTTCCACCAACAACGCCCAATACGCGGAGCCGATGCCGATGTTTTCGTCGTTAAAGTTGTAGCCGGGGTTGTGCACCATGCACGCCCAAGCGCTGTCGCCGTCGCCATTGCCGATGAACAGATAGCAGCCGGGCAGCTTTTCGAGCATGAAAGCAAAGCCCTCGGAGGCCATCAGCGGGGGTGGGTTCTGCTTGATCTGGTCTTCGCTCACCGGCTCGCGCGCCACGGCCGCGGCGAATTCACTTTCAGCCGTGGTGTTGATTACCACCGGATAGTTGCGTTGATAGTCGATTTCAGCGCGCACGCTGAAGCGCTGCGCCTGTGCATTCGCGATTTCGCAAACGCGCTTTTCGAGCAAATTGGCGTAGCCGAAGGTGTTGGTCTCGACAATCGGCAGCGCGTCCAAGTCCGCGCGCAGGCCCACGGATTTGCTGCCCGTGCCGCGCAGCAACTGCGCCACTACACCGGTGCCGCCAATGCTGCGCTTGACACGTTAACCGTAGCTCTCAAACCGAGCTGCGACCAAATCGGACGTACGAAACTCTTCAAACCCAAGTTCAGGATTGCTGTGAATATCTCGCCGAATTGCTATGAATTCGTCGGCTTGCGCATAACGGGTATCAAGAAGGTAGACCATCGCGAAACGATGGGTGATGGATGGTGAGTGACAAGGTCAACCGAGCGCGCCGCGCCAGCACCGATGAAGTGACCACGCAAAAAAAATAACCTTCACTCGTCGCGTCGCTATCATTTATCGCAGACGAGCTCTCATCCGCCAAACCCAGCCCTGTCATGCTATTCAAGCCGACCGACGAACAGATTGAAGCCGAGCTTGGGTGCGTACTCGACAGTCGCAGTTTTGCTTGTTCGGCGCGACAGCGCACATTGCTGCGTTATCTAGTTGACGCGCGTGGTGCGGCGGGCGCATCGCGACTGAAAGAAAGCACCATTGCGCTCGATGTGTTCACGCGCGACGCGGCGATCTTTGACTCGGCCAACGACGGTATCGTGCGCGTGTCGGTCAATCGCTTGCGTGACCTGCTGGATCGCCACTACGAAAACGAAGGCGCGCGTGCTGAATTGCGCTTTGAGATTCAGCGTGGTTGCTATGTGCCGATCATTCGCCGTGCCACGCCCACAGGCTTGCCTCCGCTGCCGCGCATCGCGGTGTTGCCACTCGCTAATTTCACTGGCGACGAGTCACTTGATGCGTTGTGCGACGGGCTCACCGAAGACGTGATTGATGCGTTGGCGCATGTCGACGACGTGCGCGTCATTGCCCGCACGTCGAGCTTTAAATACAAAGGTCTGGCGCTTGACGTGAGAACGGTTGCGCGTGAGCTGTCGGTGGATGCAATTGTTGAGGGCAGCGTGCAGGCGCTGGGCACGCGCTTCCGGGTCACCGCGCAGATGATTTTTGGTACCGATGGCACGCACTTGTGAAGCCACGCCTTCGAGGCTGACGCCAATGATCGCAGCGTCTTGCAGCTTGCGTTAATCGATTTGATGAAACGATCCCTCGGCGCATCAGCTGTGGTTCGCGACGCAACAAAAAGTGCAGATCTGTCGCCCACAGCGGTGTCACTGCTGCCCGCCAACGAGGCCGCCACTGTTGCGTACCATCGGGGGCTCTACAGCTTCCGCAAAGATACGACCGAAGGCTTCACAGTGGCCGAAATTGCGCTGAACGATGCCATCACGACAGAGCCCCTGTTTGCACGTGCGCATGCGGCGCTGGCGCGCGTGCTGTGGGCCATCGGCGACTCGGGTGCGCGTCCGCTCAGGGCTTGCACCATGTTGGCGCTGCAATCGGCGCGGCACGCGCTGACACTCGCGCCTAACGACTCTATGGTGTTGTCCGCACACGGGTATCTCGAATTTTTTGTGAATTACGATCCCGCAGCTGCTTTCGAGACTGCGGCTCGTGCGATTGCTTTGGCACCTGACGCCGTTGCGGCGCAGTTGTTTCACGCCAAAATTTGCACCTCCACACCGCGCTTTGTCGAGGCCGATGTGAACCTCACAAAAGCGCGTTTGCTTGACCCGTTATCAGTGGATCCGTTGCATGGACGCATCACGCTTTGTATCGTGTCGCATGATTACGCGGCAGCCCTTGCACTGACCGATCACGTCAACTTGCATCGACTTTACCGGCTTGATTCGTTGTCAGTTGGCTGAAATTTCCCAATGCAAGGTGGCCTCGCTAGACGCTGCGGCAGAGCCCGACCCAGGGTCGGACGGTGGACGCAGCGTGCTCGAACTTGAGCCACCCATGCCTCGCGTCATCATCTGCGCCATGGTTGGCTTGCACTTTGATTCGGCGTGGCTTCGTTGCGTTGTCGCAGCCGATGCAGCGCTGCCTGGCAAACAAGCAATTTGCAATGTCAAATCACGCACATGATGGCCGTGCATCATGTCGAATGCGCGACCTCGATTAATAGTGATCACCGTGCGCGATCCCGAGCACGCGCTCGCCTCTGAAAACATGCGAGCACGACGAGTTTCCACAAATTTTTCGGGGAACGTCGCGCGGTGCGAGCGGAAATGCACCACGCTTCCGCCGCCCGCATCGGCAATCATGTCGCCATGGTCAGCCGCAATTCCGATGTGCGTGATGGCGCCGATAGGCCAAGGTTCGAAGCACGTGTCATGAAAAAAAACCAGATCGCCCAACTGCTGTTTTTCGACCACCGGCCCCACTGCATCACCCGCCATGGAGTCGGCAAACCATTCGCCCGGCGAGACGTGGATGCCCTTGCGCTCTTAGTAAGGTACGCGCGACCAACGGCAAGCCGAGCGTCGTCCCGTTCACTTGCTTGAAACACCAGCGCACGAAGGAGGCGCAATACGGGCGCTTGCCGTAGTCGGCTAAAGTGAACTTCTGATGATCCTAGGTTTCCGCCGCTTTCAACACGGCCTTTGCGGTGTATGTCATACGGTTCTCCCCTCGCCTAAAAACACACACCCCGACAATACACTTGGAACACGCTGTAAAACCGTCGCAACACCAAGCACAGCGTTACGGCACGCTACAGGTTCCGAGCCCGCTGTATCCGTCCCGCTACGACCCCGTTTTGATCCGCACCATGAATCTTTCAAATCGCCTCGCCCATATCGAACCGTTCCATGTCATGGAAATCGCGGCACACGCTCGTGCGCTGGAAGCGGCGGGCCGCGACATCATTCACATGGAGATCGGCGAGCCGGACTTTCCGACGCCGCAACCGGTGATCGATGCCGCGCAAAAGCAGCTCGTCAGCGGGCAGATTTATTACACCAGCGCGCTCGGCATTCGCCCACTGCGCGAAGCTATTAGCGGACATTACCGACGCGTGTACGGGCTGGACATCGTGCCGGAGCGCATCATCGTCACGGCGGGCGGCTCGGCTGCGCTACTGCTCACCTGCGCGCTGCTGGTCAATCGCGATGACGAGATTTTGCTGACCGATCCATCGTATCCGTGCAACCGCCATTTTGTGCGCGTGATGGAAGGTGTGCCGAAGACGATTGCTTCTGGGCCGGACGAGCACTACCAATTCACGGCGGCGCAGATTGATCGCGCGTGGGGTGCCAGGACCAAAGGCGTGTTGGTGGCGAGTCCCTCGAACCCGACAGGCACGAGCCTGCGTGAAGGCGAATTGAAGCGCATCGTCGATTGCGTTGCAGCGCACGGTGGCGCGCTGATTTCGGACGAAACGTATTCAGGGTTGAACTACGGTCGCAAACCGCAGACGGTGCTCGCGCACACCGTTGATGCGTTCTCCGTCAACAGTTTCTCAAAATATTTCAACATGACCGGCTGGCGGCTAGGATGGCTGGTCGCGCCAGAACGCCACGTTCGCGATCTCGAAAAATTGGCGCAGAACCTCTACATCTCGCCCGCCGCGCTGTCACAGCATGCAGCGCTGGCCTGCTTCACCGATGCTGGCTACGCTATTGCCGAATCTCGCCGCGCGGAATTTCAGTCGCGACGTGACTACTTCGCCAACGCGCTGACTTCCATCGGATTCAAGATTCCGGTCATTCCCGACGGTGGATTTTTCGTCTATGCCGATGTCAGCGCATTCACCCAAGACAGCGAAGCCTTCGCAAACGTAATCCTCGACAAAACCGGCGTCGCCTTCGCGCCCGGCATTGACTTTGGCGTTTACCGATCCCGCGAACACGTGCGCATGGCGTACGCCGTAAACATGGCGAAATTGCAGGAAGGTGTGAGACGCTTGACAGCCGTTCTGTAGAGTGAAAGTCGAAGCGTTTCCAACAAAGCGTTGTGTAAGCGCACGAGCGACACGGAGCGTATTTTCGTTACGCGCTCGCACGGCGCTCAAAAAAATTCCCTCATCAGCGTCCGATGCTTGCTGCCGCAAGGGCGATACAGCGCGATTGTTTGTGGGATGTGGACGCGACTTTACGTCCGATGCGAACGCGACTTCAACTAGTATCAGCTTTTTATTGAAAGCACCATTAAGTATGGGCAAAGCGCGGTAAATTACTAAAGTCGATAATAAGATTTATGTCACTTATACTCAAGTAGCACAAGGCTTTTCGCTAAAAGCCATATGCTTCATAACGCCTAGCCAAAAAGCAAATTTGGCTCACAAACACATCGCTGACGGGCTTATGCTGCACCGCAAATTGAGGCGATTGAATTAAACGTGGCTGCGACCGGAGTGTTTGGATGACTCACGCGCCGCCTTACGTTCCACCGAAAGAAAATATTCATGACACTACCTGTTCAACTCACCGTCAATGGCACGCAGCACAACCTGCATCTCGACCCGCGTGTCAGCGTGCTTGATGCGCTGCGCGATCATCTCGGCGTGATGTCGGTGAAGAAGGGTTGTGATCACGGTCAGTGTGGGGCGTGTACGGTGCTGCTCGACGGGCGGCGCGTGTTGTCGTGCTTGTGCCTTGCGGTGTCGCATGACGAGGCGAACGTGGTGACTGCCGAAGGGTTGGGGCAGGTGGACGCGTTACATCCGATGCAGCAGGCGTTTGTCGACCACGACGGCTTGCAATGCGGCTACTGCACGCCAGGGCAAATTTGCTCAGCGATTGGCATGCTTGACGAGTTCAAATCGGGCGCGCCGAGCCATGCCACGAAGGATGTCAACGCGCCGTTCGCGCTGACCGATGACGAAATTCGCGAGCGGATGAGCGGTAACCTGTGTCGTTGCGGCGCGTATGTGAACATCGTCGCGGCGATTCGCGAAGTGGCGCATGTGGCACATGTGGCACAGGCGCAACCGATTGCAACCGAGGGGCGCGCATGAATCCGTTCAACTTTCAACGCGCGACGAGCGTGGCTGATGCCGTGGCGCAAATCGGCAGCGACGGCGCGTTTCTGGCGGGCGGCACTAACCTCGTTGACCATATGCGATTGGGCATCCGGGCACCCAAGCAGCTCGTTGACATCAGTCGTCTGCCACTTGACGAAATCACGCGCAGTGACGACGGCGTGCTGCGCATTGGCGCGCTGGTCCGCAACAGCCACATGGCGGCGCATCCGCTCATTCGGCAACACGTTCCGTTCGTGGCGCAGGCTCTGCTGGCGGGCGCATCAGGGCAGTTGCGCAACATGGCGACCACGGGTGGCAATCTGCTGCAACGAACACGTTGCGTGTACTTTCAAGATTTAACGACACCGTGCAACAAGCGCGAGCCGGGCACCGGATGCGCGGCGCGAGAGGGTTTTAGTCGGTATAACGCGCTGTTTGGTGCGTCGGACGCGTGCGTGGCGGTTCATCCGTCCGACCTGTGCATTCCGCTCGCGGCACTGGATTCGGTGGTGGTGGTTCAGGGGCGTGGTGGCGAGCGACGAATTGCGTTTTCGGACTTGCATCGATTGCCCGGTGACACGCCCGACGTGGACACAAACTTGGCACACGACGAACTGATCACGGCGCTGGAAATTTCGCCGTTGCCCTTCGCCGTGAATTCCCGTTATCGCAAGGTGCGTGATCGCGCTTCGTATGCGTTCGCGTTGGTGTCGGTTGCCGCTGCGCTGGAGGTGCACCACGGCATCGTGCACGACGCGCGAATTGCGCTCGGCGGCGCGTCGCACAAACCGCATCGGGCGCTCAAAGCAGAAGCTGTATTGAGAGGAAAGCCTGCTACCCACGAAGCGTTTACCGCCGCTGCGAACGCAGAGTTAGCGGACGCTAAATTCAGCGCAGACAATGCCTTCAAAGTGCCCATGTTGCGCAACACGATGGCAGCGGTTTTGGGCGAACTTGCTAAGGTAACGCCAGGAGCAAATGTATGAGTGCCGTCATTCAGCACGCGAGCGTTGGCACGGCCCTCAAGCGCGTTGACGGCCCGTTGAAAGTCACCGGTACTGCGCCGTACGCCTACGAACATCCGGTCAAAAATCCAGTTTATCTCTGCCCCATCATCGCCGCCATTGCACGAGGCAAAGTTAAGCGCATTGACGCATCGGCCGCCGAAAAACTACCCGGCGTGTTGCTGGTAATGACGCATCAGAACGCACCGAAACTCTGGATCAAAGTCGATGCGGATTTGTATCTATTGCAATCATCGACCATTCATTACAAAGGCCAGTACATCGGTGCGGTGATCGCTGAAACGCCCGAGGCGGCGCGCTATGCAGCGAGCCTCGTTCACGTCGAATACGACATCGAATCGCACGACACCGAATTTCGTCACGATGCCGCGAACGTCTATGCGCCAAAGCGCGTCAATGCGTTCAAGGCCACCAGCAGCGTGCGAGGTGACGTGGCCGCTGCTTTCGATTCCACGCAAGCCCAATTCACGCTCGATCAAACCTACACCACGCCCACCGAGCATCACAATCCGCTGGAGCCACACGCCGTTATCGCGATCTGGGATGACGCGTTCTCTTTGTCGCCAACCAGCAAGCGTTTGACGCTGTATGACGCTAATCAAGGCGTGTTGGCCGTGCCCATTTTGCTCGGCCTGTTATTGGGATTGCTGCCGACCCAGATCGCAGTGTTTTCGCCATTTGTCGGTGGTTCGTTCGGCAGCAAAGCCTTGCCGCGTCCGCACGTGTTGCTCGCCGCGATGGCTGCAAAAATGTTGCGCGGTCGTGCGGTCAAGTATGCGATCACGCGACAACACATGTTCGTCAGCACTGGCTATCGGCCCGCGAGTCATCAGCACATTCGTATCGCCGCAGATGCAGACGGCATGCTGCTCGCCATCGAGCATCACGTGGTTGCGCCGACCGCGCGACTGAAGGAATACGTCGATCAGACGGCCTCGCCCACGCGCATGATGTACGCCACGCCCAATCTACACACGACGCATCGCGCCGCGCCGCTTGACGTGCCGGTTGGCACCTTCATGCGCGGGCCGGGCGAGTTCACCGGCATGTTCGCGCTGGAGGTGGCACTTGATGAGCTTGCTGCACAGATCGGCATGGATCCCATCGAGCTGCGCATTCGTAACGAACCCCCTGTTGACCCGGAGGACGGCAAGCCGTTCAGCACGAGGAATCTCGTGAAGTGTTTGCGCGGCGGTGCTATTGAGTTCGGCTGGCGGCAGCGCAATGCCACCCCGCGAGCGCGGCGCGACGGCGAATGGCTGATCGGCTTGGGAGTGGCCAGTGCGACCTATCCCAACCAGCATGTGTTGAATCTGCGTGCCCGCATTCGCTTTGAAGGCGGTCGCTACAAAGTAGAGCTTCAGGCCGCAGACATTGGTACCGGTGCGTTGACGATTTTGGGGCAGATTGGGGCCGATGCGTTGAACGTGAGCGTAGATCAAGTCGACGTGGTGCTCGGGCGTACCGGTTTGCCGTGGGCGATGCCTGCGGGCGGCAGTGTGGGCACCTACGAGTGGGGCAGCAGCATCGTCGCTGCCGCCGAAAAGTTTCGCAAAAAATTTGGTGTGAGCCCGCCCGAGGGCGCGAAGCTGGCAGCCGCTGGCACGCTACCGAAGGACTTCAAGGCATTTTCACGTCACGCATTCGGCGCACAATTCGCGGAGGTGAAAGTGAGCGAGGTGACGGGGGAGGTGCATGTGACTCGCCTGCTCGGTATGTTCGCGGCGGGGCGCATCATCAATCCGCTCACCGCGCGTTCACAGTTTATCGGCGGCATGACCATGGGCCTGAGCGCGGCGCTGTTTGAAGAAAGCGTGATTGACCCGCGCTTTGGGCATGTGGTGAACAGCGATCTGGCCGGTTATCACATCGCGGCGCATGCTGACGTGGTCGATATTCGCGCGAAATGGATTGACGAATTCGATCCGTATTTCGGTCCGACGGGAGCCAAAGGCATCGGAGAGCTCGGCATCATCGGCGTGCCTGCTGCCATCGGCAACGCGATTTATAACGCCACGGGGAGGCGCCTGCGCGGCTTGCCATTTACGGCGGATAAGCTGCTGGATTGAACGGCAACGGCACTGTGTCGCTCTGCAGCGCGGGCCAACCCGGCAATCGTAGTTCGCGTGCGGGCACAAAAATCGCTACACTGGATATTCGAATTTTTCCTTGCTGAGGTTGTTCTATGAATCCCGTCCATCGCGTTTTTTTACGCTCAACGTGCGCGCTCGCTGTGGCAGCGCTTTTCGCTACGGGCAGCGTGGCCAATCCGCTGCGCTGGGCGTCTGCGGGCGACCCGCAGACCATGGATCCCCATTCCCAGAATGAGGGTCTCACCAACTCGGTGAATGCGCAGGTGTATGAGTTTTTGATGATTCGCGACAAGAAGCTCCAGCTTGTGCCGGGGCTTGCCACCGATATAAAACAGCTCGACACGCTAACGTGGCAGGTCAAGCTGCGCAGTGGCGTGAAATTTCATGATGGCACACCCTTCACAGCCGATGACGTGGTGTTCTCCTTCGACCGCGCAAAACATCCCAATTCGCAAATTCGGGTATACGCCAATCAAGTGGGTGTGGCGAGGAAAATTGATGAGTTGACGGTGGAATTTAAGCTGGCGCAGGTCAACCCGATTTTCGTAGACCACGTCAATACCATCAACATCATGAGCAAGCTGTGGAGCGAAAAAAACAATTGCACAACGCCGCTCGATTACAAAAACAAAGAAGAAAAATTCACCTCGCTCAACGCCAACGGCACCGGACCCTACCGCCTAGTGAGCCGTCAGCCGGACATAAAAACCATCTGGAAACGCAACGACAGTTGGTGGAAGCGCCACGAGGGCAATGTGACGTCCGTCACCTTCAATTCGATCAAAAACGATTCGACGCGACTGGCGGCACTGATCTCCGGCGAGGTAGATTTCGTGTTGGATCCATCCCCGCAGGATCTAGATCGACTGGAGAAAACGCCAAACATCAAGGTGTTAAACGGCGTTGAGAATCGAGTGGTTTTCATCGGTATGGATCAGGCTCGCGATGAGCTCTTGTATTCCAGTGTGAAGGGCAAAAACCCGTTCAAGGACAAGCGCGTTCGTCAAGCGTTATACCAATCGATTGACATTGAAACGATCAAGACGAAATTGATGCGCGGACAAGCGTTCCCAACGGGCGGCATCACGGTGTCGCCGCTCGGCGCATTCAATGATCCAGCCATTGAAAAACGGCGTCCATTCGACGTTGCAGCGGCGAATAAATTGATGGCCGACGCGGGCTATCCGCAGGGGTTCGAGGTGACCTTGAATTGTCCGAACAATCGCTACATCAATGATGAGAAGATATGCCTTGCACTCGCCGCGATGTGGGCGAAGATCAACATCAAAGTAAAGGTTGATGCACAGCCGCGCGCGATCTACTTCCCGCGTCTCGACAAGCTGGACGTTTCGCTCTACATGCTTGGGTGGGGCGGCGCGATTACCGACGCTGAAACCACCCTCACCCCGGTGTTGCGTAATCGCGCCCCCAATGGCATTGGGGACTACAACTATGGCAATTACAAAAACGCAAAACTTGACGAGGCGGCGGCGGCTTCAAGCAAAGAGCCCGACCCGGTCAAGCGCGAAGCGCTGATCAAGGCGGCACTGCTCGCTCACAACGATGAGATCAATCATTTGCCGCTGCATCGTCAGGTAATTCCGTGGGCAGCACGCAGCAACGTCTCGCTGGTACATCGCGCGGATAACGTGGTGACGTATGAGTGGATTACGGTGAAATAGTCATCGGCCAGCCCAGTTATCACGCCACTACAGGCCGCTTTATGCGGCCTGTGTCGGTTCTGGTCATTCGTCATTCGTCGTTCGTCGCGCAAGGTCGTCATCGGTCACGCCAATCCATGCGCTGGCGCAAAACTGGGATCGCGCTGGCATTGCCTTGTCATAATGCGCGTATCGCGATCAATCTATAGAAGAGCCCGTTGATGAAATCGATTACGTCCGTTCCGTTAATTCGTCGAGTCATTTTCACGCTTTTGCTATGTCTAGCGTCGGTCACTGCCGCTTCGGCGCAAACCCCCGTTACCGTGGTTGAGTACTACAACAAATCAATCGCTGCTTACTTTTTGACTGGTCGCGCCAGCGAGCAAGCAACACTTGATGCGCTCAGTCAATTTCAACGTACCGGTGTGACCTTCGGAGCCACGACGGCCGCTGGTGCTGCGGCTCCGTTGGACAAAGTCTGCCGCTACCGCATTAACGTGCCCGGCTCCACGTTCTCTTCACACTTCTATGGCTTGACTGCCGATTGCGCGATCGTTGCATCCTTTAACCTGCCGTACTTTTTCAACGAAGACATTGACTTCGCGGTCGAAACGCCCACTGGCGGCGCCTGTCCGGCAAGCTCGCCAGTCGCGATCTACCGCACACTGCGCAAATTAACACCCGTCGATGTGCCCAATCATCGCTACACCGTCAGCGCGACCGCTTATCAGGAGATGTTGACGCGCGGCTGGGTGGGCGAAGGCGCGGTGTTCTGCGCCCGATCCGCCACTCCCGAAACACCACGCCCGAATTTTGTTGTGTCAACTTCGGTCAGGAACAAGTGCGAAATTCCTAGGGTGGGCGCAAGTCAATTCACGGGACGCCCGTTTCCCGACACACAGGGCACGCTGGCCGACGAGAAAAGCTGGCTGCGTTCATGGAGTGACGAGACCTACCTGTGGTACCGAGAAATCCCAGCGCTCAATCCGGCCGACTTTGCGACCACTACCCAATGGTTCGATGCCCTCAAAACACCTGCGTTTGCCCTAGCGGGTGCAGCGAAAGATCGTTTCCATTTCGACCAAGACACGGCGGAGTACGAGGCCGGTAACGCTGGCGTAAGTTACGGCTACGGCATCAAATGGTCGGCTGTGCGTTCGTCGCCACCGCGACAATGGATCGCAGCTGTGGTCACGCCCGGCTCCCCCGCGGCGCTCGCGGGAGTGCAGCGCGGCGACAGTCTCTTTAGTATCGATGGCGCAATTTTTCAGACCACCAGCAATGTCAATCGTCTTAACGCGGCGTTGTTTCCCACAGCGCTTGGCGAACAACACAGCTTTGTGCTTACTCCTGCCGGCGGCGGCGCCCAAAAGGCGGTGCAGCTCACCTCCTCTGCCGTCGAAATACGTCCGGTACCGGTCAGCGGTATTATCAATACGGCCAGTGGCAAAGTCGGCTACATCGCCTTCACCACGTTCAGCACGTTCACTGCAGAGAAAGCCATCGCCGACGCAGTTGCAGGTTTAGCGGCCAGCGGTGGCATCACCGATCTGGTGCTCGACTTGCGCTACAACGGTGGCGGTTATTTGTTCATTGCTGCGGAAACGGCGTTCATGATTGCCGGGAACGCCCGCACCGCCGGAAAGAACTTCGAAGTCACCAAAAGCAACGACAAAAAGCCGTTTGGACCCGACGACGCTGAACTGTTCTACAACGTGGGTTCGGGCTACACCGGCGGCGTCACTGCCGGACAGGCGCTACCCTCGTTGAATCTCCGCCGCGTTTTTGTGCTGACCTCTGCCGGTAGTTGCTCCGCGTCCGAAGCGCTCATTAACGGATTGCGCGGCATTGATGTGGAAGTCATTTTGATCGGCGGACAAACCTGCGGCAAACCGTATGGATTTTTCGCCACCAGCAATTGCGGCACCACTAACTTCTCGATCCAGTTTACCGGTGTCAATAACAAGGGCGAGGGCAACTACATCGACGGCTTCGCGCCGACCTGTGCGGCCAGCGACGATCTGAGCAAAGCACTGGGCGACCCGACCGAGCGCCAATTGGCCGCTGCGCTGTCGTACCGTACCACGGGTGTATGTGCTCCAAGTGCGGTCAGCGACAACGCACCGAAACAGCTGGCACTGAAGCGTGAGGCTGATGATGGTCAGGCGGTTCGCACTTCGGAGCGTCCGTCTGACAACATCAAACTCATGCTGCCATCCGACGCGCCACGCGGCGGTGCCAAGACCATCGAACCCAGAGCACCCACGACGCTCGGAAGCTTTACGCCCAACGCGAACTAGTGATGTCGCCGTCGCACGCACGGGGCTGATCGCCCCAGCACGGCAAGCGAAAATCGACATTCTGGTCAACCCATGCTCGGGGATCGAGCGGTTGCATTCAACCGAGACGTTTTGATGGCCACGTTCTCATTCGTCGCCCCTGCAAAAGCAGGGGCCCACCTTTTTTCGATTCCGGCTAAGCCACGGTGGAGCGCGCGAAGTCACTGGGTTCCTGTCTTCGCAGGAACGACGAAAACTGTTATTCGCCCCGATCAATGATCTCGGTCAAGTGAATTCATTTTTTGCGAAGATGTGAATAACTTCGACAACATCTGTTATAGGCTTCGCTGACTGCACTCGCATGCAGCGTCGCCACACACAAAGCTCATTCACCTACAGAGAACATAATGAAAAAACGGTTATCCAACGTCGCCGCTGTCGCTGCATCGGCGTTCGGCGTATTGGGTGGGGCAACGCTCGCCGGTTGCGGCTCAAGCGCGGAGGTCGTACTCAATAAGCCGCCCAGCTTTGTCATTGGAACCGTTCAACGGGTCAGTAACGATGGCGTCTCCAATGATTTACTCACCGCAGGGCTCGGCAAGTCGGGGCTGCAAAGCGCGGTTGCACCGACGCTCTCCGACGCATCCAATCCCATTGCCTCTGAGCTTCGTCGTCTGGCTATTTACAACAACTATCGTGCGCTGGTTGACATGACTACCAACGGCGGCTTTGGCGTGCTTTACGGGCCGAACATTGATGCGAATGGCGTTGTCGGCAGCGGTGAAGGCAAGGTTGGTGGCGTTGAATACATCGCCTATTCCGACGACGGCAGTGGCAAGCAAAACGTCACGATGATGGTGCAAATTCCATCGACGTTTAACGCCAGTGCGCCGTGCATCATCACTGCTGCATCATCCGGTTCGCGTGGTGTGTACGGCGCGATTGCCACGGCGGGTGAATGGGGCTTGAAAAAGGGCTGTGCGGTGGCCTACACCGACAAGGGCACAGGCAACGGCGCACATGATTTGGCCTCGGGGACGGTGTTCGACATCAATGGTCGCCCGACCACGGTCACGACTGGTGCACAGTTCGTGGCGATCACGCCTGCGGGCACCGTGGCTAACAACCGCGTTGCGTTCAAGCAGGCCCATTCGCAGCAAAATTCCGAGAAGGACTGGGGCAAGTTCACGTTGCAGGCGGTCAAGTTTGCACTCTACGTTTTGAACGAAGAACTGGCACCCAAAATCAGTGGCGCAAGCACAGTCAAGTTCACGCCAGACAACACGCTGGTGATCGCGTCGAGCGTGTCCAACGGCGGTGGCGCGTCGCTGATGGCGGGCGAGCTTGATACCGAAAATTTGATCGACGGCATCGCGGTGGGTGAGCCGCAAATTCAGCCGGACGGCAGCGGCGGCGCAACGGTCAAATTCGGTACCACCACGGTCACCGGCGGCGGAAAATCTCTAATGGATTACACCGCGCAGGCCATGCTGTACCAGCCCTGCGCGGCACTTGCAGGCTCGGTCTCAGCGGCACCCGGCGCTGCCTTTGTTAACGCAACCGCAGGCGCGGGACGCTGTACGTCGCTCGCGGCGAAAGGCTTGCTCACGTCACCCACCACCGCTGCGCAGGCCGAAGAAGCGCTTAGCAAAATTCGCTCCGCAGGCTGGTTGCCAGAGTCTGATTTGCTGCTCGCATCACACTTCGCATTCGCCGTGCCAGCGATTGCTGTGACCTACATCAATAGCTACGCACAGGCCAATGTGGCCGACAACCTATGCGGCTATGGCTTTGCCGCAACCGGTACTGATGCTAAACCGACCGCGTTCAATCCGCTGACGTTTCTGCGCATGTTTGGTACCGGCAACGGCATTCCGCCCACGAGCGGCATCAACATCGTGAACTTCAACAATCCAACCGGTGCGATCATCGAAGGCGCGGGCTCTACCTCTGCTGGCAGCAAATTCGATTTCAACCTTGACGGCGCGCAATGCATCGCGGCCAAAGCAGCGGACGCCGCCGTGATAGCCAATATTAAAGCCGTGCAACGAACCGGCAAATTGCAAGGCAAACCGACCCTCATTGTTCATGGAAGAAACGATGCGCTGGTGCCGGTCAATCACACCTCACGTCCCTACGTTGCGCAAAACAAAGTCAACGATAGCAACAGCAAGGTGTCGTATGTTGAAGTCACCAACGCGCAGCACTTTGATGCATTCATCGGCAATGCATTGCTGGCCGGATATGACACGCGATTCATTCCGTTGCACGTGTACTTCAACCGCGCGATGGATGCGATGTACGACCATCTGAAATCGGGCAAGGCGCTGCCACCGTCGCAGGTTGTGCGAACCACGCCGCGCGGTGGCACGCCCGGCGCGGCACCCGCAATTAGCGCAGCCAATGTGCCTGCGTTCAGCGCAGCGCCGACGGCGGCCGACGCCATTACGTTCAGCGGCACGACGTTGACGATTCCGCAGTAACTTGCCTGTGGGATCGATGCTACCGCGATTTGCGTTGCAACTGCAAAGCATCGCGGTGGAACCGCTCCCACAAAAAATAGTGCCCGTTTGATCGCTGCTGGATAGAGCAGCGGCTTCAAACGCCGCCGAACTTGACCAAAATGGCGTAGCCTGAAGCCGCGCCATTTTTTTGCCAAAAGCCGTCATGACCTCTCCCTACCCGCACCTGCTCGCCCCACTCGACCTCGGCTTCACCACGCTTAAAAACCGCGTGCTTATGGGCTCGATGCATACGGGGCTTGAGGACAAGGCCGAGCACTTTCCGCGACTCGCAGAATACTTTGCCGAACGCGCGCGGGGTGGGGTGGCGTTGATGGTGACGGGCGGCTACGCGCCGAATATCGAAGGCTGGCTGTCGCCCTTTGGCTCCCGCCTTGCCTCGTCTGCGGCGGCAAAAAAACACGTGCAAGTGACCAACGCGGTACACACCGAAGGCGGCAAGATTGCGCTGCAAATTTTGCATGCGGGACGCTACGGATACAGCCCGCTCTCGGTTGCGCCATCACGTCTCAAGTCGCCCATCACGCCCTACACGCCACGCGAGTTATCGGTGCGTGGCATCGAGCGGCAAATTCGCTGCTTTGTGCGCTGCGCCGTCCTCGCCCGCGAGGCGGGCTACGACGGTGTGGAGATCATGGGCTCCGAGGGCTATTTCATCAACGAATTTTTGGTGAACTACACCAATCGACGTACGGACGTTTGGGGCGGCAGCTACGAGAACCGCATGCGCTTGCCGGTGGAAATTGTGTCGCGCGTGCGTGAAGCCGTTGGCCGCGATTTCATCATCATCTTTCGCCTCTCGATGATCGATTTGGTGCCCGGCGGAAGTTCGTGGGATGAGGTGGTTCAGCTCGCGAAAGCGGTTGAAAAAGCGGGTGCCACCATCATCAACACTGGCATCGGCTGGCACGAGGCTCGCGTGCCGACCATCGCCACCAGCGTGCCGCGCGCGGCATGGACGTGGCTGACGAAAAAGCTCAAACCCGAACTCACCATTCCGGTCATCACCTCGAACCGCATCAACGTGCCCGAGGTCGCCGAGCAGGTGCTCGCCGACGGCTGTGCCGACATGGTGTCGATGGCACGGCCCTTCCTCGCCGACCCCGAATTCGTGAACAAAGCCGCTCAAGGTCGACGCGACGAAATCAACGTCTGCATCGGCTGCAATCAGGCCTGCCTCGATCATATTTTCGCGCGCAAAATGTCTAGCTGTTTGGTCAATCCACGTGCCTGCCACGAGACAGAGCTCATTTACAAGCCCACGCAGAAACGGCGCAAATTCGCTGTCGTCGGCGCGGGTGCTGCTGGCATCGCAGCGGCTACGGTGCTCGGTGAGCGTGGCCACGAGGTGCATCTGTTTGAATCGGCGGACAAGGTCGGTGGCCAGCTCAACATGGCGGCCTCGATTCCCGGCAAAGAGGAGTTCTACGAGATGCTGAAATACTTCAAGCGAAAGCTTGAAGTGACCGGCGTGAACGTGCATCTCAACACGCGCGCTGACGCCGCGTCGCTCGCAGCAGGCAATTTTGAAGAGGTGTTTCTCGCCTCAGGCGTTACGCCGCGTGATCCGAAAATTCCGGGGCAGGAACACGCCAAAGTGCTGTCCTACGTGGATGTATTGGCGCGCCGCGCAACGGTCGGCGAAAAGGTCGCGATCATCGGTGCCGGTGGCATTGGTTTTGACGTCGCAGAGTTTCTGGCTAAGGGCGATCATTCGCCGACGTTGAACCTCGATGAATGGCTTGCCGAATGGGGTGTGGTCGACCCGGCCATCGTGCGCGGCGGGGTCACCAAACCGTTGGCCTTGAAGCCCGCGCGCAAGATCACATTGCTGCAACGCAAAGCCGGCAAACTGGGCGCAGGCCTCGGTAAAACGACTGGCTGGATTCATCGCGCCGAACTCAAATCGCGCGGTGTGGAAATGATAGGCGGCGTGAACTACGAACAAATCAGCGATCAAGGCCTGTTCATCACGTACGGCGAAAAGCGCGAGAACGGCACTTGGTTAGACGTGGACACCATCGTGATGTGCGCCGGACAAGTTCCTTTACGTGAATTGGTTGCGCCGCTGCAAACAGCAGGCATTAAAGTCACGCTGCTTGGCGGTGCTGATGTGGCCTCCGAACTCGATGCCAAACGCGCCATTAATCAGGCGAGCTACGCTGCGGCTCAAGCGTAGTCGGTGTGCCCTTTACGCTGAGTTACGCCTCGGCCATCCGCAATTGCCGCGCCTTTTCTTCGAGCATCGCGTCCTCAATTTCGCGCATGATGTCGACCAGATCAACCGGCGCGGTTGAATGATCAAAACGCCCGGTGAGCGGCGTTTCCGGCGTGAGCATGCCGCGCTCGAAGAGTTGCCAAATCTCCGGCCCGAATTCGGTTTTTTTGAGTTCTGGCGCGAACTGCCCAAAGAAATTGCGCAGGTTGCCCACGTCGCGCAGCAGCATGCGACTGGCGTGGTTGTTACCTGCAGCGTCCACCGCTTGCGGCAGATCAATGATCACCGGGCCGTCGGACGCGAGCAGAATATTGAATTCGGATAGGTCACCGTGCACCACGCCCGCGCACAACATGCGAACGACTTCGATCAGTAGCGACGCATGATGTTGCAGCGCTTGCTCGCGGGTGAACAGCACATCGTTTAGTCGCGGTGCAGCGTCGCCGTTTTCGTCGACCACCAGCTCCATCAACAACACGCCATCGTGAAAATTAAACGGCTTGGGCACACGCACGCCCGCAGCAGCAAGCCGGTACAGCGCATCAACCTCCGCACTTTGCCACGCGGCCTCCTGTGATTGGCGGCCAAATTTGGTGCCCTTCGCCATCGCTCGCGCCTGCCGCGTGTTCTTCACTTTTCGGTTCTCGGTGTAGTCCACGGCCTGACGAAAGCTGCGCTGGGTCGCCTCTTTGTAAACCTTGGCGCACAACGTTTCTTCGCCGTTGCGCACCACGAAAACCATCGCTTCTTTGCCACTCATCAGTTGGCGTACAACGGTGTCAATCAGGCCCTCATCAATCAAGGCCTGCATTCTTTTATTGGGTTTCATGACTGTATTTTGCCGTGGCGCGTCGATTGCGCGATTGCGTTGTAAAGAGTAGGGCGGAACTCGAAGAGGTTCCGCCAAGGGTGTCGCGACGCGAAGATGCGAACGTACGCGATGGGTCGCAACCGGCGGAACCTCTTCGAGTTCCGCCCTACGCCTCACCGCGCGCCATTTTGAGCAGGGTATCTACGACGTGTTCACCGTCTGCGCGTAGGCCGTTATGCTCGTATTCGCTGGTTACCCAAAGCTTGACGTTCGGCACGATCTGCGCGGTCTCCTCTGAGAATTCACGATGCACGTACATGTCGTCAAAGTACACCGCAGCCGCGACAGGCACACGATTTTTACGAAGTGTTTCGACATCGTAAAGCATCGGCCAATCCGATTTCTTTGCGAGCAAATCGGCTGCGTCTTTCAGCGGCTGCAACTGCGGATACTGCTCAAACATCCACGGATAAATCATCTCACCCGTGAAGAATATCGGGGCGTCAGTATCGTGATTGAACTGCGCAAACTCGTGCATCAATCGCTCGGCTGACCAGTTGCTGGCGGACTGTTGCGTGTAACACGCCTCTTGCAGCACTGAGTAGATCGGATGGCTATCGAAGCTCTGTGCGTGCTCAAAGTGAAATAGAAAGTTCCAGTTCATTTCGCGGCCATTCGGCGTGTCGACAAACGCCTCTTCAAGCAAATAATGCACGGCCTCATAGCCATCACTCATGCCAAAGGCCAAGCCTAATTGCAAAAAGCGCTGCGTCGTGAGCCTGCCACCACCGCGCAGCTGCACGTCATGATCCGTCAGATGCTGCACGATCTGGCGCACGTGCTGCACGTCATCGGGATAGCGCTGGTAGTAAAGGCGGTTCTTGGCAATCACGCGTGGATAAGTCGCGCGATACACGTCATCGGTCGGGCGAGTGAGCGACGGAATGCCGCCTGTGATGAGCACTTCTCTTAAGCCGTGCGGCGCAGCGGATAAATAATTCATCGCGCAGAAGCCACCAAAACTCTGCCCAAGAATGCTCCACGGTTGGTCGCCGATCAGCGCTGCGCGAATCGCCTCGGCATCACGCACGATATTGTCCGCGCGGAAATGTTGCAGGTAGTCGGCCTGCTCAGCGGGTGTCAGATGGCGCAGCGTTTGCGCTGTGATGGGCGTTGATGCGCCCGTGCCGCGCTGGTCCAGCAGCAACACGCGAAATTCTTTCAACGCACGTTTGATCCAGCCTGTGTTAGCAGGTGGACGCGGCGCACCTGAACCGGGACCGCCTTGAAAGAACACGAGATACGGCAGGTTCACCCCCTCTTTTCCGGGCGCGATGACTTCGCGTGCGAAAACGCTGATGCTGCGGCCGGGATTCGCGTAGTCGAGTGGAAGCGCAAAGCGGCGCGATGTGAGCACGAGACCGGGAATAGCGTGCGTATTTGGATGCGTTTGCATTGTGTTTTAGAAATACGAGTGAGCGAGCACAGAAAGTGTATCCAACGCGGCAACGCGCGCGGTGGCCTTTTAGCGCCGCCGCCGCCTTGATCTATGAAACAAAACGATATAAACCGATACCGCGCTGAGAGGACTTCTGCGTGCGCCTTCGACAACATAACACCTGTCCCCGAGCGCAACTTTTGTCTCTCCTCAAAGGAACCGTACCTCATGAAACCTTGGATCAAAAAAACACTTATCGGCCTGTTCGGAGTCGCTGTTCTCGCTGGCGGCCTGAGCGCATGCAACCATTCCCATCACGGCTTCGGTGCTAACGCGAGCGCTGAAGACATCGCCAAATTTCGCGGCAAAATAATTGACCGCGTTGCCAGCACACTTAAGCTCGACGAGGCGCAGAAAATGAACCTCAGTCGCGTCGCCGACACGTTTCAAGCGCAGCGCGCTGCGATGATGGCGCAAGGCATTGAACCGCGCGCAGAACTGAAAACGTTGATTGCGGGCGAAAAATTTGATCGCACCCGCGCGCAAACGCTGATCACCGAAAAGACCACCCAAGTGCAAACCACGAGCCCAGAAATGATCGCCGCCATCGCTGATTTTTTCGATAGTCTAACGCCCGCGCAGCAACTCAAAGTGCGCGAACTCATGGCCCAACGCGGCGGCTGGTTTCGCCGTAGTTAGTTCGCATAGAAGCGCATAACCATTGAGCAGGATGGGACAACAGCGCATGGCAACTTTTCTGCTTATTGATGACGACGCGCAACTCGGGCCGCCGCTGGCCACCTATTTTCAGCGTTTTGACCTGACGCTGGTGTGCGCGCTGCGACCGAGCGTGGGCCTCGCGCGGCTGCGCGTGGGTGGCATTGATGCGGCGATCTTGGACGTGATGTTGCCCGAGATGGACGGATTTGAGCTGTGCCGCATCATTCTGAGAGACAGTAACCTGCCAGTCATCATGCTGACCGCGCGCGGCGACGTGATGGAACGTGCGGTGGGGCTTGAATTGGGCGCGGACGACTACCTGCCCAAGCCGTTTGAGCCGCGCCAATTGGTAGCGCGTCTGCAAACCGTTTTGCGATGGCGCGAAGTGAGCCCTGCGCCTTTGGCGCGGCTCCTTTTCGACGGTCTGGGCATCGACCCGGACACGCGCAGTGTGCTGCGAAACGGATCGATTATTGATTTAACCAGCACCGAATTTGACCTGCTTTTTCTGCTCGCGAAAGACGCTGGCAAGGTGTTCAGCCGCGACGATAATCTCAATAGTCTGCGCGACCATGACGTTGACCTGTTTTACGCGTGCCGTGGACATTGTGGTCAGTCGCTTGCGAAAAAAACTAGAGCCTTTGGACGCCATCAAAACGATGCGCAATGCGGGCTATGCGTTGGCGCTGGCGAGGGTGGCCCGATGAGCGCGTCTACGCCGAAAGGCGGCTGGTTTCGCCGCGCACGACATTCGCTGGCGCTACGCTGCACGCCCGCTGTTGGCGGATTATGTGGATCGACTGGCCGCAGAAATCGGCACGCCGCCGAGCATCGAACGCGCGCAATTGATGGTGCAGCGGCTGCCTGTGACCCTACGTATCAGCGGCCCGAGCGTCAACTGGCGCAGCCATCCCGACACCGAGGAACGCGATGCGCGGTGGCGAAACACCGGCACGGGCGACGACTGGCACAACAACTAGCCGCGCCTCCAGACGCGATTGCTCGCCAACGGGAATCGAATTCAATTAGGCATGATCCGGCCCGTCTTGGACATTCAGCCGTGCTTGATTGCGTGGCTCACGTTGGCCGCACTGCTGGTCTCACTGCATTGGCCTACGTGCGTGTACGCCGGCTGTTGCGGCCGCTCGACGATATTCGAGCGGGTGCGCTGCGCTTTGGGAGCGGTGAATTCGCGGTGCCGATTGCGGTGCGGCACAAAGACAAGCCTGACGAGCTCGGTGAACTCGCGGAGTCCATCAACCCCATGGGCAGCGACATTCAACAAATGCTCGACGCCAAGCAGGCACTGTTGCTTGCCATCAGCTACGAGCTGCGCAGCCCGCTCACCCGCGCGCGCCTGAACACCGAACTGCTGCCCGAAACCGCTGGCGTGCAACCCGGCCGCAACGCGCTGCTGCGTGAATTAGGCGCAATGCGCGAGCTGATCGCCGACCTGCTTGAAAGCGAACGGCTGGCGAGCGCTCGTGTGAGCCTGCACCGCGAGCGAGTCGATCTACCGGCGCTGGCATTGATGGTGATCGAAAGCTTGCTTGGTGGCAGCTCAGTAACAACTGCGATCGGAACCGATGTGCCCGCGCTGTCGCTAGACAGCACGCGCATTCGCGTGTTGCTCAGGAACCTGCTCGACAACGCGTTGTGCCACGGCGTGGAGGCCGAGCGGCCGCCCGTGCTGTCGATTCACAAGCGCGACGACACGGCGTCCGCATCAGCAAGCGCGATTACGGCCCCGGCGTGCCTGAACAGCAGCTGGCGCATCTGGCCGAGCCTTTCTACCGTGGCAACGCCGCCCGCGAGCGCAGCACCGGTGGTGTCGGGTTCGGTCTGTATCTGTGCAAGCTGATCGCCATCGCGCACGGTGGAACGTTCGCCGTGAGAAACGCGCAGCCTTGTCTGGCAATCACCGTGACGTTGCCAGAAGAACTTACAACTCTAAGCTGAAATCAAGCCTATGTAGGGGCTGTATGCATATTTATTCTTAAAGTCGATTATCATCATATTTACGATGTAGCCCCAGTGCAGCGTGCGTTGTATCTAAAAGCTGCTATCGACGCCGCACGGTTTGCATGGTCTCACGGCGACTGCACCGCGCCCGCGTAAACTCGTGCTTGCAACATCCTCCCAACATCGACCGACTTACCCCGCCCGCAATGCCCTTCGCCTCCCTCGGCCTCTCGCCAGCGCTGCTCCGCGCGATCAGCGTCAGTGCGTATTGCGCGCCCACGCCCATTCAGGCCGCCGCCATCCCAGCCGCGCTTCAGGGACGCGACGTGCTCGGCTCAGCGCAGACCGGCTCGGGAAAAACGGCAGCCTTTGCCCTGCCGGTTTTGCAGCGCCTCGCGGATCAGCCGTCGTCAAAACCACGCGTCGCCCGGGCGCTAGTTCTGGTGCCTACGCGCGAATTAGCAGTGCAAGTAGGTGAGCGATTTCGGCAGTGGGCGCAACATTTGCCGCATCCGCCGCAGAGGGCGAGCGCGTTGAAAGTGACCACTGTGTTTGGCGGTGTGTCGATTAATCCGCAAATGCTCGGCTTGCGCGGCGGCACCGACATTGTGGTGGCTACACCGGGGCGTTTGCTCGACCTGTTGCAGCACAAAGCCATCACGCTCGGTGACGTAGAAGTGCTGGTGCTCGACGAAGCCGACCGGCTGCTTGATCTCGGTTTTGCTGACGAATTGCAGCGCATTTTGGTGCTGCTACCCACTGCGCGACAAAATCTGTTTTTTTCCGCGACGTTGCCACCCAAAGTCGAGCAACTTGCGCAATCCATGTTGCACGATCCGCTGCGCATCAACGTCCCGCACGCGCCGGAAACACAGCCCGACATCACGCAGCGTGCAATCCATGTAGACGCACCACGACGCACACAATTGCTGCGACATTTGATTGAACAGAACAAGCCGACCTGGTCGCGCGTGCTCGTGTTTGTCGCCACCCAACACGGCGCTGAACTGGTCGCTGAAAAACTACGCAAGGCGCGCATCAATGCCGAGCCGTTTCATGGCGAACTGAGCCAGGGCAAGCGCACTCAGGTGCTCGCCGATTTCAAAGCGTCGCGGGTGAAAGTGGTGGTGGCCACCGACGTTGCCGCGCGCGGCCTGGACATTCTTGACCTGCCGGTGGTGGTCAATTTTGACCTGCCTCGATCGGCGGTGGACTACGTTCACCGCATTGGGCGCACCGGACGCGCTGGCATTTCGGGGCTGGCCGTAAGCTTTGTGAGTGCCGCCACGGAGGCGCATTTTTGGCTGATACAAAAACGCCAAGGCAGCCGAGTGCCGCTTGAAATCATCGACGGATTCGAACCCACAGAAATCGCGCCGGATATCGGCCCCGCGAATGGCGGGATCAAAGGCCGCCGTCCGAGCAAAAAGGACACGCTGCGCGCCGCCGCAGCGGCTCAGTCAGAAACGCCGTAAGTGATGTTCGCCATTTGCGATAAGCTCATTGTCAACGTTGAATTCGGTCGCGCTTAGCTCGTACGCTTGGCACGGCGCGCACCGTCAACCCAACCGTTAATTTTGTGGAGAAGTACTTTGAAAGACTCAATAGCCCGGATGTTTACGCCCCGAGCTGCGGCGGTTGCGGCCCTGTTCGCAGCAACGGTCACGGCACTGGGCGGCTGCGCAACGGTGGCGCCAGAACCCAAGCGCTCGCTGCTGGATCAAAAATGTCAGCAGCGCGTGGTGACAATGCTCAATGCGGTGTCCCCGGTGACCGCTGACGCTGGCATTCCGGAAAAATTCTGCGGCTGTTTCACGCAGAAGGTCGAGGTAGTCAAACTGGAGGCCGACATCGACAGCGTCAAGGAGATTGGGCTCAACCCAGAAACGCTGCGCTTCGTGACTGAATACATCCCAACCATACGTGCCTGCGCGAAAGAGACAGGGCTCTGGAAGGGCCTTTGACAGTCACCTCGCTGACGCAACAAACGACTGCGCCGCACCGCGTAGGCCGTGCATCACGAACGCGATCAACGGTGTCTCCACGGCGGGGTCGCCTGCTGTGTTCACGCCGTTGGAAAGTCGAGCCACGCGCTGGTCGCTCAAAAAATGCAGCAGCGCGCCGAGCGCGAACTGAAAACCCCATGCGGCGTGGGCGTGCGTAAATCCTGGATACTCTTCAGCAAGCGCGTCGTGCAGCGCCGTGATGTATTCAGCGGCGACGGGGTCGATAAATTGGCGAATCGCGCGATCTTCTTCCACCCCCTGTTGCGTCAAGCCACGCGTCACAAACAACGCGTAAGACTCGCCCTCAGCACTCGCTCGCAATCGCACAATCGGCACGATCATCGCCGAGACTATCCGCTGCAAGCGATCACCGTTATTCTGGGCGAGCGCCTCGCGCAAATCAGTGCCGCGCTGGGCAACCGTGCTGCTCCAGTGGGCAAAAATGGCGTCGTATAGCTCCTGCTTTTGACCGAAGTAGTAGCCCACCAGCGCGAGCGGCACCTTCGCGTCCGCAGCGATTTGGCGGATCGTCACGGCGTGGTAACCGTAGCGCGCAAACAAGCGCTGCGACGCGTCCAAAATGTTCTGTCGACGGTCAGGGCGAACCTTGACGGGAGTTGGCGCGGAAGTGTCAGCGGCCTCCAGGGATTGCGATGCGGGCGAATGAGTAATTGGGGATTCAGACAGTGTGTGCATGGCTTTTCCGCCTTATGTGGGCAGGGTGAAAATGTCGGTCAGAGCGATCTCCTGATTCATACTACGGGCGAAAGATCGATGCGTTGCGTGACGACAATTTTTGTCACTCGTTGTTGTGACTCACCAACCCTCAAAAAGTGCAGAAAAATTTGCGCTGATCGCGCGCCAAGTGGACGGCGCCTTTCCGTATGTTTTGGCCGAAACCGGTCGACGGCTGCCGACATTGATTTAAATGTTCTCCGCATCAAAATAACACCTATGACACTCGCAATAAACGCGCCCGATCACGCGGCTTTTTCAATCCTGAAACCTTCGCCGCGCATGCCTGTGCTGTTCTTGGGGCATGGCAGCCCTATGAATGCCATTGAAGACAACAGGTATCGTCAAAGTTGGCAAGCCTTGGGCCAGCAATTCGGTCACCTAGCCGACGCCCGGTTTTCACAGCCGCAACTCATCCTTTGTATCTCCGCGCATTGGCTGACGCGGGGCTGGCAGCTCACAGCGATGGACAGGCCAAAGACTATTCATGACTTTGGCGGCTTTCCACAGGCTCTGTTCGATCAACAGTACGATGCACCGGGCGCACCTGTCACCACGCGAGAAATCGCCGCCCGGTTTTCGCAACCGCCGTTGGTGCTCGACGATCATGCATGGGGCCTCGACCACGGCGCTTGGTCGGTGCTGAAGCCGATGTTCCCCGACGCGACCATTCCGACCGTGCAACTGTCGATGGATTACGACCGCCCTGCGCGCGAGCACTTTGCCGTGGGCCAGCAACTCAGCACCTTGCGCGATCATGGTGTGCTCATTGTCGGCAGCGGCAACATCGTGCACAACTTGCGCGCCATGAAAGCCGACGCGGCGCACAATGAGGCATACGACTGGGCCATCGAATTCGACCGCACCATCGCCGATCAAGTGCAAACAGGCCAGCGCGCCGCGCTTGCAGATTTTCAGAACCTCGGGCCGCTCGCGCAGCGAGCCCACCCGACGTTCGAGCACTATTTGCCGCTGCTCTATGCCGCTGGCGCTGCCACCGATAACGATAACGTGAGCTATTTCAACACTGACTTTCAGGCCGCGTCGATTGCGATGCGATCAATGATCTGGAGTCCAAATTAGGGATCGAACAGGATTCAGGACAGGCTGGATCAGCGCGCAGCAATGCGAAAAATTTATGAATGTCACTTTTACCGTCTCCACTACGTCTATTGAAGATGCGCTGTGCGGCGGGTTCGTGCTCTGATGGCCCCACACCATGGTGGCGCGTTTCAGGGTTCGATTTATCCTTCTGTGGAGCCAAAGTAACCATGACAAAAAATTTGTCACCGTTTCTGCGCGGATTTAGTAACCCGCACGACTTGTTCAGAGTAGCGTGGGACTTTTTGGACGGCTTCACCACGGCCAAGACGTTCGGCGTTTCATTCACGACCTATCCGTTCGCGCTCTCGGCCAGTCAACAACGTAGCAATCAATGGGCCGCCCTGATGGCAAGCGTTCCGGTGGGGTTTCAGGGCACGCTGCTGCGCTGTATCAATGCCAACCTGCGCTGCTTCAATCCAAAAACGAAACAGCAGCTCTACGCGATCCCGCTCATCAGCATGGCGCTGGAGCGCGCTAAAACTGATCGAACCGACGTTCGCGTGGTGCCCACGGTGATCACGCCCATGTTGTCCTACAGCTATTACGCGAGCCTCGCCGACACCTTTGGCGCACCCGGCGTGCAATCCGCAGTCGCCGGCGGTCAACTGCTGATGGTCGGGATCCGCAACGCATCCGGAACGATGGCCAACAAGGGCATCGGCTCGTACGATGATGCAATCGTCGTGGTCAAAGGGGTCGGCGCGGCGCGCATGTCTGCCACCTTTCCCGCTTGCACGGAACCCAGCGCGCAATACGCACAGCGCGCCGCCGTCGATCCCAAAAGCAAAACCGGCGAACGGGTCGACCCCCGTTACGCAGATGTGACCAAAAAATACGACAAAAATAAGAAACCCAAAAATGACGGCGTGGACTTGAATGCAGATGGAATTCTGGATGCGGGTCGCCTGGTCGCTGGCACCTATCAGTACGCAGAAAAAAGCCACGGACATTTGGGGGCTCGCGCGTTTCGCGTGGGCAGCCGCATCCAAAAAGGCAAGAAAAGTATTTTTGTGTCTGGCCCATCCCAAGTAGTCGAACGCGATACCGACGGCGATGGATTATTCTCCAGCGCCGACCGGTCGCGCATCGACCCCTCCGGCGCTGGCACGTCAATGTACATCCATCAGGGAGGCTCCGACGCGGTGGCTCATCCGAACACATGGTCGGCTGGCTGCCAAACCATTCCTAAAAATCGCTACGGTACGTTTTTGACCCACATTCCCGTGAACGCCACGTTCTACTTTGTGTTGATCAATGCCGGAGCGTAGACAATGAGACTCATTCTCTTTCTTACGGCCTGTTTTTTCTCTACCAGCGGGTTGGCCGTCAGCGCGACGGGTGCCCAACAAACCACCTGCTCGTTCGGCGCCTTTGTCAACGAGACGGATAGCGCCGGACTCAACGTTCGGCAGTCGCCCAACGCCGCAAGCAAAATCCTCGGCAAGCTCGCAGCGAACTACAAAGATCCCGACAGCGCGATGGTCGTTCGTGTCGAGGTAGACGTACTGGCGAGCCAGAACGGCTGGTTTCTGATTGAAGGTGCGACCGACAACAGGACGCTGACCGAAAAGCCGGAACGCGCGATGTACTCGGGCAGAGGCTGGGTCAGCGGCAAGAAACTCGCTATCAAAACGCAAGCGTCGAAGGCGCGCTTGACCCCGACGGGCGCTGCAGCGACGGCGTTTCTGGTGGGCGACGTTCTCGACGGCGACAGTCTCAGCAAACCGGGGCATCTCATCGCGTGTGACGGCAAATGGGCGCGGGTGGAATATTCGTTGAGTGGTGTGCCGAAAGACGCGTTGGCCGAGCTCAAAATCAATCCTGCCGCAAAAAGCGCGGGACGCAGCACAAGCGTGCGAGGCTGGGTGAATCGCATTTGTGCGATACAAGAAACTTCATGCGATGGGCTTGGCAACGAGCCGTGACGGGCGTACCCGAAAGCGCGGCTTGCAAGACGTTGAATCGATCAACTTATTCGTGAAAAGCCCATTTCAATTGGGCTACACAGGATTATTGGCTGATATCGACTTCGCCAAATTTGGCGCTTCCAGCTCATATTGAACGGCGCATTTAGCGCAAAAGCTGCTACGATTTCACGAGCGCTGTCAGGTCGGCGGCAATCGCATCTGCGCCGGATTCGTGGCGAATCAGCAGGCGAATTCGGCCTTGTGAATCAAAGGCATACATCTGAGTGGAGTGATCGACAAGGTAGGTGTTGTCGTCCTTCACTTGCGCTTTTTGGTAAATGATCTTGAACTCTTTGGCGGCAATTGCGGTTTGCTCATCGCTGCCGTAGAGCCCGGTGAAGGTCGGGTTAAAGGCGCGAACGTAATCGTTGAGGATCTTGGGTTGATCGCGTTTGGGATCCACCGTTACAAACACCACCTGCACTTTCGCCGCGTCTTCCGGCTTCATCTTGGCGAGCGCGGTGTTGAGCGTGGTCATCGTGGTCGGACAATAGTCAGGGCAAAACAGATACCCGAAAAACAGCAACGTCACCTTGCCCTTGAAGCTCTCAAGCGTGCGCGGCTGCTGTGTCGCGGCATCGTTAAGCGCCAGCGTTTTACCGAAGGCAGCCCCAGTGATGTCGGTCGCGTTGAATTTGACTTCGGGCACCGCATTGCTGCACGCGGTGAGCGTGAATGCGAACGATACGAGCGCCGCTGCGGTGAGCGCCGAGAGCGGTCGCATCTTAGTGCTTGTGACCGGCGTGACCCTGCGCACCGGGCTTCTCGGCAGTCACCACTACGGTCAGTTCACCCGCCTTCTCAAACTTGAGTTTGAGTGGAAACTTTTCGCCTTCTTTGAGCCCGTCTTTCAAACCAATCAGCATGACATGAAACCCGCCCGGCTTCAGTTCCGCCTTGCCATTAGCCGGAATATCAAGCGCCTTGATCTCACGCATTTTCATCACCCCGGCCTCGGTAATCATGCTGTGAATCTGAATTTCTCTGGCCACGTCGCCAGTAACGCTGATCAGCTTGTCAGCGGCGCCCTTGTTGTCAAACACCATGAAGGCTGCCGAGTTTTTGACCGCCCCCGGCGTCGCGCGTGCCCACGGGTGGTCAACCGTGATGTTGCCGATTTTGGCGTCTTGCGCGAAGGCCGATGCGGCGAGCAATGCCGCGAAAATAAGAGAGATTTTTTTCATACGTTTTTGTGGGAGCGGCTCCGCTGCGACCTGCGTTTAAAATGAATGGAAAGGATTGCAGCTAGTGTCGTGTCACGTTAAAAATGACGGTATATCGCGCCGCCATCGTTATGCACGGCCAGGCGCAAAGCACAGCTCATGCCGGGGCATGTGCAAATTTTGCAACGACGCGGTGCGCAGCCAGGGCAAGTGAGATGCGTCATTTTTGGCGTGACACGACACTAGGGCCGCTCCTACCGTTGAACGAGCATCAGTGCCGCCATCAACGCCATGCTTAAATCTTCAAACAATGTCACCTTGGACATCGGTAATTTGAACACGGTTCCCAGACACGCACATTCAATGAGCTGGCGCTTGCGCAGCGCGTTCAACACGCCGGCCGCGCTCAGGAGCATCACCACGAGCGTCGCCCAATGCGTAATCTGCGGCTGCCAGCGGATCAAGTACGCCACGCCGAGAGCGAGCTCGATGAACGGATACGCCCACGCATAGGCCGCGCTCTTCGACGCAAGCAGGTCATAGCCGCGATAGGCCTGCACAAAACCGCTCAGGTTCAAAAGCTTGAAAAAGCTGAACACCAGAAAAAAACCAGCCATGAAATCAGACATCCATTCATGCCAATGCCGTCCCGGCGTTTGCGCGTGAACGAGCCAAGTGACGCCCACCAGAAAGCCAACGATCAGCAGCAGCGGTTTGTAGGTCGCAAAGAAGCCGTCGCCGACATCGGCGGATGTGTTGGCGCCGAAGGTCGGCGCGGCAACATGCATCGTGTACTTGCCCGCGCCCGCCAGCGCAATCTGCATCACTTCCAGCGACGCATCCGAATGCACGCCGCGCAACACCGCCTGCGGCGGATCAAGCGTCACCTGCACCTTGTCAGCAAAGCCCGATAACGCCTTGGTGGCGCGGCCAACGCAGGCACCGCAATGCATGCCGGAAAGGCTGAAGGTTTTTTCCATGCCCGATATTTTGCGCTGAACGCGGAAATATCAACATGAATCGTCACATCGCTCGTAGCTCGTAGGGTGGGCAGTCGCAGCGTTGCCGAACGCAAAAAATCATTGACCGCATCGGAACACTGAAACACGGCAGCGACATCCGGTTGCAGCACGACGACCGACGTATCAGCCAGCTTCGACGCAAAACGATGGGTTTTGACCTGCGAATAGTCGCGCCAGTATTCAGTACGCATTTCTTTAACACTGGGCGCGGGCTTAGTTTCGCTCTTAGTCATTTCGCTCCTTCCGCGTTGCAGGACGGGCGCTGACGATTCGAATCGTACTCTCAAGTCGTTCTGTGACGCTGACGTAAATCAGCTTGTCATCGTGATTGTGACCAACAGTCAGTTCACGCTGCTCGCCAACCGCAGGAGCAGGGTCGGAGAATATTTTTGCAAGATGATCGCCGAAAACCACAGTTGCTTCCGTGAACGAAATGCCGTGCTTCGCGAGATTGCTGGCGTCTTTAACGAAATCCCACTCAAACTTGATCAAGTGCACCTTTGTTGCCGTCAGAGCAATCTCGCCGCAACCTACGAAATTACGCCGCTTCGCGCAACGGCAGCTGGAAGTGACCGGCAACAATGCCTTGCACGGTGAGGTCTTCGTCCAACTCTTCCCACCGCAACGCCGCGCCGTTCAGACGCAGTTGAACTGCCTGCAGCTGGTCATCAGTCGCTTCGCTCAAGATACGAAAGCGATCAGCGGGAAACGCAATCTGTCGACCGTCGGTCAGCTCGACGAACACCAAGCGACCGCTTGCCCATGCGCGAATGGCTACAGATTCAGTTTCAACGTCCATGAAACGCCTTTTTGTAGGGTGTGCACCAAAGTGCGCACCCTACTAGCTTGCAAGTTACGGAGACTGTGCGATGCGAATTCGCGACATGACGGGTTTTGAAGAGCCCGCATGGCTTTTTACGGCGAACAAATAGCCGGACCGAGCAAGTAACTCAATCTGCGCGGTTTGTTTAATTAGCCCGAACCATCTCGTTCCGACATCGAGGACTTCAGGAATCGTACCAAGTTGCGGGTCGGCAACAAATCTTGCCGTTGGTTTACGAAGTATCAGTGAGATCAAACCCCTATAGTGTGCGAGCCCGAGATAAGTAACCGTAGTCTGCTTTGCGCCGTGATTCTGAATATCGATGGAAACAAACACTTCTCGATCACGTGGTTTGTCGGTTCCGCTCTGAATGAAACGGTCGTTCAATTGAAAAGAGTTGGAGGTAGTTGCTACGTGTAACCGAGCACTACCCATGCGCCACTTGTAAATGTCCCACAAGAAGACGATCGTAGCGACCGCCGCGGCATACCAAGCTGCAATTTCGCTGATCGTCATAGGTCCCCATCATCCGCACTAACTTTAATCTACCAACGTCGCCAAAGCCTCACCCAACTTGTCCCCATCAACGCCACCCGCCATAGCCATATCAGGCCGTCCGCCGCCCTTACCGCCGACGATGGCTGCGGCGTTGCCAACGATCTCACCAGCCTTGAACTTGCCCACCAAATCCGCCGTTACTCCCGCGCACAAAGCAACCTTGCCATCCGGCGATTTGCTGCCGAGCAGCACCACGCCCGACCCAAGTTTGTTCTTCAGTTGATCAACCATTTCGCGCAGCGCTTTCGCATCTGCGCCTTCGATTTCGGCGGACAGGAATTTCACACCGTCTTTCTCGACGACTTTGCTCAGCAGATCACCGCCCGCTGCGGCGGCGAGCTTGCTCTTGAGCGCGGCGAGTTCTTTCTCCAGCGCTTTCACGTGATCTTGAATCTGGGCGATCTTGGTTGTGACTTCTGCTTGCGGAATTTTTAGTGCGCCTGCAACGTCGCTCATGCGGGCGTCCAGCGCCTGCACGAAAGCCATTGCGTTCAAGCCCGTGACCGCTTCTACGCGACGCACGCCTGCCGCTGCGCCGCCCTCGCTGATGATCTTGAAGAAGCCGATGTCACCGGTGCGGGTGACGTGGGTGCCGCCGCAAAATTCCTTGCTGCTGCCGATTTCTAGCACCCGGACTTCGTCGCCGTACTTCTCGCCGAACAGCATCGTCGCGCCGCTGGTTTTGGCTTTTTCAATCGGCATGACTTCGGCGTGCGTCGCCGTATTGGTGACGATCTCGGCATTGACTTTGGCTTCTACTTCGCGAATTTGCGCGTCGGTCATCGGCGCGTTGTGCGCGAAATCGAAGCGCGTTTTGTCGGCGTCGACCAGCGAGCCTTTTTGCGCGACATGTGCGCCGAGCACTTCGCGCAGCGCCTTGTGCATGAGGTGCGTGACCGAGTGGTTGCGGATAGTGCGGGCGCGCGCATTGAAGTCCACTTGCGCGGCAACCGTGTCGCCGACGCGCAGTTCGCCGTTTTGCACAACGCCGTGATGCCCGAACACGTCGGGTTGCACTTTCAGCGTGTCCTCAACCGTGAACAACGTCAGGCAGACGCCCGATTTACTGATCTCGCCTTTGTCGCCAACCTGCCCGCCGGACTCGGCGTAGAACGGCGTGCGGTCGAGCACGACGATGCCACTGTCGCCCGTGACCAGCGCATCAACACGCGCGCCGTCCTTGTACAGGGCGATGACGCGGCCCTCTTCTGACAACGATTCGTAGCCGCGGAAAGCGGTCTTCGGCCCGTCATAGGCGAGCACCGTGTCGGCCTTGAATTTGCCGGCAGCGCGCGCAGTCGTGCGCTGCTTTTCCATTGCAGTTTCGAAACCTGCTTCGTCAACCGTGACGCCGCGTTCGCGGCAGACGTCGGCGGTGAGATCGAGCGGAAAACCAAACGTGTCGTAGAGCTGGAATGCAACCTCGCCGGGCAATGTAGGAGCGGCCCTGGCCGCGATCCCACTTTCGCCCATGGAGTTCGCGCCCAGGGGCGCTCCTACAGCGGCCAGCGCAACGTCAAGAATCGCCATGCCATGAACCAGCGTTTCGCCAAAACGAATCTCCTCAGAATGCAACGTCTCCGCAACGCGATCTTTCGCGGCGCGCAGTTCGGGGTAGGCGTCGCCCATCTGCACATCAAGCTCGGCGACGAGTTTGTAGAAATACGGTTTGGTCTGGCCGAGTTTGTAGCCGTGGCGCAGGGCGCGGCGGATGATCCGGCGCAGCACGTAGCCGCGGCCTTCGTTGCTGGGGATCACGCCGTCGGTGATCAGGAACGAGCAGGCGCGAATGTGATCGGCGATCACGCGCAGTGACGGGTTCGCGAGATCGGTGCAGCCGGTCTCAGTCGATGCCTTGTTGATTAGCGCGACGAACAAATCGATTTCGTAATTCGAGTGCACATGCTGCAGGATGGCAGCCAGGCGCTCCATGCCCATGCCGGTGTCGACGCAGGGTTTGGGCAGCGGCAACATCGGGCCGTCCTTGACCTCGCGGTTGAACTGCATGAACACCAGATTCCAGATTTCGATGAAGCGGTCGCCGTCTTCGTCGGGCGAACCCGGTGGACCGCCGGGAATGTGCGCACCGTGGTCGTAAAAGATTTCCGAGCACGGACCGCAGGGGCCGATGTCGCCCATCATCCAGAAATTGTCGGAGGCGTAGCGCCCGCCCTTGTTGTCGCCGATGCGCACGATGCGGTCTTCCGGCACGCCGATAACGTCCCGCCAAATGCCGAACGCTTCGTCGTCATCGGCATACACCGTGACCAGTAATTTTTCTTTCGGCAAACAGTAGGTAACGGTCAGCAATTCCCACGCGTATTTGATGGCCTCAGTCTTGAAATAATCGCCGAACGAGAAGTTGCCGAGCATCTCGAAGAACGTGTGATGCCGTGCGGTGTAGCCGACGTTTTCCAGATCGTTGTGCTTGCCGCCAGCGCGTACGCTGCGCTGCGCGCTGGTTGCCCGCACGTATGAACGCTTGTCTGCGCCCGTGAACACGTCCTTGAACTGCACCATGCCGGAGTTGACGAACATCAGCGTCGGATCACTCGCGATGAACAGCGGCGACGAGGCGACGCGCGTGTGGCCCTTGGATTCGAAGAAGGCTAAAAACTTTTCCCGGATATCTGCGAGTTTCATGGTGTGCTGTGTTTGGATGAATGCTGTGCGACAGGCTACGTACCTAGCGCGAGTAACCTATGATTTTACGGGGCGCGCGGGGCTGCGCCGCACTTCAGCGTATTGCGAAATTGGCATGAGGCGGCCCGATGTTGCAGGAGTGGCGAAAGCCAATGCTGAGTGCTGTCGAAAGGCCGCGATTCGTCCCGCTCGACTCCGTGCCGAGACAAAGTTTGGAATAAGGAAATATCTCGACAGATGGACTGCTGTTACCGTACGACTCTAAAATTCGTGCAACGCAACAATTTGTGACATGGCAACCATGGATATGACTGTGAACCCCGCAATCCCTCAGGCGGTAGCCTGCGCAGGCGGCCCGATTGAGGCCGATGCGCTCATCATCGGTGCGGGCCCGGTGGGCCTGTTTCAGGTGTTTGAACTGGGCCTTCTGGAAATCAAAGCGCATGTCATCGACTCGCTCACGCAGGCAGGCGGGCAGCCCATTGAGCTCTATCCCGACAAGCCCATTTACGACATTCCAGCGATTCCGGTGTGTACTGGTGCGCAGTTAACCGAGAGCTTGCTTAAACAGTGCGCGCCATTCAAGCCCACGTTCCATTTGGGGCAAGAGGTGAGCTTGGTTGCCAAACGCGAAGACGGTCGTTTCGACATCGCCACGGCAGCGGGCAACCATTTCGTCACCAAAACCATTTTTATTGCAGGTGGCGTTGGCGCGTTTCAGCCGCGCAAGCCGAAGGTTGAAGGCATCACGCAGTTTGAAGCCAACGGCCAGCTCGCCTATCGCGTGCGCGACCCGCAGCAGTACGCAGGCAAGCATGTGGTGATCCTCGGGGGTGGCGATTCAGCGCTCGACTGGGCGCTGGCGTTGCAGCCGATTGCGGCGAGCGTAACGCTGATTCACCGTCGCGACGAATTTCGCGCCGCACCGGCCAACGTCGCCAAGATGAAGGCGATGTGTGAGGCGCATGAGATGATGTATCTCACCGGCCAAGTCACCGGATTTGAGGCCGAAGACGGCGTGTTGAAAGAAGTCAAAGTCACGAGCCTCGACGGCGTCACGCGTCGCCTGCCGCTCGACCACCTGCTCGCATTTTTTGGCTTATCGCCACGGCTGGGCCCAATTGCAGAGTGGGGCCTGGAGATCGAGCGCCGTCAGGTCAAGGTCGATACCGAAAAGTTTGAGACCAGCATCCCCGGCATCTTTGCCGTGGGCGACATCAACACCTATCCTGGCAAAAAGAAGCTCATTCTGTCCGGTTTTCACGAAGCCGCACTCGCCGCCTTCGGTGCCGCGAAATACATCTTCCCCGACAAAAAAGTAACGCTGCAATACACCACCACCAGCACCAAGCTACACCACGTGCTCGGTGTGGATTCGCCGGTGTTTGACTGAGGAGCAGGTGCTAAGCGTTCTCTAAAGAAACGCAGAACCAATCGACGCCCGCGAGCGTTGGCCAAGTCGCTGCTGCCGCGAAGGGGGTTGGGGTGAGGGGGCGGCGAGCGAATTCAAGCTAAACGTAGAAAGAAATAATGATCAGAGCAGTGGTCTTTGACGCCTACGGCACCCTGTTCGATGTGTACTCGATCAGTGCCCTTGCCGAACGCTTGTACCCCACCCAAGGAGCGGCTATCTCTGCCCTCTGGCGCGACAAACAAATCGAATACACACGGCTGATCAGTCTCTCTGATCCGAACAGCGAGACCGGTAGCCGCTACTACCAATCGTTTTGGGATATCACCCGCCTGTCGCTGCGCTACACACTGTCACGCCTCAAGCTCGAAGCCACAGTGGCGAACGAAGAGGCGCTGATGCAGCAATACGCAGCGCTGTCGCCTTTCCCCGAAAACCTCGACGTCTTGCAAACCCTAAAAACCATGGGCATGCCCACCGCCATGCTCTCCAACGGCAGCCGCGAAATGCTCGACTCAGCGGTGGCGAGCGCCGGGATGAAAGGTCTGCTGAGTCACGTCATTTCAGTCGATGAAGTACGTCAATTCAAAACTAGCCCAGCGAGTTACGCACTGGTCAGCAAATACTTCCCGGCCCCGGCCAACGAAATCCTTTTCGTGTCCAGCAACGCATGGGACGCACTCGGCGCAACGTGGTTTGGATTCGCAACACTTTGGATCAATCGGCAGGGGTTGCCGCGAGAAACGATTGGTTCCGAGCCAACCTACATCGGCGAGGATTTGACGCAGGTTTTGCGCGTGTTGCCGCAAAATGCATCTTGATCCGCGCGTAACAGACGCACGCTTCATTTTCGCTGCCGGACGCGTCGTCGCCCCGTCTGCGTAGTTCTACTGAGCGTGCTGCGTAGCCGTCCGAATGCTCACCGGCGGCGCAAAAGCCTACAGTTCTACCCATCGCGCAACGCATCGATTGCGCGGCAAATCAGGGAGAACTTTCATGGAACGATTCAGAAAAATTTCCATCACGATGAACGTCACCGCCGCGCTTGTCGCAAGCGTCGCAAACGCGCAAACGGCAACCGCAGTGGTTCGCACTGAGCGCAACATTTCGCTCGCGCTGGCCAACGAAATCGCGGGTGCCACCGTCAGTGCGTGCAGCGCCAACGGCTACGCGGTCACCGCGACTGTGGTGGATCGCGCAGGCGGCGTTCGCGCTGTGCAGCGTGCGGACAACGCGGGCCCGCACACGCTGGCAGCCAGCCAGCAAAAAGCGTTCACTTCTGCCTCGGCAAAAAACACGACACTCGCCATGCAGGACGGATCGCAAAAAAATCCGGCAGCAGCGAATCTCGTCTACATTCCGGGCTTCTTGCTGCTGGGCGGCGGCGTGCCGATCAGGGTGGGCAATGATGTGATCGGCGCGGTCGGCGTCGGCGGCGCACCGGGCGGCCATCTTGACGAACAGTGTGCGATGGTCGCGCTCGACACAGTCAAAGATCAACTCAAGTAAGCCGGAGAAATCACCATGAACCTGCGTCAAATTTTGCTCGCGCTCGCCACTGTCGTTGGTCATGCAAACTACGTTGCGCCCGCACAGGCGCAGGTCGCGCCCGACGCGACCGAAATCGCGCGCTACACCGGCCTGCACGCCGCTGCGCATCGTGGCGACATAGCGGCGATTGAAAAACTTGTCGCCAGCAAAGCAGACGTCAATGCGCGCGACGGCTACGGTCGCACCCCGTTGCATGTGGCCACATTCGCCAGACAACGCGACGCGATTCGTGCATTGGCAAGAGCGGGCGCGAATCTGGGCCTGCTTGAGCGGGACATTTACGACGCCGTCACCATCGCATCGGTTGCCGACGACGAGGAGACGCTGCGCAGTTTGCTCGCGCTCGGTGCCAGCGCCAGGCTCACCACCAGCCGCTACGACGGCACTGCATTAATCGCCGCCGCGCATCTCGGCCACGACGGTGTGGTCAGGCAGTTGATCGCCGCTGGCGCGCCGCTCGATCATGTCAACAATCTGCACTGGACGGCGGTCATCGAATTGATCGTGCTCGGCAACGGCGGTGCGCGCCATCAGGCAACGCTTAGGGCGCTGATCGACGCCAAAGCCAATCTGCAATTGACCGACCGACAGGGCAATACGCCGCTCGCCTTAGCCAAATCACGCGGATACCGTGAGATGGTGGTGATGCTGGAAAAAGCGGGCGCAAAATAGTGTGCCACCTCACTGATCAGCGCGTTCACAGGCAATCAGCTTTGCGCTGAAAGCGCCATTACATGGGGGAATAGGTCATAAAACGGCATAAAGTCGATAAGTGGCCTATTTTGGGTCTTCGCCCATATCAAATAAGGCTTTCATGAAAACGCTTATAACCCCTGTGACAATCTTCGCATGACCATTCACCTGCGCCAAAGCCTGCCCTGGATCGCCGCTTGACTGGCGCTCGCCGGTAGCAACAGCGCAGCGCTCAACACGGCAGAAGTCGCACGCGCGCCGCGTCGCGCCCCGCGCTCGGTTCGGTTGATTTTCAGCAGAGCCGATGCTGGCTGCTGCTTGCCTCCACACCCAATAGTTACGCGCTAACCAACTTCGACGATATCGTCGGTCTGGAGCACATCGAGCGCAGCCGAGAGGCGTTGCGTGAGGAGTCCTTGCAATGCCTCGTTGGAAACGTTTCCGCAAGTCACCCAGATGAGTTCGGGTGGAGCGCCTAGACGGCTCACTAGCTCTACGAAGTCCGCATCCTTACTGAGCAAGATCACATTGTTCGCGCGAGCGGCGTCGAATAATTCGCGATCACCCGCATCACACAGTCCGAGTTCGCGCAAAGCCTTTGCGTCGATACGCCGAACGTTGCGCAACCAGGCCGCCAGTTGCGGCGGCAACTGCGCATCAAGCCAGAGCGTCGGCAAAGTGCGCGGAAACTGCGTCAGGCGGCGAGCCGCACAATGTCGCTACGCTGCGCTGCTTAATGCAGGCAAGCGCGAATATCGTCCGATTCCAAATCCGGAAAATCGACAAGAATTTGCGCCTTGGACACGCCACTTGCGAGCATTTCGAGGATGTCAGTGACACGAATGCGCATGCCACGAATGCAGGGGCGTCCACCGCATTGGAGCGGGTTGAATGTGATTCGGTTGAGAGATTCGGGATTCATGTTGCAATGATATGCCTCAAGGTGCTTGACACGCTGGTGCGCGAGGGCGTCGACCAGCCCATCATCATGCTCACCGGCCACGGCACGGTCGAGATGTGCCGCCGCGCATTCAAATCCGGTGCCGCAGAATTTCTCGAAAAAACCGTCGACGACGAAGCGCTGTTAGAAGCCCTGCAAAACGCCGTGCGCCAACACGTACGCTCGCGCGAGCGCAACAACGCCGACCGCGAATCGCGCGACCGCTACGCTCTGTTATCAGAAAGAGAACGCGAAGTGCTCGGCCTCATCGTAGCGGGCCTGACCAACAAAGAAATAGGCCGCGCACTCACGCTGTCGCCACGCACCGTGGAGACGCATCGTGCGAATTTGTTTGCGAAGCTGGACGTGGAATCGCTGGCGGTTTTGATTCGGCGGTTTGCGGGGTTGGCGGAGGCAGGATAGTCGTGTTTTCGAAACTGCAGTCTCAAATCTTTGGCCGCGCCGACGCGCTTTTTGCAGATACTGACTTTACGAAGGCCACCAAGAATTTAGTGCTGTAGTCTAGAGACGTACAAGGCGCTTGAAGTCATCTCGCTCGCATCTTGGCTAGTGGGTAGGAGCATGAATTTCACGTCCAAAAGTGATCCGCGAAATGGATTCGCGTACCATAGCGAATGGAATAATGCCTTGATGCGGAACGAGACTATATGAAGTCTGAAAGCCCGATACTTCAGAGTCGACTCGCCGATTGGCTTTCGCGTCGCACCCTTCCGTCCGGCACTCGCCGCGTTGCGTCGGTTGCGGCTGCGGTTGCTAGCGAAATAGGCAGCGTAAGAGATGAAAATCAGGATCGCGCCGTAGTTGCGCGATTTGCGGGGGCAAAGGGCTGTAGTTGCGTGGTTTTGGCTGTGGCAGACGGTATAGGTGGTATGCGGGACGGCGCAAATTGTGCGTCATTGGCGATCAGCTCATTCCTCGCGGCCTTGTATGCCAGATCTCAGTCGAGTAGTGATGTGGAGAGTTGGCTTGGACGCGCGGCAGCGGATGCAAACAGCGCAGTATTTGATAGGTATGATGGCTTCGGGGGGTCCACGTTAGTGGCGCTTGTTGTCCGGGGTAATCAACCCACTTTTTGGCTGAGCATCGGCGACAGCCGGGTCTATCGCTCGAATGTGCATCTTCGCAATCTGCAACAGTTATCGGTGGACGACACGATCGCCGGACAACTCCAGATTGGCCTGCGGGGAGAATTGGAGCAGTCGCAATTGCTGCAATTTGTGGGTATGGGTAAGCATTTGGAGCCAAACATCGACAGACTTGCAGTGGAAATTTCGGGTTCTGTACTCCTGACAACGGACGGTGTTCATTTTTTGGACGCGCCAGATGGAGTGCTCGGAAGTGTCGTTAACAATGCGCCGGATCCCGGCGCGTGTGTAAAGCGATTAGTTGAGCTCGCGAAGTGGTGTGGTGGGCCGGACAACGCTACAGCAGCAATGATTGATTTGTCACCAAAATCGGAAGCTGAGCAAGAAGTCCCGTCTGGATGCTTAGAAATTTGGGACGCTTTCGGTGAGCTACAGGTGATTGAGTCGGCGATGTCCTTGGCGTTTGACGATAGAGACCAGAAAATTTCCACTAGGCAATATCTGACCGGAAGCGAACGCCCCGTCTTGGAAAAGAATGCGGCAGGTGAGAGTTCTTCGTATTCTCAGCCCAAAACTCGCCGCGCTCGCCTGAACAAGGATGGACTTCAGCAGAAAAACACCCCTCGCAAGAGCTACCGAGGCCGTAACAAGCCGACCGAAGGCGGAACGCCAGAACTCTTAATGGTGTTTCCGAAGTCATCCAACTGATGATCGCTTCCGATGAATATTCCTTCGCGTTATGAACAAATTGGGCCCCCGTTGACGGGGGGAATGGCGTCAGTGATACGTTGCAAGGACGTAATTCTTGATAGGGAAGTCGCAATAAAGGTTATGCCCGGAGGCGCAGAGCAGCGGCGCATGCGTGATGAACTCAAAGCACTACTAAAAATGCGCTCTAAACATGTCGTTCAAGTTTACGACGTGCTAAAGATCGGAACAGACGATCTCGCAATTGTTCAGGAGTTCATCGCCGGTAACGACCTCTTCCATGCCTCGCACGGGCAGCAAAATTTGATCGACTATCTGAAGATAGTCTGGCAGGTATCTTCCGGAATTGCGGACATTCATGCACTGTCGGTTATTCACCGCGACATCAAGCCCAACAATATGAAAGTTGACAACGAGGGCGTTGTCAAGATATTTGACTTTGGATTGTCGAGGGAAGAAGGTGATGGAGCAGCCACAGTTGGATTCGTCGGCACCCCAGGGTTCGCGGCACCAGAACTGTATGCGCACAACGCAAAATTCACGGCGGCTGTCGATACTTACGCGTTTGGCGCGACCGCTCTCTTCCTGGCTCTACGCGACTTGCCAGCGACTCTTAAGCGCCGCCCACCAGTGGCTTCAGCTGGCAACTACTTTACGAATTTGAGTTTTGGTTTGAGTGACGAAGTAGCGAATGCTCTGAATTCTTGCTTGGAGGCTAATCCAAAGCATCGGCCTCTTATGCATGAAGTTCGAGACACTCTCGCGAAACACCTTTTGCACAATCGACACAAAGCACTGGTGGTGTTTCAAGGCAAAGCTTCGTACCTTGATGCGCAACGCCGTTCCGTGAGTTTGCGACTGCTTTCAATGGGCGAAGTTGAAATTCGTTACGACGGTTTTAGCTTCTCGGTGGGCAGCGTTAGCGGATACGTGTCTATAAATAATCGGATGGTTACGGTCGGTGACGTCTTGCCCGGTGCATGCGTCGTTACTCTGGGTGCGCCGGAGCATGGGAATCAAAGAAAATACATAACGTTCGATGTGTCACATCCGGAGATAGTCCTATGAACGGACCATTGGTGGCAGGCGAGTTGCTTGGTGGACGTTACGAGATCCTTCAATATCTGGATGAAGGTGGCATGCAGTTTGTCTATGTTGCGAAAGATCAACTTGCGGATCGGTTAGTCGCTCTGAAAACACCCAAAAATCACTCTGCTAATAAGCGATTCCGCAGGAGTGCGATCGTCGCCGCGAAAGTGAACCACCCGAATGTCGCAAAGACGCTCGACTACTTTAAGGAAAACGGTCGACGTTATTTAATCGAAGAGCTCGTTGATGGCAAGGATTTGAAGGCTGCGCTACTTGAAGACGCTGAATTTCTTGATCCCTATCTTGCCGCCAAGATTCTTCATCACTTGGCCAAGGGTGTTGCGGCGGCTCATCATGCCGGTGTTGTGCACCGCGATCTCAAACCAACAAACATCATGGTCACTGGCGACTACTCCGTAGTGGAACTTAAGGTGACTGACTTCGGCATTGCGAAGATGGCTGGAGAGGAACTGAAAGAGGCCGTGGAGGGAGGCGAAGCGAGTATGACGATGTCGCAGACTGCCGTTGGAGCGCTGCCTTACATGGCGCCAGAAGCAATAGAGCGGCCTCTAGATGTCGGACCACCGGCCGACATTTGGTCGATAGGGGCGATCTTGTACCACTTACTTTGCGGTGAGTATCCCTTTGGTCAGGGTTTGAAGGCAGTGCCCCAAATTATTGCGGCTAAGGAACCGGAAACGCCTGCTTTTCTCTCTGCAAATCCGCAGTTTGCGCCGCTGGCCATGGAAGTAATGAGCATCGCGCTGTCATGTCTTAAGAAGGACCCATTGGCACGCCCGACGGCGGATCAGCTAGTGGGAATGTGTAGCGGGCTCTGCTACACATCATCGCCGCGAAAAAGGGGAACCGTGAATAGCTACCGCTACAACGCTTGGGGCTTTATCGGAACGACGGATGGATCTGTTTTTTTTCATAGAGAATGCGTTTACGGCCCTATGCCAAGAGTTGGGAATAGCGTTTTATTGGCCAGCTATGACGGAGGCGGTGCGCCTCGCGCTTTGCCAGTTCTCAAACTGATTGATCGATGACTCTTTGAGAGGTCGGTTGTTGTTGCCACTCACGGACCTGATCAGACACAGGACTTCTGCCAGCCACCCGTGCTATTGTCCATTTCCCGAAACGAACCAACCCGCTCACCGGTTGCTTTTGACCCCGGAACGCGGACACAAGGAGAACACCATGCCTGGACTGCTTCCTACTGTTGACCCTGATGGGTTGCTTGAATTTTCTGTGGTCTACACCGACCGTGCGCTGAACCATATGTCGAAGCGATTTGGTTCCGTGATGCGGGAGATCTCGCGGATGTTGAAGACTGTGTATCACGCCAAATCCACGGTGCTGGTGCCCGGTAGCGGTACGTTCGGTATGGAGGCCGTCGCGCGGCAGTTTGCTGGCGGCAAACATGTGCTGGTGATCCGCAATGGCTGGTTCAGTTATCGCTGGACGCAGATTTTTGATATGGGTGGCATTCCGGCGTCACACACGGTGATGAAAGCGCGCCGGATTGGCACTGGAAAGCAGTCGCCTTGGGTGCCAGCGCCGATTGCAGAAGTGGTCGCGACCATTGCTGCCGAGAAACCTGCCGTGGTGTTTGCGCCGCATGTGGAGACGGCGGCAGGGATGATTTTGCCAGACGATTATTTGCGTGCGGTGGCTGATGCCGTGCATGCTGTCGGCGGCTTGTTCGTGCTCGACTGCATTGCCTCGGGCGCGATGTGGGTGGACATGCAGGCGACTGGCGTGGACGTGCTGGTGAGCGCGCCGCAAAAGGGCTGGAGCAGCTCGCCGTGCTGTGCGATGGTGATGCTCTCCGAGAGCGGTCGTGCCGCAATTGACGGCACCACAAGCACCAGCTTTTCCGTCGATCTGAAAAAGTGGATGCAGATCATGGAGACGTACGAAGCAGGCGGTCACGCGTATCACGCGACTATGCCGACCGATGCGTTGACGCGCTTGGCCGAGGTGATGCTGGAAACGGAGGCGTACGGCTTTGAGCGTGTAAAGAATGAGCAGCAGTTACTCGGCACCAAAGTGCGCGCGCTGTTCGAAAGTCGCGGTATTCCGAGCGTCGCGGCCGAAGGTTTCAAGGCACCGGGCGTGGTGGTGAGCTACACCGAAGATGCCGAGCTGCAATCGAGCAAGAAGTTTCTCGCCCAGGGTTTGCAAACCGCTGCAGGTGTGCCGTTGCAATGCGACGAGCCAGCGGACTTCGCATCGTTCCGCATTGGTTTGTTCGGACTTGAAAAGTGGCACAACGTGGATCGCACTGTGGCGCAATTGTCCGCAGCACTGGATCGTGTGGGCGTAGCGTCTGCCACGGCGGCGCCAGTTTTTGATGCGAAAGTGCTGGAGCCCGCGCACGCGTAGCTTGCGTTCGTGGTCAAGAAAAAACGGCGCGATTTTGCGCCGTTTTTTTGGCACTGCGGACAGTGATTCAGACGTGCCAGAGCCTCACTTCGACGTACAACAAAGGAAGTAACTATTTGGTTTAAGTGGCTGTGCATAAGGAGTGGCAATAAGAATCGGCAAAACTCGATAAATGACGATTTTTGGCGTTAGCCCAATTTAAATAAGGTTTTCAGCAAAAAGCTGATAGCACGAGCCCAATACCTAAAACCCCAACTTAGACCCAGCACCCAACAGCGTCGCCACACCCAACGCCAAAAATATCAACGCCGCAATGCCGTGTACCAGTCGCACCGGCACGCGATTGGCGATTTTGTTTCCGAGCAAAACGGCGGGCGTGTTGGCGATCATCATGCCGAGCGTCGTCCCTGCAACCACGGCAAACAGCGCGTTGAACTGCGCCGCCAGCGCCACCGTCGCCACCTGCGTTTTGTCACCCATTTCCGCGAGAAAAAAAGCGATGACCGTCGCTCCAAACACGCCATAGCGGGAGCTCGCCGAGTCGCCCTCAGCGTCCAATTTGTCCGGGATCAGGATCCAAATAGCCATCGCGATGAACGACACGCCGAGCACCCAGCGCATCGTCTGCGGCCCGACCACTGACGTGATCCACGCCCCAAGCGCGCCAGCAAGCGCGTGGTTGGCGAGGGTGGCGACCAGAATGCCCGCGATGATGGGCCAAGGTTTGCGAAATTTCGCAGCGAGCAAAAAGGCCAGCAGTTGCGTTTTGTCGCCGATTTCAGCGAGGGCGACGATGCCAGTGGAAATGAGGAAGGCTTCCATCGCTGCATTGTGGCCCACCTGCCTGACGCGGGGCGATGGCGATTTAGGGGCGGCGCTACGGCGACAAGACCATCCCGCACGTTGACACCAAATGCCCACGAATCTGCGTCCATGTTTTGCGTTGGGTATTGATCGGGAAGGTGATGCCCGCAACCACGGCGTCGCCGCGAATGCCGAGGGCGATGCGGGCGTGAATGAGTGAGTCAGTGGAGGCGCGCACTTGGGTGTCGCCGTCAATATCAAGCGAACACGCGGGGGCTGGGAACGGGCTACGGTCGTAGCGCGCAACGCAAAATTTATCGAAGCTGCCGCTCCTGCAAAAACCCGCGAGCAACAGCTTGCCGTCGGGTTGCAACGTTGCCGCGTTGACCCCATCGTCGCGAATGCTGAACGCGGTGACCACTTTGCCACCGCTACCGAAACTGGCGCCCAGCCCGCCGTTGGGCAGATAACGCGCCGCGCAGAAATCGCTGTCCACGCCGTTGTTGCAAGTGCCCGCCACCACGATTTTTCCGTCGGGTTGGACGCGCATCGCACGGGGGCGATCATCCGCGCTGCCGATGGGCGTGCTGGTCGAACCGCTCGCGCCGAACGTGGCGTCAATGTTGCCGTCGGCGTTGAAACGGAACACACAAAAATCGTTGTCTTCCAGATCGGCGCAGGTGCCTGTGAGCAAAAATTTGCCGTCGGGCAACAGCGCGAGCGACGGGCTGACGTTGGCTACGTTCGGCACGAACACTTGCGGTAACGACCCTGCGTTGCCGAAGTTCGCGTCGAACGTGCCGTCAATGTTGTAGCGCGTGGCGCAAAGTCCAATATCCGGACAAAAGCCCGCGACTAGAACGCGTCCATCGGGCTGCGCCAGCATCGACGAAGGCCGGTCATGACGCGGGCCAACGGCGGTGATGAGTTTGCCCGAGCCCAGCGCACTGCCATTCGCCCAGAACGGGTCGAGCGTGCCCGGTTGGCCTGCGGTGGCGTGGGCGGGAATGGCGGCTAGCCCACACACTGCGCAGAAAACGCGCAGCGCACAAGCCACATATTCAGCAAAGGCACGAACGGATAACGCAGCAACGGCGATCATTAAATTAGTCTCGCAAATCAAACGCCACGGATTCGCCGCGTCAGCAAGGCATAGAACGCGCTGTTGGTCAAACCAGACATGGCAAAGAAGATATTTGTAGGCGCTGACTTGGCCGCGCAAGACGCTGCGAAAACGAGTGTGCAGTTTTGCGAGCAGGACGGGCGCGGCTCAGTCCGCGCCGACAAGTGCTGGACTAGGAATTTATCCTACAGCTTTCAGCTAAACTGCCCATTTAGCTGAGGCGTAGCATCGTTTTAGGCAAAAATCGGCTTTAGCATATAACCGTGCCTCAGCCCATTGAAAATAACAGTCTTGCAAAAAAGATGCTGTAAAAAATGAATCCGTTTCAGCATGCCCACCGTCTCTGCTGGTGCGGCTAAATTCTCGCCTGAGCACGGTCGGAGCGCCGCGATCCTCCAACTCATCGCACTACGGCGCAAATCCGCAACTTGCCGACAAGTAACTCAACAAATCCACCGAAGACCGTCGCGGCGCGGCGGCGGCGAGCGCATTGGCTGTCAGCGCGACTCCGCTGTAGCCAAGCGCTGCGCGGGCCATCAACACCGCATCGGTGGTAGCCAGCACCTGCCCGTCGCCGTCCAGATCAAGGCTGCATTTCACAACGCCGATGGGGCTATACACCGGCGTTCCCGCAGCGAACGGCGCACCACCGCGCTGGCCGAGCATGTTGTCGCCCCAGCAACTCAGCGCCCCCGCCGAGCTGATCGCGCAGGTGTGATCAAGACCTGCCGCCATCGTTGCCACACCGCTGCTCTGCCCCGTTACGGCCAGAGGTGAAACGACAAACCCGTTGATGCCTGTCGCAACATTGCCCACCTCCCCGGCAGTGTTCTTACCCCAGCAATACGCCTGTCCGCTCACAATCGCGCAGGTGTGCGCGTTACCGGCATAAATCTTCGTGGGTCGGAACCCCACGCCGAAGTAAACCGGCGTCAGTATCGGGTCGGACGCAGCCCGCGTGCCGTTGCCCAACTGGCCGAAACTGCGGCTACCCCAGCACCACGCGTCGCCCGTGGTGCCGTTGGCCGCGCACACATGCGCGCCCCCGGCGGTCACCATCGTGGCGTTCGTAATGCCGGTCGCTGCCACCGCCGGAGCGTTGCTGCCGATAAGCGAACCGTTGCCAAAAACGCCGCTGCTGTTGCTGCCCCAGCAACGCACGGTGCCGCCGGTCACTGCACAGGCAAAGTACGATCCAGCCGTCAGATGGGTGACACCGGTCAACCCCGACACCGTGGCGGGCGCAAATACTTGCGGGCTGGTCGTGCCGTTGCCGACCTGCCCTGCGGAATTGCCGCCCCAGCAACGCACGGTGCCCACTCCCGACAACACGTTTTGCATTTGTGCGCAGCTAAAGTCCGCGCCCACGGCGAGCGCAACCACTTGATTGCTGAACGCAGACAAGCCCGCCACCGACACTGGCGTCGGGCTCGAATTGGTCGTGCCGTTGCCAAGCTGGCCGTCGCTGCCGTCGCCCCAGCACTTCACCACGCCTTGCGCCAACGCGCAGGTGTGCGTCCGCCCTGCCGAGACGGAGGTCACGCCGGTCAACCCCGGCACCACCACTGGAATCGCCGAATGGGTGGTCGTGCCATCCCCCAGCTGCCCCGACGAATTGTCGCCCCAGCAATGCAACCCGCCGCTGCCATAAATCGCACAAGTGTGTTTCCACGAACTAGCCGCCTGGGTGTAAGTTTCGCCGAACGCGGCGGGGGATACCAGTAACGCCAAACTGACAAAGCTGCTGGCGAGAAATAAGGTTGGACGTAACACTTGCGTGCTCCTGATAGTGACGGTTTTTCTTAAGAACGTGAAGCCTAAGCCAAACCAGACAAAGTGGGGAAATTGTTTTTTGGGCGATCACGCCGAAGGCTGGGTCGAGACCCTGCATTGGGCGCATGCTGGGTGGTTCGCTGGGTTTTCAACCCAGCCTACTTGCTGCAAACTACTCCCGCGCCTGCAAAAGTGCAAGCGCCTGGCCAAGCAAAACGCTCTCTTCTCCGACGGCTTCACGCAAATTATTGATGGCGTCAGTTAGCGCTGAGCTTGCCTCAGATTCCTTTCCGGCAGACTTTCGCGCGACGGACTGCGCCAGCAACGCGCTGCCCAACCATTCGCTGGTTCGGAAACCGTTCAACGAAGCGCGAGCCATTGCTACGGCGGCGTCAGCGTGGATGTTGGCGTCTGCATTTTTGCCAAGACCCGCCTCAGCGCGTGCCAGCCACGACAGCGCTCGGATTTGCGCAATTTTGGTGTCGGATGCGCCCGCAAAGTGATCGTTCGCGTCGCTCCAAGCCGAACGCGCCGACTCCATTTCACCTTTGAGCCAAGCGACATGTCCGCGCAGCAGTTTCATGGTGCCGAACGCAGAATGTTTTTGCGGCAAACCATCCGCTAGCGCATCGTAGGCACTCTTTGTCAACGCCTCGCAGCGGTTAGCGTCCGCCGCAGCGCACGCGGTCAGCGCCGCGCCCATCGACGTAAATCCGATGGCCCGCTTGACGTTGCTGGCCTTCGCGTCGCGAATCGCAATGTCAAATAAGCGCTGAGAGTTCGCGACTTGCCCTACGTCGGCCATGTTTTTGGCGTAATTGACCATGAGCGGACCGAAACTCGGCGCAACACCAGTAGGCGTAATGCGGACGACGTTCTCATATATTTGAGACGCACGACGCGTCTGCCCTGCCTTCGCGTAGGCAAGGGCCATGTCAGTCATGGCGGTTCGTGCATCTTGCGATTGCCCACGACCCAACGCGCCTAGGTCAGTCAACGCGCGTTCGTACATCGCAATCGCTTCGCGCAACTCACCGAGCAGTTGCTTGTTATCGGCGATGATCGTGCGCATGAGAACCGCAGTCGGGCGCAAACCCGCTCGTTGATCAAGCACCACCAATGCTGCTTCGGCATCAGCGTTACTACCCACGGCATCGCCTAGATTTCGCCGTACTACCGCGCGCTCGAGCAGGCAGTGCGTAAATTCGGCCGAATCGCCACTTTCTGATTGCGCCCCGGCAATAACGCGGTCAAGCTTGGCTAGCGATTCTTTCCCTCCAGTTACACGTGCTTCGCTGGTCGCGCGCTGGCAATCCAGGCGCGCCACGATCGCCCTATCCGTGACGCGATGGCGACTCTGCTCCGCGAGCGCAAGCACCTTCGCAGCACGCGCGTAGTCGGCACGAGAGTTGAGCATGTCTGCGATATTGAGCTGCAATCGAACTCCGACGTTCGGGTCATTGGCAAACTGCCGCTCCGCTTGTGCCTGCGCCTTATCCAGCAAGTCTGCCGCTGTATCGCCCGCTGCCGCACCGGTCAGCAGATAGCTCATGAACTCACTCATCACCTCGGAGTGCGTCAGCTCTTGAAGCGCCGCGTCTCTGGACGCGCTGGCTTTCTGTCGCTCGTTCTCCGCCCGGTGCGCCTGCCAGAGCGTAGACGCCACGCCCACCGCAACCGTCGCTGCGAGTACGCCGGAAGCGGCGAGCGCCCAACGATTGCGCCGCACAAACCGCCCCACCCGATACCAACTGGCATCCGGCTTTGCAGCAATCGGCTCATACGCCAAATACCGCTTCAAATCATCGGCAAATGCCTGCGCGGTGGCGTAGCGTTGCTTGGGGTCTTTGCGCAACGCGTTGAGCACGACGGTGTCGAGGTCACCGCGCATTCGCCGGGCGCTTTTGCCTGATTCGCTGTCGCCGGTGTTCGCCGTGAGCAGTTGATCGCTGGGCTTGCTTGGATCTTGGTCAAGGACGGCTTGTTCAAGGTCGCGCCGGGTTGAGCCTTTCGGGTTATAGGGTCGGCGGCCAGTGAGCAATTCATAGAGCACGACGCCGAGTGAATACACATCACTCGCGGTGCCGAGGCTTGCGTTATTGACTTGTTCGGGTGAGGCGTAATCGAGCGTGAGCGCACGACCTGAGAGCCGCGTGAGTTGTGTTGCGTCCGCGCTTTGCGAGTCTTCGTCATCGAGCAATTTGGCGATACCGAAATCGAGCAGATGTGGCTCGCCTTTCGCGTCCACCAAGATATTTGACGGCTTGATGTCGCGGTGAATGACGAGTTGCGTGTGGGCGTGCGCAACGGCTTCGATCACGCGGATGAAGAGCAGTGCTGTGGCTTCGGGTTTGAGGCGTTTTTCTTTGACGTAATCGGTGATCGGCTCACCCTGCACGTATTCGATGGCGATGTACGGTTGCGTAGTTTCATCAACGCCTGCGTCATAGAGCCGCGCGATGCTCGGATGCTCAAGGCTCGCGAGAATGTTGCGTTCGCGGGCAAAGCGAGCGGCAAGCAGCCAGTTGAGGTTTTCAACGAGCGGCATTTTGAGGGCGACCTGCCGAGAGTGTTGGCCGTCGGCACGCTCCGCCAGCCACACCACACCCATGCCACCACGGCCCAGCTCTTTGATCAGTCGATATGGGCCGACGTGTTGGCCGGGTTCTCGGGTGGGGATAGCGCCGGATAGCGTGGTGATCGCGCGCTGCGAACTCCCGGCAATGACAGCGCCTGTGTTGGCCGCGTTGCCTGCATTCGATTGGGCCGCAGCCTGCACGGCGGCCTCGCGCATCGAGTACGAGATCGGCGGCAATAGCGTGGCTGCGGCCTCGGTGTCCGTGTGCGCAAACATCTGCGCGAAGCCATGCGCGACGTCAGCACCCGCTGCGTCGACCTCGCGCTGCACAGCATCGCGCTCTCCGGCGTCGCCGCTTTGCCAGCGGTCGTACAGCCGCGAGAGATTCTTCAGTTGGTCGGTGGTGAAAGCCACGTGAGCCTTGATGATTGGGTCAGAGCGGTTCCACCGCGATGAACCACAGCGGGTGCTGACAATCGCGGTGGAACCGCTCCCACTACGACCCAAGCAAAGACCTGCGTCATGCCGAAAGCATCGCCGCCAACAGCGAGCGCGCCTTGGTCCAGTCTCGCGCGACGGTACGTTCGGTCACGTCCATTGCCTCGGCAATTTCCACCATGCTGAGGCCGCCGAAATAGCGCATCTCGACGACCTGTGCCAAGCGCGGTTCGACGGCGGCCAGCTGATCAAGCGCTTCGTTGATTTGCACCACGCTGTCGTCGAGCGGACTGGCAAGGCTCGCCTCCAGCATCGTGTTCATGGGAACATCAGGCACGCCGCCACCCCGTCGATCCGCCAACCGCGCGCGCGCCATGTCGACGATGACTGATCGCATCACAGTGGATGCATACGTAAAAAATTGTTTGCGATCCGAAACGCGCAGTTCTTGCAGTTGCACCAGCCGCTCGTAAGTCTCATGCACCAACACGGTAGGCGACATGTCGGCCGCACGGCCGTTGGCATGCAGCCGCGCGTTGGCCACGCGGCGCAAGTCTTTGTATAACACGTCAAACAGTCGGTTGACGGCAAGTGGCACGTTGTTATCAGCGGCCTTGATGAGCTCGGTGACGCTTATAGATGGGGTCATGCGTTGCCTATGTGGGCTCGGGTCGAACTGCCCGGCGACGCGCGAGCTGCTCGAAGTGTGCATTGACATGAACGGTCGCGTCAACATCGAATGCTCCTACTGCTCAGTTTTTGTGAGCTTTGGCGTGATGGTGGGCCCCCCGTGCCCACCATCACGGCATGAGAGACATTGGCATCGAGTGCCACCGCTCGGTGGGCACGGGGTGCCCACCCGAAACTACGCACGCTTGAAATACGCAACACTCGTTTTAATCACCCCGGCATGCGAAAGCGTGCGGCGATTACCAAGGCCGACCGTGGGCGAGGCTTCGATATACGACCCGACAGTACGTATCGCGTGCGAATGCGAGTCCGGTACTTCGCGATCAAAACGATCGTGAATCACCAGCGTCGCGCATCGTGCGGCACGCAGCAGTTCCACCACCGAGAGCCGATCCCACGTCACGCGATGGCCGTGGTGTGCTTCAAAACGATCGCGAATGCGTCGAGCTACCGCTTCAGTCACATTCAAATACTCTCGCGCGGCATCCATGAATCAGCGGCAGTGTTCAAGCGCGCCGATGCTCACCAGCCGAGGGATATGCAGGCCGTGTTCGCGCGCGGCAAGCAGCGCGGTCATCACGCCAAATGAATGCGCGAGGGACACCGTGCAATGGGCCTGCTTTTGCGGTCACCCCGTTAGCCACCACCGCGACCGCTGCTGCACATTTCACCATGTCAGTTACACCCTTGCCAGAGTCGCCATGCGCCGACAAATCGAAGCTCACTGCGCGATGGCCAGCAGCGGCTAACGCACGGGTCAAGCGGCCCATCTGCGTGCCGCGACCGCCCCACGAATGCACCCGCAACACAGGTGGCCCCTGCCCCCATGCGGCGACCGGAATGCGTCGTTTGCCGACGGTAATGTCAAAGCGCTGCGCCGTTTGCAACAACGCCTGCTCCCTTGCGCGCGGCTGATGTCGCGGCGGCGTGGCGAGCGGTGTGTGGGCGATAGCCGCCGCAGCGCTCGGTGCAACGGCGCACAGCGTGGCGCAGATGCGGCGAACGAGCGAGATGCCCATGCCAGAAAAAACGCCTTGTTGGTCTGCTGCGAAATCGGCGCGCCGTTGTACGGCACCACGGCATCGAATTCGCTGCCGGCGATGGGCGACGAGGCGGTTATAGACATGATGAAAATCCTTTCGAATGGCGGGACTCATCGTTAAGAACGCGCAGTGCGGGCGAAACCAGACATGGCGATAAAAAATTTTGACCGAAGCATTGGCCTTACAAAAGCGGCGCGAGCCGAGATTGCCCCGCCAAGCTGGTTTCGCGGCTCGCGCCGCTCCTACTCGCCCGTTCCGCGATCACGGTCACATATACAGCTTTTACGCAAAACATATGTTTTTATTGGGTATCGTGGCCGTTACGTTAATAGTCGCTTTCAGCTATTTAGCGCACGTAGCCCCATCAAAATAGGCTTTTCAGCGAAAAGCTGTATCAAATTTCAACCCCGTAGAATCGGTCGACGACGTGTGCCCCGCAACTGCTTCAGTAGAATTCGCTGTCAACAACTCCTGCGTTTGTTCGGCATCCGCCAAAACCAACGCTTCTCCCGCGCCATGCGCAAATGGGTTCTCCCTGATTACGTTGAAGATGTGCTGCCACCCGAGGCCGCACATATGGAGCAAACGCGCCGTGCGCTGCTCGATGCGTTTGCCGCCGCAGGTTATTTGCTGGTTAATCCGCCGCTGATTGAGCATCTGGAAGCGCTGCTCACCGGCACCGGGCAGGACTTGGAGCACAACACGTTCAAACTGATTGACCCCATCTCGGGCAAGTTGCTCGGCGTGCGGCCCGACATTACGCCTCAGGTTGCGCGCATCGACGCCACCTATCACGCTGCAAACGAGGGCGACGCAGAACGCCGTTACTGCTATGCCGGTGAAGTGCTGCGCACCCACGCCAGCATCGGCAGCAGCCGCGCGCTGACGCAGGTTGGGGCGGAGCTATTTGGCTCGGCCACGGTGGCGGGGGATGTGGAAATCGTCAAGCTCATGGTGCAGTCCGCCCGCGCCGCAGGCGCCGCGCCGTTGCTGCTCGATTGCGGTCATGTCGCCGTCTTCAAGGCGCTCGCCCAACACTTCGAACTGACACCGAAAGCCACGCAAGCGGCGGACGCCGCGCTCGCCGCCAAAAGCATTAGCGCGCTCGCAGAAATCAAATCGCTGCCTATAGAAGCCCGCGCATCGTTGGAAGCGCTGACGACCCTGTTCGGCCCCGCCAAACAGGTGTTGCAACGCGCCCGCGCCGCGCTGCCGCGAAACGCGACGATCACGGTTACGCTCGAACAGCTTGAAGCCGTTGCAGTGGCGATTACTGAGTCTGGTGCGCAGTGTTCGTTAGACCTCGCCGATTTGCCGGGGCTCGACTATCACACCGGGTTGGTGTTCGTGGCCTACCTGCAAGGCACGACGCACGTGGTTGCGCGCGGTGGTCGCTATGACGGTGTCGGAGAAGCATTTACCCAAGGCAAGGCACGAGCGCGGCCCGCTACGGGGTTTTCGTTTGTTGATTTACGGGCTCTTTCTGGGGTGACTTCTGAAGTGACGAGGTGACTCAAGTGACGTAAGTGACGTGCGCAGTAGCGCCGCCGTCACATAAGTCATCTCGTCACGTATGTCGCTTACGTCATCTTCTCGACCTTTTCACCTCTGACCTCTGGAACCCAAATCATGCCACGTAACGTCGTCGTCATCGGCACCCAATGGGGTGACGAAGGTAAGGGAAAAATTGTTGACTGGCTCGCCGAGCAAGTCCACGGCGTGGTGCGCTTTCAGGGCGGCCACAATGCGGGTCACACCCTCGTCATCAACGGAAAAAAGACCGTGCTGCGGCTCATCCCGTCAGGCATTTTGCATCCGCACACCACCTGCTATTTGGGCAATGGCGTAGTCGTATCGCCGGTCGATTTGCTCAAAGAAATAGGCGAGCTGGAGGCCGCAGGCGTCGAGGTTCGCTCGCGCCTAAAAATCGCGCACGCCTGTCCGGTCGTCGCGCCGTATCACGTCGCCATTGACCAAGCCCGCGAAGCCAAACGCGGCGACGCCAAAATCGGCACCACCGGTCGCGGCATCGGCCCGACGTATGAAGACAAAGTTGCCCGCCGCGCCATCCGCCTTCACGACCTGCTGGAGCCCACGTTGGAGGCCAAGCTGCGCGAAGTGCTCGATTATCACAACTTCATGTTGAAGCATTATTTGCACGCGCCCGAGGTCGATTTTCAGCAAACTTTCGACATGCTTCTTAAAGCGGGCAAGGACATGGAGCCGATGCTCGCCGACGTGTCGCACGCGCTGGTCGAAGCCCGTCGCCACGGCAAACCGCTGCTGTTCGAAGGCGCGCAGGGCACGCTGCTCGACGTGGACAACGGCACCTATCCGTTCGTCACCTCCAGCAACTGCGTATCTGGAGCGGCGGGCCCCGGCGCGGGCGTCGGCGCACGCATGATCGACTACGTGCTCGGCATCACCAAGGCCTACACCACGCGCGTCGGAGCAGGACCATTTCCGACCGAGCTCTTTGATGACGTGGGCGCGGGCCTCGCCAAACGCGGCAACGAATTCGGCTCGGTCACGGGCCGACCGCGTCGCTGCGGTTACTTGGACGTACCCGCCCTCAAACGCAGTTTCGAAATCAACGGCGTCGATGGCATGGCGATCATGAAGCTCGACGTGCTCGACGGCATGGATGAGATCAAGATTTGCACTGCCTACGAATTCCGGGGTGAGGTGATTGATCGCTTGCCTTACGGCGCCACAGCTGTCGCCGATTGCAAGCCGATTTACGAGACCTTACCCGGCTGGAACGAAACTACCTTCGGCGTGCGCAAATTTGAACAATTGCCGATGAGCGCGCAGAGTTATTTGAAGCGCATTGAGGCGCTAACCGGCGTGCCTATTGCCTTGATCTCCACCGGTTTCGAGCGCGATGATACGATTCTGATGCAGCATCCACTTAACTAGCACACTTGTTTCGTCGTTCCTGCGAAGGCAAGAACCCAGCGACTTTTCGCAGCCCCCAAAGACGCTGGGCCCCTGGCTTCGCAGGGGCGACGAAATTGTTGTGTCGCCTGACCCAAAAAGCACCGCCATGACAGACACCGGCCACCTCTACGTCACTTGGGAACGCTACCACCGCCTGATCGAACTACTTGCGTTGCAAGTGCACGACTCAAAATGGCAATTCGACAGCATCATCTGCATCGCGCGAGGTGGGCTGCGTGTGGGCGACCAGCTTTCGCGCATCTTCGACAAGCCGCTCGCGATCATGAGCACGTCAAGCTATGTTGAAGAAGGCGGCACAGTGCGCGGCAAATTGCTCGTCTCCGAGCATCTCACCATGACCAGCGCCACGCTCGGCCCGCGCGTTCTGGTAGTCGACGACCTCGCAGATTCCGGCCACACGTTAAACGTGGTGAAGCTTGAACTGCCAGCACGTTATCCGCACCTCACCGAAGTAAAAACTGCCGTGATTTGGAAGAAGGGCGTATCGATTTTCAACCCCGACTACTTCGTCGAATTTCTGCCAAGCAGCCCGTGGATTCACCAGCCGTTCGAGAACTACGACAGCACGCGGCCGCATCAATTGGCGCGTGAGTAGCGCGTCGCTGCGTGCGCCTCGTTCGCGATGAACCTGTTGAACCTGCGACACCACACCCGGAACGCGCACCGTTTTTTCGTGCGCTCAAGCCCTACCTCGACGCTTTCGTTGAACACGGTAGTGCAACACGGCTGGCACGGCTTAAACAACGCCTGACGCTCAAATGGTTTTTGCGAACTGTCCGAATGACTTTCAAATCGACGTACCGAAGTGCAAACGCAAAGCACTGCGTCTGGCTGCCGCCAACGTGTCAAAAATTCAGGGTTTGTAGGCTCTCAAACTGTCGTTTCTCGCCCGTGATCGGATCGGTGAACGAAATCGCTTTGGCCAGCAGTTGCAACGGACGCAGCCAGTCCTGCTCAGCCCCGGCATCGCGCTGCAGCGTGGGATAAATGCGGTCGTTTTGTATCGGTATGCCGAGGGCCGCCATGTGCGCGCGAAGCTGGTGTTTTTGCCCAGTGAGCGGACGCAACTGGTAGCGCGCGAGATGTCCTTTCGTCTCAATCCATTCGATGGCGGTCAGCGCATTGGCGTCGCCCTCGATGGGCTGCATTTGCATGAAAGCGGCGCTCTCAACCAATCGACTGCGATAGATCACGGGTAGTGCTAATTCAGGGAGCCACGGCGCAATAGCTTCGTAGGTCTTGTCAATGCGTCGCTCACGAAATAATTTTTGGTATGCGTCTCGCGTATGCGGTTGTACGCTGAACAACACCAGCCCCGCCGTATCGCGATCAATGCGATGCATCGGTGCCAAGGTGTCAATGCCAAGTGTGCATTTCAGCCGCACCAGCAGCGTCTCCTGAACGTAGCGGCCAGCAGGCGTTACCGGCAAAAAATGCGGCTTGTCGGCGACCACGATCAGCTCGTCCTGAAACAGCACGGCCTCAACGAACGGAATGCGCGGCTCGTCGGCCACAGAACGGTAATAAAAAAGTTTGCTGTTGGTGCGATAGGGCGTGTGGATGGTGATGCTGACACCATGCTCATCAACGACGTCGCCGCTGTTGATTCTCGCCCGCCATTCGCCCTGCGCGACCGCTGGAAATCGATGCACCAGAAAATCCAAAAAGGTTAGCCATGCGCCCGCTTCCGTGGCAATGACGCTGGCGCTAACGCCATCGCGATCAGGCGGCTTGGCCGAGCTCATGCCGACAAGGCGTCAGCTCGCGGCATCAAGCCGCCGCGCACGCGCGATGCGCCATTGGCCATCCGGCTCGCCGTCGTAAACCTGCTCCAGCGTGGTGTTGGTTTCCTGCAATTTTGTGTCGAGCGCGATGCGGTTATCGAACACAAAACACTCGCCTTCCCAATCCTTTTCAGCGTCGGGCATCGACTGAAAATAATTCAATATTCCGCCTTCCAACTGAAACACTTGAAGCCCTTGATCGCGCATCCACGCGCTAGACTTTTCGCAGCGAATGCCGCCGGTACAGTACATGGCAACGCGCTTGCCTTGCGCCCTCCAAGTCGGCGCATGAGTTGCGACGTACTTCGGGAAGTCGCGAAAATTCGACACGTTCGGATCAATCGCTGACTTGAATTTGCCGAGGCGATACTCAAAGCTGTTGCGATTGTCGATGACCACCACGTCGTCCTGCGCAATTAGCTCGCGCCACGCGTGCGGGCTCACGCTTGATGCGGCGGAGGCCGGGTTCACGCCGTCCACGCCGAACGCGACGATCTCTTTTTTGCAATGTATTTTCATGCGGGCAAACGGTGCCGTTTTGCACGCACTGCGCTTGAACACGGTACCCACAAAACACTCACAGAACGCCGCATCATGGGTCAGCGCATGCTCAAAGGCATCAACGGCTGCCGCGCACCCCGCCACGACACCGTTAATGCCTTCGTGCGCCACGAGAATGCTGCCGGTGAGGCCATGGGTCAGTTCGCGAAGTCGAACCGCTACGGCGTCAGGATCGGGCAACGTCACGAAGGCGTAGAAGGCGATGTGCCACAACGATTCCGGGATGGCTGGCTTGTCAGCGTCGAAATTCATGTCCGAATTGTCGCAAGAAGCGCGCGGCGGGTGCGCCTTTCCCGACGCGAAATCGCGTGAAATGCTAAAGTTCTGCCACTAACCAGAGAGAAAACTGTGGCCACACCCAATTACGGATTCGAGAAACGCCAAAAAGAATTGGCTAAAAAGAAGAAAAAAGAAGAAAAACTGAAACAGAAACAAGCCGACAAAGCAGCTGGCTTGGCCGGTGCAGCTCACGGCGATGCCGCAGCCGATGACGACGACGCCACCGATGATGCGGTCGTCACCGCAACACCGCCGCAGCCTTAGTCACAGCGGCAGCACAAATCTACGACTTTACGAGCTGTTTCCTGACCACGACTTCGCCGTGATCGTCCTCGCTATGTACGGCAAAGCCCGCTGACAAATACATCGCTAGCGGCCCAAAGTGGTTCTCAGCCTCGGTGGCCGCGTGGGGCTCCGCAAACGCATGCACGTACCTCAGTCCCTGTAGCGCAAACGCGTCGCACGCGGCGTGCAACAGCGCGCGAGCTATGCCCCGCCTGCGATATTCCTTGGCAATCACGAAACAGCCAACAACACCAATGGCATCCGCATCGGGATCAGGCTCATCGTCGAATGAGTTCATCATGAATCGCGGTGCTGCGCTGCACCAGCCCACCACGCGTCCATCAACGTATGCGAGATGTCCGCGCATGCGGTCAGCACTCACGCGATCACAAGCGGCCGCGCGATTCTCAATGAGCGTTCGCGACTTCCAGTCAACAACATTGTGATCGACATAGAGAAACTGACAGTAACAAAATGCCCACTTCGGATTGTCAGCGAACGCGTCAGTATCGAAGAACACAAGGAACTCGGCCAACGTGTCTTTGTTGAGCGCCATGATGGTCGTAGTTGAAGTCATTTTCTCGCTCAGCTATCCGACATTGTTGGGTTCGTCGACACCATTATCTGTCAGTTGCACCGCCGCTTCTCGGAAATCCGTGAGCACTGGTTTGAAGCGGTAAAACTCAATCGTGTCAGCAATCGCCTTGATGCCCGCCTTCGCGTATTCGTCATCCGCCTCGCCGCCCAGTGCGCCACATACGCCGACGGCGCCGAGGACCGATCCGCCCGTCTCAATGACCAGTCCGCCCGCCAGTTGCGAACACCTTTGGATGGTTGCGAATCGCGCTTATCGGCTTGACTGCCTGGAAAACGTCGCATCCTGCGCGCAAACAGCGTCGGCGAGCAGTGCCGCTACCGTAGCAAAAGTCCTAAAGTCATGAATAACTCTTTTTTGATCGACTTACGGTCGTTTCATGACCCAGGCCTTTTTTAATGGGGCTTTCATCCTAAAGCTGTCTCGTCAACTCTGAAAAATCGAATGGTCACCCTGAGCCACGGCGAAGGATCACGTCGCATGCAATCTGATCCTTCGCATTCGCTCAGGATGACATTCCTACTTCAATCAATGCGCGCACGTTTCAGCGTGAACTCACCGAGCCGTCGGCATTCAAAAAAATGTTCCAGCGCCGTCTTGACGGTGCGAAACGCAAGTTCGCCCCACGGAATCTCGGCTTCGGTGAAAAGTTTGATTTCCGTGCTCTCGGGCGTGGTGGCGAATCTTGGCTCGACCATGGTGCCCAAATACATCATGTGAACCTGAGAAATATGAGGCACCGAGATCACCGTCAGCAGCGGCCCCAAAGCCACTGTGGACACCGCCTCTTCAAACAATTCGCGCTGTGCGCCCTCTTCTACCGTTTCTTCGTTTTCCATGAAGCCCGCGGGCAATGTCCATTTGCCAAAACGCGGTTCGATGCCTCGGCGGCACAGCATCACTTTGTCTTCAAACACAGGCACCACACCGCATACTATTTTTGGGTTTGAATAGTGCACGGTGCCGCAACTGGGGCAGACGTAGCGCGCACGTTGATCGCCGTCGGGGACGGTCAGCGCGATGTCGGCGCTGCCGCAAACGGAGCAAAACTTCACGACTTGGTCTCCTGAACCGTAGCAGCAGGCGCATTCAATTTGATGAAGTGATCGCGATAATGCTTCAGCTCATCAATGCTTTCGTACACATCAGCCAGCGCGGTGTGCATGGTCTTTTTCTGGAAGCTTTTCTTCACTTCAGGTGCCCAACGCGACGCCAGCTCTTTCAACGTGCTGACATCGAGATTCCGGTAGTGAAAATATGCCTCGAACGTAGGCATGTAGCGCACCATAAAGCGACGATCCTGATGCACGCTGTTGCCGCACAATGGGCTTATGCCTTTCGCGATGTAGTTGGCGAGGAAGTCGATCATCTGCACGGACGCCTGATCCTCGCTAAGCGTTGACGCCTTGACTTTCTCGATCAGCCCCGAGCGACCGTGGGTATTTTTGTTCCACGCATCCATTGCGTCGAGCACGGCGTCTGATTGATAAATCACCAGCACCGGACCTTCGGCCACCGTGTTCAGGTCTTTATCGGTAATGACGACGGCCACTTCAAGCACGCGGCACACCTCGGGGTCGAGCCCCGACATTTCCATATCGAGCCAGATGAGGTAGTTTTGGTTTTGCGACATGGAGCGATGCACCGAAAGTAGAAGAAGTCGTCGTTCCTGCGAAGGCTGGAACCCAGTGGCTTTGAGCCGTTGCTAGTCAAGCCAGCCGCTTTGTTGAACCAGAAGTCGCTGGGGCCCGCCCGGCAGGAGGCCAGTTCATCCTGAGCCCGTTGAAGGGCAGGGGCGACGAATCGGGGGTGGAGCAGCGCTTTAATCGAAGCACTACACCCCAATATCGTCAACAATTAACATAATTCGATTTTCCCACAGCGCATGCCCACCGACGCCACTACTCTATTGCCCGGAATTTCAGCGACGACCTTTGCCAACGTCGTGATCTTTGCGCTGCTCGCACATTACTTCATCGAGCGCTGGCTGCTCTCGCGGCACCTGCGCTGGGTGGCGGCATTTCGTGATGAAGTGCCCGAGCCATTCGAGGGCCGCATCGCGCTTTCAGACCATCAACGCGCTGCCGATTACACCAAGGCCAAGGGCCGCGCTATGCAGGTGGAATCCGCAGTGGGATTGGTCGTTTCTGCACTCGTTTTGTTTGGCGGCTTGAGCCGGTTGTGGCAGGTCACCGCACCGTTGGCCGATATGCCGGTGGCTCGTGAAGTCGCCCTGATCGCGCTGTTGTCAGTGGTCACGGGCCTCATCGGCATTCCGTTCAGCTACTACAACACGTTCTACGTGGAAGAAAAATTTGGTTTCAACAAAACGACACGCGCGACGTTCTGGATGGATTTGGTCAAAGGCTCGGCGCTCAGCGCCGCGCTGATCCTGCCGCTGGCCGCGCTGGTGTTCTGGCTGATGCGCAGCGCCGGGCCGCTGTGGTGGTTGTATGCGTGGCTGGTGTTCATCGGATTTCAGCTGTTGATGCTGGCGCTTTATCCCACGTTCATCGCGCCACTGTTCAACAAGTTCAAGCCTTTGGATTCGGGCGAAACGAAGACTGCGATTGAAGGACTGCTGGCGCGCACCGCATTTACGAGTCAGGGCCTGTTCGTAATGGACGGATCGAAGCGTTCGGCGCATGGCAACGCCTATTTCACCGGCTTCGGCAAAGCCAAACGCATCGTTTTTTTCGACACACTTTTGGAGCGTCTGAGTAACAACGAAATCGTCGCAGTGCTGGCGCATGAGTTGGGCCATTTCAAGCGCAAACACATCATCAAGCGCATCATTTTTATGGCGTTGGCGAGCCTCGCTTTCCTGGCAGCGGTGGCTTGGGTACTGCCGCAGCCGTGGCTTTACACCTCGTTCGGATTTGCCGCAAATACAGGCGCAACGGCACCGGGCGTTTCGCTGATTTTGTTTTCGTTGGTGTTGCCGCCGCTGCTGTTTTGGCTGGCACCCGTCGCGTCTGCGTATTCGCGCAAGCATGAATTTGAAGCGGATACCTATGCCGCTGAAGTTGCAAACCGCGATGATCTGATCGCAGCCCTCACCAAGCTATACAAAGACAACGCGAATACGTTGACGCCCGATCCGCTGTACTCCGCGTATCACCATTCGCATCCGCCTGCGATGATTCGCATTGCGCACTTGCAGTCGTTATGACCCGCTGTAGGAGCGGCCTTGGCCGCGATTCTCAGTGGCCAATCGCGGTCAAGGCCGCTCCTACACAAGAACGTAGAAATTGATGACCACGACGACTCTTGAATCTCTAGCCCATAGCCAAGCTGCGCCACAACACAGCAATGCGGCTTTCACACAAACGCAGATTGACGCCCATTTGGCGCTGCTTACGGGTTGGCAATTTGCCGCAGGCAAGATCGTCAAAACGTTCAAGTTCAAAAATTATTACGAGACGATGGCGTTCGCCAATGTGGTCGCCGCGATTGCCCATCAGACCGATCATCATCCTGATCTGTCGGTGCATTACAACCGTCTTGAGATTGCGTTCAACACGCATGATGTTGCGCAGGGCAAGGGCGGCATCTCCATCAATGATTTCATCTGCGCGGCTCGCATCGAAGCCGCCAACCAACTCGTCTAGCACCGGAAAATTTGCATGCATCAAGGTCTGGTGATTGAAACGCAGCGACGTCACACTGTCGTCCAACTCAACACCGGTGAGCGCATCCGCTGCTTGAGCAAAGGCCGCACGCTGCAATTTGCCTGCGGCGACACAGTGAGCCTTACACGCACCAACGACCGCGACGGTGTGATTGAGTCGGTCGGCGAGCGCACCACGCTCTTTTATCGCGCTGATGCATTCAAGGAAAAACTGGTTGCTTCAAACGTCACGCAAGTGGCCTGCATCATCGCCCCGCTGCCGGTGTACTCTGATGAGCTTCTCAATCGCTGGTTGATCTGCGCCGAGGCAAGCCACGTGAAGGCGATCATTGGTCTCAACAAAATCGATCTGGTGGAGGCCGCCACCACCGCCAACGCGCTGGCTCGCTATCGCGACATGGGCTACGACGTGGTTCTTTTTTCCGCAAAATTTAATGATGCACCGATGCGCGAGCGACTCATGGACGAACGCTCGGTGTTGATCGGGCAATCGGGCATGGGCAAGAGCAAGCTGCTCAATGCGCTCGTTGGCGAAGAAGCACAACGCACCAACGAAATCTCGATGGCACTCGGCTCAGGCAAACACACGACGACCTTCACGCGACTGTTCACACTGGGCAGTGACACGACGTGGGTGATTGATTCACCGGGCATGCAGGTGTTCGGCTTGGCGCACTTTTCACGGCAAGAAATCGAGCGCGCGTTCCCGGAGTTTCGCGATGCGCTGGGTCAATGCCGATTCCGCGATTGCAAGCATTTGCATGAGCCTAATTGCGCGTTGCGAACGGCAGTTGCCGATGGCAAAGCGTCGCAGGAGCGCTTGTCGTTGCTGCGCAAGTTTTGCAATGAAGGCGAAGCGGTACCGCACTACGAGCGGCATTGATCCAACTAACTTTCATTGGTAGGAACGGCTCTGCCGCGACCGGTGTTGCGACGCGAGATTTGGGTCGCGGCGGAGCCACTCCTACAGTCGAAAAGAGCCTACTTTACTGCGTCCCGAACGGTTTTTGATCAACGTAGTACGCCGCCAAAATGCCCGCAGCACTACGCCCATGCAAGTCTTTAGCGGCGCGGATTTCGTGCACCAGTTCAAGGGCTGTCTTGTCGCACGGCGCGAGCTCAACATCGCTGACATCTTTGGGCATTACACGTTCGCCCCATTCGGCATAGTGCGAACACACCGTGAGCCCAGCGCCGAAGGCCGGCATGAGCAGCTTCGCGCCCGGTTTGATGCGCTCTTCTTCCAGCGCTTCCACCAGCGCCACGGGTACGGTTGCCGAGCTCATGTTGCCGTACTTTTGTACCGTGACATGCACCTTACTCATCGGAATACCTGCGTATTTGGCGACCGATTCGATGATGCGTGAATTGGCCTGATGCGGCACCACGAGGTCAATATCATCCGGCGTGACGCCGACTTTGGCAAGCGTTTTGGCGCTGGCGTCGGTCATGCCCTGCACCGCTTTTTTAAAGATTTGCGGCCCGTCAAACGTCCAGCCCATATCGCCAAACGTGACATTGGCATTGGCGTACGTCGCGCCGTAGCCCGAAATACGCAAAATGCCGCGGGCGTCGGCAATGCAGCCCAGCGTCTCGGCAATCAACCCGGTGCGCTCCTCCGTTGCTTCGATGACGATTGCGGCACAACCGTCACCAAACAACACCGCCACGCCGCGATTGTCGTAATCCATGTAGCGCGTGATCAGCTCCACGCCGATGACCAGCGCACGCTTGACCACGCCCGAGCGAATCATGGCGTTGGCGGTCGTCCAGCTGTACAAAAAACTGGTGCAGGCGGTGTTGACATCCATCGATGCCGCATTGCTGGCACCGAGCTTGTATTGCAGGCCCGATGCGGTATTGGGCACCATTTCATCAAAGCTGCACGATCCGTAAACGATGAGATCAATGTCAGTCGCCTTGAGCCCGGCGCAGGCCAGCGCCCGCACGCTTGCGACATAGGACAGCTCGATGGCCGGCACATGCGAAATGCGCCGTTGTTTCATGCCAGTGCGCGAGACGATCCACTCATCGTCCGTGTCAAGAAACGTCGCTAGGTCGGCGTTACTGAGAACAGCAGGCGGCAGGCATTTGCCCCAGCCCGTAATTGCTGCATAAGTCATCTTTTTTCCCTCTGATATTGTTCTGTTTTTAGGCGCTTGATGACAGGCACGTCAGGCAATGGTCTTCGCCAAAAATGCCAGCGAGCGACCGCGAGCAAGCGCTGCGGCCTTCTGGTTGTACATGCCACGGCCCCAGCAATTAAAGCCGTGGTCGACGCCCGGATACACGTCAATGCGCACCTCATCGCGCCCCTTGAACGCAGCCTGAATCGATGCAACGGCCGACATCGAAATATGACCATCGTTCTCGGCAAAATGCATGAGTATGGGTACGTTCACGTCCGGCGCACGATCCAGCATCGTGTGAATGCCGCCACCGTAATAGCACACCGCTGCGTCCACGCTGCCGCTCGCTGCGCACAAGTACGACAGCGCGCCGCCCATGCAAAAACCGACACTCGCGACTTTGCCAACCCCCTTGCCGACGCTCGCCGAATATGCCCGCAACGCGCTAGCGGTCGACGCCAAATCTTTCACCGCATTGGGACGATCAAGCGCGCCCATCAACGCGAACGCCTTTGGGTTGTCGACCTCGTTGTAGCCCAAGTCCACGCGCGGTTGTTGCCGCCAGAATACGTCGGGCGCGAAGACCGTAAATCCATCCATGGCGTATTGATCGGCCACGTCGCGAACGTGTTGATTGACGCCCCAAATTTCTTGTATGAGCACGATACTGGGGCCGCCTGCGGTGTCCCTCGGTGGTGTCGAAACATACGCGCCAAAGCTGCCGCCGTCGTGGGCCTTGATGTCGATCCAGTGTCGGTTCATTGCATGTCCTTCGTTTGCATTACTTTGAGTTGCGCGCGATATTTAACCGCCGCGTCGATATAGTGCTGCGCATTGCCGCGAATCCGTGCCGTGTCGGCATCAGTCAGTTCACGAATTACCTTGGCTGGTGAGCCCAAAATCAGTGATCGCGGCGGGAAAATTTTGCCCTCGCCGACCAGCGAATTGGCCCCCACTAAGGAGCCCTCGCCGATTACTGCGCCATTGAGCACGGTTGCATGGATGCCAATCAAAGCACCGTCGCCAATGGTGCAACCATGCAGGCATACCTGATGACCAATCGTTACGTTTTTGCCGACGACAACCGGCACGCCAAAGTCTGCGTGCACCAGCGACAGGTCCTGAATGTTGCTGCCTTCGCCAATGGTGATCAGTTCGCAATCGCCGCGCAACACCGCACCGAACAAAATGCTCACGTTGGAATGCAGCACCACCGAACCGATCACCTGCGCGCTGTCGGCCACATACTGGCCATCGCCAATGAGCTGCGGGATTCGGTCACCTAACGTGTAGAACATCAGCGGTCTCTTTTTTTTGAAGCGCCGATTATCGCCCAGACGCCGCGACTTAAAATTAGGGCATGTCGGCCATATTGAACATCGCAACCTACCGCTTCGTCGCCATTGACGATCCCGCCGCGCTCAAAGCCGCCTTGGAGCTACACGCCCACGCGCTCGGCCTGATGGGCACCATTCTGCTTGCGCCCGAAGGCATCAACGCCTTTTTGGCGGGCACTGAATCGGCGGTGCGCAGCTTCATGGCGCTGCTTGATGATGACGCGCACTTTGCCGGGCTGACCATCAAGGAAAGCTGGAGCGACACAGTGCCGTTCACTCGCTTCAAAATCAAGCTGCGGGCCGAGATCGTCACCTTTCGGCAACCAGGCCTGAACCCGGTCACGCACCCCGCGCCAGCGATGACCGCAATCGAGCTCAAGCGGCGACTGGACGCGGGAGAGGATATTGTGCTGCTCGACACCCGAAACAATGTTGAAGTCGAACATGGCACATTCGCGAACTCGGTGTTCTGGGGCAATCGCAATTTCACCGAGTTCGCAGCGCTGGCCCGAAACCACGTTGATGAGCTTCGTGGCAAAACCGTGGTGAGCTTTTGCACCGGCGGAATTCGCTGCGAAAAAGCGGCCCCCTTTTTGCAATCGCTAGGGGCAGAAAACGTGTTCCAGTTGCAGGGCGGCATCCTGCGCTACTTCGAGGAAGTAGGCCGCGATCACTACGTTGGCGATTGCTTCGTTTTTGACCAACGCAGGGCAGTGGATTCGAATCTAGCTGCGTCGGAGTAGGCAACCGTCTTAAGCATTGCTATTGTTGTGGGAGCGTTGTAGTGAAACATCAAAGTTAATAGCTTTTTCCTAAATTCCATACATCAACGGGCTTGTAGGCGCAATTTGGCAATAGTCGATATTGCTCTTTTCGTCGCTTCAGCGCTTTTTAAATATGGCTCGCAGCGCAAAGTCGTCAGCGCTACCACTTCACCACAGACAGCAGATTATTGAAATCATCTGTCCATAGCGGCGCGCCTGCGGTGCGCTCAAGCTTGGTACCCGCCTCGCCGATACCCTTCAATGCGTCGGCATTGCGGGCTAGCAACACCCACGTGCTTGACGAATGCAGCGTGTTGTCCTTTTGCGCCGGGTCTTCTACAACCACGCCCACCAATTTTTCGCGATCAGCGATCTCAGCGAGCACGGGCGGCAAATTGAGGAAGCGGTTCGATACGTGATACGCAAGCATTCCGTTGCTCGCCACCTGCCCCATGAAGCCACGCACCGCCTCTCGCGTGATCAAGTGCATCGGGATCGAATCGCCCGAAAACGCGTCCACCGCCAACACGTTGAAGTGGTTGCTGGCCTCGCGCTCCAGTGACAGCCGCGCGTCGCCAATAATCACCTCGAGCGTGGCCTTGCTATCGGCCAGGTAGGTGAAATGTTTGCGCGCCAATCGCTCGACCTCAGCGTTGATTTCGTAGATGCGGCAGATGTCCCCTTCGCGGCAGTACGCAGCCACCGTGCCGACACCGAGGCCGATCATACCGATGCGTTGCTTGTTATTAGTCTGCGGTGCCAGTTCGCGCTGCGCGTTGACCGCGCGGCCAAAGCCGGACGTCGGCGTGTAATAGGTCGTGGGTTGATAGCGCCATTTTTCGTGCGGATACTGCTCACCATGCAGGATCGCGCCATGTACCAGACGCAGCAAATAGTTCTCGCTACCCACGTCATCATAGGACTTGACTTTGAGCACGCCGTAAAAATTGCGCGTAACCTCAATGGCGTTGTTGTGCTCCTGCTTCACAAACCAAGCGCCGGTGCCGACCACACCGATTGCCAGCAGCACCGCGAGCCATTGCAGAAAGGGATGCGCCGCCTGCGCGACCGGGATGAACAGCAGCGCCGCGACCAGCAATGCAACCGCTGTTTCAAGATACGTCGAGAAAAACAGCGGTGCCACCACGCTCACCACCAACGCGCCCAACGCGCCGCCAATCGACACTAACAGGTAGAAACGCGTGAGATGCGCGGGCGCGGGTTTTGACAGCACCAGCTCGCCGTGACACATCATGCACACCACGAACAACCCCACGCAAAAAACGCTGGTCTGCACGATCAAGTCGAACTGAAAATCTTTGTCGATCAGCAGAAAAGACATGCCGATCACCATCACAAAAAATGGCCCAACATACAGGCTGCGTTTGTACCAACCGGTGCCGTCAAAGGTCAAAATGAACGTGAGCAAATACAAAGTGAGCGGCAGCAGCCACAACAGCGGCACGCTCGCCACGTTTTGCGTGATGTGGTTGGACACAGCGAGCAGCAACATCGAGCCTGCCGCAGAAAACGCGATCCAGCGAAGCTGCGATGCAACGGGTAGCGGCTCGATGTTGACCACTTCACTTTGCACCAAAATTTCAGTATCAGCGCGGCTCACCCGCCACGCGAGCGTAGCCACCAGCAGCACAAACACCGCGAACAAAACGGACCAGCCAATGGCCTGCATCCGCGTGCCAACGAACGGCTCGATTAACACCGGATACGACACCAGCGCAATCAACGACGCCGCATTCGACAGCGCAAACAAGCGATACGGATCACGCCCCGGCTTGAGTCGCGCAAAGTAGCTTTGAATCAGCGGACTGGTGGTTGAAAGCAGTACATACGGCAGGCCGATAGTGACCGCCAGCAACATAAGAATGCGCGAAATCGGCTCCTCGCCTCCCGCAGGTTTTAGGCTCTCGGGCGCAATGATCGGCAGCACCACGAGTGCCAACAGCGCGAGCAGCATGTGCAACTTAGGCTGTCGCTTGGGGCCTAGTGCGCGTGGGCTTACGTCTGAATAGGCGTAGCCCAACAACAACGCGCCTTGAAAAAACAGCATGCAGGTCGTCCACACCGCCGAGCTGCCACCAAACCATGGCAAGATTTGCTTGGCAATGAGCGGTTGCACGAGGAACAGAAGAAATGCCGAGAGCGCAACGACCGCGTAGAAGTGCATGGGGGAGAATCGGAACAGAAAAAACGTTGCGGAATTATCCCATCGGAATTTGCGCGTCGTCCTGGCAAAAAAGAAGCCCCGCGAACGGGGCTCCTTTTTTGGTCACTCACTGGACAAATGAAGACGTTTTGCGATCAGAAAATGCACCGATCAGCGCGACGAGCCTTGCGTGAGGAATGTGACAACGTGACGGTGAATGGTCACGTCCATTACTTGGATCAGCTCCGTCACCTTGGTTTCGGCTTTGTCGGCTTAGGGCTCGTCAGTAAATAAATTTCACCTATGGCCGCTGGATTAAAATGCAGTGCTAGGGGGCAATGGTGGCGTGTGGCGAGCCACACCAGCCATTGCCAACGACGCAGTGCTCCCAAGCCCAGCTGGGCAGATGTCAAATTTATTTACTGACCAGTCCTAAGGGCAACAAACACCGCTAAACCGTTACTTTCCCGCCTCTTGCAGGGCGCGGATGCGGGCCTCCATCGGAGGATGGGTGGAGAAAAGCGATCCCATCACGCCGCCGATGCCCATCGCCTTCATGTTGGCAGGCAGCTCGCCCGGCGTCAAGCCACCCAAACGCGCCAAGGCGTTGATCATCGGTCGACTATTGCCCATCAACTCCGCCGCGCCCGCATCCGCCCGATATTCACGATGCCGCGAGAACCACGACACCACGATGTGCGCGACCACGCCGAGCAGCATGTCGAGCACAAAAACGGTGACCATGTAGCCAATACCCGTGCCGGCACGCTCGTTTTTGAGCACCACTTTATCGATGAAATAGCCGATCACGCGCGACAGGAAGATTACGAACGTATTCATCACGCCCTGCATCAGCGCCATGGTAACCATGTCGCCATTGGCCACATGGGCTACCTCGTGCCCGATAACGGCCTCAACCTCTTCACGGTTCATGCTTTGCAACAGGCCCGTCGACACCGCGACCAAGGCAGAGTTTTTGAATGCGCCGGTGGCGAACGCGTTGGCGTCGCCTTCATAAATCGCCACGTCGGGCATGCCGATACCGGCTTTGTCCGCAAACTTGCGCACCGCGCCGACGATCCATTGATGCGTCGGATCGGGCGAATCGTTAATCATGGTCAGGCTCATGGTCCATTTGGCCATCGGCTTGCTAATCAGCAACGAGAAAATCGCGCCGGTAAAGCCCATGACCAGCGCAAAGCCGAGCAATGCGCCCAAGTTCAGCCCATTCGGCCCCACATAGCGATTAAGGCCAAAAATGCTCGACACGATGCCCAACACGGCCACGACGGCTACGTTGGTCAATACGAATAGCAGAATACGTTTCATTGCGGGTTTTTCCTTCAAAGAAAACACGGGCGTTTGCCCCTCACACAGCGGAGGGCGTAACGCGAATATGTGAACGATACAACGAAGTTCAAGGACGGCTGTTGCCGCTAACGCGACGCGCGTAAATTGCGATATAGCTTTTTGTGAAATGCCCCCTGTTTATATGGGCAGCACGGCTAATTTTTATTAAGTCGAGATCAAGATAATTTCTAGACAAGGACCTGCTAGCCCCAGTACAGCGGGGCTTTCAAGATAACTACCCGCAAAGCTGTTTAAATAAATAGCTGAAATTCGCCAGAAATCCCAAAGTTCAGGCCCAACCGATACCGCGAAGATTGCCTTCTGGCGCGGCATTGGGCATAATCGAGAGCTTCGCTGACGAATTTATTTAAACGCGTCAGCACTATTAAGCCGCTCAATCAATCCTCCGATTGCGCAACAACGTCACGTATCCTGGCTATTTTTGCGTTGAACAAAACACAAAAATTCCGTCCCAGGGCGCCGTGAAAACACCAAGGACAGCACCGTTATGAAATCTGGCATCCACCCCGAATATCGCGACGTCGTTTTTCACGACACCGCCGCCAACGAAAAATGGATTACCCGCTCCACGCTGCACACCCAGCGCAAAATAACGATGGACGACGGCAAGGAATATCCGTTGGTCATCCTCGAGATTTCGAGCGCGTCGCATCCGTTCTACACCGGCAAACAGCAACGTATTCTTGACACCGCTGGCCGCGTTGAGCGCTTTAACAAGCGTTACGCGAAAAAAGCCGATGGCGCAGCGGCTCCCGCAGCAGAATAAAGCTCGGATCGTCATTCAAAAGAGGCAGCCGAGCGCTGCCTTTTTTGTTGATAGCGCGGCAATTCCTTTCTAGTCGTTATTCCCACGCATTGCGCATCATGCAACCCCGAATCAATCACCAACCGACTGACCGCAATAAGACGCGCTGGAAAGCCATTGCCTTGTTCGCGCTCATCGGGTTTTGGTTGCTCTCGGGCATCGTGGGGCGCGATCCGTGGAAACCCGATCCGGTTTATGTCGGCATCCTGCAAAGTTTGTTGGAGCAGATCGTAAGCGGTGGTCGTGAGTGGTGGACGCCGACGGTCGCAGGTGTCGCACAAGACAACGAAATCATCCTCATTCATTGGCTCAATGCGCCCGTTGTGTTGCTCGCCAAAATGCTACTGCCGCTACATGAGGCCGCGCGCGTCAGCTCGGTGATCTGGACCGGTCTTGGCATTGCGTCCATCGCCCTCGCGGCGCGGCGCTGGAGCGGCGGTCACATTTCGTTTTTGGCGGCGATCATTACCATCGGCTGCATCGGGCTGTACGACCGCGCGCACAGTTATGTGCCCGACATCGCCGTGTTTGCGGCGATGGCGTTCGCGCTGTACGGCACCGCCGAGCTGCCCTCCCACCCGCGTCGCGCCACAGCATTGATGACGGCTGCGATTGTTGTGGCCTTTGCGGCGCGATCTGCGCTCGGATTTGTAGTGGTTGCGCTGCCGATCGGATTGTTGTGTTTTGCGCCGGTGTTTTCGATGCATCGGGTGGCGCTGGTGCGTGCGCTGGTGTTTGCTACCGTCATTTGCGGCTTCTGGATGGTTGCCTTTGCCTTGCGCGAGGCGGTGGGATTTGACGACTGGATGGACAGCGATTTCGGGCTCAAGCTCGAAGATCGCGAACGCTTTGGGCCGCTAGCGTATTTGGGCACGCTGCTGTGGTTTGCTTGGCCTGCATGGCCGATTGCAGTGTGGCTGATCACGTTGCGGGTGCGCGGTTTTGGCGGTGGCTGGCAGCGCGGCGAAGTGGTCGCTCCTGTGATATTTTTCTTGTCGGGTTACGCCGCCATTGCGATTTTGACCGAGCCGCGCGATATCTACGCGGTGTACCTGCTGCCGCCGCTCATCATCCTCGCCGCGTTCGGCGTCGATACATTGAAGCGCACGTGGTACGCGCTGATCGACTGGTTTGGCATATTGGTGCTTGGCCTCACCGCGATTCTGGCCGTGTTGGTGGCGAGCGCGGTGTATTACGGCTGGCCGCCGATGATTGCCGAGCGCATCGCGGCCTACGTGCCCGGTTTCAAGGGCGCGTCGCCGTGGTTTGGCTACGGTGTCGCGATGGTTGCCTTTGTGATCTGGATCGCGCTGATTCAGCCCGCGCATCAGCATGCCCGACGCGCGCTAATCAATTGGGCCGGATGCGTCACTTTTTTATGGGTCGTGGCGCAAGCGCTGCTGGCAACGCCGCACAACTACACCATCACCTACCGCGATGTGTTCACCAAGATGGTTAAAGTGTGGCCAAAAACCGGCTGCGTCAACTCCATCGAGCTGTCTACCTCACAGGCGGCCATGCTTTCCTACTACACCGACCGCATAACAGAACCCATTGACGCCGCAACGGATGCACAATGCGGTTTTGTACTGTTGCAGCGCTATCGGGGTGAGCCCGTTCCGCTGCCCGCCTCCGAATACACGCTGCGTTTTCGCGGCAATCGGCCCGGCGACAACGCCGAGGCGTTTGAACTCTACGAGAAGAATGAGCAGGTTTTAAAAGAATTGGAAGCTGCTCCAAAGGTAAAAGCACCATGAAATTTATTGATGAAGCATTTATTGACGTAATCGCTGGCGACGGCGGCAATGGCATGGCCTCGTTCCGTCGCGAAAAATGCATCCCGCGCGGTGGTCCCGACGGCGGCGACGGTGGTCGTGGCGGCAGCATTTATGCCGTGGCTGACGAAAATATCAACACGCTGATCGACTACCGCTTTGCGCGCATCCATCGCGCTGAAAAAGGCGGCAACGGCAGCGGGGCGGACTGCTACGGTCGCGGCTCGGATGACGTGACGCTCAAGATGCCGATTGGCACCGTGATCACTGACATGGAGACGGGCATACAGCTCGCCGACTTGTCACACCATGGCGCTCGCGAAATGATTGCTAAGGGCGGCGCGGGCGGCCTCGGCAATCTACATTTCAAATCCAGCGTGAACCGCGCGCCACGACAAAAAACCAACGGCGACGCGGGCGAGGTACGTCGCGTTCAGCTGGAGCTTAAAGTGCTCGCCGATGTGGGTTTGCTCGGCTACCCAAACGCCGGGAAATCGACGCTGGTGCGGGCGGTTAGCGCAGCTAAGCCGAAGGTCGCCGACTATCCGTTCACCACGCTAGCCCCGAGCCTTGGCGTAGTTCGCATCGACTACGGTCGCAGCTTTGTGATTGCCGACATTCCCGGTCTGATCGAAGGCGCGGCAGAAGGCGCGGGTTTGGGCCATCAATTCCTGCGCCATTTGCAGCGCACCAAGCTGATTCTGCATTTGGTCGACATCGCGCCGTTTGATCCCGATGCCGACCCGGTGAAAGAAGCGCGCGCGCTGGTCGCTGAACTAAAAAAGTACGACAAAGAACTGCATGGCAAGCCGCGCTGGTTGATCTTTAACAAGGTCGACATGTTGGAGCCGGCCGAGGCCGATGCCCGCATCAAAGACGCTCTGAAACGTCTGCGCTGGATCAAGCCTTGGTACGCCATCAGCGGCATGAACAAAATCGGTACATCCGAACTGGTGCGCGCCGTGGGCGAGCATTTGGCGGCCGTAAAAGCAGCCTCTGAACCGGAAGCATTGGCGGTTGCGGCTTAGATCGTGTTGGCCGTTCTGTGGGAGCGGTTCCAGCGCGATGAGGGGTCGTGCCGCGCCTTTGGCGGTGCGCCTTTCTGTGGATCGGCTCCCACAAATTCTGAAACGCTGCGTCTTTAACGATGACTGACTTCTCCCTCCTAAAACCCACCCGTCGAGTCGTCGCCAAAGTCGGCAGCGCACTCGTCACCAACGGTGGCGCAGGCATTGATCGCTCGGCGATTGCGCGTTGGGCGGCAGACGTTGCGACGCTCCGCGCGCGAGGCGTGGATGTGATCTTTGTGTCCTCGGGAGCTGTGGCCGAAGGTATGGCGCGTCTCGGGTGGACGGTGCGCCCCAAGGCCATGCCTGAGCTGCAAGCCGCCGCCGCCGTCGGGCAAATGGGGCTTGTGAATGTGTACGAACAAGCGTTCGCCGCGCACGGCCTGCACACCGCGCAGGTGCTGCTCACCCACGAAGACCTCGCCGACCGCAAGCGCTACCTCAACGCACGCTCCACGTTAACCGCGCTGCTCAAACACAACGTCATTCCGATCATCAACGAGAACGACACCGTCACCACCGACGAGATTCGCTTTGGTGACAACGACACGCTGGGCGCGCTGGTTGCGAACCTAATTGACGCACAAGTGCTCGTGTTGCTCACCGATCAGCAAGGCCTGTACACAGCTGATCCACGCAGAGAACCCGACGCGGCCTTTATCAGCGTCGGTCGCGCTGACGACTCGCAATTTGAGGCGATGGCCGGCGGAACTGGCACCGGCATTTCACGCGGCGGCATGCTCACTAAAGTCCTTGCGGCAAGACGCGCGGCGAACACCGGCATTCACACCGTCATCGCTAGTGGCCACGAAGAGAACGTGCTGCATCGCTTGCTCAGTGGCGAAGCCATTGGCACCCTGCTCTACGCGCCGGAAGCGAGTCTTGCCAAACGCAAAAGCTGGCTCGCAGATCACCTTCAATTGCGCGGCAAAGTCATGCTGGATGCCGGAGCAACAAAGGCATTGCTTCACGGTGGCAAGAGCTTGCTTCCGATTGGCGTGATTGCGGTGACCGGCGAATTCGAGCGCGGCGACGCCATCGGTTGCATCGACGAATCGGGTCGAGAATTAGCGCGCGGGCTCGCAAACTACTCAGCCAACGAGACCTTGCGCATCATGCGAAAGCCCTCATCTGAGATCGAATTGGTGCTGGGCTACGTCGATGAAGATGAACTAATTCATCGGGACAACCTCGTAGTCACAGGCTAGTGTCGTGTCACGTTAAAAATGACGGTATATCGCGCCGCCATCGGTGTGC
>ENA-OFCX01000016-OFCX01000016.1-metagenomes-genome-assembly--contig:-NODE-16-length-86787-cov-4.398780_pt1 | contig 86787 bp, 68 predicted proteins | sample MGYA00153384_OFCX01 | MGnify analysis MGYA00153384
ACGTTGGGCCGACCTTCTGCCACCTTGTTGACAACCCGGCACTCAATACCTGCACCCACGATGGCAGCGGCCGTGCCCTTGGTGGCAACGATGATAAAGCCCATCGCCACCAGATCCCGCGCGGCGTCGGCAAGGGGTTCGGTCTTGTCCATGTTCTTCACGCTCAGGAAGACGCGGCCCTCGGTCGGCAGGATCGTGCCTGCGCCCATCTGGGCCTTGAGGAAGGCCAGTGCAAAGGTGCGGTCCCAGCCCATCACCTCACCCGTTGACCGCATTTCCGGCCCGAGGACAGGGTCGACGCCGGGGAAGCGGGCAAAGGGCAGGACGGCTTCCTTCACGCTGAACCAGGGTGTGTTGGGGTCGGCGAGGGTCAGAGGGTCCATCAGCGGCAGGGGAGTGTCGGGGCCGACGCCAGCGGGGTAGGGAGGACGCATCGGAAAGGCAGAGAGCGGCTCACCGGCCATCAGCCGCGCGGCGATGCTGGCGATGGCGCTGTCGGTTCGTGCGAGCTTGCTCGAGCGTCTCGGCCGCATGGCCGAATCGACGGACGCGTATCACTCAGCGTTGGCCGCACAGCGCCGCATCATCGGGCCGAAGCACCCGGCGTATGCGGCGACAGCGGTGAACTATGCCGAACATCTGCTGCGCGTTGAGCGTTGGCGTGACGCGGCAGCTCAGGCGCGCGAAGTGCTGGCTCTGCGTGGCAACTCACTCGACGATTCCAGCTATCCAGTGCAGGGCGCACTGATCTACCTGGGTCGTGCGCTGGCGCACATGGACTCAGCGAAGGCCGGTGAAACGTTCGTGCGCGAGGCTCGTGCGCTGCGCATGCAGAGCTTGCCCGCCGGCCACTGGTTGATTGCAGCGGTGGACGGCTCGCTTGGCGAAGTGCTGACGCTTGATGGTCGATTCGCCGACGCAGAGCAATTGCTGCTTGCTGCAGAATCACGCGTTCGTGAGGTGCGTGGCGCGGAGAGCGTTGCCGTTGCGGACCAGCGGAAACGACTCGTGGCGCTGTACAAGCGCTGGGGCAAGCTGGCCGAGGCAGCGAAGTGGCAGCAACGGCTCGACAAGAAGAGCGCATAGCGCAGACGACATAGCCGCGGCTGCGCAGAAGCGCCGCCGCGGCCGGTCGAACATTCTGGTCAGGCGTCAGGGCGTGATACTGAACGTCCGCACTCGTCGTGGTGTACCGTTGATGTAGCCTACCGCAGCCGTCTTGCCATCCCGCGAGAGTGCGAGTCCTTCGCTACGCGCGGAGAGGCCCGCCGTACCTACGATCGTCGCACCGGTCTGCGTCCACGCGCCGCCGACGAACGTGTACACTTTGGCGATGGTGTTGTTTGCGCCAGTAGCCGCCCAGCGAGTGCCATCGTCGGACATCATCAGCGTCTCGCCGAAAAAGTCGGGGTTGATTCCGATATCTGCCGTTGCGAACACCGAGTTGCCGATCTGTGTCCAGGTGCTGCCGACGAGGTCGAATACGCGCACCTGCCCGTATGGCGCTGCTCCGCCGACAAGTGGCCCTTCCCGGTTTGAGGTTGCGGCAACAGCAATACGCGATCCGTTCGCGGTCAGCGAGATGGCATCGCCGAATTCTTCGCCGAGGTTGGTCGCCGTCTGGCTGCCGGTCAGCACATTCCCGGCCAAGGTCCACACGCCACCACCCAGGCGATACACAAACACAGAACCAGCTGCGCTACGAAATTGCGCAATGGGCGCGGACACGGCGATGGTGGTGCCATCAGATGACACGTCGACCGCGTTGCCAAATCCATTGATACCAGAACCCGACAACGTCGCGCCAACTTGCGTCCACGTTCCGCCGACCAGATCATAGACTTGCGCGAAGCCGGCGTTGATGAACGTGGCGGAGGCGATCAGGCGATTGCCGCTCGCGGAAAGCGCGACGCGCCACCCGAACCCACTCCCGACATTGCCATCGATGTCCCCACCAACCTGGGTCCACGTGGTGCCGACTAAATCGTACACGCGCACGTGGCCTGCCCCGATTCCGCCGCCGGAGTTGAGGCGTGCGCCGATCGCGATGCGCGTCCCAGCGGCGTTGATGTCCACACTGTTGCCGGCGAAATCACCGGCCGCTTCGCCAATGATGTCGGCACCGAGTTGCGTCCATGCGGTTCCGGCGCGCTGATACACGCGCGTCGTCCCGTTGGCCGATTGGCTCGCACCAACCACTATGCGCGTACCGTCGGTTGAGAGCGCAATCGCACCGCCGAATGCAATGTCGCCGTTGGTGATATCACTGCCGATCTGCGCGATCGGTAGCGGCGGCGCGGTGATGGTGAGCGCGAGCGATTGTGGTGTAATCGTCACTCCGGAACTGGTGCCGGAGACTGTGAGCGTGCTGGTCGCGGTGGCGGAGGCGGACGTGGTGACGATGGACAGCGTGGCGCTGGTGCCCCCCGCCGCGATTGTCTGACCGGCCACGGACACGCCGATGGGTGCGCCCGTCACGGCGAGGACGACGTCGCCGGTAAAGCCGCCACCCCGCGTCAATGTCACGGTGACCGGCGTACTGCTTCCCGCCTGCGCCGTCGCGGTCGCAGACCCCAGCACGATGACGGCGGTTGGGGTGAGCGGTGGCGTGACGGGTGGTGGCGTGACAGGGCCGTCCCCGCCACATGCCGACAGCAGTGATGTCAGCAGCAGACCTGCCGCTACGTGGGACATTGTGCGGGACATCGTTCGAACTCCTGTTGATCGTATAGGCGTGGCTGCACCGGTGCGGCCGATAGCCGAGAGGTGCCACGATCAGAGCGCGACAGAAACCGTCGGCGTGGCTCATCGTCCAGCGCCTGCGCCGGTCTGGAGGTGACGCATACCGGTTGACGCACCGCTGAGGTGCACGTCTCGCGCACCTGCACGGCCCTCAGGATGGTATCGCCCCGGGTTTTTAGGCGGGCGTGGCTCGCGCCGCTCGGGCCGAGGGTCATGCACCGTGCGCGGACCGCGTACCCAGTCTCAACTACAGTCATACTCCGCGCCGCGCGAGTCGCGCGGGTTACCGTCGATCGTGACCAGTGCGGACATCGGAAGCGCGCCACCCTGTGTGAGAATGTCGCGGAGAAACGACTCGCGAGAGAACAACCGGTTCCATCTGATCTCGCGATCCACAACATCCGTACCGCTGATGTCCGCGCAGCCGAATAAGAACGTTCTGAGTGTACCCCGGTCAATCGAAGGAAACTCAGCGGAGTAGTTGTCAAAGGCGGCTAGCGTGACTGCGGCGAACGCGAGCGCAAGAAATGGGCGGCACGCTGCACCCAGCACGCTGCACGCCACCGATAGCCGACGCTATTCGCCGAGGAGCGTGTGCAGCGGCAGCGTGAATCCTGGCAGCACAGTCTCGCCGTCGAGTGAGTCTGCGGTGCTGATGCGATGCGACGTGCCATCGGCGCGATAGACATCCGCTCGCCGACGTTCACCGTCAATCACCCACACCAGCCGCGCGCCACTCACCAGCCAGTCCGCGACTTTGGCACGCACCTCGCCCGCGCGGTCCGACGGCGAGAGCACTTCGACGATCAGGTTCGGCGTGAGCTCGGCATAGCCGTTACCGCGCGCACGCAGTAGGCGCGCCGTGCTGATGAACGCGGCATCCGGGGCGCGCACCGTGTCCGGATTACGCCGCAGGATGAATCCGGTTTCTGCGGCGACGACATCAACGAGGCGCCGTTGAGTCACGTGCGCGTGCAATGCAGCACCAATGGCCATCGCGAGCCGACCATGCGGTATCGCACCGGGCTCGCGAATAATCATGCGCCCATCGATCAGCTCCGATCGCATGTGGGGCGGCTGCAAGAGCAGCAGCTCCTCGGCCGTCATCAAATCGCTGCGGTACACCATGCAGACCTTCGCTACAGGCATCGTCGTTTTCATTCAACCATGCGCGTGGTAATGACCGTCACCGTGGGCCGCCAGAAGGCGGTGCCACATGATTGCGTGGAGCGTGAATCGTGTCAAGAAGGATGTTTCTACGCATCATCGAATTGTTGCAATCGACCCGTGCCGTTCAATTCACGTCGATGCTCGGGAGGAACGCAGCGAGGGCCACGACGCAATCCCGCCGGGTGGCCCGACGGGGCGTTGCTGTTTGCATCCAATCCGGAGAGGCAGTCAGGTGACGTTGGTTGCCACGGTGACGAAGCGCTACTTTCCCAAAGGTGGTCGGTGTGTCCAGCTCGTGCCATTTTCCGAGACTTCCAATGCGTCACGCCTGCGGCGTGCTGGTCGTGTTGCTCGCTTTCGTGGTGTCCTGTGGCGGCGGCGGCGAACCCGCGGGTTCGATCGCGCCGCTACCGACGTTGCCCGAGGGAAGCTTCGCGCGCATTCAGCGCGACATTCTCGATCCGGCATGCGCGTCCTGCCACAAGACCGGCACCTCCGACGCGCGGCAGTCGAAGCTCGTGCTCACCGCGGACTCATCGTACCAGCAGCTCATTGGTGTGGTGTCGGAGCAGTCGACGGCGCGGACCGCTGGCATGCTCCGGATCAAGGCCTTTCGAAGCGACAGTTCGTTGCTGTACCACAAGCTGGCGTGGGTTCCCGGACATCACAGCGTCGACTACGGCAATCTCATGCCGATGGGGACGCTGCAGGGGCTGACCACCGGGCAGCTCGAGTACGTCCGTCGCTGGATCGAGGCAGGGGTGCCGCGAGCCGGCCATGTCGCGGACACGGCGCTGCTGCGCGACTCACGCGTGCAGACCGCGACGTTCTCGCCGCTGGCGCCGCCAACGACGGCTGGTATCCAGCTCAAGGTGGACAGCTTCGGTGTGTTCCCGTTGGGTGAGCGCGAGCTGTTCGTGAGTCGGAGGGTGGGGAACCCGACCGACCGCTTCGTCACGCGCATCGAGTCACGCATGCGCCCGGGCAGCCATCACCTGCTGTTGTATTCGTTCGACGACAAGAACACCGCGTTTCCGTGCAACACCCGGCCGGCGTCCGACGTGATACGTGATATCCGGAATCGCGACGGGTCGATGAATTTCGTGAACATGCTGCCGATGGCGTGCCACGTATTCTTTGCCGGTGCGATGACGCCGGACTTCGACTATCGCTTCCCGACCGGTGTGGCGCTGCGACTGCCCGCCAACACGAGCCTCGACCTGAACGTGCACTACGTCAACCGGTCGCCGGCGGACCTTCCGGGCGAGGCGTTCGCGAACCTCTACTTCACCGATCCGGCCAACGTGACGACCGTGGCCCGGACGCTGAACTATGCGAATCAGGACATCTCGCTGCCGCCGGGCGAGCGTACCACGCTGAGCAAGGTCTTCACGATGCTGACGCGCACGACGATCCTCGGGCTGACGTCGCACATGCACGCCCTCGGTGAGCGATTTGAGATCAAGGTCCGCCGCGTGGGCGGCGCCGAGGTGACCGTGTACGTGAACGGGGACTGGGAACATCCCGGCTTCGTGAATTTCTCGACGCCACTGGTGCTCGAACCCGGTGATGCGCTGGTGTCGGTCGTGACGTGGAACAACACCACCACCCGCACCATCGCGTTTGGGCTGGCGAGCACCGACGAGATGGACATCATTTTCGGGTACGCGTACTAACGAAAGTGCTACAGTGGCGAGCGCTCAGGCGCTCGTGGCAAGCAATGCGGGAAGTTGAGCGCCTGCGCTGGACATAGTTTCGCGCAGGGTCAGGAGCAATGCCTGTTTTCCGGTGTCGAAGGGGTATGCATCATTCCAATGGCCACCCCGCTGATCGTGCGGGGCCGATGCCGGCGGGGACCAATCGGACGCGTCGGGGGTCGCGGACGCATGCGGTAGCCGGGGCGCTGGCGTACGCCGCGGCGCGGCGCTCCGCATGTTGCCCTGCATGAGTCCTCCGAGATCGACCCATGTGCGCCGTACTGCACCGCTCCGCGTGTCGCGCACTGCGGCCGCTGCCGGAACACCGTTGTACCGGCAGCTCTACGCGCAGTTGCGCGAGCGCATCGAGAGTGGCGACCTGGCGGTCGGCGCACGCCTTCCCTCGTCGCGCGCGCTGACTCGCACACTCGGCGTGGCACGCAACACGGTTGACGGTGCGCTGGCGTTGCTGGTGACCGAGGGGTGGATCGTGCGGCGCGTCGGCGCGGGGACGTTCGTGGCCGACAGACCCGTCGACTGACGAAAACGGCGATATTCCGCCCGGGCCGGCAACTCACGCGGTCATCGTCCCCCGCTGGAGCATCGCATCATCGATCTCGAATTCAGTGCGCACGACATGCGCGCGATGGCCGACCTGGTCGTCGCACGCTGCGTGGAGCACATCACGACACTGCCGCAGCAGCCGCTCTACGGTGTGTGCGACGCGGAGTCACTCTGCCGCAGCATGCGCGAACCGTCGCCCGCCGTCGGCACGTCGCTCGAGTCGCTGCTCGACGACCTGTTCTCGACGTACATCCCGCAGTCGTTCAACACGCCGTCGCCCGGCTACCTGGCGTACATCCCCGGCGGCGGGCTGTTTCCAGCCGCACTCGCGGATTTCATCGCCGACACCACCAACCGTTACACCGGCATCTGGCAGGCCGCACCGGCATTGGTGCAGCTGGAGGCGAATGCGCTGGAGTGGCTGCGCGAGTGGATGCGCTTTCCCGTCGGCACACGCGGCGTCTTCACGACGGGTGGCTCCATGGCGACGTTCAATGCGGTGCTCTGTGCACGCGAGCAGCACCTCGGCGCGGACATCCGTCCCGGTGTGATCTACACCTCGGATCAGGTGCATCACTGCGTGATCAAGTCGGCGAAGCTCGCCGGCATCATGCCGGATCGCGTGCGCTGCATTCCGGCGGACGCGCAGTTCCACCTGCCGATGGCCGCGCTGCGCGACGCGATCGCCAAGGATCGGCGCGACGGGCTGGTGCCGTTCATGGTGGTCTCGAATGCCGGCACCACGAACACCGGTGCCGTCGATCCGCTGGACGAGATCGCGGATCTTTGTGCGAACGAGCTGCTGTGGCATCATGTCGACGGCGCATACGGCGCCTTCTTCCAGCTCTGCGACGACACGCGTGACGTGCTGCGCGGGCTGGATCGCGCCGACTCGCTGACACTCGATCCGCACAAGGGCATGTTCATGCCGTACGGCACCGGCGCGCTGCTCGTGCGTGATGGTGCGCGGCTACGTGCTGCGCACGAGGCAACGGCAGGTTACCTGCCGGAGATGCCGAGTCCCGATGACTTCTACGATCCGAGCCAGCACGGCCCTGATCTGTCGCGCGGATTTCCGGGGCTGCGCATGTGGCTCACGATCAAACTGTATGGAGCCGATGCGTTCCGTGCGGCCATCGACGAGAAGCGCGCGTTGGCGGTGGATGCAGCGAAGCGCATCGCGCTGCTGCCGCATGTCGTGCTGGATGCGCCGCCCGAGCTGTCGCTCTTCCCGTTCCACCTCACCTGGCCTGGTGCCACACTCGCACAAGAGGATGCCGCGACGCGCGAAGTGATGGCGAACACGTCGAAGCGCGGCCGCGTGATGATCAGCGGCGCGAGTGCCGGCGGGCGATATGTGGGCCGCGTGTGTGTGCTGAGTTTTCGCACCCACGCACGGCAGATCGACGATCTCGTCGAGGATCTCGGGCACGCCATTCGCGACGTCGTCGGGAGCATGGCATGAAGCGGATGCTGCGCCCGGTGGGCGTGAGCCACAATCTCGGTGTGTTCACGTGAAGCCCACCGAGAAGCTGGCCGAGACGACTGCGCCCGATGGCGCAATCATCAACCTGTACAGGCACGACGGTACCTACATCATGGTCGTCGACGGCATCGAGCTGATGTCCACGCGGCGTGTGCAGTCGGAAGTGCAGCTGGCGGAGCTGGTCTGTGCGCCACTCGCGGCCGCGACGGCACCCTCGGTCTTGATTGGCGGGTTGGGGTTCGGCATGACGCTGCAAGCCGCACTGCGTGTCCTGCCGGCCGACGCGCGCGTGGTGGTCTCGGAGATCGTGCCCGATGTCGTGGCGTGGAACCGGCATCCCGAGTGGGCACTCGCGGGCGCCGCGATGCACGACCCGCGCGTCACGATCCGCACCCACGACGTCTACAACGTGATGCGCGAGAACATCGGCGCCTACGATGCGGTGATGCTCGACGTGGACAACGGTGCCGAGTCGTTCACGACCGGCAGCAACAAGAAGCTGTATGGAGAAAAGGGTATTCGGACCGGCATCGCCGCGCTCACGCCGGGCGGGCGTCTGGCATACTGGTCGGTCGACTCGGAGCCGGCGTTCGTCAAGGCGCTGCGACGTGCCGGATTGACGGTGTCGGTGCACCGCATCCGGTCACATTCCACGTCGGGCGGATTCAACTCCGTGATCGTGGGGACGTTGCCGGGCGGCTGAGCTGCAGGGCATCGCACATGTCGCGGCGAGGCTCGCGTTCGCGAGCGTGGCCGGCGTCATGCGACACGAGGGGCTGCACACGGTGGATGTGTGCAGCCCCTCGTGTTGCAGCTGGCAGTGCGCTCAGGGAACGACGCGCGTCCGCTTGCGCATGAGCGCCTCGATCTCGACGATCTCGCGCGGCGCACTGCTGCTGATGCGTTCCGTGCCCTTCTCGGTCACGATGTAGTCGTCCTCGATGCGCACGCCGGTATTCTGAAAACGGAGCACCGCCGCCTTCACTCGCGCAATGAACTGCCGGTTCTTCGGCGTGTCCGGCAACGCATCCAGCATCGCCGTGCTGACGTAGATGCCGGGTTCGATCGTGAAGGCGTCGCCGACCTTGAAGGTGCGATTGTCGCTGTAGAACTGCGCGGGATCGTGCACCGCCAGGCCGATGCCATGACTGATGCCGTGAATCATCCAGAACATCGCCTGCCGGCAGGTGCGCGGCGAGCTGCTGCAGTCGGTGCGCCACGGCATGTCCAGCGTGGCATCCACGCTTTCAATGAGGCCAAGCTGTGCGAGGCCGCGCGCGCGCACCTCTTCCGACGAGTCCTGCGCCGCGATGGACGACATGCCGACCTTCGAGTTGCGCTCGGCGGCCAGCTGTGCGTCCAGAACCAGCTGGTACATGATGCGCTGGTCGGGCGAGTACGTGCCGCTGACCGGGATCGAGCGGGTGATGTCGGCGGCGTACCCTTCGTACTCCGTTGCGGCATCGAGCACCACCATGTCGCCGGGCGTCAGGTCGCCCCGGTTGCGCATGTAGTGCAGCTGCGTGCCGCGAATGCCACCGCCGACGATGGATCCGTACGACGGCCGCGCACCGCCAAGTCGCATGAACTCGTACTCCAGTGCGGCCTGCAGCTCGTATTCCTTGCTCGGCTGCTGCAGCCGCATGGCAGCCTGGTGGCCCTCGGCGCTGATCTCCGCCGACCGTCGGATCAGTGCCAGCTCGGCGGCCGACTTCTTCGCGCGCAGCTGGTACACGTACGGATGCGCGTCGCGCATCTCGACCTGCGGATGTGCGGCCGCGAAGCGTCGTGCCCACTGCTGGCCGCGCGTGAGCGAGTCCTGCGCCGCGAAGTCGCCCGACGCGAAATCGGCCAGCGTGTACACGGTCTTCGCCGTGGCGGCGAGCGAGTCCACCACCTGTTCCAGCGCGCCGGCCGAGCGCGCGTTCATGCCCAGCGTGCGCACCACGTTCAGCGAGTCGGGCCGCTTGCCGTAGTAGAACTGCTGGCGCGCGCCCGCCGGAGTGATGAACAGCGTCGACGTCGTCTTGCCGCCTCGCACCACCATCACGAGCGCCGCATCCGGCTCGGCGTAGTTCGTCAGGTACCGGAAGTCCATGAGCTGGAAGAACGGTCCGAAGTCGGTGACCGGCGTCGGCGCGCCGAAGGCCACCATCACGCCGTCACCAAGCTTTCGTGCGAGGGAATCACGACGGGCGTTGTACTCCTGCTGCGGAATCTGGGCCGATGCGTCGCGAGGCGCGGCAAGTGCCCCCAGCGTGAGGCAGGCCAGGGCGGCGGCGACACCGCGAGTCGAGGCGAAAAAACGGGTTGGCATCATGTCTGGGCTGGCGGTAAGTGGCCGTGGAAACGTGCCGCGCGGCGTGCCACCGCGAAAGGCCGACCGCTGCGGGCTCGGCTGGCGGTTGCAGATCCGTGCGTTGGTGGCGAGGATGCGCGCGTGAACATCCACCTGTCCCGCTGAGGCCTGCATGCGCGCGTCCGTCCTGTTCCTGATCGCCCTCGCCTCCGGCTGTTCCGGACCACCTGCGGCCAGCAATGGCGGCACCAGCGTGCCGCCTCCGGAGAGTGGGCAGGTCGCTGCCTGGGAGCAGCAGGCGGAGCGCGTGACCATCGTGCGCGACGACTGGGGCATTCCGCACATTTACGGCAAGACCGACGCCGACGCGGTGTTCGGCATGATCTACGCGCAGGCCGAGGACGACTTCAACCGCATCGAGATGAATTACCTCGCTGCATTGGGTCGCGTTGCCGAGGCGGACGGTGAGGAAGCGATCTGGCGCGACCTCCGGCAGAAGATGTTCGTCGATCCCACCGACCTGCAGGCAAAGTTCAAGGACACCGCGCCGTGGCTGCAGGTGCTCTGCACGGCGTGGGCAGATGGGTTGAACTTTTTCATGGTGAAGCATCCGGAAGTGAAGCCGAAGGTGCTCACGCGCTTCGAGCCGTGGATGGCGCTGGCGTTCAGCGAAGGCAGCATCGGCGGTGACATCGAGGACGTGTCGTTGAAGGGCCTGCAGGCGTTCTACGGCACGCAGGGCGGGGCAGGCGCCGTCGCCGTGGCCGACGGCATGCCGCGCGCCGAGCGATTCGGGCCTGCGAAGGAGCCCACGGGATCGAACGGATTCGCCATCGCGCCGCAGAACACCGTCAACAAGCGCGCACTGCTGCTGATCAACCCGCACACGTCGTTCTTCTTCCGCGAGGAAGCGCAGATGGTGAGTGAGGAAGGATTGAACGCATACGGCGCGGCCACGTGGGGCCAGTTCTTCATCTACCAGGGCTTCAACGAGCACGCCGGCTGGATGCACACCTCCAGCGGTGCCGATGTGGTGGACGAGTTCGCGGAGATCGTCACGAAGAAGGGTGACGGACATGTCTATCGCGCGGGTGGAGTCGAACAGCCCGTCACGACACGGAAGATCGCGATCGGGTACAAGGGCGCATCGGGCCCCGCGACGCGCGAGTTCACGGTGTACGCCACGCAGCATGGCCCCGTGGTGCGCGAGGTGGACGGCAAGTGGATCAGCGTCGCGATGATGCAGGAGCCGGTGAAGGCGCTCACGCAGTCGTACATGCGCACGAAGGCGAAGAACTACAAGGAGTTCAAGGCGACGATGGAGTTGCACACCAACTCGTCCAACAACACGATCTTCGCCGACGGTGAGGGGAACATCGCGTACTTCCACGCGAACCATGTGCCGCGTCGCAACCCGAAGTTCGACTGGAACAAGCCGGTCGACGGCAGCGACTCGGCAACCACCTATCGCGGCCTGCATGGCGTGGACGACAGCCCGCTGATGCTGAACCCGGCGTCGGGCTGGATCCACAACACGAACAACTGGCCCTACTCCGTGTCGGGCATCGGCACCTTGAAGAAGTCCAGCTTTCCGCCGTACATGGAGACGTACTTCGAGAATCCGCGTGGCGCGCACGCGATCCGCGTGTTGAGCAACCGCACGGACTTCACGCTCGAGACGCTGCGCGACGCCGCCTACGACAGCTATCTCCCCGCGTTCGCCGAGCTCGTTCCGCTGCTGGTAAAGGCGTATGATGCCGCACCGGCGTCGAATCCGCTGCGCGCGAAGCTGTCGGAGCAGATCGAGATGCTGCGCACATGGGACTATCGCTGGGCCCCGAATTCGGTGCCGACCACGCTGGCCGTGTTCTGGGGTGAAGAACTCTGGCGTCGTTCGCGCGCGCTCGACGAGAGCGAGGACAAGTCCATGTACGACATGATGGCCACGCAGGTACCAGCCGCCGTGAAGCTGCAGCTGCTCGCCGTCGCCTCCGACACGCTGCAGGCGCAGTTCGGCACCTGGAAGACGCCGTGGGGCGACGTGAATCGCTACCAGCGTCGCACGGGTGACATCGTGCAACCATTCAGCGACACGGCGGCGAGCCTGCCGGTGCCGTTCACGTCGTCGCGATGGGGTTCGCTGGCGTCATTCGGTGCGCGCCCGTACCCGGGCACGAAGAAGTGGTACGGCACCAGCGGCAACAGCTTTGTGGCCGTCGTGGAGTTTGGCGACAGCGTGCGCGCGAAGGCTGTCACGGCTGGAGGCGTGCATGGCGACCCGAAATCGAAACACTTCAACGACCAGGCAGAGCGGTACGCCACCGGTGCATTGCGCGACGTCTACTTCTACCGGCCGCAGCTCTCCGGTCACACCGAGCGTGAGTACCATCCGGGGAAGTAGCGTGGCGCCTGTCGCGGATCGTCACACGCACCAGTGCAGCAGATGATGCCGATTCCCGCAGTGCATGAGCTGCTCGACCTGAGTGGCAAGGTGGCCCTCGTCACCGGAGCGTCGGGCGGCATCGGGCGCGTGATCGCGAAGCGGCTCGCGGCCGCGGGTGCGCGCATCGCCGTGCACTACAACAGCAACGTCACGTCGGCCAATGCAGCCGCGGAGCGCATCACGGCGTCGGGCGGCGTGGCGATGGTCGTGGGAGGCAACGTGGCCATCGAGGCGGAGTGCGTCGCGATATTCGATGCCGTTGCCGCCGAGCTTGGGCCAGTGGATATCCTCGTCAACAACGCCGCCGATCAGGGCGTCCAGTCCTTGCAGCATATGCCGCTGCCGGCGTGGCAGGCGATGATGCAGGTGAACCTCGACGGCATCTTCCTCACCACGCGCATCGCCGCCGAAGCGATGATCGCGCGCGGCGCCAGCGGCGCAATCGTGAACATCGTGAGTATCGAGGGGCACTCGCCTGCCTCGGGACATGGGCACTACGCCACATCCAAGGCCGGCCAGCTGATGTTCACGCGCGCCGCCGCGCTGGAGTATGGCCGCAACGGGATTCGCGTGAATTCCGTCTCGCCCGGCCTCATCGATCGGCCCGGTCTCGCCGTCGACTGGCCATTGGGTGTGGCGCGCTGGACGAGCGTCGTGCCGCTGGAGCGACTCGGCCAGCCGGAGGACGTTGCTGACGCAGTGCTCTTCCTCGCCTCGCCCGCCGCGCGATGGATCACCGGGGCCGACCTGCTGGTCGACGGCGGCATCAGCACGCGCCCGACCTGGTGAACCCGTCACGATGACACAGCACCTGTTGCCCCGGGCGGTGGCATGAGCATCTCCCGCCTACTCGGTTCCCTGTTTTTGCTGGCGCTCGGCTCGACGACGCTGCGTGCGCAGATCCCGCGCAACTGGACTGACAGCATCGCGCCCTTCCGCCTGATCGACAACGTGTACTACGTCGGCAGTGCGGGACTCGGTGCGTACCTGATCACGACGCCCGCCGGCCACATCCTGCTCGACGTCGGACTGCCGGCAAACGCGCCGATGGTGGAGCGGAGCATCACGGCGCTCGGCTTCGCACTGCGCGACGTGAAAATCATCCTCAACACCCATGCGCATCACGACCATGCGGGCGGCATCGCGCAGCTGAAGCGCAGCACCGGTGCACGCCTCCTTGCCAGCGCGGGTGACCGGGGTGCGCTTGAGGGCGGCGTGTACGTCGGCTCGGAGGAGGATGTCTCACTGCGCTTTCCACCCGTGACGGTGGACAGCACGATTGCCGACCGGCAGCCGATCACGATGGGCGGCGTGACTCTCACCGCGCACATCACGCCCGGTCACAGCCGCGGCTGCACCACCTGGACGATGCCCGTCACGTCCGATGGCGCGCGTCACACGGCGGTCTTCTTCTGCAGCGCGTCGGTGGCCGCAAACCGGATCGGTCCGCGCAACCCGCAGTATCCCGGCATCGTGGCTGACTACCGTCGCACGTTCGCCCGCCTGCAGCAGCTCGACGCCGACGTCTTTCTCGCACCGCACGCGGAGTTCTTCAACCTGCAGGCGAAACGCGTGCGGCTTGGTGGCGGCGGCCTGAATCCGTTCATCGATCCGGGCGCGCTGCAGCGCATCGCGGCCCGCATGAAAGCCGATTTCGAGAAGGAGCTGGTGCGGCAGGCCTCGAAGGACTGACCGCAGACCGAGCGGGCGCGGCCGTTCACCTTGCCGCGCGTGCTCCACTAGAATGCCCCCGCAACACACTCGCCACCGCGCCAGCCGCGGTGCGCCCGACCCACGCTCCGGAATGCGTCATGGCCAAGATCACGGTGGTACACCCGGTCGTCGAGATGGACGGCGACGAGATGACCCGCATCATCTGGCAGTTCATCAAGGACAAGCTGATCCTGCCGTATCTCGACATTCAGCTCGACTATTACGATCTGGGCATCGAGCACCGCGACGCGACCAACGACCAGGTCACGATCGATTCGGCCCTGGCGACGAAGCAGCATGGCGTCGCGGTGAAGTGTGCCACGATCACCCCGGACGAGGCGCGCGTGAAGGAGTTCGGCCTCAAGAAGATGTGGAAGAGCCCCAATGGCACCATCCGCAACATTCTTGGCGGCGTGATTTTTCGCGAACCGATCATCATGTCGAACATTCCGCGCCTCGTGCCGGGATGGACGAAGCCGATCGTCGTGGGCCGTCATGCCCATGGCGACCAGTACAAGGCCACCGATTTCAAGGTGCAGGGTCCGGGTACGCTGACCATGACCTACACGCCGGACGACGGTAGTGCGCCCATGGAATTCGAGGTCGTGAAGTTCGGTGCCGACGGCGGCGTGGGCATGGGCATGTACAACTTCAACGACTCCATCCGCGACTTCGCGCGCGCCAGCCTGACGTACGGCCTGCAGCGCAACTTTCCGGTGTATCTCAGCACGAAGAACACGATCCTCAAGGCCTACGACGGTGCCTTCAAGGACATCTTCGAGCAGGTGTTCCAGGACGAGTTCAAGACCGAATTCGACGCGAAGGGACTGACCTACGAGCACCGCCTGATCGACGACATGGTGGCGGCCGCGCTGAAGTGGGAAGGCGGCTACGTGTGGGCGTGCAAGAACTACGACGGTGACGTGCAGTCCGACATCGTGGCGCAGGGATTCGGCTCGCTGGGCCTGATGACCAGCGTGCTGCTCACGCCCGATGGAAAGACGATGGAAGCGGAGGCGGCACATGGCACGGTCACGCGCCACTTCCGCGAGCACCAGAAGGGCAACAAGACGTCCACGAACCCCATCGCGTCGATCTTCGCGTGGACGCGCGGCCTGGCACATCGCGGCAAGCTGGATGGCACGCCGGCACTGGTGAATTTCGCGAATGCGCTCGAAGCCGTCTGCATCGAGGCGGTGGAGTCGGGCGAGATGACCAAGGATCTCGCGATCCTGATCAGCCGCAACGCGCCGTACCTGTCCACGGAAGACTTCCTGGACGCAATCGATCGCCGTCTGCAGGCGAAGATGGCGTGACCTGCCACACCGTTCGTCGACGCCGCGTCAGCACGTGCAGCGTCGACGACGGGCAGTGTTGTACCGGTCTCGATCAGGCGCGGTAGATCGCGATCGTCGTGTCTTCGCTGGTGTGCCGGTAGTCAGGTGATGGCAGCACATGGCCGGTCGCGAACTCCAGCGCCAGCAGCTTCGAGAACTTCGTCGCCTGCCACGCGGTCAGCACCCGGTCCAGCATCTTCGAGTTGTACGGCGGGTCGGCGAATGCGATGTCCCAGCGCTGCTCCGTGAGCGCCTCGGCAAACTGCACCGCGTCCTTCTTGTATATGCGGCACTTCGCCGAAAGTCGCAGCAGGGCGACGTTGGCGCGCAAGGCATGCAGGCTGCTGGGTCGCGTCTCCACGAAATCCACATACTTCGCACCGCGCGAGACAGCCTCCAGCCCAAGCGCACCGGTTCCGGCGAAGAGGTCGAGCACGCGCGCGCCTTGCAGCTCCGGCTTCAACTGGTCCAGCAGCATGCCGCGCACATGCTCGGCCGTCGGCCGCACGCGAAAGTCGTTCGGTGAGGTGAGGTCGCGGCCCTTGAACTTGCCGCCGATGATCCTCACGTGCGCTGTCCCGGAAATTCACTCATGTCTGAAGCTAGCCGATCGGGGTATTCTGCGAATGACTGCCGCATTTCACCGACCGACTCGTGTGCGCCATTCCACAACCAGATGAATCCGTGATCCTCAGCACCGTGCATGATCTGCAGCAGCGAGGCGTGCCGGCCTCGCGCACCACCGGAAGCAGCCCGTGAGCCGTCGCTGGTATCTGCTGACGGTCGTCGCGCTCATTGTAGCAAGCAGCGGCATGGCGGTACGCCCCTCAGCGGCAGCAACTGGAAGTCACGCGACGAGTGATACGACCGTTGCCGGACCGCGCCCCACCACCATCGTGGCACCGCCCAGGCCGGCCCCGCCGGTGCCGGCCGAATTGGCCGTGATTCCGGTGCAGGTCACGTACGTGCTGCAGTCGCTGGCACCTGTGCTCGATTCGCTCTTTCCGCTGCGCGACTCGCTGGCCGAGGCCAGCTGCCGGAGCGTGGCGCGCCTGGTCTGTCATCAGTACGTGTACCAGCGCGATCCACTTGGACTCTCGGCGACGGGCGCGCGCTTCAGCATATCCACCATGATGCGCTACCGCGCGCTGGTGGGTGTGCCCGGCACTCGTGTCGCGAGCTGCGGCTACGGCAGCGAGACGCCACGTCGCGCGCTGCTCTCGCTGGCGACGGATCTCTACTGGCGTCGCGACTGGAAGATCGGCTCGCGCAGCACCGCGCTCGCGGCACAGCTGCTGGATCCATGTCGCGTGACGTCATTCAATCTCGATGCCACCGCGCCGCTGCAGACCATGATCGACCGGCAGCTCCGCGACTTCTCCGCGCAGGTGGACAGCGCGCTGCCCACAGCGGCTGACCTTCGCCCGCTGGCCGACTCCATCTGGAAGAGTTTCCTGGAGCCGTCGGCGATGGACTCGCTGAACACACTCTGGCTGGTGCTCGATCCCGAGGCGATCCGCGTGGTGCCGCTGACTGGTGTGGGTCCGAGTTTCCGCACTGCGCTGGTGGTGTATGCGCGGCCACGCATCATCGCCGGTGCGAAGCCGCCGACCATCAATCGCCCGCTGCCGATGTTGAGCCTCGGCAGCAGCCCGGCGGGCTTCGTCGTGCCGGTGTCGGTGGAGTTGCCGTTCAATGAGGTGAATCGCCGCGCGACGGAACTGCTCGCCGCCGAGACTGCGGGCACCAGTGAACGGGTGGACGGCGTGCATGTGCAGGCCAGCGGCGACAGCGTTCGCATCGTGCTCGACGTGAGCGGGTCGCTGAATGGTAAAATGACGCTGATGTCACGATTGCGCTGGGATCCCGTCGTGCGCGAGTTGCGCATGGACGACCTGCAGTGGAGCCTTGCAAGCCGCGGCCTGATGTCGCGCATGAAGGCCACGCTGGCTGCGCCGCTCATTGGGCGGGCCATCCGCAAGGCGACCATGGGCGGACGCGTGCCCGTGGGTGCGCAGCTGGATTCCGTGCGCATCCAGATGCTGCAGCTGCTCAATCGCACCGTGTCGCCAGGCGTCACGCTCGGCGGCAGCATCAGCAGCTTCCAGGTGGAGAGCGTGAGCACCACCGATCGCGCATTCGTGGTGCGCGCGCGACTGGTCGGTCAGGCGAACGTCGTCATCCAGTAGGCCGGTCGCGCCGCATAGGTCGTCGCGCGCGGCCTGCGGACATGGCGCGTGCGACCGCAGAGATCACGAGCGCTAACTTCTCAGCCGTGGCGCGACCTTTTCATCCATGATCCGGTACTGACTTGCTCGCTGCATCGCCCTGCCTGCTCGGCCTGCCGTACGACGCCAGCTCGTCGTTTCTTCGGGGTGCTGCCGAGGCGCCTGTGCGAATTCGCGAGGCGCTGCGGTCGGCATCGGGAAACGACTGGACCGAAGACCTGGTGAACCTCGGTGCGCCGGGTGCCGTGTCCGACGCGGGTGATCTCGTTTTGCCTGACGATGCGGGCGCCCGGAGCCTGATCGAGGCCGGCGTTGCGAGTGTGCTGGCACGCGGGCACCGCGTGATCGCGCTCGGCGGGGATCATTCCGTCACGTATCCCGTCATGCGTGCCGTGCATCAGGTGTTTCCGCGGCCGACCATCCTGCACATCGATGCGCATGCGGACCTGTACGACGAGTTCGAGGGCGATCGGTATTCGCATGCCTGCCCGTTCGCGCGCATCATGGAGGAAGGGCTGGCGAGCCGGCTGGTGCAGGTCGGCATCCGCACGTTGTCGGCGCACCAGCAGCAGCAGGCAGCGCGCTTCGGCGTGGAAATCATCGACATGCGCGCGTGGACGGCCGGCATGCGGCCGCTGATCGACGGGCCGGTGTACGTGTCGATGGACATGGATGGCCTGGATCCGGCATTCGCGCCCGGCGTGAGCCATTGGGAGCCCGGCGGACTGAGCGTGCGCGAGGTGCTCGGTTTGATTTCGTCGCTGCAGGGCCCGATCGTGGGTGCCGATGTGGTTGAGTTCAATCCGGCACGTGACCGGACGGGGCTGACTGCGATGGTCGCGGCGAAGATCGTGAAGGAGCTGGCCGGCACGATGCTCAGGCCAGGGCGTCCTGCGCGGTGATATGGTCGCCAATCGGCTGACCGCCGTACATCTTTCGGCATGCAGATGACGGGTCTGGTTCGAGCAATGCTCGCGTGCACGGTCCTGGCCGCGGGACGTCCCGCACGAGCTCAGTCTGTCGCGGCGCGTGGTCCCGCGGTCACGGCATCCGACATCCGCTTCATGCAGGAGATGCTGGGTCATCACCGACAGGCAATCCTGATGACTGCGATGGTGAAGGCGCGCGCTCGTCGTCCGGACCTGCGCCTGCTCGCCGAGCGGATCACCGTGTCGCAGGTCGACGAGATCGCGCAGATGCGCCGCTGGCTGAATGCGCAGGGTGTCGGCGAAGATTCCAGCATGTCGCATGACATGAGCGCGCACGCTGGTCGCACGATGCCTGCGGACGCGATGCCGATGATGCCGGGCATGCTGACGGTTGCACAGATGGACGCGCTCCGCCGCGCATCGAGCGCGCGGTTCGACCGTCTCTTCCTGAACGGCATGATCCAGCACCACGAAGGTGCGCTCACGATGGTGCGCGCGCTGCTGCAGGTGCCAGGTGCCGCGCAGGAATCGTCGATCAATCACTTCGTGATCGAAGTCGATGCAGATCAGCGTGCCGAAATTGCACGCATGCGCCGGATGTTGTCCCGCAGGTGAAGTCCACGCATTTCATCCTATCACGTCATGCCACACATGATTTCATCCAAGATCGCGCTGCGGCGTCTCGTCGCCACCGCATTCGTCGCGCTGTGCACCGGCGCCGCGGCGCAGGCGCAGGCACCGGCCCGCCCTGCAGCACGGGTGAAGCCCAGCACGTCTGATCCCCGTTACACGCTCAAGGGCGGCCTCACGGATGCACAGGAGATCGCGAAGAACATGACGCTCGTGGCGCACCGCCCACGGCCCGCCACGTTTGCAAACCCGAACGACGCCGGCGACTACGCGTTCTGGAATTCCGATCTCGCCTTTGACGGCAAGTACGCGTTCCAGGGCAGCTTCAATGGCTTCCAGATCTGGGATATCTCCGATCCGAAGAATCCGACGCTGCGGACGTCGTTCCCATGCCCGGGTGGCCAGGGCGATCTCTCGGTGCGCGGCCGGTTGATGTTCATGTCGGTCGAGGAGAACAAAGGCCGGCTCGACTGCGGCGGGCAGGGCGTGAGCCAGGCCGTGAGCGCAGAACGCTTTCGCGGCGTGCGCATCTTTGACATCAGCGACATCGATCATCCGCGTCAGGTTGCCGCCGTGCAGACCTGCCGCGGCTCGCACACGCACACGCTGCTTGCCGATCCCAGTGACTCGGCGAATGTGTACATCTATGTGTCCGGTACCGCCGATGTGCGGAGCAGCGCCGAGCTGGCAGGCTGCTCGGATGGCTCGCCGTCATCCGACACCGCAACGGCGCGCTTCCGCATCGACGTGATCCGTGTGCCGCTCGCCGCACCGCAGGATGCACGCATCGTGAGCCGCCCGCGCATCTTTGCCGATCCGCGTACCAACGCGGTCAGCGGACTGTGGAAGGGCGGTTCGCATGGAGCCGGCACGCAGCAGACGGCCGAGACCGACCAGTGCCACGACATCACGGTGTATCCTGAGATCGGACTGGCGGCGGGTGCATGCTCCGGTAACGGCGTGCTGCTGGACATCAGCGATCCCGCAAACCCGAAGCGCGTGGACGAAGTCATCGACCCGAACTTTGCCTACTGGCATTCGGCCACGTTCAACAACGATGGCACCAAGTTGCTGTTCAGCGACGAGTGGGGCGGTGGCACGAGTGCACGCTGCCGCGCGACCGATCGCATGACGTGGGGAGCCGACGCGATCTTTTCACTGCGAAACCGCAAGCTCACCGCGCAGGGGCACTACAAGCTGCCGGCGGCACAGTCAGAGGTGGAAAACTGCGTCGCGCACAACGGCACGCTGATTCCGGTGCCGGGTCGCGACATCATGGTGCAGGCCTGGTATCAGGGTGGCCTCTCGGTGTTCGACTTCACCGACCCGAAGCGGCCGTTCGAGATCGCGTACTTCGATCGCGGCGCCATCAATCCGACGGAGCTCAAGGTCGCAGGATTCTGGTCCGGCTATTGGTACAACGGTCACATCTACGGCACCGAGATGGGTCGCGGACTGGATGTGTTCCAGCTGACGCCGAGCGAGCATCTGACGCAGAACGAGATCGATGCGGCGAACGACGTGCAGGTCGCGGGCAACAACCCGCAGACGCAGCAGAAGATCGTCTGGCTGCCGAGTTTTTCGCTGGCGCGCGCGTACGCGGATCAGCTCGACCGAGGCAAGGGACTGGTCATTGCGCAGGTCACGAGCATCAAGGCCTCGCTGGGCATGGCAGAACAGCAGACCGGTGCCGCGCGCCGCACGACGCTTCAGGCGCTCGCTTCGCGCCTGGACCGCGCGGTTGCCAGTGCACGTGACGGCGCGCGCGTCGCCAAGCTTTCGGCCACGGTGAAGCGTCTGGCGATCGCTGCGGAGTAGGGCCGTCGTGACGGATGACCGGGCGGACGGCGACGTACACGCGTGCTGCCCGTCCGGTGTGTTCCGGCACCGCGCGCCACGCTCGCTGCAGCAGCTCGGTGTGCAGGCAGGCATGAGAGTACGTGGCACATGCAGGAGTTTCTTCATCTGACGGCTCGATCGCGAGCTGCAATCATCTCGCCGGAACGTACCGGCACCTGGACCATCTTTTCCGGAGCAGGTCATGCGAACGCGTCTTCGTTCAACGTACGCGTCGATGCTGACGGGTGTGGTGATGCTCGTTCTGTCGCTGGTCACGGCACCAGCGCAGGCACAGTTTGGCGGCCTGCGTCGTGCGGTGGAGCGCAAGGTGGAACAGTCAGGGGAGGACCGCATGAACGCCGCGAATCTCATCGCGCCGACCTTCGACAACACGACCGTCGAGATCACGGCCGAGCGACTGGATCGCTACGTGGCCGCGATGCAGCGACAGAAGGTGCAGGTGGCACAGAATCGCCAGCGGTACGATGCGATGCAGGCAGAGGCGGCGTCACTCCGCGAGGCGGCCGTCAAGGCCGACAACCGCCGCGACCGCGAGACGTACGATCGGGCGACGTACAGCTATGGCGAATGCCGCGGCATTGCACGCGAGGCCGCCGAGGCCGAGTACGAGCGCGAGATGGAAGAATTCAGGGCGCGCATACAGCGCGATCCTGTCGCGGCGCAGAAGGATCCGAAGATGAAGGAAATGTTCGCCCTCCTGCAACAATCGGCACGGGCATACCAGAGCGGTGACACGGCGTCGATTGCTCGTACGCAGCAGCGCCTCAACGCGTTGATGGATGTCAAGAACGACAGCGCGTCGCTGGATCGGCTGGCGCTGCCGAAATGCGGCGCCCGTCCGGCCAAGCCGCGCAGCATCATCGTCAAGGATTCGCTGGAGGTGCGTTCCACGCAGCTGAGTCGTGAGGCGAGCGCGCTGCTCGAGTCGAGTGGCGGCGTGCCGGGCGCCGACGTCGGCATGAGCAACCTGCAGTCGCGCATGGTGTGGGAGCGCCTGCAGTCGTGGTTGAATGGCGTGCAGAAGGACGCGCCGATCACACGCACATTCACGAAGGCCGAGTACGACCTGCTCCTGTCGCGTCGCGGCGACATGCGAAAGGCGTTCTCGGGCAGCTGACAACGATGCACGCGAGCACGTGCGCGGCAATGCGACGTGTCGCGATCGCCGCGCTCCTCGCGTGCGCAGCGTCGGCGCCGGCGGTGGCGCAGTCTCCGCCGATCGCCGTCCGCGACGGCGACGGATGGCGGGGGCTCTGGCGCCCGGACAGCATTGCGCCCGCGCAGTGGCCACGCGGCGACGTCGCGCTGCGCGAATCGCTCAACTGGCAGCGTGGCCGCGACGGCGTGTCCTGGGCCGAGCTGCCGCTTCGTGGCGATGGCGAGGCGTGGCGGACCCGCGCGATCATCGTGCGCATCGATCCCAGCCGCGTCCGTATCCGTCTCGACACCGCATTCACACGCGTGCGTGATGCACACGGTGCCGTGATGCGCCGTGCCGCGTGGCACATCGGGCAGGCGGCGCGCCCCGCCATCCTCGCTGTGAATGCAGGCCAGTTCGCCGCCACGGTGCTGGGCACGCTGCCCTGGGGCTGGGTCGTGCTGGAGGGACGGGAATGGCGGCCTCCCGGTATCGGTCCGCTGTCGACGGCAATCGTGATCGACTCCGGCGGTGGCGTGCGCCTGCTGTCGCCAAACGCGCTGGAATCACCACTCCGCATGCGGGGTGTTCGGTTCGCGTTCCAGAGCTTTCCGTCGCTGCTGGAAGGCGATGGCGACGTGCCGACACCATTGCAGGCCGGCACCGGAGCGGTGGATCACACGCATCGCGATGCGCGGCTTGCACTCGGCACCCTGCGCGATGGATCGATGCTGCTGGTGATGACGCGATTCGATGTCTTCGGTCGCGTGCTCGGCGCAGTGCCGTTCGGCCTCACCACACCCGAGATGGCGGCGCTGATGGGCGCGCTGGGTTGCGCTCGCGCCGTGATGCTCGATGGTGGAATCAGCGCGCAGATGCAGCTGCGTACCGCTGCGGGCGCCCTCCAACGCTGGCCGGGTTGGCGCAGCGTGCCGCTGGGGCTCGTGATCGAGGCACGCTGAGCGGCGACGTCGGGCGCAAAATCCCAGGGCGTACCCCGGCGTGCATGCTGATGTCGCGGCCTGCGCAGCGGACGACACTGCGCCACACGCAAGCCACGTGAGCATCATGTGCGTGCTACGTGCTGGCGAGCTCGCGCAGTGCACGTACCAGCACGTCCAGCTCGGCCGGCGATGTGTGCAGATGCGGCGTGATTCGCGCTCCGCGTACATTCTCGCGATCGATGGCGACCGTCCAGATGCGGTACTTCTCGAGCAGCGTCTTCGCGAGTGCCGCGGGCGGCATGGTGGACACGCCCACGTTCGCGATCCCGGCCGCGCGGCTCGACTCGGCTGGTGTGTTCACCACGATGTTCTTCACGCCGCGCACCTTCGTGGTCCAGTACTGCTGCAGGTAGCGCAGACGCGCTTCCTTCCGTTGCACGCCAATGCTCTCGTGCAGTGCGACCGCGTGCTGAATGGCGAGGTCCGTGTGCACCGGATGCGTGCCGGTGTGATTCAACTTGCGGATGTCCGTGTCCGGGAATCCCGACTCCCCGAACAGCGGCCACAGCGCCTCGATGCGATCACGCTGCACGTACAGGATGCCGGCACCCAGCGGCACTCCGAGCCACTTGTGCAGGCTGGCCGCGTAATAGTCCACGCCGAGGTCGGGAATGCGGAAGTCGAGATGTGCGAAGGCATGTGCACCGTCAACCACCACCGCCACACCTTTCGCGCGCGCCATCGCCGCCACCTTGCGCACGGGCAGTACCTGGCCCGTGATGTTGACCATGTGGCTGATCAGCAGCAGCCGCGTCTTCGGCGTGATCGCGCTGGCATAAAGCTGCACGATCTCGTCATCGGAGCGGGGCTCGTTCGGCAGCGACACGATGCGGTTCACCATGCCGAAGCGCCGCGCCTGCAGCGCGAACTGGTCCAGCATCGCGCCATAGTCCTGCGACGCCATCACCGCCTCGTCACCGCGCTTCCAGTCGTACCCGGCAATCACGGTGTCCAGTGACTCCGTGGTATTGCGCGTGATGATCAGCTCATCCACCGAGCAGCCCGCGACCGTGGCAAGCCGCGTGCGCGCCGCCAGCTTGTCGTCATCCTTCACCGTGCGCATGTAGTACGACCCCTGGTAGTTCACTTCGCGCACGTTCGCGATGAACGCCTCGAGCATCTCGCTGGACTGCATCGAGTAGTAGCCGTGCTCGAGGTTGATGTAGTCGGGCTTGAGCCGATACTTGGCGCGGAGCGCGGTCCAGAACGTCTCGTCTTCCGCCAGCACTGCTGGATTCAGCGGCTCGAACTGTGCCCAGAGCCGATCGCCGATCAGTGCGGCGATGGTCGTGGCGCCGAGGGAGCGGATGAAGTCGCGTTTGTGCATGTGGCGCCTGGGCGTGGAAGGAGGAACGCGGATGTTAGCCACTGGCCTGGCATTCCGGCAGCGCATTGGCCAGGCGCTCGACGCGTCGGCCGGGTGAGCTGGAACGGCGTCTTTGGGACGATCGCGAACGAAACGTTGAAACGCTACGGTCCCGATCCAGCAGAAGGTGACGCGATCATATGAGTCAGGACAATTGATGGAATGCCAACTGAGGGGAAGACTCAGTGCAGTGATCACTGGCGTCGCGATTCCATGAGATTGATCATGCCGCTGCGGTCCCGCTGTCGTCGTTTTCCATCCCGTGTTCTCGTGCTCCAGATGATGGTTCTGGCGGCGTGCGATTCAGATTCCACGGGCTATGGAAAGTCGCCCAAAGGCACGCTCGCGGACGTTCGGTAGGTCGTACCGTCGGCGCTTGCGGCCACCGGGAGCCACGTGAACGTTGCAGCGGCAACAGATTCTGTCTTTGTCGTGTCGGGAGCTGCCGAACTGGTCGGCTATGCCGCGTCGGATGGGCGAGTGCTGTGGAAGCGTCGTGACGTGCCGACGAGAATGCCTCTCGCGGTCGACGACAGCATGATCGTCGCGTTTGCCGCGGGGCCATCGGTGGCGCTGCGTGCGCGGGAGGGACAGCTCATCTGGCGAGCGACCGCACCCGGCGACGCGTTCGCAACGATGCCGATACCGGTCGGCGAGCACGCACTGACGACGAACGCGATCGGTGACGTGTCTGCTGTGCGACTGGTCACCGGCGCCGTGCGAAGTATCAACACGATGACCACGTTTGCGGGTGCGCCCGGTCAGGCCTGGGGTCCTGCCGACCATGGGCCGCGTGATCGCGATGAATTACCGTTGCGGCCGTCGTGCGTGGACTGTTGTCGATAACAGTCTCGCCCTCGCCGTGCGCGACGGCGAGGTGTAGAGCGCTTCAGGAAGTGGCGCGCTCGCGGTGCTCGAGGCAGCGACCGGGCACGTCGTGCGCAATTTCGGAGAGATTCTGCCGGGCGCAATCCTTGACGTGTATCCGTGTCGTGGGGGCATCGCCTTCACGGGCGGCGGGGTGTGGATTGTCCAGAATGTGCCAGACGCGCGTGCAAAGTTGCTGTCGTCTGACCTGTTCTATTTCCTGTTTCCAGAAAGTGGAACGTTGTACGCCAGCGCGTGGACGCGCGAGATTGCGGTGCGGCGCACCTGAGATACGAGTTGGCGATGTCGCGGGCGGTGGCGACTACCCGGATGCTCACGTGGGCGGCGTAGCCGTTTCGCTTCGCAGTCGCTGAATTTCTCGTGCGTCTTCCCGCGTGGCGTACACCAACATCGCGACCATGATGATCGTTGGAACAGAAACGACGAGGCCGATCACGAAGATCGTGGAGTTATTCACCGAGATCGCCGGCTAATTGCAGCGCGACCGATCCGAGCGACAGGATCGACGGCACCCAGAGGCCAACGAACAAGCCCTGGTCGTGGCTTCCCGTGAACCAGAGAGTCACTGACAAGACGAACGACGCGAATGCAGCGACAAGCACGATGATTCCGGTACGGCGACGAAGGAGCCTGCGATTCATGAGGTGAGCATCCAGAAGCGGGAATGTGAGAAAAAGGAACGAACCGGTTTCGCTCCGACCTTTATTCTGTCGATTGCGAGAACCCGTGTGGTTTCGTGTACGGTGCAACGCATGTGGAGCCGCGGGCAAGAGAGCCGTTGCCTGCAACGCGCGATCGCGCGCACCTTGGGCCGCACCAAGGATGCCGCACGCGAGTGTGACGAGTGCATCGCAGCATCAGCTGAGCATCGTCCTGACACGTGCGGTGCGCGCTAGGAGAAAAACGGGGTGGACGGTCACCGTCGTTCCCGGCGTCACACGACGGCAGCCTTGTCCCGCATGTTCTCCACATCCTCAATGGCGCTCGACCGTGTTCTTTCGTATCAGCTCGACGGTGCCTCGAGAGGTGATGCGTTTGTTTCGCCACATACTCGGCGCGCGAGTTACCGGGTGCGGTGTTCAAGACTCGATTCACCGCAGGCCCGACCCATTAAAACGTGACGCGATCAATAAAAACTTCCAGTTGCTGAAAGGTGAACGGTGCTGGACGCCGAACGACGAAGGCGATGACGTCGCACCCGAGACGCCACCGCCAACTGTCCCGATTCACCACTCACGTGCCGGTCGTTCGTCCAAAACGACCGGCACATTCTGCTAGAGCATCGTGGTCTGCAGGTCCTGCACGGACTTGCGGAGCATCTTCGCCTTGTTGTCGTCGCAGCCGCTGCGTGTGTCGGCGTCGAGCGTGCCCGCGAGCTGCGTCAGCGCCGTCGCGCGCTCACCGCCCGAGGCGCGTTCGGCGGCCGTCAGCGACGAGCGGATTGCCGCGATGCGCGCGCTGTTGAAGCACCCCTTGCGCTCCAGCTGGTCGGTGAAGGCACGCGACAGCGCGAACGTGGCCGGCCACTCGATCTTCGGCTGGCCCTGTGCGTTCAGGTAGGCCCACTGCACGGTCTTGGCCGCGTCGATCTCGTTCTGTGACACGAACTGGCTCGGCACGAGTTCGGCCACGTCCAGGCCACGCGCGATCTCCGAGCTCACGATCTTGCCGTTGTACCAGTACACCGACCACGAGCCACCCATCGCCATGCGCGTCGAGTCGACCGGACCGCGGTCGAACGACGCGATTTCCATCGGCTTCGCGGGATCGGTCCAATCGAAGACCGAGATGCCACCCTGGTACCACGACTGCACCATCACGTCGCGACCCGGGATCGGGATCAGCGAGCCGTTATGCGCAACGCAGTTCTCATTCGCCGACTGGAAGCTGGGGATCTTGTAGTAGCTCTGGAACTTGAGCTTGCGATTCTCGATGGTGAAGATCGCATTCGCACCCCACTCCGGCTTGTCACCGGCGCGGCACTTCGGTGCGCTGCCGCCGCCCCATTCGTCGGAGAACAGCATCTTCGTGCCATCGTTGTTGAACGTCGCGGAATGCCAGTACGCGAAGTTCGAGTCGGCGGCGGCGTCGAGACGCACCGGGTTGAGCGGGTTGCTGATGTCGAGCAGCAGACCATGTCCTTCGCAGGCACCGCCGGCCAGGCCAAGGGCCGGATAGACCGTGATGTCGTGGCACTGCGAGCGCTCGGAGACTGCACCCGCCGGCCCGGCTGCCGTGGCGAACATGCGATTCAACGCGCCCTGCACGGCGGCACGCGCCGCGACCGTGTCGGCACCGTTTGCGGCACCAGAGCCACCGCGCGCCTTCACGATGCTGTCCAGCATCGGGCGGACGAGCTGCGGCGGCACCACCATCTCTGCGCCGGACTGCGGGTTCTTTGCAATGAAGGCACCGCGCGCGCGTGCAGCGGCGAGCGATGCGGATGCGGCGGCGATGTCGGCGTCCGATGGGCCGTGACGCGGATTGTCGGCAAGGCCGGCGAAGATGTTCGCGCGACCGACGACGGCTGCCTTCGACGGATCGGACAGCGGCACCTTGATGATCTCGATGCGCAGGCGCGACGAGTTCGGGTCATCGCTGCTCACGTTGCCGGCGCAGCCAGCCAGTTCGTTCGGCGAGCGGATGCCCGATGACCCCGAGACGTAGATGTAGACGTTCGCCTTGTCCTTCGGGTCCTCGAGCACCGTGTGCGTGTGCGAGCCGCGGCAGGTCTGCACGTTCGCAACCAGCTTCGGCGCCTTGATGTCGGAGATGTCGAACACGCGCACGCCGCGCATGCGCAGCGCGCTGACGGTGTCGGCGACGCCACCGGGCATGCAGTCCACGCGACCGTTGTTCGCCTCGGCGGACATGAACATCAGGTTGCGGTAGACCGAGATGTCGTTCTGCGATGCCGGGCAGCTGTAGGCCGTCACCAGCACCGGCTTGGCCGGATCGGAGATGTCCCAGATCACGGGGCCGTTGTAATTCCCCTGGATGGCATATTTGCCCGTGAAGGCAAGGTCGGAGTTGGTGATGCCAAGAAAGCCCGGCGGCGAGACGGCCTTCGCCGTGACGCGCATGTTCGACACGTATTCCTGTGCATCGAACAGGCCGGCCGTCATGTTGTTGCGCGGGTCGCGCGACCAGTCGGCTGCCGGCTTCGGGGACATGTCGGGCTTTGGCGCGGCGCTGGCGCAGGCGGTCAGGCCGGCGACGGCCGCGAGTGCCGCATAGCGTCCGGCGCGCACGGCGGCGCTACCGGACAGGAATCGAACGGACGTGAACATCGGGTTGCCTCGGGTTGGTGAACGTGGTGCGATACAGACAGGTACTGACAGGCACTGCGTGCATTCAATCATCGATGCAGACATACGTGCACTGCAACGGCACGGTGTCATTGCGGCGGCACTTCGCCCATCTCCAGCAGCATCGTGAGCATGCGCTTGATCTCGGTGGACTGATCCACTTCCACGTCGGCCGCGAACTTGAAGATCGTTTCGTCCTGGCCGGCGCCGGTCGAGCCGAACAGCGTCTTGACCATGCCCACGGCGCCACGATGGTGCTGCATCATGTAGATCAGGAACAGCCGGTCGAACTCACGGCCACGCGCGGCGTCGAGCTGCGTCAGCTGTGCCGCAGTGAGCATGCCCGGCATGTCGACCATGCCGCCCGTGCCACCCATGTTCATGCCGGCCATGTCATGACCCGCGTGACTCGTTGCGGCACCGGCGGCGGTGTTGGGCATGCGCATCGTCACCGTGCCCATGGAGTCCACGGTCATCGGATCCCGGTTGCGGTCGCGCAACCAGTTCTGCATCAGGGTGATCTCGTCGGTCTGCGCATTGATGATGCGCGACGTGAGCCGCAGCACGGCTGGCGATGCGCCGTGCGATGGCGCCCATCGCGAGATCCAGATGGCCTGGGCATGATGATGGATCATGCCGCTCATGAAGTCGATGTCGGCTGTCGTGTACGGATATCGCAGCGAGTCGGCGCGCGCCCGGGCCGTCGCGCCGGCCTGGCCCATCTGGAAACTGCTGCCCGATGTCGGCGCGCTGGCACAGCCGGCTGCAGCCACGGCGCTACCAAGTGCAAACAGGACGAGTCGGCGATGCATCATGCGCAGAATGCTGATCGGGGGATGGCAACCGCCAAGAACAGGGGAGCGGGTCGCAATTACAAAGCTATGAGCTTCGCACGGCGGAGGTTGCCTTTGCCGCAGGCGGTCGCGTGGGCGCTCGTCCCTGCTTTCCAAGTCGATCGTGCACCGCGCGCATGGCGAAGCGTGCCAATCGCGCATGCGCGCGACACCCGCGCACCGGCGTGACGCTGGCGCGGCGAGCTGATGCTGGCGATTCTGTATTGCCCCCGTGCCTCGCGCCGCCCTGATCTGGAGAATCACCTTGCCCACGCCGGAAGAACTGCTCGACCAGCTGCACGTCGACCTCACTGCCCACGGGCACGACGAGGAGGCGACGGGGATCGGTCGCCGCGAGTTCATGTTCTATTCCCTGGTGACGGCCGCGGCGACCACGTTCGGTGCCAGCGCCGCGCAGGCACAGCGTGCACTCGCCGCCGGTGGCGTGTCACGCTACGCGGAGAGCGGCAACCGCTCGTTCGCGCAGCAGGCCATCGCGACGCTGGGCAACGGCGAGGCACCGGCGCTGCAGTTCCAGCCGTATCCTGCCGGTACCGGTGCACTGATGGAAAAGCTGGCGCGTGAGCGGGGTCGCGCGGCATTCGACCGGGCGGTGTTCACGGTGCCGAAGTTCTCGGGCCCGGTGCCCACGAATGCCGACGACATCGCGTTCCTGCCGGCCCACCGGCTCGCCGCGCTGATCCGCGAGCGGAAGATCACCTCCGTCGCATTGACCGACATCTACCTCACGCGCCTCAAGCGGCTGAACCCGACGCTGCTCTGTGCCGTGACGATCATGGAGGACTCGGCGCGTCGCGAGGCCGCGCAGGCCGACGCCGAGATCAGGGCGGGGAAGTACCGCGGGCCGCTGCACGGATTGCCGTATGGCGTGAAGGACCTGTTCAACACCAAGGGCGTGCCGACGACGTGGGGCGCGCTCGACTTCCGGGACCGCATCATCGACGAGGATGCGGAAGTGGTCGTGCGCTTGCGCGACGCCGGCGCGGTGCTGATTGCGAAGCTCGCCACGGGACTCTTCGCGCAGAACGACCAGTGGTTCCGCGGGCGCACCAACAACCCATGGAATCCGGGCCAGGGAGCGAGCGGGTCGTCGGCCGGTCCGGGTTCGGCGACGGCGGCGGCCTGCGTGGCGTTCAGCATCGGCACCGAGACGCAGGGTTCGATCGTCTCGCCGGCGGTGCGTAATGGCGTGAGTGCCTTGCGTCCCACATTCGGTCGCGTCAGCCGTCAGGGGGGCATGGTGCTGGCCTGGTCGCAGGATCGCGTCGGCCCCATGTGCCGCACGGTCGAGGACTGCGCAATGGTGTTCAACGTGATCCACGGCGTGGACGAGAAGGACCCGTCGACCGTGACCACGCCATTTGAGTACGATCGCAATCTCTCGCTGGCGTCGCAACGCATCGGTGTCGACCCGAATGCCCCGAAAGAGTTCGTGGACACGCTGAAGGCCCTTGGCATGACGCCGAAGGTCATCGGTGCGCGCCCGGTGGTGGCCGGCATCGGCGGCGGCGGGCTGAACGTGGAGTACGCCGCGGCGTTCGACTCGTACGTGCAGCGCAAGGCGAAGGAGATAGGGCTCGACCTCACCGCGCTGCCCGAGCCGCCGCGCCCAGGCTCCACACCGTCGGCACCGGCTCCTGCCGCCCCTCCCGCCGTGCCTGCGAATCCCATGGCACCGGCGGACTGGAATCCGCGCTTCGTGCTCGGGCGCACCGTGCGCGCATTCGAGTTCATGCAGAACCAGCGCCGTCGCTACCAGCTGGTGGCGGCGTGGGGCGAATTCATGAAGGATCTCGACATGTTCATCGGTGCCCCGTACGCCGACGTCGCACCGAATGCGCAGACGGGACACCCGTGCGTGGTGGTGCCGTACAAGTTCGATGTGCCGGTGGCGCAGGGTGGTGCGGGTGCCGCGCCGGCCGCGACTGCGCCAGCGCTCGCTCCTCAGCCCATCTGCGCCGTGATCGTGGGTGCGCTCTACAACGACGATCGGATCCTTGGCGTCGCGCACCGATTCCAGTCCAATACCGACATCCATCTCAAGCGACCCGCCGTCTGACACAACCATTCTTCGCAGGACTTCGCGGGATGAAATACCGTTCTCGCGAAGGGGCGAAGGGGCGAAGGAGCGAAGGGGCGAAGCAGGAGATCCGGATCGCCATTGTCAGCGGGCACATGACGCTGTCACCTCCGTTCGCACGAAGCCGCGAAGCCGCGAAGAGGAGATGAAGCGAAAAGGCGAAGAAGGGCCTGCGGATCGCGACGTCCGGCGCACCGAGACCATTCGTATTTCAGGGGGCCGCGTGTCGGGAGTGCAGTTGCCCTCCCGTTTTGCCCGGTGCGGGGCTCGACAGCAGCACTGCTGTGCGGCCCTCAGCACCTTCACGCGCAAAGAGTTGGATGCCGCGAGTCGCAGTGACCGCCGTGATCAAAGCGACCTGCTTAGTTCCTTCGCCTTGGTGCGAGAACGGAGTTGACGATACCGCGACGAATGCCGATTACTGCGTGACGCGAAGCAGGTCAACGCGAAGCGATTGCCGAGTCAATTGCACGAGCGTGCGCCGTGAGCTGCATGTCCTCGGTGCGCTGCGACTGCGCGACCCGCATCTCGCGCTGCGCTTCGTTCAGCTGCCCGGCGCGGAACAGCGCCCACGCCAGCAGGTCGTGCCCGTAGACGTCACCACGCTCGCGAATTTCGTCCCGTGCGCGGCGCAGCACTTCGGCGCGTTCGGCGGCAGTACCGTGATCCAGCAGGTGCAGCCCCCACGCACGATGAATCGACCCGGGTTGCGTGAGGGCGCTGATCGACATGGCGCTGGCGTATCGCGTTGACTGCGCCGTGTCGCCAAGGGCGGCGTATGCCTGCGCGAGGGTGCCGAGTGTGGTTGGGTCCAGCTGCACGCCGGTTGCCAACTCACCGTACCCGATCGCCTCGCGCCACTCGCCTCGTGCGACGGCCACGCGGGCCAGGCCACCCAGTGCGCGAATGTCGCCGTCGTTGCGAGCCAGGGCATGCTCGAACGCGTCCTGCGCGGCGTTGAGTCGGCCAGTGCGCAGTTCGAGTTCGCCAAGCCGGTAGTGAAACCACGCCGCCTGCTCGCGCGGAAGGTCGTCGCGCTTGTCGACACCGATGATCGATCGCTTCATCAAGTCGCGGGCGATGTCGGCGCGACCGCTCACTTCGTACCATCGCGCGAGGCGCGCACCGACGGTGAACTGTCGACCATCGTACCGCACCGCCCGGAAGTGTGCGGCAGCGCTGTCGTATGCGCCGAGTTCGAGTTCAATCTCACCGAGAAGCGCGAGGTGCGACGGTGTGTTCGGTTCCAGCGAGTCGATCCGTGCCGCAACTGCGTGCGCGTCGCGAAAGGCGTGGCGCGACATGAGCGTGCTGGCAAGCAGCTCGAATGCGCGGCCGTTACGGCGCTCACTGATCGCGATCGACTCACGCGCCAGTGATTCGGCGCGTGACATGTCCGACGTGGAGCCCGTGGCTCGCGAGCGGGTGGAGAGCGTGGTGGCGAGCGCGACGCGATCCAGTGCGCCGCGGCGGTCGGCATTGACTCGCTGCTGGTAGAAGGCGACGTCAAGATCGAGGATCTCTGCGTCGCTGGTCACGATCTGTGATAACTCGGCCAGCGGCGCCGACATCGTCACCGGCAGCGCACGAGCGCGCTGAACGATGTTCGTCACGCGCGCATCCGATGCGCGCACCGCAACGATCGTCATCACCGCAGTGGTGACCGACAGTGCGGCGATCAAAAGGTGGGAAGTCGAGTGGCGCGTCATGACCGTCGAATGAGGGGGACGAACGTACGCGGCGACGCACCGATTGCAGTGCGCCGCCGCGAGGCAATGCAATTACTTCAGTGTCGGTGCAGCCAGATACGGGAAGGAGCCGAGGAATGCCTTCTCGTTCGCGCCCACGTTGTCCGTGCAGAGCTGGAAATCACCGCTGCAGTACGTGCCGTTCTTGTCGAGCAGGGGGCCGAAGATCGCCATCAGGCCCGCGTCGACGACGTCATCTTCCAGGTTGCGACCGCCCCAGCCTTCACCCGGGAGCAGTGCCCACGTCAGCCAACCCGACTTCTTCGGATTCTGCGCCGACTCCACGATCAGCATGTCGGGATACAGCACAGCGCCAAGTGTCGCGGCGACATTCGGCTGCTTTTCCCGGAAAGCATTGATGAATGCGAGGCTTTGAGGTCCATACACCGAGCTCGCGTAGGGCTGCGACCGATTGTAGCCATCATGATCCTTCTTCAAGATCGTGACTTCGCTCACGAGCGGGTTGCCAAGAAACTCGACCTGCGTGTAGACGGTGTTGTCGACAGCCTCATCGTCATCGGCCGCGGCGATGCTTGCACTGGTCGGATCGGTGAGGCCCTTTGCATCGGAAGCGTCGCTGCATGCGACGAGCGTCGATGTCATGGCGACTGCAACTGCGGCGGTCAGCGTGCGCATCCAGCGCGCGGTGCGCGCGGAATTCTTGTCCAGCATGAGTTGGTGCTCCTGAAGATCGAAAGAAGTGGATGAGGAAGGGATCAGCTCAGTTGCCACGGGCCTGGCTCGTCGTGCCCCAGACACCGAAGCGACCCTTCGTTGCCGGGTTGACCAGCATTGCCGTCGGCAACTCCACCACGATCGCCATGTCGTTGAAGCCCTTCAGGAAGTCGACGGCAGGGTTGTCACCCGTTGCATCACGGAACTTGAACACTGGAGTCGTCGGCACAGGGAAACTGTTTCCGTCGGGCCTCCGATCCGGGAGGATCTGGAAGAACTGCGCGAGATCGATGAAGAACGGATCGTCACGCGGGCCGGCGAAGAGCTTGACCTGGCCGGACGTGATCATGGTGTTCGTGTTGCCCTTGATGAAGGCGCCATTGACCAGCGTGTTCGCGGTGCCCACTTCGTTCGGCTTGTACGGGCCACGCATGGTGACCTTTTGACGACCAGCCGGACCGGTAAAGGTGAACTGCAGCACCAGGTCTTCCCTCGCATCGCCGGTGTTGTCGATCTTCAGCTGGTAGAGAGTCTCACCCTTCTTGCCGAAGGCAGCCTTCGCGGTCTGACCGGGCGTGATCGGTGACTGTGTGCCGAGCACCAGCACGGTGTTCTTCGGGTCCGTCTTCGACGGGAAGGCGTACACGTCATTGACGTCGAACTTCGGGGACGCCTGGACGAGTGAGCTGTCCTGGTGGTCCGACGCCATCAGCTGGCGCACGGTGAGTGCCGAGCCGGCGACGACGGCAACGGCGACGAATGCCTTCAGCTGGACTCGGGTGGGGTGCCACTTCCGCATTACTGCTCCAAGGGTGTCAGAGAGTGAACGAATTCTCATGGGCCTACGTCGCGGTTACGACAGGCGTCCGCAACCGGATTGGCAAACTCGACCATTGAGCGCGAGTTGGCATCACGAGCTGATGCGTGGGGCGCAAAATCCGTCGACGCCACAAGGGTGGCATGGGCATGGTGCCGAGCGAGTGAATTCGATGACGATGGATCATCCGGCCGAATCTGCGTTTCGTACCCGACGCTCCATTCGGACGTATCCGCCTGCTAGTGTGCAGCGTTCCTCAGCAATCCAGCCGGCAGCATTTACCAAGGAGAACTCGCGTGCAGATCACGGACATTCTGGCCAGCATGGGCGGCCTGCAGTCGATGGCGAAGGAATTGGGCATCAGCGAAAGCCAGGCGCAGAGCGGCGCTGCTGCGCTGGCCCCGGCCGTGCTTGGTGGAATGAAGAAGCAGGCGCAATCGGGCGGCATGGAAGGCCTGGAAGGTCTGCTCGGCAAGCTTGGTGGCGGCGGAATGCTGGATTCGGTGCTTGCATCCGAGCCGACCGATGTAGGCAAGGGCAACGAACTGCTGGGCAGCATCTTCGGCTCGAAAGACGTCAGCCGCACCGTGGCCGACAGCGCGTCGCAGCAGTCGGGACTCGATGCGGGAATCCTGAAGAAGATGCTGCCCATGATTGCGATGCTCGTGGCGGGATACGTGGCCAAGGGTGGAGGGTCCGGTGCCTCGCAGCAGGCGTCCACGGGTGGCGGACTTGGTGGCATGCTGGGCAGCATGCTGGGCGGAGCCGGTGGTGGTGCCGCGAGTGCAGGAAGCGGCGGCGGGCTGGCCTCGATGATCGACATGAACAATGACGGCAACGCACTCGATGACATCATGCGAATGGCGGGCAAGGTGATGCGATAGCAGAGCGGCAGCGCCGTGAAGCTCGTCCAGGCGCTGTCTGCAACGGGCATCGACACGCTGGCTTCCGGCATCGAGTACGGCACCGTTCAACCAGTTGGTGGCACGACGGCGCTCCACTCCGGTGAACGCGGCGGCGACCGTGGGTAGCCGGCGAGACCGAACCACTGCATTGCACGCGGCCATCGCCGGCTGCTCACTTCTCCAGTGGCACCGCCTCCCGCTGTGCGTGTGATGCCTGCACAAACGATGACAGGGGCCGTCACGGTGTTCTGCGATGGCCCCCGTCGTCACATCAGCCGCATGCGCTCAGGCGTGCGCTGCCCAGCTCTTCTCACCCGGTGCGTACGGCAGGCAGGGATCGAAGCGGCCCGGCGTTTCCACATACCGCATTGCCTTCGTGTAGCCGATTTCCGACGTGAAGAAGCCAAGCATCGTGAGCTCCTTCATCATGCGGAAGTAGTGCTGCGCTTCGTCCGGCTTGCGCACCTTCTGGAAGTCGAATTGGGCCGTGTCCAGCGCCTCGAGCAGCGTCGTGCGCTGTGACGCACTCGCCGCGGAGAATGTCGCGCCGGCATTGGCTTTCCTGCTCGCCTCGTTCAGCGCCGTCATGCCGTCGCGGAACACCTTCTGGTCTTCCGGTGAGTAGGTATCGGTGACCATCAGCGCGATGAACGGACCGGTCTTTGCAGCCTTTGCGCCCGGCGACTTCGGGGTATCCGGCAGGATCGTGTCCGCGACGTCATCCAGGAACGCGATGTCGTTGGCGGAGAACGAACCGATTGCCTCACCTGCGGCAGCCGGCGCGCGATCCTTTGCACACGCCGTGAGCAGACCCGTGCTGCTGCCCACGAGTGCAATGCCGCCCAGCATGATGCCAACGCGCTTCACCGCTTCGCGACGGTCCATGGCGGTGACCTGTTCTTCGGGATTCGACGACATGCTCAATCCTCGGTGAAAAGCGGTGTCCGCGACACCAATGACATGCTCAGTAAACGGGACCGCATCAGAGATTCCGCTTCTTCAATTCGTTCACGGCGAATTCGGCGGCACGCGCCGTCAGCGCCATGTATGTCAGCGACGGATTGACGCACGAGGCGGAGGTCATGGCGGCACCGTCGGTGACGAACACGTTCGGCGCGTCCCACACCTGGTTGTGCGAGTTCAGCACCGACGTCTTCGGGTCGCGGCCCATGCGTGCCGTGCCCATCTCGTGAATGCCCATGCCGGGGAAGTAGCCGCTGTCGAACGTGCGCACATTCTTCACGCCCGCTGCGGTCAGCATCTCCGCCATGTCGGCCATCATGTCCTTCCGCATGCGAGCTTCGTTCTCGCCCGTCGCGCAATCGATGTTCAGCACCGGCAGTCCCCACTTGTCCTTTTTCGTCGGATCGAGCGTGACCTTGTTGGCATGGTTCGGCAGCATCTCGCCGAATGCCGAGGCGCCGATGGTCCAGCCACCCGGCATGGCGGCATTGTCCTTGAACGCGGCCCCGATGCCCAGCTCGGCCACTGCGCGGCCCCACTCCTCGCGGCTTGCGCCGCCCTGATAGCCGAAGCCACGCAGGTAGTCGCGCTTGTCCTTGCCCACGTTACGATAGCGCGGGATGTAGAAGCCGGTCGGGCGGCGCCCGTAGTTGTACTTGTCCTCCATCCCGTCGATGTCGCCGGAGGCGCCGAGGCGGAAGTGATGGTCCATGAGGTTGTGACCGAGCTCACCCGAGCTGCTGCCCAATCCACCCGGCCAGATGTCCGTGGCCGAATTCATCAGCAGCCACGCCGAGTTGAGCGTCGAGGCGCAGACGAAAATCACCTTCGCCGAATATTCGATCGTCTTCTCGGTGACCGCATCCACGACGCGCACACCGGAGGCGCGCTTGCGATCCTTGTCGAAGATGATCTCCGATACGATCTGGTACGGCATGAGCGTCAGGTTGCCCGTGGCGACTGCGGCGGGCAGCGTGGACGACTGCGTGCTGAAGTAGGCACCATACGGGCAGCCCAGCCAGCAGGCATTGCGCGACTGGCACTTCACGCGTGCCTGCAGGTTCTCGGTCAGATTCGCGGTGCGACCCGGGATGATGCGACGTGTGCCACCGAACTGCTTGTGCAGCTTACCGGCCACGAGTTCCTCGCCGCAGTTGAGCGGCATCGGCGGCTGAAATTTGCCGTCGGGCAGCTGGGCCAGACCTTCCAGCGAGCCGGAAATGCCAGCGAACTTCTCGACGTGGTCGTACCACGGCGCGAGTTCGTCGTAGCGGATCGGCCAGTCCACGGCGATGCCTTCCTTCGCGTTTGCCTCGAAGTCCTGGGGGCTGTGCCGATAGCTCTGACGACCCCACATCAGCGAACGGCCGCCGACCTGGTAGCCGCGATACCAGTCGAAGCGCTTCGTCTCGGTGTAGGGCGATTCCTCGTCCCTGACCCAGAAGTCCAGGTTCTTTTCGTTGAGCGGATAGTCACGCTTCAACACGGGATAATGCGACTCCATTTCCTTCGTGCGTCCACCGCGATGCGGATATGCCCAGGGTGGTTTCGTGGCATTCACATAGTCCTTGATGTGCTCCACGTTGCGACCGCGTTCGAGCATCAGGACCTTGAGGCCCTTCTCGGTCAGCTCCTTCGCCGCCCATCCGCCGGAAATTCCGGATCCCACGACGATCGCGTCATACTGCGGCTCTTGCACTACGTCCTCCCTGGATCGGTGACACACGGGGTTCCACAACACTTGCAGCCCGCGAGCCAGGCGCGCGGACCGGTCTGTAAGGAATATGTCGACGAGTACACACAAGAGAACCAGCCCGCCTGCGACCAGCCGTCATGTCAGCTGGATGAACTCGCGGGTCGGAATACGGATCTCATGGGTCGACCGCGCCATGGCAATGAAGGCCGCCGTGATATCGGGGTCGAGTTCAATAACGCTCAGCGACTGCAGCAGTTCCAGCGCGCGTTCGCGGCTCCACGCCGCGCGGTACGGGCGCGTGGAGCAGACGGCGTCGTAGATGTCCGAGACATGCACGATGCGGCTCGCGTAGTGGGTGGTGCGGGGATACGTGAACTGCGGATACCCCCCGCGGCCATTGAACCAGATGTGGTGCTCGTAGGCGACGGTTGCCGCCAGACCGTGGCCGAGCCCGCGTTCTGTCAGGATGCGGGCACCCTCAACGGGGTGCGACTGCATAGCCAAGCGCTCGTCCTCCGTCAGCTTGCCGGCTTTCGTGAGCAGGTCGCGCGGCAATCGCACCTTGCCGATGTCGTGCAGCAGCGCCGCCGTGCCGATCGCGCGCGTGTCGGCATCGGACAATCCCAGTTGGTCGCTCACGCCCATGGAGAGCATGGCGACGTTGCAGCAGTGCGCGGAGGTGTACTCGTCAACGTCACGAATCTGGAGCAGTGGCAGCAGCGCGCCCTGTTCACGCCGAATGGTCAACGCCAGCGAGCGCACTACGCCCTCGACTTCCGCCATGGGCACGTGCCGGCCGGCGCCTGCTTCCTCGTGAATGTGATCCACGGTGTCGATCTCCGCCCCAAGCCCGGTCATCGCAATCGCATCGATGACGGAGGTGAGCATTTCGGAGACTTCGTGCGGGTCGGTTTTGCCGCCATCATCGCGACTCCCGCCCCCACCACTGCCTCCGATCGCGAGCGGACCAATGCGAATGCCATGCTGCGACCAGGTATTCGGCGCGCTGTGCGGCGACACGAGGCGGGCGCGCATGGCCGCCATCAGGGCGTTCACGTCGTGGCCGGTCGGCATCGGCTGCGCCGCGACCTCCAGCCGCTGGATCCCGACTGCCGAGAGGCGCGCGCCCCACTCCCAGCCTCGCAGCTCCGTAAGCGGGCGCGACCCGACGATCACCTCACTCTCGATGAACGACAGGCGCAGCGTCACGCCGCCCTCCAGCAGCGGCAGTATGGCATGCAGCAGCCGCTCCATTGCGGCACTGCGCATTGGATGCGTGTCGCCGTACAGCGTGAGCGCGGAAAAGGCCTGGCCCAGCGCCGTGAGGAAGATCACCACGGGATTCATGTGCTGCGCTCCATCGTGACCGATGTGTCCTTTTGCAGCCAGCGCGTGTCGCTTGCCGTGCGTGTGACCCGCGCCACGAGCTGCAGCACGTCGGGATGGGTGCCATGCACGCGTCGCAGTACCTGCAACGCGCTGATGGCGGTCTGCGTGGGTTCGGCGAGCGTCAGGCGTCGCAAGAAGCGGCTGCGCCGTGCGACGAGCCTGACCATCCAGTCGCGCACATCGTCGCGTTGCACTTTGGCAAGTGCACGTACGGCGCGCGCGCGCACCGTGTCGCCATGCGCGCCGGCATTCACGATGGTCATCAGCTGCGTGACCACCGCGGCCGGCAGGTGTGCACCGGCCTCCGCGGCCTCCGCCACACTTTGCACGGCCAGCAGCACCACGCGTTCGGCGTCGTCGTGCAGCGCGCAGCGCAGGGCGGCATCGCGATAGCCGGCATCGTGCAGCAGTACGCGCAATGCCTCGACCCGCACCTGCGCCTGCTCATGCTTCAGCAGCTGCATCATGAAGTCCGAGGCGCTTGCGGTGCCGCCGCGCGCCACCGCGATTTCCAGCAGCAGCGTGAGAATGTTGCGGATCAGGAACCAGGGCGCGTGCTCCAGCCGCGCGACGAGCAACGGCTTGATGACCTCGCCGAATTCCGCAAGCCGCTGCCGCACGATCATGCGGGTGCCGCGCGTGCTCGCTTTCTCGAGCACATCCACCAGCGTGGAGGCAGACGATGCATCGAGCAGCTTCAGCAGCGCGCGCGCCTGCAGCCGGTCCACGGGCTCGCTGAGCAGCGTGATGCGCACGGCCTTCTCGCTGGTCGCGATGTGCAACAGCCGCTGTGCGGTGGTGTTGTTCGGCGACGACGTGATGTACTGCATCAGCTGCTGGCCGGCGCCGGCAACGACCATCGCCTCGGCTGCGGCGGTGGTGTCGTCGCCGACGACGTCGATCTCCAGCGCCATCTGCACCAGGCGCGCGGACTCCACGAGCGCGTAGCCGGCATCGTCCAGGGCCCGCTGCTGCCCAACGTCGCGCGAATAGCCCGTGCGCTCGAAACTCGCGATGCGGTCCAGCAGCTCGACATGCTCCGCGGGGTTCGGATCATCCAGGGCCCACCCAGCCACGAGTTCGTGCGCGGCGTCGCGGAAGTACGACTCCGTGGTCGCATCTCCCCGCTCCTCTGTAAGCGTGGACATCTTCGCCATCAGTCGCAGCACCTGATGCGACATCTGCTGCTCATCGGCGGTGGCCGCGGCCGTGAGCCAATCGACCACGGCGCCGATGGGCAGCACCTCCACGATCTGCGTCACGAACGTCCGGCGCTGCGCACGATCGGCAAGACTGCGAATGATGGGCGCGAAGGAGCTGCTGCCGAGTCGCTGGAGGGTGCGGTGCAGCTGCCGACCGATGTCGTCGCGAACCTCGGGTGAGGCGTGCCGGCCGACCGTCGCCAGTTTCAGCAGCGCGGTCGCCGCTCTGTGGGCCACGGCCGGATTGCCGACGCTGATCCGGAGCTTCGCAAGCACCGTTTCCGTGTCGATGTCATCAACGTCGCTGTCGGGACGATCGTCAGCGATCGGCCCGAGTGCGTCGTGCAGGTCGCCATTCGCGACGCTACGCATGGAGTGCGTGCGGGTGTGCGCCGGCACCGTATCCGAGCCGGAGATTGCGCCCACGAAGACCGCGCCGGCATCATGGCTGTCTGGCTCCGCGCCGCCGGGCCGCCCGTGGCCGCCCGGGTCACGCGGCTTTACGTCGTGTGCCGCGAGATCTGCCAACGTGCGCCAGAGCGAGACGACCGCGGTCGTGGTGTTGCGTGCCTCCTCGTCCAGCACCAGATGATCGTACTCCAGCGTCGTGATCCGCACGCCATCGTGCGTCGGTGGCGTGTCGGCGACCGACTCGGGATCGGAGGCGAGCCAGGCCATCGCGGCGCGCAGCTGCTCGATCGTGACGGTCGGCTCGAGCAGCACCGCGCCCACGCCACGCCGGTGCAGGCGTTGCGCCAACTCGCGCGCGAACGATCCCGTGGTTTCGTACGGCGTGCCGTTGATCAGCAGCTCGGACCGTGCCACGCCGATGGACAGCGCCTCGCCAGTCGTGAGCACCCCCTGAACGATCGCGAGCAGGCGCTCTTCAGCTTCGCGCACCATCGGATGCGTGGCCGCATAGGCCCGCCTCCGATTGAGCGTTCCGGTGAACTGCATGAGCAGCTGCTGGATCATCGCGTTTCCTCGATGACCGTGGGCGGGCTGCCGGCGGGCTGCATCCGCACCGCGGTCGGTTCGCGGCGTGCATCGCTTCGCATGGCACGCCCATGCGCTCACCGCGAGCCAGGCCAGCCGAAACTGTGTGTGTGAGTATCGGACGCAGGCGCGGCAAGCGTGACGATGCCAGCGCTGGCCCGTTGTGCGCAGGTATATTCGCGCTGCTGCGGCAGCCGGCGTTCGCCGGCGCGCACGCAGATCAACCTCCGCCGACCGTGCCGCCAGATGCCATCGATTCTTCCTGTCCGGCACGTGCTCGTCGGCCAGAATGCACATGTGGCCATGTCGGCGATGATCGCTGCGAAGCGCCCGGACTTGGAGTTGCGCGGCAACGTCTTCACGGACATCACCGCGCAGGATCTGGACTGGGCCGACGCCTACATCGGATTCAAGCGGCCGCCAGTGCCGACGATGGGCAGCGTGCGCTGGGTGCAGTGCACCGGCGCCGGTGTGGATTCGTGGCTGCAGCCGGTGGAGCTGCCGCGAAACATCGTGCTCACGCGCACGCCGGAGTCGTTCGGGCCGATGATCGCCGAGTGGGCGTTGTCGCGCGCGCTGGCGTTCGTGACCGGCATCGTGCCGCTGGCGGCCGCGCAGCGTGAGCACCGCTGGACACCGGGCGACGTGGGCATGCTGCGCGGTTCGCACGCGGTGGTGGTGGGCACGGGTGACGTGGGCACACAGGTGGGACGCCTGTTCGCGGCACTCGGATGCCGGGTCAGCGGCGTGTCGCGCACGGGACGTGGTGATTCCGAGGTCTTCTCATCCCTGCACGTGACGGCGGAGCTGGCGACGGTGGCGGCCACCGCCGACTGGTTGATCCTCACGCTGCCGCTGACGCCGGACACGCGTGGGCTGGTGGGTTTGGCGGTCCTCAGCGCGTGCAGAAGTGCGGTGCTGATGAACGCCGGTCGCGGGGCGGTGGTGGACGAAGCGCTGCTGCCCAGGGCGCTGGAGCAGGGCTGGCTTCGCGGCGCGGCGCTGGATGTGTTCGAGGTCGAGCCGCTGCCGGCGTCATCGCCTCTCTGGGACGATGCGCGCGTGATGATCTCGCCGCATGTCTCGGGACTCACGACGCTGCAGGGCGCGGTGGATGGCTTTCTGGAATGCCTGGCGCAGTTCGAGCGTGGCGAGACGCCGCGCTGGGTGGTGGATCGCGATCGCGGCTACTGATCGCGCGCGCGGCGCCGCTTCACGCCGCGCCGCGCATCACGACGTCGCGGCGCCGATCGCGTCGCCGACTGCGTTGCAGGCGAGCACCGTCAGGAAGATCATCGCGCCGGGAAAGATTGCGAGCCACGGTTCGCTGGTCATGGTGGTCTGCGCCTGGTACAGCATGTTGCCCCAGCTGGCGGTGGGCGGCTGCACACCCACGCCGAAGAAGCTGAGCGCACTCTCCATCAGAATGCCGCGTCCCACTGCCAGCGTGGTGGCGACGGCGGCGGCAGGCAGCACGCCGGGCAACACATGTCGCAGCACCACGCGCGCCGGCGAGGCACCGATCGCGCGCGCTGCCGACACGAAGTCGCGCGCGGCCAGTGACAGCACCTCGGCCCGCACCACGCGCGCCGTCTCCATCCAGCCGGCAAGTCCGACGAGCAGCACCAGCACCGGCACGCTGGGCTGCAGCACGGCGGCGGCGATCATCAGCAGCGGCAGCCGCGGGATCGCGAGCATCGCGTCGGTGATGCGCATCAGCACATCGTCGGCCAGCGGGCCTGCATAGCCGGCAATGGATCCGACGGCCGCGCCGATCGCCGCACTGACCATCGCGGAGACGAGGCCGATCGCCAGCGACACGCGTGCGCCGAACAGCACGCGCGTGAGCAGGTCGCGTCCGAGTTCGTCAGTGCCGAACCAGTGCCGCATCGATGGGGCGGCGCGCCGGTTCGCGAGATCGAGTGCATCGACTGCGTACGGCGCGAGCACCGGAGCCAGGGCGGCGCCCAGCAGCAGCACGCCAAGCAGCATGCCGGCGATCAGCGGTGCGCGCGTGGCGGGTACGCCGGTGTACGCGGAGGCACTCATGCCGCGTCCCGTGTGCGCGGATCGAGCGCGTGCACCGCGAGATCGGCGACGAGGTTCAGCACCATCACCGCAATCGATCCGCACATCAGGAACGCCATCAGTACCGCGTAGTCACGCTTGCCGAGCGCCTCGGTGAAGAGGCTCCCGATGCCGGGCCACGCGAAGATGCTCTCGGTGACGACCGCGCCCGACGCCATCATCGAGATGTCCAGCAGGACGACGGTGACGAAGGTGGGCAGTGCGTTCGGCAGCGCGTGATGCAGGAGCAGCGTGCGCTGGCTGAGTCCGCGCGCGCGTGCCGCACGCATGAACGGCCGTGCGACGGTGTCACGCATGGCGCGGCGCAGGTAGCGTGACCACGCGGCGGAGAGCGCAGCCGCGAGCACGGTGGCCGGCAGGACGAGGTGCGCGGCACGATCCGCGACGTCGCCGCCATCGAACGACGTGCGACCTGATGACGGCAGCCAGCCCAGCGCGCCGGCGAACACGAGCTGCAGCAGGAGGCCGAACCAGAACACCGGCAGCGAGATGCCCGCGACGGCGAACACCGAGCTCACGCGATCGAAGCGACGGTTGATGGCCGCGATGATGCCGACCGGCAGCGCGGCCAGCAACGCCATCACGCATGCGACGCCGATCAGCTCGAGCGTCGCCGGGATACGCTCCACGAGACGATCCAGCACGGGTCGCCCGTCGGCATAACTGTAGCCCCAGTCGCCCTGCACGAACGCCCGCAACCACGACAGGTACTGCACGCCGAGCGGCCGGTCCAGCCCCATCGCACGGCGCAGCCGCTCGATGTCCTCCGGGCGCACGTTCGGGTTCTCGAGATAGGTCGAGAGTGGTCCGCCAGGCGCTGCGTGGATCAACGCGAAGATCAGCAGCGAGATCACCAGCAGCAGTGGCACGCTTTGCAGCAGCCTGCGGACGATGAAGCGGATCATTGGTGCACCGCCGTCACGCGAACGAAATCATTTCGCGGCGGTCAGCTGCCACTGGTACACGTTCCAGAACGGGCCGGCGTTGGTGGGGTTGCCGGTGAAGCCCTGCAGTGTGGCCGGCACTGCATCCACCTTGGACGTGTTGTAGAGCGGCAGTTCCGGTACGAACAGCGCGAGCCGCTTCTGCACCTGCTTCAGCAGCGTGATGCGCGTCGACTCGTCGGCGGTGCGATCGCTTGCATACAGCATCGCAGTCAGCGTGTCGTCACGGAAATAGTTGATGTTGCGGCCCGCGGGCGGCATGCGATCGGCGGCGAAAAAGAGCGTGATCTCGGGATCGGCGCCCTGCTGCCACCAGTGCAGCATCGCGTCAAAGTCACCCTTGAACCAGATGCTGCTGATGGACGTGCCGTCGATGAGCCGGACGTTCGCCTCGATGCCGACATCCTTGAACTGTTTCTGCAGCGCCTGCGAGACGTTCTCGCGGATCGCGAAGCCGGACTGCGTGATGAGGGTGAAGGCCAGCCGCGTGCCGGCCCTCGAGCGAATGCCGTCGGCCGCCACGACCCAGCCGGCCGAATCGAGCAGGGCGCGTGCACGCGCCGGATTGTACTCGTAACGGGTGACGTTCTTCTCGTATGCACTGGAGAGCGGCTGGATGGGTCCATCCACGACCTTCACCAGGTCGTCGAGCAGCGAGCGTACGATCAGGTCGCGATCGATGGCGTGTGCCATTGCGCGTCGCACCACCACATCCGCGAACGGCGTGAAGTGTTTCTGGTTCAGCGTCACATGCTCGTAGCCATTGCCGACGACGGTGTTCAGTCGCACCGCCGGCAGGCCGCGCAGTTCGCGCACCTTGTCCCACGGCACCAGTGCCACCATCTGCACCTCGCCGGACTTGAGCTGGTTGATGCGCGTGGTGGTGTTGGGCAGGAACTTGAAGAGCAGTCGCTTGATCTTCGGGTATTCCGCGCCGCGCCAGTAGTTCGGCACGCCTTCCAGCAGAATGTGTTCGCCGGTCTTCCACTCCACCACGCGATACGGGCCGGTGCCGAGCGGCTTGCGATTGTATTCCGTGGCCGCGTCGATGCTCTTGCCGTCCAGCAGGTGCTTCGGCAGCGTGCCGCGCACGAACTGCAGACGGTACGGCGCATACACCTCACGGTAGTGCACGACCGCCGTCAGCGAGTCGGGCGTGTCGACGGAGCTGATGCGATCGAAGCCGTCCACGCTTTCCGGCTTCCAGTCACCCTTGTTGATCGCGTCGACCGTGAACTTCACGTCGGCCGATGTGTGCGGCACGCCATCATGCCAGGTGATGCCCGGTCGCAGCTTCCACGTCACGTCCATGCCGCCATCGGGGCGGATGCTGACGCCGCCGTTCGCCGTCGTCGGCACCTCGAGCGCCAGCACGGGGACGATGTTCATCGCCTCATCGTTCGTGACCAGCCCTTCCACCACGCACGACTCGATATCCTCGAGGATGTGGGTGGCGTACCGGTTCATGGTGTCAGGCTCGCGGTCGTAGCCGATGGTCAGCAGGTCGGTCGACGCGGCGGGCCGCGCGCGTTCCCTGCCGCACGATGCCAGCACCAGCGCACTCACGAGCAGGAAGCGTTTCACGCGACGGGCTCCGTCATCAGGGTGGCGACCAGCGTCACGGGAATGGCCCCGCGGCTGAGCAGTGCATCGTGGAAGGCACGCATGGAGAAAGCCTCGCGCTGCCGCGCCTGCAGCTGCGTGCGCAACGCAAGGATGCGACTGGTGCCGAGCCAGTACATGATGGCGGTGCAGGGAAACATGGAATTCTTCGTGGTTTCGCCTGTCGCCATTTCCAGCGGCATGCCGACCACGTCACAGTAGTACTGCACTGCCTCGTCGAATGTGATCAGGCCCAGGTGCAGGCGGATGTCCACAATCGCCCGCGCCAGCATGCGCACACGCGTGTGCTGCTCCGAGAGCTGTTCGAGGGGCGTGAGCATGCCCAGTTCCTCCATCAGCTGCGTGGCGTAACAGGCCCACCCCTCGGCCATGCTCCCACCCAGGAACATCGCGATACGGCTCGCGCAATCCGTCGCCGCGATCCGGCCCACGCGCGACGTCGCGCGATGACGCGCATGCCAGTTCTGCACATGATGCCCCACGGCGCCGTGATGCACGACATGGTTGAGCGTGATCGTGCTGTTGTTCCAGGCGCGGAGCTTCCGTTCCTGCTCATCGGCCGGCATCGTGGCATCGATCGGTGTGACCAGGTACTCGTAGACCGTGTACGGGTCAAACGGTGCCGGTGAGCGATAGAACAGCCAGTACAGTTGCGGCGCGAATTCCTGTGCCCACGACGGGATCGGCACGTAGCGGATCGGCCAATTGGCCCAGGTCACCGCATCGTGCTGCATTGCCGTGCGGTGACAATCGTTCCATCGCGTCGTGAACGTGTCGTAGTACTCGTTCGCTGATGGATGGTCGGCGGCAAGTGCGTCCTGCACGGCCTCCCACGATCCGTGCGACGCGGTCACCGCCTCGTTCAGCTTGCGCTGTTCGACGGGCAGTTCGGCGAGTGCCTGCTCCAGCAGCGCGAGCGGTGCGTCGGTGCAGAAGTGCCCGCGCTGCAGCAGCGTCGTGACGAGCGCCTCGCCGGCCGCGTACGACGCATGGGCCTGCGGGATCAGCGCGTTGAGCCAGGTGGCACATTGTGCGAATGCAGCGCGCGCCGGCACTGCGGCGGCAAGGACGGGCGCTGCAGCCTGCGCACTCACACCATGCAGCTCGAGCCAGGCCAGCAGCCCGCGTTCAAACAGCCCCGCGGCCGCTGCACATTCCCGTGCTGCCCGACCGATCCACTGCGCCGGCACGGCAGCCGTGAGGGCCTCGGGCATGGCGTCAAGGAACGTCGGAATCGCGCGAAGACGCGCCGCGATTGCGGGCAGACGCTCGGCGGCTGGTGCGAAGTCGCGGATCATCAGGCTCACCACGCCGAAGATCGCCTCGCCCGTCCACAGCGCCGGGTTGCGTGCGTGAAAGAAGCTGCTGTCATGTTCGGCGAGCCGCACATCCACGTGGGCGCGCGCCAGTTCCGAGTCCAGCGCGAGCGTGTCGTCACGCAGCTGCGTGATCGTGGGGTTGGCCGAGTCGTTCAGCGCCTGGCGGAGACGTCGAAGTTCCGCGGCCTCGATCGCGCGGCCGCGCAGCGACCAGTCGGGCAGGCGATCGTCCAACGCATGCAACCCGGTGAACGTCGCATGCACCGGATTGCGCGAAAAATACTGCGCGAAGTAGCGATCCAGTGCCTTGCTCAGGTGCCTGTACCCGGTGCGAGCGGAATGGAGATCCAGCGTCGTTCGCGGAACGAGAGTTCCACCGCGTTGATCAGTTCCTGCACATGCGCGCCGTCCACGAAACTGCCTTCGTTCTCGGGTCCGTCACTGAGGATCTCGCTGATGAACGAGCTCACCAGATTTGCGTAGAACAGCGAACGCCACGACTCCTCGCGGTTGCCGCCCGGCGGATAGAAGCGCTCGGGAATCTCCAGCTCGCGGAACTCGACCTGATCGCCCGTGGCGGCCTTCAGCACCTCGCAGATGCCGTTTTCCTCCACCAGGCGGCAGATCAGCGCGCCCTTGCTGCCGTAGACACGCGCCTCGATGCCCGGGTAATTGCCCACCGTGACGAAGCTGGTCTGGATGGAGCCGATCGCACCGCTGGCAAATTCGCCGATGAAGATGTCGCCATCGTCGATGTTCATCCGCATCATGGTGCCAGTCTGCCGCACCATGCGTTCGGGGATGAAGTTCTTCATCGTGCCGACGACCTGCTCGAAGCGGCTGCCCATGAACAGGTGGCCGATGTCCATGATCGGGGCACCGTAGCCCTCGAGCGATGAGACCTGGATCACCGACTGATCCGCGTCGACGTCCACCTGTCGCAACGGATTCTGCGGATCGAGCCACTGCGAGTTCTGCTCGAAGCCGTTGAAGATGAATGGCGTGCCCACGAAGCCGTCATCGATCAGCTCCTTCATGTAGCGCATGGCCGGGCTGTAGCGGAACGTGAAACCCAGCTTGGTCTTCAGTCCCTTCGATTTGGCGAATGCCGCCGCGCGCAGCGTCTCCGTGTAGTCGTACGCCACCGGTTTTTCGCAGAGCACATGCTTGCCCGCTTCCAGCGCTGCCCAGCTCAGGTCGAAGTGCGTCGCACTGGGCGTGCACACGTCCACGAGATGGATGTCCTCGCGCGCGATCAGTTCCTCATGCGAGCCGTAGACGCTCGGGATGCCGAACTCCGTCGCGAATTCCTGTGCGCGCTCGATCATCGGATCGGCGATTGCGACCAGTTCGCAGCGTGCATCACGCAGATACCCCGGAATGTGCGCGAACTTCGCCCACGCGCCGGCACCCAGCACGCCGACGCGGACCTTGCCTGCATGGGCCGTCACTGGATCACCGGCGCCGTATCGGCAGGCAGGAACAGCGTGCGATGAGCCCGGATGGGCGCGATGCCATTGGTCATGAGGCGTTCGTGGAAGGTGCGAAGGTCGAATGTCGGACCAAGGCTCGCCGCGACGTCGCGACGGAGGGTGAGGATGCCGCGCTTGCCAAGAAAATAGCCGCCGTACGTGGGGTCGTAGGTCGCCCGTTCCGCTTCGCGCTTCGCGGCCGACGTCGGCACGTAGGCGCGCTCCTCGAAGCAGCGCTGCGCATCGACCAGCGTCCACTCCGACGAGTGCACGCGGATGCCCGAGAGCAACCGGCACACGCGCGTGAGTGCATCGCTGAGCTGCGCCATCTCGATGCGTGGATCACCGCCGCCGAACTTCTCCTCCACCATCAGCTGTTCGCTGTAGTGTGCCCACCCGTCCTGCCCTGACGATGGCTGCGGAAACGGGTTGAGTCCGATCCAGATACGGCGCACCTTGCCCGGTGTCCGGCGCATGTAGGTGGAGTGCAGCCAATGGCCCGGCATGGCCTCGTGTACCGACGTGTTGATCAGCGACGCGTAGTTGTAACGCTCCAGCCACGCGTCCTGCTCGGCTGGCGACATGTCGGCGCGTGCATCGGTGATGTAGTAGAAGCTCTTCACCGGCGGAGACTCCAGCGGCGGCGATGCATGCATCGAGGCGAAGCCGAGGTCGAACGGCTGCGCTGCGGCAACCACCACGCGCTCGCCCTTCGGCACCACGGCCAGGCCGCGCTGGATCACGAACCCGGTCAGCGAGTCCACCAGCATCTGCGTGGCCGCCACGACGTCGCCGCGCTTCGGGTGATCGCGACGGATGTCGCGCCACACGTCCTGTGCATCGCGGCTTGGTGCGAGTCGTGCCGCCGCGGCCGTGAACTGCTGCTGGTACACCGCGAGCTCACGCTCGCCGATCGTGATCAGCGATGCCAGCGGCTGGTCGATGAGTTCCTCGCCACGGTAGCGACGCGCGACGGCGGCGGCCCCGATGCGGTAGTCACCCGTGGCGCGCGGCATGACCTCCGTCTCGAGGAAGTTGGCATAGGCATCGATCAGCGGCCGGGCACGCGCTGCGGCGCGCGTGAGCGAATCCATCAGCGGCGTGCCTTGTTGCGACGCGAAAGCCAGCGGCAGGTCGGCACCCAGCATCGCCGTGGCGCCGCGGAACATGCCGATGCCGCGGTCGACGAACAGCGGCGGCGGGTTCGTGATGTTCGTGCGCGCGGCCTGCAGCAGCTGCGGCACCGAGGCCAGCTTGCTGATCACGCGACGCATGCGCACCGGCGCCGGTGCATTCTCCATCGTCATCAGGTTGTGCACACCATCGGACAGTGCCGACGCATACAGCATCGGGTTCCGTTTCCAGTTCTGCAGCGTCTCCTGCTCCAGCAGCCACCCGTCGATGATGCCGGCAAGGATCATCTGGTCCACGCGCTCGTCGGCGGTGAGCCGCGCGGGCTGAAAGGCGCGCAGCTGGATCTGCTGCGCCTTCAGCGTCGCGATCTCGCGCGTGATCGCGGCGGCGCTGAAGTCGTCCAGCCGACCGTCATGCTGGTGCAACCCGTTGCCACCTGCAATTGATGGATGCCGCTGCGCGAACCCGTCGAGATACATGTCGACGAACCGCGCAAACGCGGGCGACTGACTGGACGGCGCGGCAGCCGCAGGTGCGAGACAGAGCGCCAGCACGGCGCATGAAAGGAATCGGGATTGCATCGGGGCAAGGTGGGAGTGGGAATGAGTCGCCGCAACCGACGCCTCGCAGCGGTGTGCGAGCTCCGGTCGTCGTGCAGCGTTCCCGCCATCACGAGTCGTGACACCGAGTGCTGGCCCTGGCAGCTGGCGCGTGGGCAGGCAGGCTCGGGGACGCGGCGTCGTGACCCGTAGGACGTCGACACTGTACGCGGCAGTCGCCACATTCGCTCACGCATCACGGACTGCGGAGACGCCGGCGCGTCGCGGCCCGATCATGGTGCACGCATGCGCCGCGATATGTTTCTGCGCGCTGACCGCCCGTCGCTGCACGCCACTCCCGACGCGGACGCTTCCCCCACACCGCCGATCATGCCACCAACTGCGCTGGGCGAGTTTCTCGGTACCGCCATCCTGATGCTGCTCGGTAACGGCGTCGTTGCTGGTGTCGTGCTGGACGAGTCGAAGTCGAAGGGCGCAGGGTGGATGGTGATCACGACCGGCTGGGCGATGGCGGTGCTGATCGGCGTCCTGGTGGCGGTGGGCCTTGGTGCCCCCGGAGAGCTGAATCCGGCGATCACGATGGCGAACCTGATCCTTGGCAGCCGCACGTTCGGTGACGCCATCATCCACATCGTCATGCAGCTCGCCGGCGCCATGCTTGGCTCGACGCTGGTCTGGTTGCATTACTACAAGCACTGGGACGCAACGCGTGATCCGGACGCGATCCGCAGTGCGTTCTGCAACACGCCCGCAATTCGTGGTGCCGGGCCGAACCTGATGAGCGAAGCCATTGCCACGATGGTGCTGGTGCTCGTGGCCAACGCCATCGGGAGCCGCGGTGCGGCTGGCGTGACGCCAGCCAGCAATGTCGGGCCGGCGATGGTTGGCGCGCTGGTGTGGGGTATCGGTCTCAGCCTAGGCGGTCCGACGGGGTACGCCATCAATCCCGCACGCGATCTGGGGCCGCGCATCATGCACTCGCTGCTGCCGATGAAGCACAAGGGGCCGAGCGACTGGGGCTATGCGTGGGTTCCGGTTACCGGGCCGCTGATCGGCGCGTTCGTCGCGGCGATCCTCTGGGGCCTCGTCGGCCTCTGAACGACGCGGCGCGACAGGCAGGTCACGCCGTCGCGTCATCAGTTTTCCCGCACCACGTCCGATAATGGAGGGTGAACCCTCTTCCCGACGTGATCCCATGATTCGCATTCCGGCACGCGCGCGAGTTGCCGCCGCTGGCCTTCTGCTGCTCGCGCTGCCAGCCTGCAAGAAGCCCGTCGAACCGGAGACTGTGGAAGCGCTGACGCTGGTCTCAGGCGACCTGCAGCTCCGTCAGGCCAGTCGCACCCTGCGCTCACCGCTCGTGTTCAGGGCGACGAGTGACGCCGGCACGGGTGTCGTTGGTGCGGCGATCACGATCGTGGTGGTGCAGGGAGGCGGTGCCGTGGACTCCGCCTCCATCAGGACGAATGCAAATGGCGAGGCGCGGGTGAAGTGGACGCTCGGGCCGGAATCAGGGCAGGCGCTGCTGGCGACGGTCGTGGGCGCCTCGCCGCTGCGCGTCACGGCGACCGGCATCGTGCCCAGCGACATCGTGGTGGCACAGGGCAACAACCAGAGCGCGAAAGTCGGCGCGGCGCTGCTGAACAACGTCGTGATCCGGGTGCTCGGCGCCAACAACACGCCGATGGACAGCGTCAACGTGACGTTCCAGATCACGTCGGGTGGTGGCGCCATCGCGCCGCAGAGCGTGCTGACGAACGCGTCGGGCGAGGCCACGGTGAAGTGGACCATGGGCCCGGTGGCCGGCGTGAACACCGCGAGCGTGCGTGCCGCGACCATCGATCCCGTGACGATCAGCGCGACCGCCACGCCCTGACCGGTTCGCCGTGATTAATAGATCGACGCACGCGCGTTGACAGTCGCCGCGTCGGGTGCTGCCGCCGTTCGGTTGACGCCACGCCGCGCCACGGTGATCCTTGGCGCACATGGACAACACATTCGACGTCATCGTGGTCGGACTCGGCGCGATGGGCAGTGCCACGCTGCACCAGCTCGCACGCCGCGGGCTGCACGTGCTGGGCATTGACCAGTTCGCGCCGCCGCATGCACTAGGCTCGTCGCATGGCCGGTCACGCATCATTCGCGAGGCGTACTTCGAGGATCCTCGCTACGTGCCGCTGGTGCAGCGCGCGTACGAGTGCTGGCATGCGCTGGAGCAGGAGAGCGGTGCGGCGATCTTCCGCCAGACGGGCGGGCTGATGCTCGGTGCACCAGCGTCTCGCATGGTGCGCGGCGCGCGGTTGAGTGCCGAGCTGCATGGAGTGCCGCATCAGGTGCTGAGCGCCGAGGAGGTGCGGCAGCGGGTGCCCGCGATCAGGCCGCAGCGCGACGACATCGGCATCCTCGAGCCGCGTGCTGGCATGCTGGCACCGGAAATTGCGATCCAGGCGGCGCTGGACATGGCGCGGCGCCATGGCGCGACGGTGCACCTGAACGAACCACTGCTGTCCTGGCGCGCCGTGGGTGATGGCGTCGAGATCACCACGCGCACCGGCACCGCTCGTGCGGCTAAACTGATCCTGGCCGTCGGCGCCTGGGCCACCACGGTGTTGAAGGAGCTGGAGCTGCCGTTCGTGGTGCAGCGCAATGTGCAGTTCTGGTTTGCGCCGCTCAGGAATCCAGCGCAGTTCACGCCTGAGCAGCTGCCGGTGTTCATTCACGAGTTGCCGAACGGCCTGACGTGGTACGGATTTCCTGACACCGGCGACGGCGTGAAACTGGCGCTGCACCACCATGGCGAATCGGTGGATCCCGACGAGATCCGGCGCTCGGTGAGCGACGACGAAGTGTCGTTCATGCGTGACATCGTGCAGAGGTACATGCCCGATGCGAACGGCCGCCTGCGCGACTCGTCCGTCTGCATGTACACGAACCTGCCGGACGAGCATTTCATCATCGACCGGCATCCGCTGCATGCCTCGGTGATCGTGGCCTCGCCCTGTTCCGGACATGGCTTCAAGTTCGCGAGCGCGATCGGCGAAGTGCTGGCCGACATGGCGATGGACACGCCAGTAGCATTCGACACATCACTCTTTTCGCTGTCGCGCTTCTCGCACTGACGCGCCGGCCGTGAGTCACGACACACGACGGAGATGGGCATGCACGCCTGGGTCTGCGAGACGGCAACCGGTGTCGACGACCTGCGCTGGGTGGAGCAGCCCACGCCGGTGCCTGGCGCTGGTGATGTCCTGCTACGTGTGCAGGCGGCGAGCGTGAACTTTCCCGACCTGCTGATCGTGCAGGGCAAGTACCAGTTCAAGCCGCCGGTGCCATTCGTGCCTGGGTCGGAGCTGGCTGGCACGGTGCTGGCGATCGGCGATGGCGTGAAGCACCTGAAGGTGGGGCAGGGGGTCGCCTGCTTCGCCAGCATTGGTGCCTTTGCGACGCATGCGGTCGTGAACGCGATGCACTGCGTGCCGCTACCGCCGGGATTCCCGCCCGTCGATGCGTCGGCATTCATCGTGACCTATGCCACCACGCATCACGCGCTCATCGATCGTGGCCAGTTACGGGCCGGCGAGACCGTGCTGATACTGGGCGCGGCGGGCGGCGTAGGTACGGCCGCGATCCAGATCGCCAAGGCCGTCGGTGCGCGCGTGATCGCTGCGGCGTCGACGGCGGCGAAGTGCGCGCTGTGCAAGCACCTCGGTGCCGATGCCACGATCGAGTACGGCACGGAGCACCTGCGTGACGCGCTCCGCACGATCACCGAGGGCAAGGGGCCCGACGTGATCTACGATCCGGTCGGCGGTGAGCTGTCCGAGCAGGCGTTCCGCTCGATCGCCTGGCGGGGCCGGCATCTCGTCGTAGGGTTCGCGGCGGGCCCGATTCCTTCCATTCCGCTGAACCTCGTGCTGCTCAAGGGCGCGTCGATCGTCGGCGTGTTCTGGGGCGACTATGCGCGTCGCGAGCCTCGGTCGGGCGCGGGCATGATGCTGGAGCTGATGACGTGGTACGGCCAGGGAAAGATCAAGCCCGTCATCGACTCGACGATGCCGATGCGCGACCTGAAGCAGGCGTTCGCACGGATGGCGGCGCGCGACGTGCGCGGGAAGCTCGTGCTCGTGAACGACTGATCGCCCGCCCATGATCTTGTCGTGCCGCGCGCCGCCTGCAAAGCGCACGACATGACGGTCAGTCGGCCGATGGTGCCGGTCCCGCTGCGTGATGGATCGCGGCCCTGATGCGCGAGTAGGCGCCGCAGCGACAGAGATTGCCCGACATCGCCCGATCGATCTCCGCATCGCTCGGCTGCGGTGTGACGCGCAGCAGCGCGCACGCACTCATCAGCTGACCCGGCTGGCAGTAGCCGCACTGCACGGCATCCACGTGGGTCCAGGCGGCGACGAGGCGGTCCGCTTCCGGACCATGCAGCCCTTCGATCGTCGTCACGACACGCGCGCCGACCGCCGACAGCGGCGTGACGCAAGCGCGAACGGGCACGCCGTCGAGGTGCACGGTGCAGGCGCCGCACGACCCGATGCCGCAGCCGAACTTGGTGCCGTGCAAGTGCAGCTCACCGCGCAGCACCCAGAGCAGCGGCGTGTCCGGCGCTGCATTGATTGACACCGTCGCGCCGTTCAGCGTGATCGCGATCATGCCGTGGACTCGATGCGTGCGATCCGCAGCGGCAGCGATCGCAGGCGCTGGTTCGTGGCGGCGAAGATCGCGTTCGCGACCGCTGGCGCAATCGGTGGCAGTGGAGGCTCGCCCACGCCTTCCGGGTGCTCCGTGCTTGGAATGATTTCCACCTCGATCGCTGGCGTGCCGGCCATGCGGACGGCCTGGTAGTCGTTGAAGTTGCCTTGCTGCACCTGGCCCTTCTCGATCGTGATCTCGCCGTGCAGCGCCGCCGACAGCCCGAACACGATGCCGCCCTCCACCTGCTGGCGGATCATGTTGGGATTCACGGGAAAGCCGCAGTCGATCACGCACACGACGCGCGTGACATGCAGCACGTGTGCGGCGTCCACGCGCACCTCGGCCACCTGTGCAACGACGGAGCCGAACGACGAATGCAGCGCCACGCCGCGGCCCGTCCGGCTGCCGTCACTCGATGGCTCCATCGGCGTGCCCCAGCCACTCAACGCTGCCACGCGCTGCAGCACTCGTGCGTGACGCGGATGCTTCGTCAGCAGCGCGAGTCGGAATGCGACGGGGTCCTGTCGCGCCATGTGCGCCACCTCGTCCATGAACGACTCGGTGAAGAACGCGTGGTGCGAATGTCCCACCGCGCGCCAGAACCCCACGGGAACAGGCAGCGGCACGGTCTCGTGCGCAATGCGGGCGGCGGGATACTCGTACGCCTGATCGAACGCACCTTCGCTGGTCGTCTTGTCCAGCGGAATGCCTGGCAGGTCGAACAGCCTGCGCAGAATCGGCGGCAACAGCGCCTGACCTGCCGATGTGTTGCGCCATGCCAGCAATCGTCCCGCATCATCGACGCCGGCGGTGAAGCGTGCGACGCATGCCGGACGATAGAAGTCATGCCGCAGATCCTGCTCGCGTGACCAGATCACCTGTACCGGTGCACCATTCGCCACCTTCGCGATGGCTGCCGCCTGCCCCACGAAGTCCACGTCCAGCCGCCGGCCAAATCCACCGCCAAGAAACTGCACCTGCACGTCCACATCCCCGTCGCTGATGCCGAGCGCGCGTGCAGCGGCGCGTCGCGCCAGCCCCGGCACCTGCGTGGACGCCCAGACGGTTGCGCGGCCATTCGCAAATTGCACCGTGCAGTTGATCGGCTCCATCGCCGCGTGCGCGAGATAAGGCGCGCGGTATTCGGCCTCGATGCGGGTGGCCGCCGACTGCAGCGCCATGTCCACGTCGCCATGCGAGTAGTAGGCGTGACCGTCCGCGGTGTCGAGCACCTTCGCCAGCCGGTCGATTTCCTGCGCGCTGGAGAGGGCGGCCATCGCACCGTGGTTCCACGTGACCTTCACTGCGTTGACGGCCGTCATGGCATGCCACGGCGTATCGGCGACCACGGCCACGCCCGCCGTGCCACCATGGTAGCCATCCACCTGCACCACGTGCAGCACACCGGGCATTGCGGTCGCCGCGCCCGCGTCGAACGACTGCACCGTGCCGCCCAGCGTGGGGCACATCACGACGCTGGCGTATCGCATGCCCGGCAGCGCGACGTCGATGCCGAACGTCGCCGTGCCGGCGAGCTTCGTCGCGTTCTCGATGCGGCGCATCGGCGTGCCGATCAGCTGGAACTGCGCGGCCGTCTTGAGCGGTGCGTCGCCGGGCACCGGCAGCAGCGCCGCGGCGGCGATGAGTTCACCGAATGCGGCGCGCTTGCCCGACACGTGCTGCACCACACCCTTCGCGACGGTGATCTCCGCTGCAGGTACGTGCCACGCGTCAGCCGCGGCGCGCACGAGCATCGCGCGCGCGGACGCGCCGGCCTGACGCATTGGAAGCCAGAGGTCCTTCGTGCTCGACGAGCCGCCGGTGAGCATCAGGCCACCGTCGCGCATCACTTTCGCCGTCATCCACGCGGCCGTGCGGCGGATCAGCCCATCGTCATCCGGATGGAACGGCAGTCCATCGACCACGGTCGCGATGTTGTTGTAGATCGCGCGCTGCGGCGACATTTCCGTGCGGACCTGCGACCAGTCGGCATCGAGTTCGTCGGCCAGCAGCATCGCCAGCGTGGTGTGGATACCCTGACCCATCTCGGACTTCGACATGATCACGGTGACGTGATTGTCGGTGCCGATCCTCACCCAGCCGTTGAGTGCAGATTCGTTTGGCTGCGCAGGCAGCGTGTCGCCGTCGCCAAGTCGTCCGGGCGGGGGCAACAGGCTCCAGCCGATGCCCAGTGTGCCGGCGGCGGCCACGGTGCGTATCACGAAGGTCCGGCGATTCATGCGGAGCGGGCCCGGCAGGCGGTGAAGGTAAGACGACGATGATGATACACCCCACGCGCTGCGCCGGGCGTAAGCCTGGCGTGGGCAGGGCGTGATCAGGGCGTGACGGTGGCTGGAGGTGTCGCGACGAGTTGCTGGTAGTCCTCGGGCGTGTCCACGTCGCGCAGCGCCTCCGCCGGCCATGCGTGCACCACCGCCTCGTCCCGGTGCGCCTTCACGACGGCCTTGCCGCAGCCTTCGCCATGCCAGGCCAGTAATTCGGGCCAGAGTGCGCGCCGGAAGAGCAGGGGCGGAGCGAGCACGTCTCCGTACTGCGATACCGCGAGCGGCGCACCGTGCATGCGCGCGGCGTCCGCGAGCGCGCGCAGCATGGCGCTGGTGACATGAACCATGTCCGCCAGCAGGATCACGGTCGCGTCGACGTCGTCCGGCAGCGCACGCAGCGCGATGTGCAGCGAACCACTGGTCGGGCCGGTGAAGTCCGGATTGCTGACCAGGGTGCAGGTCACGCCGTGCAGTGCGGCGCGCACGTCGTGCTCGTCGCGGCCCACCACCACCACGAGCGGTGCGAGCCCCGCCCCGGTCGCGCGCACTGCCGCACGGCGCACCATCGGCACCCCGTCGACCGTGAGCAGCATCTTGTTCGCACCCATTCTGCTCGAGGCACCAGCGGCAAGGATCACCGCGGCAATCTGCGGTTCGCTCACGGCAGCGTCGTCATGTTGCAGCCGTCAGCACGACGGCTCGTGCATGCACACTCACCTTGAAACCGCGGCAGCATGAATGGGAGCCTCGCGGTCACGCAGCGACGCGAGTCGGCGCCCGGACTTCACCGCGAGGATCTCGGCCAGCACGGCCAGCGCCACCTGTTCCGCACCGTCGGTGCCGATATCCAGGCCAACAGGTCCGTAGATGCGGGCCGCTGCATTCGCGATCCCTTCACCACCGATGCGCGCGAGGATCCGCTCCGTCCGTTGCCGCGGACCCAGGATGCCGAGGTAGCAGGCAGGTGTCTGCAGCAGCGCGCGGAGGTAGTCCGTGTCGTCGGTGAAGTCATGCGTCATCACGACGGCGAAACACGACGCATCGAGCACCAGCCGTTCGTTCAACTCTGCCGCGCTGGAGTGCAGCAGGCGCACGACATCGGGGAAGTGCGCGCGGACCAGCAGCCCGGGGCGACGATCCACGACCACCACGCGGAAGCCCACCTCGCTGGCCAGGCGGGCCAGTACGCGCGCGTCCTCGCCTGCGCTCACGACCACCAGTCGCGGCGGCGGCTGCATGACGTCCACGAACAGCGTGACGCCGCATACCACCTGCAGGTGCGACGCGGCGCATGCACTCCACTGGCGTGCGTCGGCCAGAACACGCGCGTCGATCAGGTCGTCGCCCAGTGTGCCGTGCACGTTCGTGCCCGCAATCACCATGCGCGGCGCTTCACCAGTCACGCTGCCGACATCCAGGCGCGTGATGACGAGAAATGCCGCTTCCTCACTCAGCGCGAGTCGTTCCGCCTCACGACCCGAACACACCGGCTCGACGAGGATCTCGACTTCACCATCGCAACCCACGCCAAGATCCCACGCACTGATCTCGTCCGACCCGCCGCAGTAGCTGCGCCGTTCGCACACGCCGCTTGCGATCACGCGCAACGCCACCTCGCGCACGTCAGCCTCGAGGCAGCCGCCACTGACGTTGCCCACGCTGCTCTCATCCGCGGCGACCACCAGCTTTGCGCCCTCGTGCCGGTATGCTGAACCGTTCACGCGCACGACCGTCGCCAGCGCCGCACGCCCGCCCGATGCATGCAGCGACGCCAGCCGGTCAAGGACCTGTCGCGTCTCCAGCCACTGCTTCACCGGGCCGTAGTCCTCAGGCCCAGCTCAGGTTGTGCTTCGACAGCGGCAGCGAGCGAACGCGCTTGCCGGTCGCCGCGAAGATCGCGTTGCAGAGCGCCGGTACCACCGGCGGAAGCGCCGGCTCACCCATGCCCGTGGGCGGATACTCGGTGGTACGGAAATGCACCTCGATCAGCGGTGTCTGCGTGAGGCGGATCAGCGGAAAGTCATTGAAGTTCGACTGCTTCGTGCGGCCACCCTCGATCGTGATCTCCTGCAGCAGCGCTTCACCGATGCCATCGATCACCGAGCCGTGCACCTGATTCAGCGCGCCTGACGGGTTGATGATCTGGCTGCCGACATCACCCGCCACCCACACCTTGTTCACCTTCACTGCACCCGCCTTGCTCACGCTTGCCTCGACCACCTCGGCGAAATAGCCGCGGTGCGAGAAGTACATGGCAACGCCGATGCCCGTGCCCTTCGGAAGCCTGCGCGTGCCCCACCCCGACTTCGCCGCCACCAGTTCCAGCACGCCCTTCATACGCGAGGCGATCATCGTGCCGCGCGGTGCCTCGGCCGGCAGTGCGGCCAGCAGTGCCAGCCGGAACTGGACGGGATCCTTCTTCGCCGCATGCGCGAGCTCGTCGATGAACGATTCCATCACGTAGGCCAGCGCATTGCTGCCTGGCGCGCGCAGGTAGCCCGTCGGCACGCCAAGCGGCATGGTGGACACGCCGATGCTGTGGTTCGGCACTGCCAGCGTCGGAAACTCCATGCCATCCATGTTGGCGCTCGGCACGAAATCGGTGCCGGTGTTGGAGTACGACACGAAGTGGTTCTGCCATGCGGTCAGCGTGCCCGCTGCATCGACGGCGCCCTTCAGCTTGTGGAAGCCACCCGGGCGGTAGAAGTCATGCTGGATGTCGTCCTCGCGCGTCCAGAGCATCTTCACCGGCACGCCGGCGATCTTCGAGATCATGGCCGCTTCGACCATGTAGTCATTGTTCAGCCGGCGACCGAAGCCACCGCCGCTGCGCACGATGTGAATCGCGATGTCCTTTTCCGCGATGTTCAGCGTCTTCGCCACCAGCACGCGCCCCGATTGCGGATTCTGCGTGGGCGCCCAGATCTCGATCGCGTTGTCCTTGAAGTGCGCGGTGCAGTTCTGCGGTTCCAGCGTGGCATGCGCGATGAACGGATACTCGTACGTCGCCTCGACCGTCTTCGCCGCCGCGGCAAAGGCCGCCGTCACATCGCCCGCGGCGTGCAGGGAGCGCTGCGGTGCCTGCGCGAAGAACTCCTTCGCCTTCGCGCTGAACGCTGCCGTGCTTTGCGTGGCCGTCGCACCTTCGTTCCACGTCACCGTGAGCTTCGTGCGCGCCGACTTCGCCGCCCAGAATGTGTCGGCGAGGATGGCCACGCCACCCAGCAACCCGTTCAGCGCCGTGCCGCCCGGTGCGACGATGAATGCGTCGCGCACACCGGGCAGCGCCTTGATTTCCGCAAGGTTCGCGCTGACGGCGACGCCGCCGAACACGGGACATTTCACATAGGTCGCGTGCACCATGCCCGGCACGACGATGTCGATGCCGAACAGCGGCTGGCCGGTGACCACCTTGTGGTTGTCCACGCCGCCGATGGCCCGACCGATGATGCGGAAGTCCTTCGGATCCTTGAGCGTGACGGTCTTGAGATCGGGTGCCGTGAGTGCGGCGGCGCTGGTGGCCAGCTGGCCGTACGGCATCTGACGGTTCGAAGCGCGATGATGCACGACGCCCGACGCCGTGGTGCACTCGGCAACGGGAACGCCCCACGTCGTGGCCGCGGCACTCACCAGCATCTGCCGACCCGCGGCGCCTGCGCGGCGCAGCGGCTCCCAGTTCGTCGGCGTGGCGGTGCTGCCACCGGCCACCTGCGATCCGTACTTCGACGGGTCGCTCATTGCCTGCTCGATCCGGATGGACTCCCAGTCCACGTCCAGTTCCTCGGCGATCAGCATGGGCAGCATCGTCTTGATGCCCTGACCGACTTCCGGGTTCTTGGCCATGATCGTGATCACGCCATCCGGCGCGATGCGGATGAAGGCGTTCGGCATGAACTCGACCGCCCCGTTGCGCGCCTCGGCGGCTTCCAGCACGCCGTTGGTGCCGAAGTCCAGCCAGGTACCCAGCAGCAGGCCACCGCCGACCAGTCCAGTGACGCGCAGGAATTCACGGCGCGGAAGCATGGTGTCGAGTGTCATCAGCGGGTCCCCCCGGCTTCGGTGGTCGTCCGCGCGGTGCCGGCCGCGCGGTGGATACCTTCGCGGATGCGCGTGTACGTCGCGCAGCGGCAGAGATTCCCGTTCATGGCAGCGTCGATCTGCGCGTCGGTCGGCCTGGGCGTCTTCGCGAGCAGGGCAGCGGCGCTCATCAGCTGGCCGGCCTGACAGTAGCCGCACTGGGGCACGTCGAGTTCCTCCCACGCCTTCTGCAGCGCATGCGTGCCATCGGGCGAGAGCCCCTCGATGGTGGTGACCTTCTGCCCTTGCAGTGCGGCAGCGGGCAACTGACAGGAGCGCACCGGTGCGCCGTTCAGGTGCACGGTGCAGGCGCCGCACTGGCCTATGCCGCAGCCGAACTTGCTGCCCTTGAGGTCCAGCACATCGCGCAACACCCAGAGCAGCGGCATGTCCGCTGGAACGTCGACGGTTCGTGCGCTTCCGTTGACTGTGAACGTGACCGGCATTGCAAGCTCCTGTGGGGTTCCGGCGTAAAGGTCGCCGGGGGGAGCACGCGTCGCAACGCCGCGTCGGTCCCGGGAGCGGCCAGGTGGTCACCGCGGGCCCTGGCACGCCATGCGTCTCGCCATGCGACTTGCCGTTAGGGAAGCTCTGAACAGGTAGTCATTTTCGGGGTGAGAGGGTGCGAGTGAGCGTCGGGGCTGTGCTCGAGAAGTTGAAGACGCGACGAATCGTCGGATTCGCTCCACCGACACCGCCAACCGGCGGTGAGGACCCCTCGTGCGCCGCGCACGGGCGCACTACGTGCCGTGCGGCACCAGCCGTTTCCGCACGAGATAGAGATTCGCGAGCGCGAACGCGGCGAACACGCGCACCGTGTTCTTCACCAACCCGCGATACCGGACCTTGGTGAAGCCCCACAATTGCTTTACGACGTGAAAAACATGCTCGCAGCGCGCGCGGACCCGCGAGCGCGCGGCATTGTGTGTGTCCGTGCGCTTCGTGCGCTTCCCGCTTTTGTTGACCCAATACCGTCCGCCACCCGCCTGCCAATGCGCCTTATGGTCCTGCTTGTAGTAGGCCTTGTCGCCGTACAGGTCCGACTCGTCACCGGTGAGCAGGTGCGGCAGCTGCATGATGTCCGCCTGCGCCGCATCCGTGGTCGTCAGCGAGTGCACCACGCCCCGGGTGTCGGTGCCGACATGCACCTTCATGCCGAAGTACCACTGCTGCCCCTTCCGCGTCTGCTTCATCGCGGGATCGCGGGTCTTGGTCGCGTTCTTCGTCGAGCTCGGGGCGGCAATGATCATCGCATCGACAATGGTGCCGGCCTTGAGCAACAGACGCTGCTCGGTCAGCAACGCCCGGACCGCCTCGAAGATCTGCACGGTGAGCTGGTGCTGCTCCAAGAGATGCCGGAAGCGCAGGATCGTCGATTCGTCTGGCACCGTATCCTCGCCCAACTCGACGCGGGCGAAGCGGCGCATGGACTCGGAGTCGTAGAGCATATCCTCCGCCTGCGGATCGGACAGGTCGAACCACTGCTGAAGAAAGTAGACGCGCAGCATGGTCTTGAGCGGCAACGGCCGGCGTCCGCGTCCAGCCACGGCGTAGTGCGGCACGATCAGCGCCTGCAGGCGCACCCACGGGATCACGGCGTCCATCTCAGTCAGGAACCGCTCGCGGCGGGTCTTCCGGCCCTTGCTGTCGTACGGCACGCTCGCCAACGTCCGCTGCTCGCTCATCTCAGACTCCGCACAGGATAGATCCCACGGCCCGATCCGTGCACATATAGTATTATTTCACGACTAATAAATCAAGTATTTTTGTTGAGATTCGCTAACCCCCTACGAACATCCTGTATGTATGGTCGCCTCGTCATACAAGGACTTACAAACAGGACTGATCCCACAACACATCCTGAAAGTCTGACCGGCCGATTGTTCTCGTTCACCTTCCATCGACGGCGCCACGACAGGTGGTGCCGGCGTGCGCGAGGAGCGCCGAACGACCGTTCTTTCTGCGTTGCGTCCGCGCGAACTTTCATGGTCGTCGACGCACAGGGCGTGTAGTGGTCGGACCGCCGGAATCCATTTGTGCATGGTGGTAGCCGTGACTGACGATGCGCGACTCTTCGCCTACTTGGCCTCCGCGTGGCATGTGCCACCGTCTTTGACTTGGTACCTACATCGCGCCACTTGCCGTACGTTGATGAAACTCGTGTCTGCTTGACGTTGTCCGCCAGGGTCGACCACCCCAACTCAACTTTATGCCTTTCCGAGCCTCGTTGGTTTTCGCCCCGTTCGTCCTCCTGCTGGCACTACCCTCTGGGTGCGCCGCCCAACGCGTGGCGCCCGCTGATCTCGTTATTCGCGACGCCACGGTGCTCGACACGCGCACTGGGCGTTCAATACCGCACCGCACTGTGGTAATCCGCGCTGGACGGATTGCCGCCGTGATGGCAACTGTGCCTTTCGGGGGGGGCGCGGAAACCCCGCCGGCCACACGCGTGATCGAGGCCCGAGGCCGGCTGCTGACGCCGGGTCTCGTTGACGTGCACGGCCATTCTGCGGACGTACTCGCCGACACCGTCAACGAAACTGGGAACACCGAGGCCCGTCGGCTTTCGATGGCGCCGGACTCCATTGCCGCCTACCGACGTCGGTATTCGGACGCCTACCTTCCCTACGGCGTTACCACCGTGCGCGATGCCGGCAGCGACGACCGTCAGCTCGCGCTCCTAGAGGCGTGGATGGTTCCGGCACCGTGGGCGCCAGACTTTTACGCCTCCGGTGGGGCGCTCGTCTCGCCAGATTCGACTCGAATCACGCCCTACGCCGGCCACCGCGTAGTCGCCGACTCTGCCGACGCGGTGCGCACGGTTCGGGCGTACCACGCCGCCGGATTCAAGCACGTGAAGCTGTACTGGCGCCTTCGCGCGCCCGAATTCAGCGCGGCGCTCCGTGAGGCACAGGCGCTCGGGATGACGCCATTCGCGCACATCGACAATAAAGTGTTCTCGATTCGCGAGGCGCTCGGGTTGGGGCTTAAACACTTTGAGCACGCCTTCACGCTAGCCGTCGAGGCGGCCACGGTCGACGAGCTGGTAGCCGCAGACCGTCTTATGCTCGCGATGTTAGGAAGCCCGCCGCCGCTGGGCGCCTACTACCTGTACGCGATGGAGGTGCTCGTCGGACTCGGTCCCCACGACTCGCGCATGCGCCAGCTGATTGCTGACCTCAAGCGCGGCGGAGCGACGGTAACGCCGACGCTGCACGCCTTCGCAGGCCCACTGGGCTTGGCCCCAGTCAAGACGCGACAGGCCGGAGGCGTCGATCCTGTGGCCGCGTGGCCGGCTGCCGCTCGGGCGCAGGCCCATGCGGGCTACGCGAATCTCGCTGGCTACGTGTACCAGCTGTACGCTGCCGGTGTGCCGTTGAGCCTCGGCACCGACACGTCGGAGCCGGGGCGGGCGGCGCTTTCCGAGATCCTGCTTCTGCACAGGGCGGGATTGCCAATGGCGGACGCGCTCCGTGTTGCGACGCTTGACAGCGCGCGTGCCATCGGCCTGGCAGAGCAGATCGGAACCATCGAGCCGGGCAAGCGCGCGCACTTGGTACTATTCGACGCAAACCCGCTCGAGCAGCCGGAGGCTGTGCTCGGCCCCAAGATGGTGATCAAGGACGGCATCGTATACAACGGTGCGAACGACCCGGCGCGTTGAGTCTTAGCAAACTACGGTTGTTGTGTAGGAGCGTGGAGGCAGACGAGACGCACTTTCGGCGCAACTACGGGCGGTCGAATCCCGCGGGAACTGCGAAACTTGTGCAGAGATTCCTTAGCGGTCAGGCCGGCAGACTTCATGCTGGGTGGTATTGCCGCGACGACTCGGAGGCGACTCGACATGACTCGGCATTGGATCCTGGTGCCAGCGACGCTCGCTGTCACGCTCGGTGGCGCGCGCGCGCCGGGCGGTGGACTTGTAGCGACAACGGACATGCATGCCGAACGGGCGGCGCACACCGCCACCGCGCTCCGGGATGGCCGCGTGCTCGTCGCCGGCGGCTTCACGCAGCGGGGCAAACCCGAGCGCGCTGAAGTCTACGAGCCGTCGGCACGACGATTTGCGCCAGTCGCGCCGATGCGTGCCGCGCGTCACAGCCACTCCGCGACGCTCTTCGCAAATGGAAAGGTCCTCATCGTGGGCGGTTTCGGCGATGGCGCGACGATCCTGACGAGTGCCGAGATTTTCGACGCCGCTTTAAACACCTTCACGCCGACCGGCTCGCTGCGCTTTGCACGCTCCGGTCACACGGCCGTGCGACTGACCGATGGCAGGGTGCTGATCGCGGGTGGCGTCGGCCCGAATTGGACCTTTCTCGCGACGACCGAGATCTACGACCTCGCCACGGGCCAGTTCACCCCGACGGGTGCCATGCGCGTGCCTCGCGAGAGTCACGTTGCGATTCGTCTTCGTGACGGGTCCGTGCTGGTCGTCGGCGGACATCGAGGCCGACGCGAGGCCATGGAGGTGTATGCGTCGGCCGAGATGTACGATCCAGGAACGGGCATCTTCACCGGCGTCGGGAGCATGCACGTGCGGCGTCACAAGCATGACGCGGTGCTGCTCGCGAACGGACGTGTGCTCGTCACCGGTGGCGCGGACGAGCGTGACGATCGCGGCGTCTATAACTCGAGCGAAGTGTTCAATCCGACCTCTCGTGCATTTGCGTTGGCGCCATCAATGCAGTTGGGGCGCTACAAGCACGCGGGGACGAGTGTGCTGCTCCCGAACGGGACGGTGCTCATCGGCGGTGGGGCTCCGCAAGCAGAGCTGTATGAGCCGCGTCGCGGCACATTCGCCGTGGTCGCGGGGGAGCCGCGGATGGCCGGTCAGTTCGCAGCCGCAGTGCTGCTGCCTTCCGGCGGTGCGCTGATCACCGGCGGGTACGGGAACGGCAGCGGGCCGCGCGCATCGGCGTGGGTGTATCGCCCGTAAGCGTGGCAGTACCGCGTGCGTAACCGCCAGTCTCGGCATCCGGAAGAGCATGTGCTGAACCGGCGCGGTCTTGGCGTCCGGAGTCCGGCGGACCGCGCGGGACTGGGGATTTAGTGGCAGGCTTGTCGCATTAGGTCGCGTTGCGATATTTACGAGGAGGGCTTGGGGTGTAGGCGTGTGTCGGGTGCGAGTTCAATTCTTGTCATGCCGATGCTCACTCGGTGCTGTCGCGGTAGTTTTGCCGCATGAGTCTCGAGTTCGAGCGGGATCCCGAGAAAGCTGTGGCCAATGCCGCGAAGCATGGTGTTCGCTTCGAAGAAGCCGCGGCGGCATTCGCCGATCCGCTGTCTATCACGACCAGCGACCCCGACCATTCTGTCGGCGAGACGCGCTACATCTTCATTGGGCGATCGCTGGTGTCACGGTAGCTCGTGGTCATTCACCTTGAACGAGTGTGCGTACACGCCTCATCCGCGCCCGTTTGGCGACGCGGCGCGAGCGTCGTTCCATGAAGAAGCCGAGTAGTAAGCCGAACGCCGTGCCGCCTGAGCCGGCATATGACGACATGCGGACGGAATACGACTTCAGTGAGGGCGAGCGCGGGAAGTATGCGAAACGGTACGCCAACAGGACGAATCTCGTGCTGCTCGACCCGGATGTCGCGTCGGCCTTTAATGACAGTACGGCGGTGAATCGCGCGTTGCGAGCGCTCTTGGAGATTGCACCCGCACGCCGACCGGTGCGCGCTCGCCGTCGACCGGTATAGCACGGGTTGCTGCTGACAAACCGACCCGAGATAAGTGTTCATTCGAGTCTTGTGCGGTCAATTTGCCGCAGAACCCATTTTCGTTATGCCGCGTAACGTGTGGATCGCTTCCGCGAATTCTTGGCGCGTTTCATCAACATGATGCCGTGCGTGCCATTCACCTCACGCGTTTGCGGCGGCGAGACCGTGCAGTCGCCGGCGGATTGGGGAGGGGCGGGTCTCGCTTTTTGGTCTCGCTCCGTAGCGCCCAGAGCGTGCGCAACTGGACCTCAGGGAACGGTACGAGCGGCGCTTCAAGGCATTCCGTGAGCTTCGTCAGCCCACGCGCGTTGCCGAGACGCTGCAGGTACACCTCGAGCCCGAACGATTGCTGTACTCGACGGCGGGTCGAATGACATATGCGAACGCCATCAGGCGGCGCATCGATACATTTTTCATGAGTGCCGGAGGTGACAGCGTCGACCGGCGCACCGTCGTCCAACTCACTGCGTATCGACCGACCGGCGCAGGCACTCCCGGCGCCTCGGGTTCAGACCTTGGTTAGGCGATCATGTCTGCGCAGTGCGCCGTCGCGCGTGACACGTGGCGTGGGCCGCACGCGGGTGACACCGTCGCGATAGCGGTCTACTACCATCCGACCCACGCCTTCAACGTCGAGCGCATGTTGCGCGCGTCCAAACTCGCGCTGGCCTACTATACGGCCAACTGGATACCGTATCCACTCCGGCAGTTCCGCGTGGTGGAGTTCCCCCGGTACGATTCCGATTCCCGGTGGCGATGGCTTCACCGGCATGTGGAGTGTGATCACCACCGAACTCAAGCCAGCCGGCTGCACGCCAATCATTCACGGCAACAGTTACATCCAGGTCGTTGACTGGACCGCTGCGGGCGACCTGGACGCGCGAGGCATTCTGACGTACTCGCAGTCGGACGATCCGGCGTCGCCACACGCCGGTGACTTCACGCGACACTACGCGAAGAATCAGATGGTGCGACTGCCATTTCATGAGCGAGACATTCTGGCGGACAAGAACCTCCGGTCGTTACGCCTCAGGCAGTAGCGCGTCGTGCCGTGGGCTGCTCGTCGTCCGAAGCAGCGGAAGCAATCCGCTCAGTCGTCGTGACGCACCGTCCCCTCAGAGCGGGCAGCGGTTGGTGGCGAGCTGTGTAAAGAGTGGCCGCCGGCCGGGAGCATTCCATGCGTTTGCGCGCGTCCCTCCAACCGGACTCCGTATTAAGGCTACCGCAGAACTGCCGGCCAAACGCCACAGATTCATCCCGAATCGACTCCCGCGATTTGTAACATCGCGTGAAACGTCGAATCCTGAATGATGGTAAAGCACTGCCAGGCTTCGGCTTATGTGAGCAATACGAATGCATGAGCTCGTAACGGCACACCACATGCCCGGCAAGGTCTTACTTGCCAACCCATCGGCAACATGGGGCCACTTACGATCATGACTGGGAGAATGCAATGAAGTTCGCATCGCTGCTCACCGCCGGCACGCTGGCGATCGCCACCACCGCGCTGCAGGCGCAGACCAACGTCACCCCGAACCTGAGCGCCGGCGTCGGTAGCTTCTACACCGACCGTTATGCCCCAGCAGGGTTCGCAACCAACAACGGCATCCAGGGCCGCAACGACGTCCTCCAGATCACGATCGACGCGAGCACGAACGCTGGCAATCGCGGGGGCTTGGGGGCCACGTTCTACAACACGCAGGGCAAGAAGACCGACGTGAACACCGCCGGCTCGTGGTTCTTCCGCTCCGATCTCTACGTGGCGGAAGGCTGGGCGACTCCGCGGAGCAATGGCTACGTGCGCACCGACATGTGGGCGACGTCGACGGACAACCCGACCTTCACCAACGTGTCGCGCTATCCGATCATCGGGTTCACCAACTTTGCAGGCGCAGCGCGCTTCCGCGGCTGGAACGGCGGCAGTTGGACCGACTTCTCCTCGACGGTGAATTTCGGGCAGTGGAACACGCTTGAAATGATGTTCGACGACAACAGCGACCTGCTCAGCTACTTCGTGAACGGCGTGCTGGCTGGCACGGTGAATGATGCTGTCTCGACCGGTGTCGGCAACGTCATGTACCAGGCGTACAACTTCAACGATCCGGCCCTCAGCATCTCTGAAAACCCCGATTACGTCACGAACTGGTCGAACACCGCCGTCGTGCCGGAGCCGTCGACGTATGCCCTGCTGGCCACTGGCCTCGCGCTGCTGGCCGCTGGCGCCCGTCGCCGCCGCCGCACGGCCGCCGAGTAATTCCGCTCCACGGGCCAGCGAGGCGAACCACGACGCGTCGTCGCTGAACAGGTCCCTTGCCGACTCGTCAAGCAGCATGCACGTCCCGCCCCCGGGTCCACTGGATCCGGGGGCGTCGTGCGTGCAGGGCCACGACAGGACGCCTCATCGCGACCGCTGGACGCAAGCCCTGACGTGAGGTTCGGGGCGTGGAGCGTCGCGTCCTCGTAGACCTTCATGCAGTGTACCGATCGGAGCATCGGTGCGTCGTGTTCCTGCGCTTCGTGCACCTCGTAGTTGTGGACGGTGCCCAGCCGAGGGATGTGCATATTCGCACCGTCGTCGATCCAGAGCCGATTCGCATACTCGGGAGACGACACCTAATCAGGGTCGCACGAGTGGACGGCGCGATCGTCAACGTTGGGAGCGCCGTAGAACGGGCGGCGGTGTGAACGCCGCGCTCGCCAACGGTGGTGGCGATGCGAAGCCGCGGAGGACGAAGTGCTACGGCGTGGCGGGGAACAGGACTTCGATGCGCGGCGGAACAGGAAATTCAGTCGGGCGCGATCGAGTATCCGGCGAACGTCCGGCGCGATCGCGTACCCCGCGAGGGCCGGCGGGCGCGGGGCGGCCCGGGCGTCGCCGTCTCGGTGGCCGTCTGGCCGGCGTGCGCCGCCGTCGCGGCGCATACTTCTGCGGCGATGCCGTGAGCGTGATTGGCGGTAAATGATCGCGAACATGGTTGCCCCTGTCCGGGGCGGAGGGTGATGCTGGCACTCCACCATTTTTCGAACTGCTCTCCCGGGCGCAGAGGATGCTACAGATGCCGACGTGAGGGATGCTCGCCGTAAGCAGCGTCCCGCGGCGGTCGGCGCCACGATCTGCACTGTCACCGCATTCGCCCAGATATGCACTGTCACCGCATTCGATATCGCTAGCGCAACTGTGCACGCAGTGCCGTCTGCACCAGATCGCACGCGGCGCGCGTCAGACCCTCGGACGGTGCAATCACGCGGCCGAGCTCCAGGTGGCGATCGGACGCCTCCTCATGGCGAGGCCATGCAGGGAGCGACGGTACGTTCGGATTACCGTTCATGGCGAATTGAACCCAGTATGTCATCATTGCGTCGGAGAGCGTGGCGTCCACCGGCTCGAGCGGCAGCCACGATTCCTTCGTCCCGAACACATACCCGATCTCGGCCGAGTGATAGGCGCCGAGCGATTCGCCCCCAGGGAGGACGCGCGTGAACTGGTACAGATAGGTCGGCACACCGGCCCGGGCCGTGCCGCGCGCCGCAAAGCGCGTTGGGCAGGTCATGTAGAGGTGCGTGGTCGCCTGCACCAACGTGCGCTCCACGTCACCGTCGCTCGTCACCGGATAGAGCGCGAGCATGCGCGGCGCCAGCAGACTGAATGTCCGCGACACCCAGGCGCCGTAATTCGCAACGGTGCGATCGAATTTCGGGATGTAGGTTCGGAGTGTGGACATCTCCAGAGCGTTCGACCCGAGCAGCATCGGCAGGCGCACGACGCGGCCCTGATCGAACGCCTTCCCCGTAGACTCACGCAGCACATGCCCGTCGACGACCGCCGACGCGAGGTTCGGGTTGGCCGACAGCAGCCGTGTGCTGAGGGCGACGACAGAGTCGACAGGCATGGCACGCAAGGCGGCCAGCACATTCTGCGTCGAGTCGGGGCCGAATGCCGCGGCGAACGTGACACCGGTGCGTTCCGCCTGCGCGAGGGTCGGAAGCACGGCCATCGGCGCACCACTCTGCGCAATTGCGCGATGAAACAGCCCGGCAGCGAGCGGTGACGCCATCAGATGCATGATATCGATCGATCCCGCTGACTCACCGAACAGTGTCACGCGCGACGGATCACCACCCACCTGCGCAATGTTACGCTGCACCCACTGGAGCGCGGCTGATCGAGGAGCGCGTAGTTGCCGCTGGCGTGCACCGGCGATTCCGCGCTCAGCGCCGGATGCGCCATGAATCCAAGCGCACCGAGTCGATAGTTGATCGTCACCACGACGACGCCGCGCCGCGCGAGCTTCGAGCCATCGTAGACGGACGACGCCCCTTCGCCGAACAGGTTCGAGCCGCCGTGCACCCACACCATCACTGGTCGCGGCGTCGTGGTACCGGCCTTCCCCGTGCTCCAGATGTTGAGAGTAAGACAGTCTTCGCTGGTCCGCGGCTGCTCGAGATTCACACTGTCAGCCCGCCCAAAGCCGGCGGCGATCGTGCGATAAAACGGCCCAAGTCCAGGTGCCGACTGTGGGCAGGCCGATCCGAAGCGGTCGGCACGCCGCGTCCCACGCCCGGCGACATGCCGTTCAGGCGGTTTCCATCGACGACTGCCGGTCGGCGCCGCGGCGTAGGGGACGCCTCGATAGACACTCAGCGAGTCTGAAATCGAGGCGCCCGCGACCGCTTCCCCATCGAACCGTACGAGCGTGGGGCGCGACTGCCCGACGACCTCGGATGCGAATGCGCAGGCGAACAGCGCCAGACCGACAGGTACCGTGCGGCGAAGCGCCGTTGACGGCGATGAGTTGCGGAATGAGCGATGGCGCACTGGCAGCGTGTGGTCAGGAAAGGGAATTCCATCGGGGTCGGTGCAGCAGCGAACGAAGCTACGCCGCGATCGCTGACCCCGCGAAGGCTGGCGCGTCCGCGAAAACACTACCTCCGCCCACCACCGCACCGGGCTTACCTCAGGGCCACCGACGCCTCGACGAACTCCGGCGACATCAGCCCCGCCAGCGAACGTCCGTGCGCGTCGTGCACCGCGCGCGACTCGTTCACCAGCTCCAGCGCCGTCTTCGTGCACGGCGGCAGTGCCTTGTCCGACAGGCCGAGCGGGGTGACGCGATCGCCCCACTTCACGATCAGCGAGCAGTAGGTCAGCCCGCCGCCGAACGCCGGCATCATGATCGTGGCCCCCGGCGTCACGCGACCGTCCTCCAGCGCCTCCACCAGCGCCACCGGCACCGTCGCGGCGCTCATGTTCCCGTATTTGTGCACGGTCACCATCACGCGCTCCATCGGAATGCCGCTGTATTTCGCCAGCGACTCGATGATGCGCAGGTTCGCCTGGTGCGGCACGACGAGGTTGATGTCGTCGGCGGTCAGCCTGCAGTCCGCCATCACCCTGATGGACGCTTCGGCCATTGCGGTCACGGCCCGTTTGAAGATCACGGGCCCGTCGAAGTCCCAGATCGTGTCGCCGAAGCGGACGTCCTTGTTCGCGTAGCTCAGCCCCAGCCCGCGCACACGCAGTGTCTCGCGCGCCGCGGCATCGCAGCCAAGCACACTGCCAATCAGCCCGGACTCCACGTCCGATGCCTGCAGCACCACGGCGGCCGCACCGTCGCCGAAGAGCACTGCGACATTGCGATTGCTCCAGTCCATGAACCGGCTGATCAACTCCACGCCGATCACCACCGCAGTCTTCACCATGCCGCTGCGGATCATCGCCGTTGCCGTCGCGAGCCCGTAGCAGAAGCTGGTGCAGGCGGTGTTCACGTCCATCGCGGCCGCGCGGGTCGCACCGATCGCGAGCTGCACACCCGAGGCGCTGTTCGGCACGCCCTCGTCGTTGCTGCAGCTGCCGTAGATGATCAGGTCGATGTCCCTGCCTTCGAGCCCAGCGCACGCCAGGGCCTGCGACACCGCGACGACCGACATGTCGATCGCGCTCACATGCGACACGCGACGCTCTCGCATGCCAGTGCGCGAGTTGATCCACTCGTCCGACGTGTCGAGGAACGTGGAGAGATCGTCGTTCGTGAGTATGGCGGGGGGCATGCACTTGCCCCATCCGGTGATTGCGGCGTAAGTCATGATGGTGGGGCAGAAAGCTTGCAAGCCAGGCCGGTCGTTCACGCTCAACATTATCGCGAGAACCGGCACTGTGCGACGGGGTGACGCCGCTCAGAGACCGAGGGTTTCCATCGGCAGCGCATCGCGTGAACGGACGGCCGTCTCGTACGGCCCGAGCAGGTGCGCGATGCTGTTGGCGTAATAGCTCACCAGCTGACGACCTCGCGGAAGCACGAGGTAGGCGTCGCCCTGCGCGAGCACGACATGGCGCATCGTGAGCATCTTCAGGGCCAGGTCGAGCGTTTCCCCTGCATCGCGATCGGCGCGGACGACGCGCGCATTGAGTTCGACGAGTTCGTCACGCAGCTCCTCGATGCGCCCCAGCAGCTTGCGTCGTGGCAGCAGTTCGCCGCCAAGGCTCTGCATGGCGGCGCAGACCAACGGTACGGGGGTCACGGGAATCAGGGCGCCGATGCGATCCATGATGCGGTTCGTCAGCTCCGCCACGAGCGCCAGTCGATCGGGACGCGGAATGGTGAAGAGATCGGGCTGGTTTGCGTACCAGGGCGCGAGTGGCACCGGCGCGCCGATCATCACCGCCGCCCGACCGTAGCGCTTCCAGCGACGCGTGACGAGACGTGCCACGTTCCAGGCCAGGAATGGCACGATCTCACGCAGCTGCGCGAGCCTGCCCGGCGGTACGCCGCCCGTGGAGGCATCGAGCTCGCGAAGCAGCGAACGATCCTCCAGCACGCGATCGTAGTTGATCGCGACGGGAATCACGAAGATGCGCGAGTGATACGCGGGATCGTGCCCGATGCCGAGCACGTAGTCCAGCAACCCGATCTTCGGTGGACGAAGCTTGCCGTCGCGTGTCAGGCCGCCTTCCAGGAAGATGCCCTGTGTGACGCCCTCGCGCGTGATGAGCTGCACGTACCGCTCGAGCACCGTGTGATACAGTCGCTCGCGGTGACGTCGTCGCACGAAGTAGCCGCCGAATGCCTTGAAAATCTGCTCCAGTGGAAATGCGCGCGCCCACTCGCCGACGGCGTACGAAATCGCGACCTGTCCCGAGAGTGCGAAGCCCACGAGCACGTAGTCGGCATTCGAGCGATGGTTCATGAGGTAGACCACCACGGAATTGCCGGGTAGCCGGCGCACGGCCGCACGATCCTCGTACTCCACCGTCACCTTGTAGAACAGGCCAAGGAGCATGCGCGAGAGGCGGAAGCCGACCTCGTAGTACGCGATGATGTTGAAGAACGGCACGATCTCGCGCACGTAGGTGTCCACCATGCGCCACGCCGTCGCCTCGTCGGTGCCTGTCGTGGCGACATGCTCGTGTACCGCCGCGGCAATCACCGGATCGGCCAGCAGCAGCTCGCGCACATGGGCGCGACCGAGCAGCTTGAAGCGATCGAGCCTACCCCGGTATTTGCGGCGCGCCCGCACGGCGACGCGATTCGCGTACCGCGTGACCGGGCGCCGGAACACGCGCGCGGCCACGAGCAGGGCCACGAGTGCCGCCAGCAGGACACCGATGAGGAAAGGCATGATGCGCGAACATCGGCCCCGTCGCACGGTTCAGCAAGCACCCGCATACCTTGCGCTTTCCGTGTGCCGGAAGAATCCGGCGACAATCGTGCACAAGCCCGGAGTATTCGCATGTGGCGTCGCCTGCTGGCCGGTGTGGCCGTTCTCCTTTGCGTTGCCATCGTCATCGCCTTCGCGATCGTGCCGGGCATGGTGGATCGACGGATGAACATGGTGGTGTCTGCGCCGCATGTCGTCATCACCGACGCGGCGAACGCGCTGCACCGCACGCTGCTGGTGGCCGACATGCATGCCGACGAACTGCTCTGGGGCCGCGACCTGCTCGCGCGTGCGGACCACGGGCATGTGGACCTGCCGCGCATGAGCGATGGCAACGTGGCGCTGCAGGTGTTCTCGGTGGTGACGAAGACGCCGCGCGACATGAATTACGATCACAACACCGGCGAGACGGACAACATCACGCTGCTGGCGATGGTGCAGCGCTGGCCCCTGTCCTCGCTGCGCAGCCTGCGGGCGCGCGCCATCCATCAGGCCGACCGACTGCATGACGCGGTGACGCGGTCCGGCGGCAGGCTGGTGCTCGTCACCGATCGCGCATCGCTGACGGCATTCCTCACAGCGCGAAAGGCGGTGCCCGGCACGCACGCCGCACTGCTGGCGATTGAAGGGCTGCACGCGCTCGACGGGAAACTCGAGAGCGTCGACACACTGCACGCACACGGCTTCCGCATGCTCGGCCTCACACACTTCTTCGACAACGAGGTGGCTGCGTCGGCGCATGGCGTCACGCATGGCGGGCTCACCGCACTGGGTCGGCAGGTAATCCAGCGCATGGAGTCGCTGCACATCGTGGTGGACCTCGCGCATGCATCACCGCAAACGGTGAGGGAAGTGCTGGCAATGGCCACGCGCCCGGTCGTGGTTTCGCACACGGGCGTTGCGGCCACCTGTCCCGGGCCGCGCAACCTGACCGACGAGCAGCTCCGCGCCATCGCAGCGAACGGCGGCGTCGTGGGCATCGGCTATTGGGATGCGGCCGTCTGCACACTCGGCGCAGCATCCATCGCCAAGGCCATCCGGCATGCGGTGGACGTGGCCGGCATCGATCATGTCGGACTGGGCTCCGACTTCGATGGCGCGACGTCGACACCGTTTGCCACCGACGGACTGGCCGAGATCACGCAGGCGCTGCTGGCGCTGAATTTTTCGCCGAACGAGATCGCAAAGGTGATGGGCGGCAATGTGTTCACGCTTCTCGGTGCGACACTGCCCTGATCGCGGCTGGTGCGGCGTCAGGGCAGTTGCTTGCGTCACCCTCGCGCTGGCGTCGTCGGGCGCCGACTGGTGGTGTCCGAGTCGTGGTGTCAGTGTCGATGCGTCAGGCGATGCCCTGCTTCATTGCCCAAAGGACCTTCTCCGCAAACACATCGATCTCCTGCGGCGTGGTGTAGACATTCGGCGTGACGCGGATGCCGGCGAACTCCTTCTCGTGCACGATGGGTGTCGTGACGATGTTGTGCTTCGAGTACAGCCAGCCGCCGAGTTTCACCGGATCGATGCCATCGACGTTGAAGAAGCCGATGCCGCCGCCGTTCGGTGAGTCGAGCGGCGTGAGCACCTTCACGCGGCCGTTGCCGTCCGCGAGCAGACGTTTTGCCCAGCGGTCGCGCAGCCAGCGCATGCGCGCAATCTTGCGATCGGACCCGATGCCGCGGTGAAACACGATCGCCGCAGCGATGGCATTGAAGTTTGCCTGCGGGTGCGTGCCGATCTCCTCGTACTTCCGGATATCGTTCTCCTGACCCGGATTGCCGGCCATCAGCGGCCACAGCGCCTTCTGCTTCTCCTTGCGCACATACAGGAAGCCCGTGCCGATGGGCGCGTAGAGCCACTTGTGCAGGCTGGTGCCGTAGTAGTCCACGCCCAGGTCGTCACGCGTGAACGGAAAGTGTGCGAAGGCATGCGCGCCATCCACGAACACCTCGATGTGCTTCGCCTTCGCCATCTCCACGATTTTGCGCACCGGCAGGATCTGGCCGGTGAGGTTCGTGATGTGCGTGATCTCGATCACTTTCGTGCGAGGCGTGATCGCGGCAGCGAACGCGTTCACCACATCGTCGTCGCGCAGCACGGGCACGGCAAATTGCACCTTCTTCAGCACGATGCCTTCACGGTTCACGCGCTGTTGCCAGGCGTTGAGCATGCGCCCGTAATTCTGCGTGCTGACGATCACCTCGTCCCCACGCTGCAGGTCGAGGCCGAAGATCAGCGTTTCCAGCGCTTCCGATGCATTGCGCGTGATTGCCATCTCCTCGGGATCACAGCCGAATTCCGCCGCCAGCTCGCGTCGCACGCTTTCCATGCGCGGCTGCAGGTGCCGCCACATGTGATCCACCGGGATCTCGTTGCTGTAGCGGATGTCGCGGATCATCTGCTCGATGACCATCGACGGCGCCGGACTCACGCCGCCGTTGTTCAGGTTCACCCAGGTGCGATCGACCTCGAAGGCGCGCTGAATCTCGAACCAGAATGTTTCATCATCAGCGAGGTCCGCGGCGTTGCGGCCGGCGGCGACGGCACGTGCTCGGGTCAGCTGTGCAAAGGCCTGCGCGTTGAACGCGGGCGCGAGGGAGAGTGAGGCGGCAACGCTCAGGAAATCACGACGGCTGGTCATCGGCAGGCTCGGTGCAGGAGTGAGCGGCAGATCTGAGGGGGAGCGACCGGCGTCACAAGCGCCTGACCGGAGTACGCAGCGCGATGACATGTCGATGCTACCGCGCCGCGCGACCCTCCGGTACCGCCACAGCAGACCAGCTCGCTTGATTGCGCTAGCTTTCGGTAATGAGCGCTCCGTCCCAGCCCACCCCGCCGCGCCTCGACGAAGACAACGACCTCGGTTTTGGCTCCGTCGTTGCCGCGCAGTCTGAACGGCGGCTGCTGAACAAGGACGGAAGCTTCAACGTCCGGCGTCGCGGCATTGGCGTGCTGCGCTCCCAGAGCCTGTATCACTCGGCGCTGTCCATGTCCTGGCCCAGGTTTCTGTGCGCCGTGACGGTGTCGTACCTGATGGTGAACGTCGTGTTCGCACTGCTTTTCCTGGCCTGCGGGCGCGACGCGCTCGTCGGTGCACACGAATCGCAGATGGGCGGCGCTTTTGGACGCGCGTTCTTTTTCAGCGTCGAAACGTTCGCGACGATCGGCTACGGCGAGATCAGCCCGGTGGGCGTTCCAAGTCACATGTTGATGGTAGTCGAGGCGCTGATCGCCGTGATGAGCCAGGCGTTGATCACCGGGCTGCTGTTCGCACGATTCTCACGCCCGACCGCGGCAATTCTGTTCAGCGAGAATATCATCGTCGCGCCACATCAGAATGGCAGGGCCCTGATGTTCCGCATCACGAACCTGCGGGACAGTCAGCTGCTCGACGTCACCGCGCGCGTGAATTGCAGCTGGATGGACGGCGCGAGTCGTCGCTTCATCCTGCTCGAGCTCGAACGCAGCAACGTGATGTTCTTTCCGTTGGCGTGGACGATCGTGCACGCGATCACGCCGGACAGCCCCATTTATGGCGTGACGGAAGCGCAGATGCTCGGCCGGAATTTCGAGTTTCTCGTCACGATCGCGGCCACGGATGAAACATTTGCGCAGACCGTGCATGCGCGCTCGTCGTACAAGGCAGACGAGATGCTGTGGGGAGCGAAGTTCCGCAACATCTTCAATCCCGCCGACGACGATGGCCTGATGTCGGTGGACGTGGAGCGCATCGACGATGTCGACCGCGTGCCGCTCCCTCTTTCCTGATTTCAGTGCATGCCTGACGATATCGTATCCCCGCTTAACGGCTTGACGCCGGATGACATTGCAGTGCGCGTGCGTGATGCCGCCGCGCTGCTCGAAGCTCTCGCCGCTGACCGGGCGCTCCTGGCGCAGATGACCTCGGAGGATCGCACCCGCCTGCTGCACGCCGCCGGCGAGGTCTCGCGCCCCGACGCATTGGCGCGGCGCCGACTGGTGAAGGCGACCCGGAACCAGCGGAAGGCCGAACGCACGCAGCGGGCGGAGTCGGTGCTGCAGGACACCGGCATCCGCAAGCTGCGCCGCGAGGATGTGTTCATCACGCCGCGCCTCTTTGCGCCCGCGGATTTCGTGCAGGAGACGGTGGACGTGGAGCCCGACGTGCTGCACTCGCACGAGGTGCTGAACTGCTACGTCTGCAAGCGTGACTACACCGAGCTGCATCATTTCTACGACCAGATGTGCCCCTCGTGCGCAACGTTCAACTACGCCAAACGCACCGAGACGGCCGACCTGCGCGGACGCGTGGCCTTGCTTACCGGTGGCCGCGTGAAGATCGGCTATCAGGCGGGCATCAAGCTGCTGCGCGCTGGTGCTCAGCTCATCGTCACGACACGTTTTCCGCGCGATTCGGCCGCGCGCTACGCCGCCGAGTCGGACTTCGCGGAGTGGGGCGATCGCCTCGAGATCTTTGGCCTGGACCTGCGGCACACGCCGAGTGTCGAGGCGTTTTGTTCGCATCTCGTGGCGACGCGTGACCGGCTGGACTTCATCGTCAACAACGCCTGCCAGACCGTCCGTCGCCCGCCAGAGTTCTATCACCACATGATGGACATCGAGAACGCGGCGCTGCACGCCATGCCCGCGCCGGTGCGGCGCCTGCTGGGTGCGTACGAAGGTGTGCGAGGCTACAGCATGCTGCCCGAAGGAAAGAGCGGCGATGCCGTGGTTGCACCCGGGCTGCGCGCGGCGGTCGGCATCACGCATGCCGCGCAACTGTCGCAGGTGAAGCTGCTGGACGAGGAGCATGCCGCGCAGCAGGCGTTGTTCCCGGTGGGGCGTCTTGACCAGGACATGCAGCAGGTGGACCTGCGCGACCGCAACAGCTGGCGCCTGCAGATGGACGAGGTGCCGAGCGTGGAGCTGCTGGAAGTGCAGCTCGTGAATGCAGTGGCACCATTCCTGATCAACGCGCGCCTCAAGCCATTGATGGTGCGCACGCCGGGTCGCGGCAAGCACATCGTGAACGTGTCAGCGGTCGAGGGGCAGTTCTACCGACGCTTCAAGACCACGCGTCATCCGCACACCAACATGGCCAAGGCCGCGCTGAACATGATGACGCGCACGTCCGCCGCCGACTACTTCACCGACGGCATCCACATGAACAGCGTGGACACCGGCTGGGTGACGGACGAGGATCCGGCGGAGATCGCCGCGCGCAAGACGGCGGAACATCGCTTTCATCCGCCACTCGACATCGTGGATGGCGCGGCACGCATCGTGGACCCGATCATTGCGGGCATCAACAGTGGCGTGCATGTGCACGGCCAGTTTCTGAAAGACTACGTCCCGACGGACTGGTAGGCGCGGGCGCTGACAGCCCCGTCGAGTTACTTGCCCTTCACCGGCCAGAGCACGCCCTGGTCGGCCTTCGTCACCGGCTTGATTCCCTTGTAGACGAAGCGCTGCAATCGCTTGCCCTCGTAGGTTTCGGTCGTGAAGATGTTGCCCTTCGAGTCCGTTGCGATCGAGTGCACCGCAAAGAACTGGCCCGGCTGGCGGCCGCCGTCGCCGAACGCCGTGAGAATCTCCAGCGACTGCCGGTCCATGACGTAGACGCGCTCGTTCTTGCCGTCGGCCAGGTACATGTACTTCTGTGCCGGGTCGCGCGAGAACGCGATGTCCCACACGGCGCCGTCGCCCCGCGTGAGCGGCGCGATGCGCGTCTCCTTCACGAATGTGCCGTTCTTGCGGAAGACCTGGATGCGGTTGTTCACGCGATCGCACACGTACACGAAACCATCAGGCGTGGGCTCGGCGCAGTGCACCGGCGTGCGGAACTGCGGAATCAGTGGCACGTCCGGGTTGTACGCGCCGTAGTTGGAGTCGCTCGGCACATTGCCGTACGCGCCCCAGAATCGCTTCATGGCACCGGTGTTCATGTCCAGCACCGCCACGCGACGGTTGCCATAGCCGTCGGCCACGAACGCCTCACTGGCAGCGACATCGAATGAGACCTTCGCCACGCGCCCGAACGAGTCCATCGACTTCGAGTTGGCCGGGCGGCCCGGCACGCCGATCTGCTGCAGGAACTTGCCATCGTGCGTGAACTTCAGGATGTGCGAGTCGTAGCCGATGCCGCGCGTGGAATCGGGCGTGCCGTTTCCACCGATCCAGACGTTGTCCAGGTTGTCGATCGCGATACCATGGTTGCTGCTCGGCCAGACGTAACCGGCGGCCGGACCGCCCCACGAATTCACGAGATTGCCCTCCGGATCGAACTCCAGCACCGGCGGGGCCGATGCGCAGCAGGCGCCGACCAGCGGGTAGCCCCCCTCGGTGCGCGCATTCAGTGTGGCCGCACCACGGTGCACGATGAAGACATGGTCGCGCGAGTCGATGCCAAGGCCGATGACCATGCCCAGCAGCCAGCCGTTGGGCAGGGGCCTGGGCCAGAGCGGGTCGACTTCGAACGACGGCGCGACGGTCGCCTCGCGCTCAAGCGCCGCCGCGAGCTGCCGCTGTCCCAGCGCGAGCGACACGATCACGGCGCCCAGCGCGAGCACCGCCCACCGCGTACGATTGGCCTTCATTCCCGACTCTCCGATCCTGTGGTGAAGGCCCACGCAGCCTGCGCGATGCCGGTCGAGCGGCGGGCGACATGCGTACCCATGCAACACTGCGCCCAAGGCTATACCTCGTGATCGTGATGCACCAGAGACGTACCGCATCCGCATGGCGCTGGACTGCGCAGGGCTGGCGGTTCGCACTGCGCCTGCTGGCAGCGTGCGCATGCCTGCTGGCCACTGCGGTGCCGCTGCATGCACACGAGGTTCCGGAACGTGTCGCGGTGCGCGCGTATGTGCAGCATGATCGTTCCACGGTGCGCATGCTGGTGCGTGTGCCGCTGGAGGCCATGCGCGACGTGGACTTTCCGCTGCGCAGCGATGGATCGCTGGATCTCGTGCGCGTGCGCCCGCTGCTGCACGATGCGGCACTGCTCTGGATCGCGAACAGCATCCGCATCACTGCGGACGGTCGCGCGCTGGGCGTGGCGCGAATCGTGGCCGCGCGCGTGGCGCTGCCGAACGACCGCAGCTTCGCCTCGTTCGACGCGGCTCGCGCCACCTTCACGCGTGCGCCGCTGGAACTGGAAGTCGTACCCTGGCAGCAGCTGCTTTTCGACGTGGCTCTGGAATTTCCGCTGCCGGCCGGCAGCGCGCGTCTGGTGCTGCACCCCGATCTCGCGCAGCTTGGCATTCGCACGACGAGCGTGATCAGCGTCATGGACACGAACGGTCGTGAGCGCGTACTGACCTATGGCGGTAATCCGGAGTCGGTCGCGCTGGATCCCGCGTGGTACCAGACCGTCGTGCAGTTTCTCCGTGATGGCTTCCGTCATATCCTCGGCGGCTTCGATCACCTGTTGTTCGTGTGCTGCCTCGTGCTGCCGCTGCGTCGCTGGCAGTCGCTGGTGACGATCGTCACGGCGTTCACGCTCGCGCACTCGCTGACGCTGGGTGCGGCGGCGCTCGGGTTCGTGCCCACGGCGCTCTGGTTCCCGCCACTGGTGGAGACGCTCATCGCGGCGTCGATCGTCTGGCTGGCGGTCGAGAACCTGATCCTGCCGGCGGCGCACCTCGAGCGGCGCTGGCCCGTCGCATTCGGCTTCGGCCTCGTGCACGGTTTCGGCTTCTCGTTCGCGTTGGGCGAGACGTTGCAGTTCGCCGGCGGCAACCTGGTCAGCGCGCTTGCTGCGTTCAACATCGGCGTGGAGCTGGGGCAACTGGCGGTGCTCGCGGCCGCCGTTCCGGTGCTCTGGCTCGTGCGTCGCTACGTCGGCGCACGTCGCGAGCGACTCGTCACCGTCGTCGGTTCGGCGTTCATCGCGCACAGCGCCTGGCATTGGCTGGTGGAGCGGGTCGAGGCGCTGGCCGGGTACCGGGGGAGCCTCGCATGGCCGGCATGGGACGCCAGCCTGGCACTCGGTGCCATGCGCGCGGCGCTTCTTGCGGCCGTTGCATTGGCCGTGGCGCTCGCCATGCGGCAGATTCTCCGCATTCCACGTGGCGCCTGACGTCAGCAGCGGCACGCCATGTCGGTCACGGGTGCCGAATCTCTGCGGCGTCACGTCTCATCAGCTCTTCATGTCCCGATGCCTGTGTCAGTGAGATCGATGTTCGCGATTCCCTGCGCCGCGGTACTGGCGCTCTGCGGCCTGGCCGTGCACGACGGGAGCGTGTCCGCATCGCCGGCGAGCGTCGCGACGCGTGACGATCGCGGCGTGCGTCCGGATACCGGTGCCAGCACGATGGATGGCGTCTACACCGCCGCGCAGGCTGTCGCCGGCAGTGATGTGTTCGCGGCGTACTGTCGCAGTTGCCACACGCCCACCGTGCATTCCGGAGCGCCATTCCGTGGCAAGTGGTTCGGACGCCCGGTGGCCGTGCTCTATGGCTACATCAGGCGCGAGATGCCGAAGAATGAACCCGGCTCCATGAGCGACGAGGACTATGCCGCGGCGCTTGCGTACTTGTTGAAGGTCAACGGCATGCCGGCCGGCGACATGTCGCTGCCCGCCGACTCCGCCGCGCTGCATCGCATCAGACTCGACTCCGTTCGCACTGCCCCCGCACCAAGGAGTGTTCCGAAATGACGACGCGTTCCGTGGCTCTCGCCGTCACCGTCGCCATCGGTGCGATGGTGCCCGTGCTGTTCATGGCCGCACCTGCGGCCGCGCAAGGACCACGTGCGGCGAGCACTCCGGCAAGTGCACCCATGACCGCAGCCGTGCGGCGCCCGGCGAGTGCGCCCGGCGGCACCGCGCCGACGATGGCGAACCTCGTGCGCGGCAATGCGCCCGGCGAATGGCGCTACTGGGGCGGTGATGCGTTCAGCAGCCGCTACTCGCCACTGGACCAGATCACGGCGCGCAACTTCGACTCGCTGCAGGTGGCGTGGAAGTGGAACGCCGGCACGTTCGGCCCCGATGAGTACTACCGCACCACGCCGCTGTATGCGAACGGTCGGTTGTTCACCGTCGCGACCACGCGACGCTCCGTGATGGCAATCGATCCGGAGACGGGCGAGACGCTCTGGATGTACCGACTGGACGAGGGTATTCGCTGGCAGAAGGCCGCGCGACAATTCGCTGGCCGCGGCCCCACCTACTGGACCGATGGTGTGCACGAGCGGGTGATCGTGGTGACGCCGGGGTACCACATGGTGTCGCTGGATGCACGAACCGGCGTGCCCGATCCGAAATTCGGTCGCAACGGTGTCGTGGACCTGATGGAAGGCCTGGGCTATCCGATGGTGCCGCTGGCGGTGGACGACACGGGTTCGCTCGTGATCTCCGATGCCGCACCGGCGCGGCGCGCGAAGCCCGGTGAGAGGTGGAATCCCGTCACGCGCACCGGTGCCGATGGTACCGTCGGCATCGATCCCGTGAACGGGCAGATTGCCGCCAGTTCGCCGGCGATCATGGTCAACGACATGATCGTCGTCGGCAACTCGTCGATCCATGGCTATTACCCGATCCGGGTGCGCAACATTCCCGGTTTCATCCGCGGCTTCGATGTGCGGACGGGCCGGCAGGTGTGGAAATTCAACCTCGTGCCGCAGCCCGGCGAGTTCGGTGCGGAGACATGGGAGCGCGGCTCGAAGCTGGGCACCGAGGGCGTCGGCAAGAACGACGCCTGGGCGACCTACTCGGCCGACCCGGACCTCGGCCTCGTGTACATCCCGGTCGGCATGCCGCTGCTGGACGAATACGGCGGACATCGGCCCGGTCACAACCTGTTCGGCAACTCGCTCGTCGCACTCGACGCGCGCACCGGCACGCGCCGGTGGCACTTCCAGATGGTGCATCACGACATCTGGGACTACGACACGCCCATGGCGCCCAACCTGATCGACGTGACCGTCAACGGCGCGCGTCGCAAGGCGATCACGCAGAGCACGAAGCAGGGCTGGCTGTACACATTCGATCGCGTGACGGGTGAGCCGATCTGGCCGATCGTGGAGACGCCGGTGCTGCAGAGCGATGTGCCCGGCGAACGCACGGCGGCCACGCAACCGATTCCCAGTCGGCCAGCGCCGTATTCGCAGCAGGGACTCCTCGAGCGTGACCTCATCGACTACACCCCCGCGATCCGCGACTCGGCGCTGAAGCTGGCGCAGGCCTGCCGCATGGGCCCGTACTTCATTCCGGCCGTGACGTCGACCGGCACGAGTGGCAGCGGGGTGCGGTGCTCCTGGTATGCGCCCGGTGCATCGGGTGGCGTGAACATCGACGGCGGCGCGGCGTTCGATCCCGAGACGGGCATGCTCTACGTCGCATCGCTGAGCGGCCTCTCGACGGTCTCGCTGCAGAAGGACCCGTGCAGTGAATTCCGCTTCAGTTCACCGCGCGACAACTGCGGCCTGCCCGGCGCCGTGGCCCCGCCGCCGGGCTACACGCCACCCGAGTCGCGTGGTGGCGGATTCGAGGGACGCGCCAACGCGTCGATGCTCGCCGGCGTCTCGATCCTCAAGCCGAAAGAGCTGGGCGGCATCACGGCGTACGACATGAACAGCGGCGACAAGCGCTGGTGGATTTCGAACGGCGGCATGATCCCGGTGCGCAGCACCGATCCGCTGTTTGCCGGCGTGACGCTGCCACCGCGGCCGGCCAGCGGGCAGGCGCAGGTGATCGTCACGAAGTCGCTCGTGATCTACGGCACCGGGCGTTCAGGCGGCGTGCCGAACGCCAAGCCGCAGCTGTTCGCCGTGGACAAGGCCACCGGACGTCAGGTCGGTGCCGTCGACATTCCGTCACGCACGACGGCCGTGCCCATGACCTTCATGCACAAGGGAAAGCAGTACGTCGTCTTCGCCACCGGTGCTGGTACGACGACGGCGCTTGTCGCGATGCGGCTGCCGTGACGTGAACACTTTTGCGCGTGCCCTGTTGCATGGGTGCGCGAGCGTGAAACAGCAACTCTTTTCACGCGGAGGCGCGGAGCCGCAGAGTCGCGTGCGGTTGCAGCGCATGGAGCGCGCGATGAACAGAGATGACCTGTTGAGGGAACTGCGCACCGAGCACGCAGTTCCCAAAC
>ENA-OFCX01000017-OFCX01000017.1-metagenomes-genome-assembly--contig:-NODE-17-length-85283-cov-28.294985_pt1 | contig 85283 bp, 106 predicted proteins | sample MGYA00153384_OFCX01 | MGnify analysis MGYA00153384
TAGCTGCAATCATTGAGGCGGGTGGTGCGGAGTCAAGTGCGACGATCGGGGCTGGCAATTTGCTTACGCCGCAGTTCTGATAATCCAACTGGGCGTTCCATATCAAATTGCGAAGTGGCACTAATTCTTTGAATCCCAGATACCATTTGTTCAGGTTTTCCGCAGTTGGCTTGGTGATTTCGGCAAATCGGATTGCTTCAGATTTTTGCCCTTCAGCACCTACCCATTCAGTGCCAAACTTAATACTAGGAATAAACAAAGCCCGCACTTTTTCGCCGAAAGCGGTTCGCCGAAAATTTCCTTTTTTCGCTAAAACTTTCTCAGCGGATGAGTAAAATTGCCTGAGTTCACTCAGTACGTGCCAGCAAGCGCTTCCACGAAAATTACAGCTTAAGGGCACTTCGTGTAGTGGATTATTGTCTTCATCCAAAAGGAATAGTTGAAGCTTAGTTGCGTAGACGTAGGGGCGCATTTTGCCTGCTGGCAAAGTAGTTTTAGCCATTTCATCTTTTAACGCTTCGCCTTCCGCTGAGCTGTACCAGCAAATTGGTTTTCCAGCAAGCTTAGAAGCCCTGTTTTCTAAACTGTTTGAGTAATACCAAAATGGCGGGGTCTTTCCTAGAATGGAAACCCGAATATTGTGCATTCGGTAGGCCGAGAATTTATCACCACCTTTGATAGATTCCATAATTAAATCCGTGGGAGGATCTAGCCACATTGATTTCTCTATTTCGGTTTCGGGAATAATAATGTAGCCACGCGCGTCACTGATTGCGTGAGGCAGTGACTCGTCTAGCGGAGCATAATACTCTTCGCTAAACAAGTCTGTATCTAAGTTATACATTTTTTCCGTTTCAACGATTTCTACTTCAACCGCTTCGGATGTTTCAACGATTTCTGTTTTAGCTATTTTAGACATTGTTTTTTTGTTGGTGTTAAGTGAGTTAATTGCGGTTCTGTTCGGGCGTACCGCAGGTTGGCGATCGTAGATAGCTAATTATTTTTCGTTTCGTTTATTTCATTAATTAATAAATCTGCGTATTCAATTGCTCGAACAATTAACGTGAATTCATCATTGTTTCCGCCGCCTGATGAAGATGCAACTGAATCAGATTGAATGAGTGCGGCTAGTATTGGCGTTGCAGTTGATAAGCGAAGTTGTTTATCTTGTACGATCTTTGCCGCGTTTACGATCGGTACATTCTGATCGGCAATTCTTTCATCGTAAAGTCCTGTGTATTCCATTCTTGTTTCTCCTTGAGTAAATTACTACCAGCCGTTATCGCCGCTCCCGCTGGCACTGAGCGAGACTAATCAGGTCGCGCAAACTGGTAATTTGCGCCGATCGGCAACATAATCAAGATATTTCTGTGCTAAATTTTCGTGCGAGAACGGTTGACCAGTAACACCATTGTTTGACCATGCCCACCAGCGTCCGTCAGCGTGTTCCATGATACGACCGCGACCGCAATAGTCTTCAGTCTTAGTCAAGAATTCCTCAGAATCTTTAAAGTCCCTCGGATTGAACGAGCGGCCGGCGACAATTGCCGATCGAATTTGCTGATGCCGAATATTGGGGCGGCTAAATTCAGCGGCAGTAAAATCAGCGCCGAGAACGAGTATGATCTCATAGGTCGCTGGATCGCTCAGATTCAAATCGACGAGGCAGTTTCTGCTCTTGATGTAAAAGTTACGAAGCGATTTCTTCCCGACAATTGTCCCCTGTAGCGGGCCGTGCCAGTGAATTGTACCTTCAGGCTCTAGGCTAATTGCCGCTAACTTTGGCTTAGCGATTGTCAAGATAGAATTGTCGATCGTAAATTGTTCTTGTACTTCAGCCTTGAGTTTTGCCATTTGATTTTGAAGTTGCGCTATTACGGGAGAAACTTGAGGCTCGGGTTGCGGGAGATTATAAAATGCAATATCGCGCTCAATTTTTTTCAGATGTAGTAGTGCGATTTTTTCTTCTTCACTACCAATACAAGTTTTTTTGATCGCTAGTTGCGCTTTCATTTCCAACTCCGCCAAATGTGCTAAATTGTTGAATTCGCAATCGCTCGGAGTTTTTTGGATAAGTGCAGTCATGATACCGTTTTCTGCTTTTAGCGTTTGCACGATCGTAGCAGGCATATTAGTGTTGCCCACTGTTGCAAGCGAAATACACCGGAGACACTCGCAAAGCCCATACATGGATGAATAGAAAGAATGATTGCCGTTATGAATGTCACGGCGGTAGCGAAAAGGATGATTTGTTAAGCCAGTCTTTTTCGCGACTGGAAGAGCTTGTTCTGGCCCAGACTGAATAATTGCTTTTTGAGGTGTAATCGGCGCTTCTACTTCAGCGACGATTTCGGTAGTCTCAGCTTCAATTTGAGTAGCTACAGCGTCGTAGCAATCGTCAACTCTGGCTTCCCAGTGTCCGCGAGTTACCGTGTCAGTCAATTCGCAGCAGTAGCGATCGCCGTCAATGTGGCGAGCTAATGGGCAAGTGTCGCAAGTTAGTGCGGTTGCTTTTTGTTCCGGCTCGGCGATGGGCTGTGGTTGGGCGGCTACAATACGATTTTGGTAATGGCGACGTGTAGCGGTAGCCTTAGTTGCTTTAAGTCCTAGGCTGCTGTGCAACTTTTGGATTTCGTTCCAAGGCAGTTGGTCGAGCGTTTGTTGTGTGTGTAGTGATAACATAATGTTACTTGCTGTGATTGTGGTTTTTGAGGCGGCTGGCACTTTGTTTTCTAAGCCGAAGTGTTAGTTGCCTTTGCTATATTTCTAGAATACCATCACGGATAGTGGTTGTCAATAGGTTTTAGGGATATCTTTTGAAACTTGCACTACTTGAATGTGCAAAAAGTCTGTTATCGGTATAGAAAGCCCTCTACATATAGCTTCCAGTGTTGTCCATGCTATTGTAGGAGACTTACCCGATCGGCTAGTGGGGCTAACCTGGTTCTTTTCTAACCGCTGGATAAGTTGATGCGAGACTCCCGCCCGATCGGCTAAAGTCTGCATAGAATCGTCGCCTCGCAAGGCTTTGAGCCGACTTGCTTTTAGTCTATCCCAGTGGATACTGGCAATAAAATCGGTAGTAGGCGTAATAAATAAAATTGTGTTCACGTTGGCAGTTCCTCCTTGATATACGCTACCATAGATAGTAATTAACGGCAAGAATAAAATGCACAAATTAACAGCCTTAATATCCACTGGTATTGCTTTTGATGACTGTGTTCGCGTGGCTGCAATTACTGACCCTGACTATTCGGATAGAGATTACAAGAGACTAGGTAATATTCTGTTAAATGATTATCGTGGTTGTGTTCGTTTAACTGACTCAAACTATACTCTTGTTGCCTTCACCTATCCTAGCTGGTTCGACGATGATACAACTGCTACCGATGGATTGACCTTTTTGTGGGTTAAAAATGAAGATTTACAGGTTGTAAAAAAGCAAGTTGTTTGAAAAATGAATTGAGCAGGCGATCGGCAGAACGTCTTTACCGCAGCCGTGCCGACTAATGCAGCACGGCTGTAAAAACGATCGGCACAAAATCTAGTCCGTACTCATCCACAAGTAAAAAATGCACAAATTAATCAAAGCAATCGCGATCGCGGTTACAGCACTAAGCTTCGCTACCGCAACAGCAGTTTATGCCCAAAATCAGCAATGGGTACAAATAACCACGACTGAAAATGGTTATCGAGTTTTTTTTGATGCCGCGTCTCAAGTGCGACTATTCGATGTTGGGATCAAGCAAAACACTTTTTACACTTTAGCGTTGACCACTACTACTGGGATGCGGTCTTTTAAGCAGCGATATCGAGCCGATTGCTTCAAGGGAACCTTAGCATTGCATGGACTTGAATCAGTAAATGCTCAGGGCTCTTTGATCCGATCGGTTCCGTTGGATAGCGCGGACAGAGATCCTTTTATACCTGCAAAGGATACGATCGCGCTGGATGTCTGGCGTCACGCCTGCGCTCAGTTTTAGAGTCAATTTTGATATAGTATGGCTGCTGCTGACAGTACTGACATTGACACTCTCAGTGGCTTCAGCCCTGAGTGTGTCAAAATTTTGTGCAACTTTTTAGAAGGTTGAAGATTTTTTGATTCGAGCAATTTCTATTTCAACTCGCTTGAATGATGGAGACTCGTCTGGAGTCCGATAAAACAATGGGATGTCGGACTTTGACAGCGATAGAATTTTAGTCAATCCGCTAGTATTAGATTTTTCCCAGCAGTAGATGTTTGTCGGACATTGATCGGTTGCCCACTTTCCTTTTGCCGATCGGGTGTAGCAAAACCGAGGCACATTGATAATTAGCGTCGGTGGATGCTCCTGAAGAAAGCGAACCCGATCAGCACAAACCTCAAACCAATTTAACCTGAGTATCATTGCTACTCCTACTCGTGCGTGGTGATAAGCGTTTTGTACGATCGGGGCGCTTAAGTCACTATATGGCGGGTTACTAAAGATCCAGTCCGCTCTAGGTAGTGTTTCCCAATGCTTAGAATTTGTCGCGTCGCTGTGATAGTCAGCAGGCTTGGCTAGGTCAATGTCGTTGCACCAAACATTAAATCCCGCCGCCGACATGATTGATGAAATTGCGCCGTGGCCCGCGCAAGGTTCTCCGATCATGCCAAAGAAAGGGATATGCTTTAGTGCCAATAAAGTCAGCCATGCGGGAGTTTCATAGAAATCAAAATCGTGTCTATTCGATTGTTGAGTCATTATTTTTTTTGCTTTCTAATGCGAACATTTTTACGCGGATTCAGCACCGTGTCTTTTGTAAAGATAGATATTGTCTACAACTAAAGGATTCCCATTTACATCTAGCACTGGGCAAGCATCGTCTTTCATGATTGACCCCGATTCAATTGCGCGGTCAAAAGCTTCTATTGTCGCTGCGTCGGGATTTGTCAAAAGCAACCGCAATCGTATTTCGTTAGAGTTTTCCATTGTTAGTTCTAATTGTCAAAGGACATTTGTCAAAACTATTGCTATCAGAGTTATCAGCCCGATCGCACTCACGAAGTAACAGCTATTCACTAAAATAGCAGCGAGCCATAGTGCAATCCTCAACTGCATTCGTTGAGGCAGGCTTGATATGGCAAACCATTCGGTATATCCGTTTAAGCTGGGATGCCTGTATTTCCGATCGCGCCGATAGTAATTGTGCAAAATCTTTTCGCCCCAAACCATGTTCAAGATAGGGGCGATCGCGACCACTTCTAGCTCACTGGAATATTCTAAGCTCAGATAATACCTACGCTTTACGGGATAGCGACTTAGCCCAAGTTTGCATGAGGCGTCAAGCCGATCGTAGAAGGCATAAATAAACCCTGGCACTTGATCATTGCGCTTTGCTTTTGGCTTGCGGTGTTGGCGCAAAATTGGTTTGGAAACTTTTCTGAGTAACATTATTTAGTCCTATTTTAAATGTTTTTGATAGCTAAATCGCCATTGATTTCAAACCCTTCCCACTGCCACCCTACATTGTATTTTTGCATCATCATGAGGTTGCCCGATTCTATGATTGCCCTTTCTAATTCGTCGTAAGTAGAATCAATTTGCTCAGGCTTATTTTCTCCAAATGTTCCACAGATTGTGCGGGCGATCGTCCGCAATCCCATTCCTTCCTCTTGTCTAGCTATCAAATCAATGATCGCATTTCTTCTTGAAGTAGTCATTTTATTCTCCTAAATTGAATTTGTTGATTAAATTCAGATTCTCTGATTCAATTATCAGCCTCGTTACAAATTCTCTTGCAGTCTTGTAACGATCGCCTCTTGAGCTTTTTAACTCTTTTTTTACGAATTCAGAGAAACAACGCAAGGTCTCTGTTGCCATTCTGAGGATAGTCTCGCGGTTGGGAAGCCACTCTGGCTTTGACGTATCCGACGTATCCGTATCCGACGTATCAGGTGGCTGGGATGACGCTATATCGTCAATGGGAGCGTCTTCCTGTGGCGTATCTGGATACGCGGATATGCCAGAAAGGTTGAATTCCATATCCCATAATCTTTGCTCATAAGTGCGATCGTCTGCTGCAAGCTTAAATGGATTATCGTTAGGTAATTCAACAGTGTTACTATTAGTGTTCCTCTGAATATGGGGCATCAAGCCTAGCATAGGTTCTCCAATTGCAGAAAATATTATAGGAGTTTGCCCTACCTCTGAAGCTTTGATTAACACTTTGACCTCTCCAGCTAGTCGCTGTTTGTCCTCTTGATTGGGGACTATATAGTCATTTTTGATAAGCTGCTGAATTACAGTGTAATCTCCTTGTCGCCTTCCCTCTGAATCAATAGAGACAAATCCTTGGCAAGTGATAGCAAGATTAGCTCTGATATTACTATCTTCAGCTAGTCCTAGACTTATCAGATTATAGGATTGAGTGCAGATATAAAGGCAAACGTTAAACTCTCTTCCTAGCGTAATAATCGCCGATAATTTGAGTGCAATTATTCCCCAAATTTTTTGATTTAACCTCAACGCTTGATAGGTAGCAAACCAATCGTCAAGAATTAGTCGAACAGGTTGCGATCGAAACTTCACTCTTTCTGATTGATTTGCATAGCGTCGCTCATCAAGAATGGCGTAGACTTTATTTAGGTTTTCCAAAGAAGTCTCAACGTCAAAAGGGTCAAACAATGCGACTTTACCTTGCTTTGCTAATCCGCAAAAATCGTCATTTTTTTGAGCGATAACCCATATATCAGCAGCAGGCGATCGGGTAAACAAATCTCCTAGCCATTTTTCCATTGTGTGAGTCTTTCCGGCCCCTGTTGGCGCGGCCGATAAGATCGACATTTGCAAGCTTGCCAAAGAATTTAAGAATTTTACAGCGTTTTCACGATATGGTGCGATCGCCTCATCTCCGATCTTTATAGGCTCTGCTAACTTTTCTTTCAAGCCAGATTTAGCCTCTGCTGCGTATTCAGCAGGGCTTCTTAATGGCGGTAGTTGATCTATGACTGGCGACGCAATTGCGCTTGTAGGGGCAATTACTGCCGCAACTGTAGGCGGCGGTAGCCAGCCATTACTTTCTCTGATAGCGTTGAAATCGTCAATGATTTGGCTTTCGGCAATTGAAAATTTTGCTTGTCCTTGCACGGTCAAGATTTGCTGGGTCAGTGTTGCCTGGGCGGCGGCATTTAGCTTTGCTGTTTCCTCAAATAACTTGAGTGCGATCGCCTCCTCAATTGCTTCTTTTTCTAATTCTTTTTGCCGTTCGCTAGATAATACTAGCCCTACGCCAGCCAATCCAGCACCTACAACAAACATAAATATTTTTCCGCCCATCCAGCCGCCAGAAACTTTTGCACCCTCTAATTTTGCGTATTCTGGCTCTTTTTGAAGCCAGATAGGAATGTTTACCGATCGGCTTTTGATAGTGCCTGTAATGCGAGTTTCCGAAGGCATCAGCCCACCTATCAATCCCGACACTACGGCCGCCGCATACATTCCACTCATTAATACTGTAGCTTTTTGATTCCTACTCACAATTCCTCTTTTTTTTAATATTTAGAATTTTACGTTTTGAATCGATTTATCAACACTAAAACTAGAATTATCGCCAACAAACTTGCGCTTACGACGGTGAAAGCACTTACGATCCTCCAATAATGTCGGACAAAATCAACAGCCGCGTCTCCAGTAGCAATTGTTAAGCCACAGCTTAAGCTTAGTAAAAAAAAGAAAATCCTCAGTCGTAATTCAGGTTGTTTCATCTCTTTCCAAAAGATGAATAATAAAGCTGATGCAGTTGCGATCGCCATTAATGTCAAACTAACCGCAAATAAACTAGCACCAAATACTCTCAAAAGGCATAATGCACTGCTAGCGCTAAAAGTTACTGTCAGAATAAATCCAATTTCAACAGCAACTGCCCACTGCATTTCTAGTCGATATAGTAGATTTTTCCTACAATCGCCTGCTGTTTCTATGCGATTATCTGATGCTTCTGTGCGATTTTCTTTCGCTTGTGGCGAATAATATTCGCCATATACATAGTCCGTAGCTTCTTCGGTATACATTTTATTTGCCAAATCCTAAAGTAAATCGATCTAGTAATGCGACATTTCCTCTGTTTGGGCTTGCCATTAGCTCGATTGTGTCCATATCTTCGCCTCTGATAAAAGCTGTTGCTTGACGCTTGGCAATCGCCTGCTGTCTTTGGTACGTCTGATCACTTTTTGCTATCATTTCCACCTGTATATCGGCTATTGTTGCAGCAGTTTTCGCTTTACTGATTCCGATTCGAGAATCAGCCTTTGCGATCCAGACTTCCATCTTGTCAGCATACGTCTGAGCGTTGACTCGAATCTCTTGATCCGTTACGCCATTAATTAGGTTTAATTCGTGCGCTTTTCGGTCAGTCCACTCTCGTAGATGCGCGGCATAGCCTTCTTTTGCCAGCAATCCTGTCAGAACATATTCATCAATTTCTTTCTCTGTCTTAAAAAATAACGATTCAGCCTCCGCTGTTAGTTTTTCTATTTCTGCTCTGGCTGCTTCATATTTTTTGAGAGCTGCTAGCCATTCTTTAGCTAAATCTCGTTCTGTTTCCATTTGCTTAGTAGCAAGGGAAATAGCTCTCATTTCGGCGGGTGTCTTGGGTCTAGCTAATTTTCCGCTATAAGCAACTTTTGCTGTGTATCCACCTGTAGATTTATCTGTTACTGCGGTTGTTGTTTTTGCCATTTTACTCAACAAACTCCAGTCATTTGATAAACGCTTTCTAGATTGACATTAAAGGTGCGTGGCGCGTTGGATTCGCGTTGAACTTGAACTTTAAAATAAGCCATTATTTCCGTCCGAAAAAAGTTTTAATCTCCCGATTTTCACCCGGTTCGGGTGCAGGTAATTCATCATCTACCGCTCGTAGTGCGTCAATCATATCAATTTCACGATCAGAATAGACTGTGACGATTCGAGTAGGGTGGCGACTGCTAATGATGTGCACATCTTTCTGATGCTGATCTTTGGATCTGAAAAAATTAAACATTGCTAGAACTCCGTTGGTGTAAAGGCTTTGGTTGATACTACATTTGAGCTTTGAAATAAGCCATTATTCGTTATTCATTATCTTGCTTTCACTTTCCTCAACAAACTCTAGTCATTTGATAAACACTTTCTAAGTCAACAGCGTACCCGATCGGCGATCAAAACATTTTCTTAATCCATGACCACATATGCTTTTCCCTGTTTGTTGAATTGATTTGAACTTTTTTAATACACCTCATCTTCGTCTTCGCGCCTTTGCTGTTCCTCCCAATAACTATCGGGCATTTTAAAGTTGTATCCCTTATCAGCGGTGTCTCGCCAAATGTGAACGCCTGAAGTGTTGTACTTGTGATCATCTGTTACTTCTTCAGCGGCTTCGGCAATCTCATTCAAAGAATCACTCATATCATCATCGTAGCTATCAGAAACATAGCCATCGGCATATTGATTTTTCGAAGGGGAAATAGCGGGGTTGCTATTAAACAAGTGATACCATTTCTCTGTTTTGTCGGTAAACATTAGTTTTAAGCTCCAGTAGATTATTGGTTGAATTAACACATTCCAGTCATTGCAAACACGGCAGTGATCGACCTTTCCGACGGCGGACTAAATAAACTTTTTAACCATTTCAGCATCTGCTTTTTTTCTGTTTTTGCTAACGAAATCGATAGTAGCAATTCTGCGATTTGTTGATTATTGAGTTGATTCTTTTCGATCAATAACAGCAGCAACTCGGCACTTAGACTTTGACGCCCAGATTGGCTAGCGCTCTGTAAACATCCAGAGACGTTGACGCTCCCGTTTTTACCGTGTTTGCGTAAGTTTCCGCAGATTGCTGCGATCGTGACAAAAAATCATCACCCGCGCTATCTTTCAGAAGTTCGTTGAGTCGATCGCGCGATGCTTGACTTTTCTGAAATACGGCATCACGAACCAATATCGCGCCCTCATATTCTTTAGTCGCACGAACCAATCCCTTTACTACGCCAGCGCGCAATCCATCATCAGCGGCTTGCTGAAGCTCTGTTTCTAGAATATGAGCCTGCTGACTTTCGGCCGCGCTCATTGCGTTAGAAAGCCCTGTTTGCCGGATTTCTGCAATCCCCGTTTCCGTTTCTTGCGGTACAGATTCAGGAACTTGCTTGATCGCACAGTTCACATCTATCGGTTCATTCACAGGTTCGGATTCGGGAACTTGCTCAGTTGCAGGCGTTAACTGATGTGTGAAATTTTGAGCAAATTGGTTTTTGATTGAGCTTACTTGCTCTGGTGAAAGGTCGGTTCTGAATCCGATACTCACTAGATCGGCTTGAACAGCTAACCTCAACACTTCAACATCTGAAATCTGTAATTCACTGGCTAATTGTTTAGGTTTCATTTTTATTGAACTCTTTAAGGAAAAAACTGTGTGTAAGGCTATCAGTGTGAGCAATTAAATACTGTTTAAGCTCTTCTTTTAAGGGTTTTGGTTTGCGACGCATAAACTTTTTTGCGTACATTAAAACCCACATTTGGTGGTGATTCCAAGGTTTTCCCGGTATCAATATTGCTTCACCTGTACCTGGGTCAAATAAATAGTCGGAAAGTTTTTTACCATCTGTTTCGGTGTAAATTTCAACTATTAATTCTTCCCAACTGTAGGCGGTTTGACGACAAACCTTAAGATGCTCCCTGATGAAATATTGTCGTGTCCATCCTGTTACTCTTTCGCGGGCCTTTTGAGCTCTTAATGAGATAATTTCAGGAGTTACTTGAACCGTTGTTACCATCGTCTTCCTGCCTGCCGCCTCCCCTTTCCGGTGCGTAAGCTTTTACAAAACAGTAATATTTGCCGTTTGCTTCGCCGACAATGCGGTCGATCGCATCTTGCTGACTGAATGCTGGTACTGATAGCTGTATTGCCGTAAACCCCCATCTTTCAACCATTACGTCGTACCGCTGAATCGGTACTTCAGTTTCTCCAAATGTTGCCATGACACATACTCCCATTAGACAAACATTAAACATCTGAAACACCCGTCAGGCAAGGATTGAGACTTATCACACTAGACGTTTACTCACTGGACGTAGTTGATGTCCAGTAACCTGTGTCTAATCCGATAAAACAACAATAAACCTCTCGCGGGGAGAGGTCAACATACAGAGTATGATTTTAAAAAATTTGATTTTAGGTTGCTGGATTATCTTGCTTAAAAGCTATTAGGCGATCAATTTCGCTCGTGTCCTCAACCTGAAACAGTTCAATCAAAAGCCGCCGCGCTAGCTTCAATTGTGAGATATTCATCCACGCCATATCTGTCGCCATTACCGAGTGTTTTGAACTAAACCGCTTTCGGGTACGGACATAGCGCGAAAACTGACGATAAACTGTGCGGTTAAAATAAACCGGGAAGAATTTCCAGTTTGACTCTGCGGTCGAATCGGGAGTAAGCAGGGTAACGGCTTCGTGTAATCCGTCAGAGCATTCTATTAGCTGAGGGTCTGACGCCATTGCATTAAATACGATGGCAAAAGTTTCGTCACGCTTGATTTTGCCGTTGATTTCAGTAATTGACAAAAAACTACTACAATAAGCATTTCGCACGTCGGAAAAATCTAGACTCCACCCGTCAAACCCATCGTTTCTAACGAATTGCAGGTATTTCCATTTTTTATCTATGTCTAGCTCAAATTTCATTAGACTAGCCCCCATTCTTTTCTTAACTGAGCAGCCCGAATACGATTCTGTCTGGTTGGGATTCGGCTCCCGCATCGCCAAGCTGAGATTGTCTGTGCTTCAATTCCAAACACCACGGCAAACTCGTAGCACTTGACTCGGAACTTTTTTATAGCTAGGTCTAGGAGCGCGATCGGGCAAAACTCTTCCGGTTGGACAATTTCTAAAGTTGGTGCTATGCCTGGGACTGATGCTATCATTGACATACGAGTTTCCTTGGTAAAGGTAGATATCGTCAGCCCTGGGCGTTCCAAGCGTCGCAGGGCTTTTGATTTGACTTGACTATTACATAGTATCATTTTGCTGTGATTTTGCAACAAAAATGATAATATAAATGTGTACTAGAAAATTTTACGACTATTTTATGATTAGCCGCAAAGACGGAAGGCTTACAATAGCTCCGATCGGGGAGTTTTATGAAGATTTATTAAAAGTGGATGCTTGGATTAATGCCAGGACGATCGCGGCCCAGGCAAACTCGCTGCTTTGCGCAAAGCTGATGCAGAGGCAACAGGAAGTTAGCGATCGGGTAGTTTACCTTGCCAAAAAAAGAGGTATCTCGTCAGAAGAGCTATGGACACAGATACTAAATGGCACGGCTCAAAGAAAAACTTTGGCTGAAGACATTGAGGAAATACACGAAGATTCACAACCTACGAACGAGTGAAATAAATGGCTAGGACAAGTTTGCGATTTAGATTCGATCCAGAAACAAATCAATATAGTTATCATCCCAAGCTTACAAATATTGAGTTGGAAGGCAGAAAATATAATAAAGTTTTGGCAGAATGTTCTAGCCAACTTTCCAAATATTTTGAAGCTGTCAAAAGCAAAAAAGCAGTTACTAGACTTGACATTATTCGGATTTCTCAGAAGATTGGATTGCCTCTCAAAGTTACTTGTCAGTTCCTGGAACACTTAGAGAAACTGCCGATCGGTACATGGGAAAGCAAGTTTGCAATTATGACCGTCAAAGATTTGATGGAATTACATCTGATTGTTGAGGAAGAATTCGCGGGTAATTATGATTAGAATAATTTTACTAGGCAAGGTGGTTCCCAAAGCTCGTCCCCGGTTTAGTTCGCGCGGTCATGTTCATATGCCGCCCAAATACGCCGAATGGAAGCAAGAAGCTGTTATTACTTTAAGAGGTTTAACGCATATTGTTTCCAGCAAAGTAAGCTTGCAAATAACCTTTGTCAATGCTTTGCGGGGTAATGCTGACTGCGATAATGCGGCAGGCGCGATTATGGATGCACTTGTTGAGAGTGGGGTACTATCAGGCGATAGCGTCGCCACAATTCCCGAGCTTATTGCCAGAAGTTATAAGGAAAAAAAGCCAAAGATTAAATCACAAACTTTGATCGAAATTAGCGACAATTGCGAAGTAAATATTGACAAAATTAAAAAATTTTTGGTCTGAGATTGCTTGCAAACACGTAGCATTTGCCTTGATTAATAGCGGCCAAACAGTCAAGCTAATATAATCATATTATCATTTTGTCAAAAAAGTATTTATATACGGTAGGCGTAAAAAGCTTATAGCTGTATAAGCAAATTAGATATACCAAAGGTTCTGTGCAAAGTTAATTTAGAATTGCGCTTGATCGGACAACCTCATGCTATTATTCCGTTAGCGACAAATCGGGGCAGTACCGACGCTGGGGTAAAACTTCTTGAAATTTCGTGCAAGAAATAGTCGCTTTTTGGGCGTGGCTGGGCCGGCACTGCATAAACCGTAGTTGAAGATGGGAGTTGAGAACTTGTGATGCTGCTACTGTTGACCGCAGTGCTTAACGTTCGATCCGTTGCCGCCCCGTTTTGACCTAATTTTTGTTTTTCTATACCTAAAAACATTAATATCTATACAAAAACGCCAGTATCTATACAAATACTGGCGTTTTTAGGTATAGTCTAATACGCTAACAAGTCTTAAATCCATTCCTGCTCAAGTATTTCAGCGCTGTAGCAAGCCATTGCTATTTCAATATATCCTGTTGCGGCCAAATATTTAATTATTGTTTCTGGCAAAGGAGCGTTACCTTGGATTCTCATGAGCTCAAGATTGGTAACTTGATCTGCAATCATAGCTTGATCCTTCATGGGCAATTCTTTGTAAGCTTTTAATGGATTAACTTGTTCTAGGGTTAGCATATTAATGATCAGCGTTGTTTGCTTTGCTCTTTTAGTATGTATGGTCTAGTCTAATTTGTCAAGGTATTCTTGAAAGATTTTTTTTATAAACGCCGATCGACTTAACTCATCTGGCTTTACCTGTTCCAGTGTCGCCGACATCTCCGGCTCTAGTCGTGTTTTCCATTCAATAAACTTGGCGTCATAGTTTGCGGTTGCCCGACCGCGCGCCTGTTTACCTTTTGGTGTCCGCTCGTATCGTTTCTGTTTTGTTATTGGCATGGGCGTAGTGTATGTATGGTAGATATACTAGCACGGGTAGTTATGGTTTGGTGGGCGATCAAGCGATTACTCACCATACAATCAAGTTTTACAAGCTATCTAGGCAATCGTTGAACAAAGACAACTGGATATATTCATCATTAACGGGTTTCTTTTTTGGTAGTTTTGGTTGAGGTTTTATAGCGGTAGGATCGTGGTTTTTAATCCGATCGCGCATCACCTCAAAATAATGCTCGTCTTTTTCAATGCAAATATAGTTTCGGTCGGTGTTGATGGCTGCGATCGCGAGTGTGCCACTTCCTGCGGTGTTGTCTAGGATTAGTTCACCTTTGAGGGTGTAGGTTTTGATTAAATATTCGATTAAGGCTACGGGCTTTTGGGTGGGGTGCTTTTTATCGGCTTGGTTAGCTCCTGAAAATTCAATTATTGAAGTTGGATAGTATTGATCATTAACAGCCTTTGGCATCAAGTGGAATCCGTAACAGCCTTTATTTGAGCCAATCTTTCCGCCACCTTTTACCCTTAATTGCCCAATTCTTATTTGAGGGTGATAATTAATGCGATTTTTACAGAATAAAATAATAGTTTCGTGCTGACGCAATGGCATTATTTTTGCGTTTAAGTGTCCTTTGGGATTTTTTTTATTCCAAATCCACTCATACTTGAACCATTTAGGATTACTCATCACAAGCGCACTTGAAAAAGGTTGAGAACCAAACAATGCAATCGCGCCATGAGGCTTAATGATACGTTTGTATTGTTCCCACAGAGGTTCAAAAGGAATTACCGTATCCCATTTACAAGCTGTAATTCCTCACCCGTAGGGCAAGTCGCAAATAATACAATCAATACTTTTGTCGGCAATATATTTCATTGCTTCAAGACAGTCGGCATTGATTATAGTATTGGGAGCAACTTGCCCTACGGCTTTAAGTCCTTCTAAATTTAAAATGTTCATATTGAAATAATATTATCAAAATTGCGATGGCTCAGGTTAAAAATTTCTGACAGCGCCGATCGTCTCCGACCCGCCCGATCGCCCCTAACCCGCCGATCGCCTCTAGCTCTTCACATTCCGCAACCTTGCGCCAAAACCCTAACTCCGTGCCATAATACGATCAAGTCCACCAAAACAGCCTCGACTGTAGAAGGACAAAAAAATATCGCTCGTGCCTGCCAGCTTTTGCGATACTCCAAAACCAATTAATTTTGAATATTATTCCCCAATGATAACACGAGTAAACGCAAAACGTCAAACAGTGTAGAAATGTTGGGAAATTCAATCTACACCAGAGTTTAATTATTGATCGCTGGCAGGCATGAGCGAGTTCACAAACGAACTTAGCAGGGAAAACTCATGGCTTTGGCTACTTCCACAACACTTGATCTACATTTTGACATCAACGACTATCTGGAGCGCTTAACTCCCTCTAAGAAGAATAGATATCATTGCCCAATCTGCAATAGCCCCAAATTCAGTATCAAAAAAGGTAGTGCTGGCTATCGGTGCTGGGAAGGCGACTGCGACGGTAAGGAAATCGAATTAGCTATTCGCCCCGCCACCGAAGTCAAGCAATTGCTGGAAGCCGATCGGGAACGCAAAAGAAAAACCCCAGTCCCGTACAGCTTGTCAGCCGCGCACCTGAAAGAAATGTCGCTCAGTGGTATCCCCGAAGGGTTGGCACGGATGAACATTCGATCGGTGGAAGATTCCCACCAGATTGCCGAATTCCTAGATTGGAAAGGGTATATGGGGACGATCGGCTGGTTGTATACCGGAGTAGATCCCGATACGGGATTTGACACGGGTATTGGACAGTTTAAGCCAGACGAAAAATTCGCATTCCCTAATGGCAATCTTGCTAAATACTTAAGTCAGAAACACGCCTACGATGCCGCTTGTTTCAGGATTCCGTGCTGGGTGCTGCGAAAAATCGGCACTCGTTATGGCGTTCTGATGCCAGAGGGTATAGCGACTGTAAGCGACTTAAGCGATGTGACTGCGGTATTTTGGCGTTGGGTTATAGACAATCCCCAACTACCTATCAGTCCCGCCGAAGGGGGTAAAAAAGCGCTGCTCTTGCTAGCTGAGGGGCGGATAGGAATCTCGATTAGTGGCGTAGATATGGCAACGATCGGGCGCGGTGTAGATTTAGTACCAACTCTAAAAAAACTAGCAGTCAAGGGCCGCCCGGTTGAACCATTTTATGATGCTGACATTATTGAGAAGCCTGATGTTGAGAATGCGTTGATGGCGTTTGGCGCGGCTCTGACTCGGGCGGGATGTGTCATCACAGTGCCGACGTGGGAGTTGGAATTGGGCAAGGGTGTTGACGATTTGGCGGTTAATGAAGGAGAGAATTGGGAAAGTTGCCTCACGGTTTTGAGTTACAAAGATTGGCTCAAAAAGTTAGAACAGCAGCGGCAAACACTGAAAAAGCGATCGCCGGTCAAGAAAACTCAGACGAAACCGCAGGGCCGGAAAACTGGAAATGTAGATGTCCCGGCTAATCTAAAAGTTTTGCAGATCACCCCAACTGAATATTTAGCTGGACAACACCTTGAGGCGATACACCAGATTTTGAGCGAAACTCCAGTCAATGAACCCGTAGTTCCTTTGATTTTTGACACTGAAGAAGACGCTGAATTTGCCAGGCAATATAGTATTGGCTCGATCGCAACTGCGGATGATAAAACGATTCAGCGGACGATCGGGCAATTGCAAATCGCGGGATGCAGAGCGGTTACTTATTTTGCCAGCAGTAATAAGGATGTAGAGCGGTTATTGGTAGCGACGTGCGATCAAGTTGGAATTGCCTGCGCTGTCATTGATTCTGAACTTTTCTATCCAGATATTCAGAAAGGCGATATTCGGCAGATACTGACCACGATGAATGCAGACGAATTTATTCAACGCATTGAGGACGAGTTGCATTCAAGGGCCCAGGAAGATAAAGAACATCGGGAGAATCTGACGATCGGTGATGACGACGGCGGCAAGGATGGGAAGAAAAAAGGGAAAGACTTACCGCCACCGTCTGTAATTGCGGATGAATTAGCCGAAATATACCGAGGCAAATTGGCGTGGGAATCGGAGTATCAACAATGGAGACACTATGGCGCAAAGCATGATGGCGCGTGGGATGTAGAGACTACTGAGTCGGTCAAGGCGTTGATTCATACTTATTTGCGATCGCAAGGTCTTCTCGGTTTCAACTCAGGATATATCAGTAGTATCGCGACAATCTTGCAGTCAGATGTAGAAGTTCGCGACTGGAACGAACAAGTAGGTTTGATTCCCCTGAGAGATGGCGTGCTCAATCAGTTGACCCAAGAACTAAAGCCCCACGCTCCTGGTTATCGGTTCACCTATCAACTACCGTTCAAATGGGCCGATCGGTTAATTGGTTGCCAGCCAATTGAAGAGTTTTTGCTCAAAATCACAGGCAACCAAGCAATTGCCGACGTACTACTGGCATACCTTTCGGCTATCGTTACTCGCCGATCGGACTTGCAGCGCTACCTAGAAATCAAAGGCGGCGGCGGCACCGGGAAATCAACTTATATGACTCTGGCGCGGGATTTGGTAGGGGCAGATAATACCGTCTCCAGCCAACTCAAGCATCTTGAAAATAACCAGTTTGAGACGGCCAAGTTTTACGGCAAAAGTTTGGCACTGTTCCCGGACTCTGAGCGCTGGCAAGGTGAGGTGTCGGTACTCAAGCAATTGACGGGACAAGATCCTATCCGCTATGAGCGCAAGGGTGTACAGCAATGTAAGGATTTCATATTCAAGGGAATGGCGATGCTATCAGCTAATGAAGCGCCAGAAAGTCGAGATTTAACCAGCGGTCAAGAGCGTCGTAAGTTGACGATCGAACTCGATATCAAGGTTCCAGAGTATGCCGATCGGGAATTGTCGAAAGAATTTCAGCCGTACTTACCAGGATTGTTAAAGCGCGTCTTGGATATTTCGGCAGAGGAAGTAACCAGACTTATCAAACATACCGATCGGGAGGTGCCGGCGCTAGCACAAGTCAAATGGAAACAGTTGTGTGAGACTAACCCGATCGCCGGATGGTTGGAGGAAAAAGCGGTTATCAATCCTGAAGCTAAAGGTTACATCGGTCTGGGAGACATTGACCAAGCGGGCCGCTGGCTGTATGCCAATTTCATCAAATATCAGCAGGACAATGGGCATAAAAACAGTGTCAGCATGAAGCGGTTTTCGCTCAACCTGCGAGACTTACTCAAAAATCAGATGAAAGTTGCAATTGCCGAAGGGCGCGATCGGGATGGTAGTTACCTTTATGGGGTTGGGCTTCGTTGCCAACTCGATCCGGCTGGTGAGCGTTACCCTTGTCCAGTCACTAAAAAGCCATTTTGTGATGGATTTGTGATGGTTGGTGACGGGTCTGTGACGGTTGAAACCCTTACGGATGTCGGATTTGACGGATATGCTGGATTTTCTGAAAATTTAGAGAATAAAACAAATAATCAATTTGATAACGCTAAAAATCAGTGTGAAGAAACTTCCGAAATTTTAGCGAGTGAATCCTGTGCCGGAGATGATGAGGAAAAATCGTCAAATCCGTCAAATCCGACATCAGCAAGTATTCCAACCGTCACAAACCCGTCACAAACCCATCACAAGCCTGCTGTAATTTCATCAGAGCCGATCAATTTACTGGTTGAGATAGTACGCACCGCGCAAACTTGGGCAGAGGTGAAGTCGGCATGGAACGGTAACGAAGACCTCAAGCGCCAAATAAAGGGTCAACTTTCGGACACGGAACTGAAAAGAATTGGCAAGCTGTGCAAGCAAGCTCAATCTGACGCATCAGAATCAGGATCATCTACCGCCGCCGAGTAAATAAGTTGCAATTACGGACGATTAGGCCCAACGATTTGCGAATCTAAGCGCTTGACAGTATCAATAAATTTGCTATCAAGGTCAGTGGTAGCTTTGCGCTGCACGTTATTGCAATTGTGAATTGCCCACAAAAAATCAGCCCGATCTCACGTCAAGCCGATCGCCCAACCCAACCTACTTTTTTAATCTTCACAGCTTGCCTGACTTCATCCTTGAAAACTTTACCCGCCGAAAATGTTGGAACAGTAGCTGCGGGTATAGTCATTTGCTCTCCCGTCGCCGGATTCCGCCCCTCACGTTCTTTGCGCGATCGCAATTCAAACGAGCCAAAACCAACCAGTGTCACTTTTTCGCCACTAGCAACCGCTTCAGCAATAGCCGTTAAAATAGCGTTAAGGACATCTGCCGTAGTCTTTTGAGCAATGTATTGATTTGGTTCCCTGAGACCGTTGACTAGCACTGTGGCGCGATGGATTAGTTCTGATTTATTCATTCTGACGCCTCGTCTGCTAACGGGTAAGTCGCGTTAAACCAGACCAAAAGCTCGTCTAGATTGCTAAATCGTTGCCTCAGCGGATTGTCGGTAGGTGACGCGAATAAAGTCCCCATGTACGATCGGACGTACCAGTCGGCGCTTTCCGCTGTGTTGATCGCGCCGTGCCGGATCACGTTGTTCCCATCGTCGCCGTGAACTAAATCGTATGCTTTGTTGACACGCCCGATCGGAGATAACGGCGTTACTGGCTTGGCAGTTTCAATGTCTATCTTAGATCCTGTGTTACTTAGGTCTGCCATGATAATTGTGAGATAATTTAGCTAGATTATAACTTGAATTGTTGTAGGTGTAAAAATTTTGTTAGCGCGATCGGGTGAGTACAAAAATCTCCCCGCGATCAAGGAGATTCAAGTCTGTTAGTATATTCCGGCTTCTACTTGGTTACGCCTTAGAAGCTGGTTTATGAATTTATTGTGGCATATTCTATTGTTAATTAATGCGCTTAGCGGGGATACCTACAAACTTTTCCCAACGCTGTAAGATACACTCAATGTGATTTTTGTCGAGTTCAAAACCAAAAACGGTGCGATCGCCCTCAATCTGTTGAGCGGCAATAATATCAGTTCCAGAGCTGAGAAATGGTGAGTAGATTAATCCGTTTTCAGGGCAACTACTTTTGTAAATTCTGGAAATCATGTCAACGGGTTTGGGTGTTGCGTGGTTCCATCTTTCTTCGCCATGTACTCTGGGATATTCCCAAACGTCGGTCATACTTTCGTGAGTGTTGTTGAAGTATGCACGGGTGGCATAAAATTCTTTCTTAAGCCCATCGTATTCTTTTTTAAACCCATCGCGACCAAAGTATTCTTGCAACTTGCTGTAGTGATGTTCTGGGATAAAAACCCATTGGCTTTTTGTAAACCAATGAGAGAAGTTGCCAACCCCGCAAATCTCCTTTAACAAAGAAGGGTTTAAGCCAACCTTCTTTGCCTCACCCTGGAGATAGCTTAATACTGAATCCCACCCATCCCAATAATTGTCAGCATTATTGTTAAATCCTTGCTCGCCAAGCATATAGAACAAACAATGTTCTGTCGCTGGTGCAAACATTCTAAAATCTTCTGACAACATTCCTTGTCCGCTCTTCTTGTCCCAAATAATTTGATTCCTAAAAGTCAATCTCTCGCTATCTTTTAACCCGCCACAATACCATAGTCGCCATAAATCCTCAGCGTTTCCCCAGATGTAAAAACTACCATTATTTTCTACATTACCCCTGCAAGCCTTGATCCATTTCATTTGGAACTCGTCAAGCTTTTCTCTGTATAGGTTATCATTCATCACCCCATCATTTTCTTTGCCCATGCCATAGGGCGGATCTGCATGAATCAATACCGCTTGCCGATCGCCCAATAACTCCCGTACATTTGCTTCAACAGTCGAATCAGCACACATGATTCTGTGACGACCTAGCGCCCAAATACTGCCAAGCTCTACACCCTCACGAACTTGGACACTTTCGGGAACCGTTGGATCGTCCTCCCCGTATTCCGGCTCCGGCTCATCGTCGCCACTCTGCCCCAGTTGATTCAATAGTTCTTCCAGATTAGCCTCGCCGATACTGACTGGAATCTCGCCCGATCGCGCCAACTCTTCCAACTCCGACATCAGCAACTCTGGATCGTACAGCTTCATCAAGTCGGCAACCGCAAAGTCCCCGCCCAACAGCGTCAGGTTGTTGTCATCAAGCGCATAAGCCCGGGCGATCGCCTCTGACTCCGCCTCTACCCCAAACAACACCGGGACACACCACTCGCCCGTCTCATCTTGGGCAATCCCGATCGGCAAGTCATCCCCGCGCCGTTCCATCTCCCGCAGTGCCTCTACTCGACCGTTGCCAGCGACTATGCCGCCGCGTCCGTCATTGAGAGTGCCTTCCCACTTGCAGGCAATTTTAAATCCGTAGCGGACGATCGACTGAATGATTTGATCAAGGTTGTGCAGCTTGGCGTTGTTGTCAAAAAGTTCGGCCTGTGAGATCGGAATATAGCGCAGGGTAAGTAAATCACTCATAGCGTATGGAATGCACAATAAAGTAAAATAAATGTAAATGCCAATAATTTTATCACAGGACAGGCTTTGCCAAAGACTAAAGGACGATCAAAAACCAGTTCAGACCGGGCGATCGCAGAAGCGGCAGAAATGATTTTTAACGGTGCCAGTCAGTGCGATGTTGCCGACCATCTAGAAGTAACACAGCAGCGCGTTTCTCAAATTGTTCGCACAGAACTCTACAAAGAAACGTTTGATAAGCTTGAAAAAATCAAAAATAGATGCGTAGTCGATTACGCACAGCAGCAAATAAATCGCTACAATGACGAGTTTGAAGAATGGTTCAAGCTGTCAAAAACCATGAGCGGAGTTAATAAAAGTGCGTATGTCAAGTTGATGACAGCCGTAAACTCGGCGCTTGATGCTGCATTAATAGATGCGGAGCCAAAAACTAATTGTGAAAAAATTAAGATTATTGAAAGCTTGAAAAATGTACCTAATTTAATTAAGGCAGCGGTTATCCTTCAACAACAAATAGACTCTGCGTTCAACCAAAGGTTAGGCACAGACGAATTAAGCAAAAGATTAACGGTTGATAAAAATTCTGATATATAAATGAAAAGAAATTATTTAGCAATCAAAGCTGCGGAGCGAATACTTGATCGTACTGGATTAAATAATATTCAAAATGTTAAGCAAAATATTTACAATGTTCCAGAAAACTTTGAAGATTTTGCAAAATTGTGTCGCATCCGATCGGGTAAAAGAATTATCCCTTTTGCCCCGTATGATTTTCAGATTGAACTAGCTAAATTGATAGATATTCATAGGGGTGTCATAGTTTTCAAGACTCGTCAGCTTGGAGCCACGGAAACACTTGCTTGTAAATTTTTACATAAAGCAGTGCTGAACCCCGCATACGTTGCCGCAATTCTATCAATGGGTCAAGAGCAAAGCTCCAACGTTGCTAGCCGTATCCGTCAAATGCCAGCCGCTATTCCTAACTTTTACTTTACGACCAATAATCGCAAAGATTTAGAGGTTAAAGGTGGCGGACGGGTGCTGTTTAAGCCTTCAACGGATAACGCGATTCGATCGCTAGAGTCGGTTAGTGACTTGTTGTTTGACGAGAGCGCGTTCGTTGATAATGCTGAGGAAATTTACTCGTCTGCCGTTCCGGCCCAGGAAATGGTAGGTGCTGAAGCTCGAACGGCGATCGTCTCTACCATGTCTCAATCGGGTAAATTGTCGTGGTTCTGGAAGATGTTTGCCAGTAATAATGGCTCAATTGATGCCGAAAGAGTGTGCGCCAGAGTTCGCGAAAATTTAGACGAACCCTACCAATTTTGGATTGATGAAACTGGATGGGCAAAGGTTGTACTGCACTGGAAGTCTCACCCTATATATTCTCAGATTCCCGACTACCTAGAGAAGACTAGAAAAGAAAAAAAGTTAACCGAGGACAAGGTGCAGCGCGAATATAATCTAGGAATTCCCGCATCAGGTGCGTCTCTATTTCAGGCTGATTTAGTTAATTTATTTGGAATAGGAAGTTGGTCGCCACTCAAACTTGACAGAGTTTATCTAGCAGGTATAGATCCTAATTTTGGAGGTACAGACTATTTTTGTATGCTAATTTGGGATGTCACCGAAGCTCCTTATCAGTTAGTTTGTCAATACAGAGATAACAAACATAGCAACAGTTATCATCAGGAAAAAGTATTGCAATTGTTAGACGCATATCAACCCGCAATTACTGCAATCGAGTCAAACTCTGGAGGTGCGGTAATCCTTGAAGATTTGATCATCGCCCGATCGTCCCTACGATTTGAAAAAGTCAATACATCGGCAGTATCAAAGCGAGTTAATACAGATAGGCTGGCGATCGCGCTTGAAGGCGGCACGGTTTGTTATCCGCCCGACTGGGAAGGCATTGAAGAAATGAAAAACTTCTCAACTAAAGAGCGGAAAGCCGTCGCAGGTCACGATGATTGTGTGATGGCTTGGGCGGCGGCTTGGGTGTGGATCGGAGAGTTAATAACTGCTGAGGAGAATTTACTGGCCCGGGCGTTTGGGTGACGATATAAATTAGCGTCCTAATAATTTAGCTTGCTTAATATTTTCTGGAAGTGGATCAACAATGACAACCCAAACTCGTTCAATTCCAGCTTTTTTCGCGGCTTCGTAAACAAACGAATTACCTACTACTTCGTATTCATAATCTTTGGTTTGTTGAATAGGTATAGGCAACCAATTTCGCCCAGCAGCTTTGATAGATTTCGCCGCTTCCGCTACTGTCGCCGCCGATTCTGAGTGTGGTTCTCCTGAATCAATTTGTGCCAGTCTAAGGTGCATCATTTTTCCCGTATTTTCACTTGACCTTCTTTGTTTGAATTCTTCAGAAGTTTCATTCTCTACTTTTTTAGGTTTTGCCGTATTAATATTGGCTATAGATCGAGGACTAAGATTTTCCTGTTTTGACGATGTTCCCTGATTTTTGTTAACGTCTTTTTGTTTTATTTCTAATTGTGCCATAATACCAGATTCACTTTCTTCCTCAATAACCGTTGCTGGAAAATTTTCACTTGATGGTCTCATTGCTTTCGCTACAATTGCCGCTGCTACTTCAAATTGACCAGATACTATTTCATAGCTTTGATTCATTGGAGTTCCAGTTCTACGCAATACAGGAGGATTTATAAAACCACCTATTTCTAACAAAGATTCAGCGGCTTTCCTTAGATCCTCTTGATCAAATTCTTCGGTAGGTGGATTTATTTGTTTTATTAAAACTATTTTTGGCAAAAGCTTACTTGAGCTTGTCAGTTTTTTACCTGTGTCCGGCTCTAACGCTTTTGCCGTTGCAATTTGCTCTGCCATTTGCTGAGCTGTAATTTTACCCGATTTTGCGCCTGTAGGCGAAGTAGCGGCAGCAGGTTTTGTCGCAATAGCAGTCGTCACAGCCGTTGGCGTTACAATCTTAGTCGCCACCTGTTTTGCCATTTCTTGCACCTCTGGCGACATTGGCTGCTTACAGGGCTTCCCCATCGCTCGGCACACCGCACCACAAGGAAAAGTTTTGCCCGGTGTACAAGTCAAAGTTTTACCAGACTTATTTGCAGCAGTCTTGACGCCTACCTTAACTTTCGCCACGGCATCAGCCCGAAAAAACCAACTATCTAGCTTTTGCTCGATCGCATTTGCACTTGAAATCTCAAAAGCCTCATGCACCGAATAAATCGCTTTGAACCGATCGGCATTCTCTTGCTCAGCTAGCAACGAATCAGCCTTGTTGGCGGTTCTGTTCCCTACTGGCTCATAAGATACTGTGTTAGTTTTCATGTTCAGAATGTACTGAAAACTGGAACCATCGGCAATAAATTCACCGACAATATTTCCGTTTGGGGTTTTTCCGTAAGTTTTGATACGGTCAATTCCAGATGTGTAGAACGTGTTTAATATCTTGGTCAACAACTTAGACGTTTCTGTGTTGTCTCCTGTTTTGATTCCAGTTAATCCAGTCATAGTATTAGCTTGCATATTGCTTCCTTTAAGTTAATAAATTCTATCAGATTCGTGTTCTGGCGCTGTCCCTTTGTCTGTGATTTTCCCCTCCCAAGCTTCTACCGCCGCTTGTGCGATCGTCATATCAGGCCAAGGATTAGACGGGGAGTACAGCATGAAAAATGATTCGCCGATCGTCGCTGTTCTTATCTCGTTTTGTGTCCACTCATTCAACATAGTAGCAAGGTCACTATCATTGCTTGTCCATTTGCTATTTTCTAATTTACATTTTGTTTCATAAATCATTAACTCAATCATTATTTACCCCTTAAAGTATTATGAATAAATGCAAAATATTCTGGATCGGTTTTAGCGAAGCCAGCCGGGTCTTTGTACATCATTTCCATTCCCATTGACAAGATTTCTGAGTTCTTACTGCTATTGGCTTTTTTCCCCATATAAGGCTTCGGCCATTTATCCGGTTTCGCTACCTCATTATCCCCATAATTTGAGTTTCCTGTCAATTCACTCAGTTTTTGCCATTTTTCGCCAGCCGTTCGGCTTTCAAAAAACTTCTGTACCTTGTCGTGAATCTTGGGATCTGATTCCTCTAACCAATGTGCTGCTTCGTGGACGACTACCTCTACAGGCGCTCTGTCCGCCATGTAGACGCCGCCCCTTCCGTAGAACGATCGGTCTGCTGCTTTTCCAAAACTGGCGTCAAGAGCCGATATTTTTAGGGTTTTTCCGTCAACCGTGTCAACTCCTACCATCTTCTTGAACGCGGTTAAGCCTGTTAGAAGCCTTGCTGACTGCTCTTGATTGAGTGAGCCAGTCTTTTTCTGCGTTTTTGGATCTGCTATCCCAGCGTTAACTCCCTTCATCTTAGACGGTGAATCTACATATAGAAATTCGCGGGCAACGTTAGCTGTAAAGTTTTCGTATTTTGTGCAAGCTTTCTCTACCTCTGTATTCCAATTATCTGAATAAAACTTTCTACCTTCTTTTTTGCCTTTTGTCTTAATAATTTCGTTAGCCGTTTTTGTAATTTCTTGTTTTTTGTCGATCGCCAGCTTGTGTTCTTTGCCAATTACCTCAGATAGCTTCTGCAAGTATGTAGCAACTTCCGCCCCAGATTTCATCTTACTCGCCGCTTGCCGTGCAAGTATTTTAGCTTCGGCAAAATTATTAGAGTCAAATGCCTTTTTTAGTCCCGCAATCAATGGGTCGATCGGCTGTTGTTCTTTGACGCCAGCTTCAATTATCGCTGCCCGTTCCTGCTCCAGCGTGTTTGCTTTAGCCTTTAATTCTGCGGCCGTCCCGTAGCGTGACCACTTGTTATTATTGTTAGATGCTAAGCTTTTGGCTAATATCCGAATTTTATTGATTCGTTCTTGACTGAAATTATAATTTGCTTTCTGAGAATTATTAGCGCTCTTGAGATGTTGTCGCCCACTATTGAGCCAGCAAGTGTCCTGTAACGAGATACAAATTTTACCACAACTATAACTGATAGCTGTACAACGAGGCTTCTTGCCGCTTTGTACAGTGTCATATTTGTCTTCTAATGACGTGTAGCCTAGTGAGAATGTATCAAATAGCTTGGAGTTTGCTGCGCTGTCGGTGTTACTTGTGGCGATCGCGGGTTTGTATCCAAATCTATTTTGTTGGACAGTATAACTGAAAACTCGGCGATTCCATGAGTCCTGGAATTTGCCCGTTATGTCGCCATTTTCGGCAACATTAAATGACAGCAGGGTTACGCTTGACCCGTAGGTGTCGTCGCTTTCTATGAGTAGTTCTAAGTTGGTTACTAACTCTGCCAACTCTTTTGGGTTCTCCCTAACATTAGACTGTTGAGCCATATCGTTCTGTAGTTGCTCACGATGGCTACATCATGACATGAATTTAGTTTGCTATTACGACAAAACCCGGAAAACCCTTTAGATTCTCTGGGCTTCAACTTTAGCCTGCATCGTGCTATAGTTAATCTACCAAAATCACCTAACACAACATGAGCATTCTAGCACATAGTTTCAACAAAATCGGAATTTCTCAATCGTCTGAAGATAGCACGATCGGGGGCAAAGATATCCCAAAAGGATATGTCAACGCGACTCAGATGTGCAAAGCAGGAAGTAAGCGATTTCCTAACTGGACTCGACTAGATCGCTCAAAAGCTTACATAGAGGCACTTTCGCTGGCTACTCAGATCGGAGTTTCCAGCCTTTTAATCGAATTGACTGGTACGCCGGATGGTGATGCTTCATTACAGGGAACGTGGGTGCATCCGAAGGTGGCTATATCGATCGCAGCTTGGATTAGTCCTGAATTTGAAGTGTGGGCAAACAATGTTTTGCTACGGGTTATCAACGGGGAATTTAAGGCTCTAACGGCAGAGGCAGAACTAGCTGAGAAAGAACTAGCCGATCGTTGGCAGAAGATTCGAGCCACAGGCAAGGCAACGCGCCGCACACTGACTGACGCTATCAAAGATTGGTGCGCCAACAACGCAGACTCAACAGCTTACCCACAGTCCGCAATGTACGCCAATACCACTAATGCCATCTACCGAGCATTATGGGATATGACCGCACTGGAGATTGAGGCGCGACTGGGATGCGATCGCAATCAACTCAGGAGTCATTTATCTGAGGCTTGTTTAAAGATTCTAGAACGTGCGGAGTATCGCGTGATGGAATTCATAGACGATGACAGTATTAAACCTGTAGATGCTGTTTTGGCGGCTGACGTGAGAAAGTCGAGGGTTGAATTGAATTAAGCTATTAGTTAAGTCAAAACAACAAAACCCGTAATTTCTTAAGAATTACGGGTTTTGTTGTTCTGAAGACTTGTCAGCAGAAACCATTAGGCGGCGAAGAAGACTGAAGACTTACACAGTAACCGCTCTACCTCCTAAGTAGAGCGGGGTTGGTCATTGTCTTAGCGGGAAGCACTAAAGTTATTTGATAAACTCTGCGATTCTTTTTAAATTTTTTTCAGTAGCACTTAGCCGAAGTTGATATGTCAAACTTGAATTACTATCTGTCCACGATCCGCTATGCTCTATATTTGCTTTTGTTAGCTCACTACGAGCTTTTTCAATCTTAGCTTCTTGAGTCTGTGTATAAGCAGGAATGCTGATTCCGTATGTCGTTGTAGTTCCTATACCTCCCAATTTATCATTCAAACCATTGAAATGTTTTAAATTTCTTTCTTTTTTCTCTGCTTGAACCTTCCCTTGATCGGCTAGTGTTTCCTTGCTGTTTTCTCGTCTTATTTGGTCAACAGTTAGCTTTTGGTTTTTACCGGAAAGCCTACCTTTGTAACCTAAATGATTGCCGTCAACACCGTATGTAATCCTGTATTCTATTGCCGTTTTAGGGGGAGTATCATGGTTTCCTTTTTTGTCGGAAAAATAAATAAGCCCGATATTTTTTTCAATACTTTCTATCTCCTGCTTTGAGACGATAAATCCTTTAGACAAGTCTGCTTTAGTATTTTGATTTTTACTACTTGCAGTCGTCTTAGGCTCAGTAAGTAAGGCTGGAATAGCCTGTGGAGATAAGTTGTCTGGCTCTTTAAATTCTTTGATTTTAGGCGCTTCTTTCTGAATTGGATTGATCGCTGATAACTTATTTAGCGATTGATTTATCGTGTTTCTTTCAAATAAATTAGTTCGCTTTGTTTCTAAATTACTAGCCTTAGCCGCCAATAATTCAGCGCCACCGTATTTTGACCATTTATTATTCCCGTTTGCCGCCAAATACCTAGCCAACACCCGAAGCTTATCAATCCGTCCCTGACTGATACTGGCAACTGCCCCGCCAGCCTTCTTCACCTTCTGTCCAGCGCTGTTAATCCAGCAAGTATTTTTCAACGAAAGGCAGATTTTACCACAGCTATAACTGACAGCGGTACAACGCGGTTTTTTACCACTTTTCGCGGCATCTTGCCTGATAGCTAAAGATGTATAGCCAGAGGAAAAGATATCAAACAGTTTTGCAGCCGTCGCACTATCTGCCCGATCAAGCGTCAATGCAGGTTTATATCCAATTCGGTCTTTCTGTACAGAGTAGCTGAATATTCGACCATTCCAAGCGTCCTCAAACCTTCCAGAGATATCGCCGTTGTCGGCAACTTCAAACGAAAGCACGTAGACATTTGACCCGTAAGTGTCATCACCTTTTATGAGTAGTTCTAAATTGGTTACAAACTCTGCTAACTCTTTTAGGTTTTCCCTGACCTTAGACTGTTGAGCCATATAATCCTGTAGTTGTAAGCATATTAATTGTTAAGATTTGTTATCAGTTTTTACTTTAATCAATCCAGTCTATTAACTCGTTGCCGCTTCTTCCAGTTATTGTACTCATTTTCCCTGCTTTTCTCAGTTTATTAAAAAGATCGTCAAATTCACTGCTGAAAATATTGTGTTTTTTTGCAAACAATGCTTTCATTTCGTGTGTTTTTATCGCTATAAGCCCTTCTAGTGATTGTCGTTTTCTTTCTTTTTTGTATTCAATTTCAAACTTAGATTCAAATTCTTTATATGACATAGGTTTTAAATTGTTAGTATTTTGCCCAATGTTAGCATTTTTCTGTATTGTTATTGGTAATTTATCTGGAATTTTTTCTTTTTTATTCCTTTCAAATAGATTAGTTCGTTTTGCTTCTAAGTTTCCAGCTTTAGCCGCCAATAGTTCAGCACTACCGTATTTCGACCATTTATTATTCCCATTCGCCGCCAAATACCTAGCCAGCGTCCTAAGCTTGTCAATCCGTCCCTGACTGATGCTGGCAACCGCGCCGCCTGCCTTTTTAACCTTCTGTCCAGAACTATTAATCCAACAAGTATTCTTCAACTGAATACAAGCTCTACCACAGCTATAACTGACTACGGTACAGCGCGGTTTTTTGCCACTTTTCGCGGCATCTTGCCTGATAGCTAAAGATGTATAACCAGAGGAAAAGATATCAAACAGTTTTGCAGCCGTCGCACTATCTGCCCGATCAAGCGTCAATGCAGGTTTATATCCAATTCGGTCTTTCTGTACAGAGTAGCTGAATATTCGACCATTCCAAGCGTCCTCAAACCTTCCAGAGATATCGCCGTTGTCGGCAACTTCAAACGAAAGCACATAGACGTTTGACCTATATGCGTTGTCGCTTTCAATCAACTCCTCTAACTGTTCTACAAAATTGGCTAGCTCGTTCATATCTTTTCTGACTTTTGATTGCTGAGCTATATCATCTTGCAGTTGCCCGATCGAATATTGACTAGCGGCCCCAAACAATTGCCGAGGGACGTGTTTCAAAAACGTCTCAACAGCCTCGTCAAAATTCTGAGCGCCTAAGACATATTTGTACTCGTCGATCGCTCCTGTCGGAGTAATTTGAACTACCCTGAAGACCGTTGGCGCGTCGCCAATCACATACACGTCTAGAGCTTTCCCGTCTAACCCCGCACCCCATGAGCCGCGAATACAGCCGTAGTCGCACGTCATTGGCGGGCTAAACGAAAATCGCGACTCTCCGGTTCTTGTGGTGATATTCAGCGGAATCCCGTTCCACTGCCGCACTTCCTTGGTCGGTTCGTTATTAGTGTCTGTGCGGTATTTCATCATTCCTCCTCAAAAGCTGCTGCATCATCGCCACCCATTTCGACTGGCGGTGCGTTTTGCTCTTCCTCTAGTTTTTTGCGCTTGTCAACATCTAGATTAACATTGTATTGCGGAGTAGTCCCCCCAAACACTGAGTTTGCTACCTCTTCCGGCATTAGCACTTGAGAACTGATATAGCCGTTCAAAGCCCCACTATAGATCGAACATATTTCCGCTTTCTCTTTCTCGGTCATCGGATGCGTGTCAACAAAGTTCCACCGAAAACCATTAGGCATTTTACCTTTTGTTGGCGAGTCTTTGGCTAGCCAGCATAGCCAGTGAAATCGGTTTAGTTGGCGTTTTATGTGGCGATTCTGGTATTGGCGAACGGTTTTGTTCATGTCCGTCTGTTCACTACCTCCGCTATCTCCTAGTTTACCCGCTGGCGACACGCCCAAAAGATAGGTGCGCGGTAAGTTGGATGCTGCGACACATTCATCAATCGCCTTCTCGACTGCCCCAAAAATACCATCAAAATTTAGCGAACTTTCTTGTATTTCTTCCTTATCCTTATCAATGACACGGTATCTAAAACTTGACTCCATCATTGCGCCTTCGGCAACACGCTTTCTCAGTATTTCCTCATTTCCCGCTACAATCATTTTAAATAAATCTTGAATTTTCCAAGTTTTTTTAATGACTTCGGGTAACAAGGATGCCGCCAGACTAATCGCCATATCATACCGAGAAAGTGGCTGGCAAAATGTTTCCAAAACTGAATTACCCCAGCCTTGATTGCGCTGTCGAGAGCGATAACTTAATCGAGTTGCGCCGCCAAATCGCAACACGCGCGATCGGTGAATCAGTCCGGTTTTCTTGCGCCCAATATTCCGCCCTAAGCTTAATTGATAGTGTGTCGGTCGGCTCATATCCCAAGACATATCATCTTGCATTAAAAAGTTTTCATTTTTTTCTAGCATCGTATTACGTTCTGGCGTTACCGCCCAACGATCAAATACCCTTAGAAAATTAATAGTTTTAATATTTTTTTCGTCTACTTCCTCCCAGGGCTCTCGCCCGTCGTCAACATCAATATAAATAGCTGAACCACCCGTTAGCCGTTCTTCCCGCAAAGCTTCATTAAAAATATCAGCAGTTGATATTTCGTCACCTACGTCATCAACTAATCGATCCTGATATTCTATAAATGCACCAATCAATTCCGGCGCTTTATCTTCGCCAGTTATCTGATACTCAATCCACTCACGGGTACATTCATCAGGTAGCACGTCAATTAAGTTTTGTACCATCCAGTGAAATTCGTACAAATGATCGATTTCTTGAGGTACAAGTTTACGACGCGATTTGAGTTCTGTGAACTCACCCCGATCGCGCGCCGTCCCTTGTCCGGTATAAACGTTAGCAAATAGTCCGGGCAAAAATGAATCTTGTCTGCCAAATAAATCGTCTAAATCGCTCATAGTTTACCTTCTACGTTTTTAGGGATACTAGCAAACATTTCTGCCATGTCAAAGCTTGCTGTTTCAATTCCCAAAGCTTTGTTAATAATATCTGGATTTTGTTCTTTGTATTTTTGATAACTTTCCGCCAGATACTGCTTGCGCCTGTCCTCGGGAGATTCTTGCGAAGCGTTGTAAGCTTGCACCAACAAATTGATTGTATTAAGGTCAAATCGATCGTACAAAGCCAATGTCTCGGTTGCACTTAGCGCAGCGGTCAGTTGCCCGATCGTGTCAATCTCGGCGTCTCCACAACTCTTGACCGGAGGATTCCAGTCGTCAATCTCATCACCCTCTTGCGGCTCAGTAATTGGCTCTGATACGGTAGCTGTATCTGACTGGTGTAATGCCAGCAATTTGCTAGGAAACGCTTGAGACTGTTCGCCTTCTCCTTCAATTCGGCACAAAAACATCAACTGTACCTCTTCAGGTTCCATCCGTGTTACATCCCAGCCATAAATAATCGGCTGTGGTGGAGTGTCAAGTCGAGGAAATAAATTTGCAATTTGCTGTAGCAGTACGCTGTAGTCCATAAGCAGTATTGCAGTGTCGCCACCTAAATTTTCCCAAATTTTAGTCAATTCTTCAGTAAGAATCTGGAAAGAAAACAATCTGGAAAAAGCAACTGGGGCAATCACAATTACTTGAGGCCCCAGCCAAAATGATAAATTCTTCACGGGTCAAGTTTAGCAAACTCGTTGTTGTGGCAACCATTCCCATTCGTAGGGCTGACAGCGGCCGGCGGTTAGGATTGTGTAAGTTAAATCAATTTTTTGCTCCACTCCTAATGAAATAGAACCTTCAGAAGGATTAAGTAATGCTTCAAAAATTTTCAAGTGCCATCTCATTTGGCGGCGAGTTTGACCACAAATATTTATTTCGCACCTTTCCCAAGGAAGTGTTTCTTTGAGACGAATTATTCCCGCCAAACTGTTTGGAATACGCATTGAGACGTATTTGCCTATCATATCAGCGCTAAAGTTGAGAGCCATATTAGCGCCAATAGCAACTGTACTTGTCCCTACTGGCGCGGTGCCTACCGTAAAAGTGCCAGCCATTATCAACGCTTCTGGCACACCGTCTACCGTTAAAGTCCCTCCCACAGCCCCTGCCGGAGACGCTGTGACACCAAACCCTTCTTGTCCTACAATCGCAGCAGGGTAAAACTGCTGGGTAATAAGTCTGGGAGCCCATGTCACAAAAGTAGGCGTTATTGCTACTACTTTTTCGGGCGCCATTCCTTCTCGCATCCCTACTGTCACGGGGCTAAAAACGGGTAACGAAAACTGAATAGAAGGGTTAGCCTCAGTAGCAAATTGATCTGCCAATCCATTTTTGCCAGTAGGCGAAGGGGCCATAACTTGCGTCAAACCGATTCCTTTATTCAATACTGGGTCAACTAACGTAGAGACACAGATAGGAAATCCACGAATTCCGGCACCATCAATAAACTGAATTGAAACGTCTGTTGTTGAACCGAAGCGACCTTGAAACGGTGAATTTGACATGATTTTTAGTCAATAATAATGTGAACAATTCTACCAAATCAAAATTCCTAACCGGGTTTTGATTTGGTAGGCGGAGTAGCCGCAGCCGATAGCACCATTTCGTTGTCATTTGTTGCTGGTATAAACAAGGAAAAGTCAATTTGAACGTCGTTTAACAATACAGATTCTCCTATTTCTCCGTTGCTGTAGTGCATTGAACTCACCGAAATCCGCTGTACTCCGTTTTCAACGTTGAGTAGTTTACACTCGATCGCCACTACCGGAATCTGCTTGCCGTCAGGCGTGGGTAGAATAATCGGAACAATGAAACCTGTATCTGTCTCGATCGGCTGCCCTGGTATAAGATCAAGACTGATTTTGGTTGTAGGATTTAATTTTGCCATTTGAAATTCGATCTTCATGTAAAAACTCCTGATACTGCGTTTAATTCTGCAAATTCGCAGTGAAACTTGACGTTAAATTGAAACACGAATGATAGTAACCAGTCTGAGTTTTTTTGCTCGTTTAGCAGAACATTACCCGTTCCTTCAATGAGCTCAATATCTGGCGATAGGCAGATTTTATGCGCTTGAAGTTTTAACAAGATGTAGGTTAGCTCATCCTCGGCTTGGCTGCGGGGAATTGCGGTATAAGAATGAGAACTATCAAAACGATATTCTACTTGTATTGGGATTTCCGTTTGCAACAGATAGCTGCTAGTCTCCCCAGATCCGATCGTTTCCACGATTGAATACCCAGACGTGTTTCCATCTAACCCCGACGACGGCGGCGCTCGTAGGTCTTTGATTGATTCTGGCGAGTTTAGTCCCCATCGATCAATCCGAAGCTGTTGGCTTAGCCATGCCTTCAACACGGTTCTTAATTGACTTGGTAGCATTACATCAGCCCCGGTAAAGTTCCGGCGGTATTGGTTTTAAACAGATCGCCCTTAACTATCAAGTCTCCTTGCCAGGTCTTGTTTACGGCAAGTCCAGTCAACTGAATTTCTAAAAACAACTTTTTAGCAGGCTGATACCAACCTGGATCGTCTTGCCCTATCCCCAATACCTGTCCTAACTTTTGATCGAGAATTAATAGCTCAGTATCCTGTGGTGTCAAGAATAGTGACAAGTCGGCAGTGGTCAGCGTTGCATTGAGAGTTACGACAAAGTTTTTGGGCCCGATCGACTGTGCCGACTGAGCGGGAGTTAGTGAGTCAAGAGCTAGCAGCCTGACCACTGGTAGCGTTTGCGCCGAAAAACTGGTTAGTGGGATTCTGGCGGAAAACTTCAAAGTGTCCCCCTGAATCATTACCAAGTTCCGCAGTTCGCTCGGCTTGTCATTTACCGAAAATCTGACAGAATCTAGACTCACGATCTACCTCCTATGCCGCGATAAATATCATCAGATACCGAGAATTTTGATCGATTGACTGTGTAGTGTTCGCCGTTGATCGTGCCGTCGTCAAGCTGAATGTCGGCGTACACGATCGCGGGCGTCATCAGGGCGGCAGTGTCTTGAGGTAGCAACCGAATTTGGTATGTCGCCGCCCGTGTTTTCCCGTTATAAGTGACAATATCTGCTACTCCCAAGAATTTAACACCACCGTTCTGCAAGGTTTTTCTAAATAGCGCCTTACTGTCTAGATGTGCAGGATCGGCTTTACCAGTAAAAGTTACATTGACAGAGCCGTTAACATCTGACGCTACCCGATCGCCCACAATTCTCAAGTTAAAGGCATAGAAATCTCCCCGCGTTAATTGGTTCCCGTCTAGTTGCTCTTCCTGTCCGTTCTTGAGTAGAAACAGTTCAGCGCTAGGGGGGTAGACAATTTTACCGAGCAGCGACAACAGCAGGAATTCATCTTGCCCAATTTTGCTATTGGCGGCGATCGCCCGACCGAATGACAGGGTTAAATCACAAGTATCAGCGCCGATTTTAGCTGACGCCGAGAGCGATCGGCCAAACTTAAGACTTAGCTCTGTGCTGTCATTGCCGACACGAGACTGCGCTGCTAGCGCCCGCCCAAGAGTCCATTTCAGGTCAATGGTTTCAACGCTGTCAAGTCCAATTTTTGAATATGCTCCAACCGAGATACCGACCATATTTATTACCCTTTAATAACGATGCCGCCGGGTTCGATCGTCAGTAAGTCGCGGTTCCAACCATACTTGCCAGGGGCTAACGTCCCCCAGTACCACAGTTCGCCTTCCGACCAAATCTGATAACCACCGATCGGGCCAGTGTCAGCAGTGAATTGGTTAAATGCGATCGGGAGCAAATTCTGAGTCTGGCGAGTAAGCAGCGGATCTTGCCAACTAGCCAGAGCGCATGGGTATTCTTTCTCGGCCACCGGAGTTAGCGGTTCAGCATCTCCGGTTAGCGGATTTGGCGCAGTTTTTGTTAGCTTGATTGTAATAGCACTTTGCGGGGTTAACGCCTGACCTTTGAATACGGCATTTAGTCGCTTATTCCTGAGCGCAATGCTGGTACACTGCCCTAGTCCGCCGCCGTTAGATTCGTCAATGGTGAAGTTTTTAGCAGAGTTGGTATCAAAAAAGAAATAGTTCGGAGGGTCGATCGTCTCACCATTCCTCAGATGCCCAGCGTAGAAGATATCAGTGCCGACTGTGATTTGCCAAGAGATCGGTCTGTAGCTAGCCGTTGCCACCGGGTATGGCAGAATTGCGCTGTTACTGGCTTTACCCGCGTCGGCGGCGTACATCTTGATACTCTCAAGGTTGACTGGTAAATATCCGCCTTCAATGACTTCGACTATTACTCCGCTGGCGTTGGGTAGAGTTGTCCCCAGTCTGAGCTTAGGAATCTCTAATACTGAGAAAGCAAGGCCGCGAAGGACGTTGAGTTGGCGCTGGACTAAGACGGGCGATTTGGTTTCCATTAATTTAATCTGTTAGGTTTTCTTCTTTTTTACAGGACTAGCTGGCACGTAATCTGTTAATCTTTCCCCAAAACCTTGTTCTTTTTTTTGTAAATCAACTTGCTTCGCTTTCAGCAAAACCGAAAAATCATTAGCCGCTTTCTCACTTATTTTTCTTTCGGTATCTGTCATTTCATCGTTGTTGCTGAACTTTTGATTACGATTCATTTAAACTTCCTCCATATGTATATGGTGTTTACTAACTCCTGGTGACTTGTCTAGTTTAACACCTGCTTTTTCTAGCATCAGAAAAAGCAAGTTTTTTGATTCAGCATAATCTTGCGTGTTTGCAAAAAACTTAAAATCATCATTAAAACTTTTAGGATCTTTGTTGCGAATGTTTGTTAAAATTTCCTTTAATTTGCTATCACGTATATTACTTACGTAACTGTCCCATTGAGGTTGAGGAATTTTCTCAATGAAAGCAGTCGTTTTCTTTTGATCTTTTTTTGATTTACTTATACTAGAAAACGGATAAAAGTCAAATTTTTCAGATTTTATTTCCTCTACATTTGTAACTTTAAATTTTGTTCCCGGTGGATACAGAACTTCTCCTTCTATAGCTTTATTCTTGAACTGATCCATTGCTTTCGCCTGTGTATTTTCTTTGCGAGTCAATGTATATTTTATATTTGCAGATTCAGAAAACGCCGCTATTTCGGGTGTTGCATCTGGTTTTGCGAAAACAGTGTAACTTTGAAAAGAATGATATTCAATTGTATCGCCTGGTTTATGATCTTTCAAAAAACCATTTAGATCGCCTCCCTCTGGCAAAAACATATATCTATGGAATTTTTCAGTATCTATCTCGTAATCCTTGTATTGCTCTTTTAAGGTATCTCTAGATAAAGCGGGTAACGATTTTAATGCTTTTGTAGCGCCTACATCTAAGGCAATATATTGTTTTGTGAATTCATCACTTGATCGGTTTTCTTGGCTCTTGATTCCTGTGTTGAGATTGTCAATATCTTTTCTCCACAAAACAGCATTCATGTTTCTAAAACTTGGGCCGTGAATATACGCCGCTAATGCAAAAGCGGCTTCAGGTTCGCCCTTCATTTCACTTAAGATTCTTTCTTGCTTATATTTGAGATTGACCTTTGAATTGGAATCCGCTTCATGTAACCATTCTACATAATCTTTTATATTTTGCTTTGTTTCGTTTGAGAGAGTTCCTTTGTCTATAGATTCCCGCAGGGTATCGTAATATTTTCGCGTGTTTTCATTAGGATAATCTCTAGTCTCATCCTGTCCTGTTAACTCTTCCTCAATTGCCTTTGTTAATTGTTTTTCTTGAAGTTTTTGTTCAGATTCTTTCTGTGTTTTGTCTTTAGCCGTAGCCTGTTGTATTGCTAGCGCTCTTTCCGCTATTAACCCTTGACCGCCTGCGTTGTACTTCGTCCTTACTTTTGAAATATTACCCGCAATTGTGCTAGCTAATGCAGCTTTTTTAGTATCGTCAGTAAGGTAGAGCTTTTTAGACAACTCCATCAATTTATTAAGTCGTTGCTGCCCGATCGCCTTACCTTGATTCGTTCCCGCTTTTTTCCCAGAGCTTAGTATTTGGCAAGTTTTCAACAAGCTAATACAGCTATACCCGCAGCCGTAGCCTTGATTTCCACACTTGGGCTTTTTGACGCGCTTGCCGACTGGGTTGCGATCAAATCGCCCATTCTCAAACAGCGACGCATAGCCCTTACTGTAAGCGTCAAACCTTATAGGCAACTTATCCGCGCTGAAAGAATCAAGCTTTGCCGCTGGCTTATAACTAATGCCATCTTTATCAATAATAAATTCATAAACTCTATTATTCCAAGAGTCTTTGAACTTACCGTTGATAACGTCTTCTTTGAGCGCATATGTCAATATCTGAAGGTTACTTCCGTAGGCTTCATCACTCTCAAGAATTGACTCTAACTCGGTGACAAGCTCCTGCCTGAGATTAGTTGAATCGTCGCTCATCTGGCTTCCTCCTTACTGTGAGAATAAAGACTAGCGGGTTATTCTCGTCGATCGTCACAAACTCTACCTCGGTTCCACCAAACACGCGCCCGTCGCGCATCTCAGCATTTACCCAGTAACTTGTTCCGGTAGCTTGAAGCCAGTCACCAAAATCAACGTTGCGAGGAATACCGGAAATAGTAAACTCGTCATTCCGTGCGTCCGTTCCGTCGGTTGACATTGTGGGAGTAAAGGTTGTGGGTGATGCTTTTTTCCAGATTAAGCTGCTAGCCGATCGCACTTCTTGCCGAGAAACGCCATCAGTGGTAAAACGCCGAACCAATAGCAAATTAATGACATTGATTAAGCCAAACCGATCGGCTGTACCAGCAAAACTACAATCTCTAGCTTTTTGGGCAATCTTGGCAAACATCACACCACCATCCCGCAGATAGGCAACTGTTCTCGGATTCTCAGAACCTCTTGACCGTAGCTAGTGCTGTTCAAGTTGCTGGCACTTCCGCCCCCGGCTTTTGGCAGAGAAGGGGAGCCACCTTTTGCCGCCTCTACCGCCGCCCCCGCGATCGCCCCTGATTGAAAATACTGCATCGCTACCCTATGGGCCGCCAAGTGTGCGATCGCCTCTTGGTGTAAGTTGCCATAAATATGAGTAGGGCATTCCTTACTTGCTTGGAGCAACGCCCGCTCAATTTGATAGCGGTCGCACTCAGCAAGTTCGGGGAATGATAAACAGAAATTTTCAACAGAGACTATTCCAATCATTTCTTTGAGATGGTAAGAGTTTTTTCGACTTCCGGCGGGCGTACGACAAAAGCTGACACATCTACTGTTACAGGTAAAGCAAGGGCTTCTACCTCTAATTTTGTTTCTACGGGGGTAGACGTTCGCGCTGATACTTTTTCTTTCTGTTTTGGGTCAACAGCGATAAGGCTGGGATTTTCAAACAGAATCCGAATAATCCCTTTATCGATTCGAGATTGAATTAATGGATGTCCTGACATTTGTTGCCATTTGTTAATGTCAACTTCGTTTTTGCCTGGAATCAAACGCATTCCATTAATCAACAAATCACCAACCTGTTTTGAGTCGCCCAATTGTGGCAAGTATTCAACAATTCCAATGATTCCAGCCATTAACCCAACACTCCTTCGACAATAATTGCTGACAATCTGTGAAAGAATGCTCCGGCATTTCGTTGGTGAACTAGCATTGTTCTTGATGTTTCCGACTCGTGTTGCGTAAGCACTTCAGTAGGCTGTGGAACGTACCAGCTAACATACTCCGGGTCTTTTCTGTAAAAAATCATTGCTGGCGTCCCGTCAAACCCCGCTTCATCTGCCTCTGAAACGTCGTCTACATATTCGATGTACTTGTTAGAATCCCTCCATAAGGTCATCAAAGTAGTATCAGAATGATCACTACGGTAAGTAGTGTCTAGCTTTGTCCTGACCTCTGAAGGCATGAGTACCGCATTTGGTCTGATAACTTTGCGGGTAATCGTGTTGTAAAGCAAGTTCGACCAAGCGTTTAAATTCTCTAGAAGTACAGCCGGACTCACTGCTGGATCGTCAAATCTAACCGCACTAATTACTTTTGGGAGTAACGGAAAAGTAAACAATCCGTATATTCCTGACGCTTGATCGCCTAAATACGCCAATCGGTTGCCGTCTCTCTCTACTATCTCTCTGGCCGCCATGCCCTTTTTGTCAGAGACAGCTACACCAGCCATTGCAGCCGCTCTAGCTTCTTGGAAATGAACTTCAAAAGCGCACTCAACAGAGCGGACAACACTGGAGTTTAGCCCATTTGAAAGAAGCCCCACTAAAGGTGGGTTTTTTCCCGGTGTTGACGTGACTTGAGCGCGTCCAGCGTATTCAATGATCAACTGCGAAATTGTCTCCGCACCAGGCCCGCCATCGTAAGCAACTGGAATATGCTCAGCCGCTTTCAATTCTGGGAATTGAGCGTCTAGGATTTTCGGAATCAAATAATCAACGGATCTTTGAAGTAAAAAAGAATCAACTCTCTCTTGGGTCATTTTATCTATGCTAATTTATCAGCTTTTAAAAGATTACACAGTAGTTCCAGCAGCGACAGCGAATGAGTAGTTTAGCAATAACTTTGCTATACTGGTTCCCGCTGTCAAGAATTTCGCATTAGTCAATTGCCTATTGGCACCCGTTGCGGATACCCCACGGAATCCTCCTATTTTTCCTGCACCGGAATAACGATAGAAAACGGGAGAATTGACAGTTACTGGAGCATCTAAAGCCACCCAGACTGTTCCAAGTTCTCGAACTAGCATTGAATCGTTTTGTCTGTAAACAGGAGGGCTGGATTGAGAGGCGGAAATAGAGATCGTTCTCAAATTATCGTCAAGCGTGACTCCAACAAAATAATGATCAGAGGTTAGTGCGCCCAATCTTACCTCTCTTTCTGTGTCAGTTGACAATCGCACAACTGCCAATCCTAACCCTATGTTTCCAGAGGAGGTAACGTCTGTTGTAGCCGCAGTTGTAAGATTTACACTTCCCGGCGCAACGCTTAATGGCTGTCCCGACGTTCCTGTTATTGTGAAAGTATTACCTGCCGCTGCAAGTGCATCAACTCCGGCAAAGGATTGATTGACCGCTGCGACTAAAGCGTCGCGAGTAAGTGTCGCCGAACTACCAGTTGCAGGTGTTCGATAGCTTACGACAACACCGTTAATTGTTACTGAATACTCGGTATTTGCAACAAACGTTGCAACGGTAACTGTCACTATTCCAGCAACGTTTAAAGCTGTATTAACGTAGCTCCTATCGTGCGTAGGGCTAACTTCGGCTGGCATCCCCGGATATCCAACAGGGAATCTACTGTCAAAAGAAGTTTGCAGCATATTTTAATTTTTAGCTTTCCAAGCTTCTGTATCTTTGAGTAATCTTTTGCTACGGATTGATTCGATCGAACCAGGCAAGTAAGTTGAGGAATCTACTTTTGCCTGATCTATTAATTGAGACATGGCTTTTCGCTCGACAGCTATTTTCGGAACGCCTTCGGCAGTCATGACCAAAAACGCAGTGCGAATCACGTCATCAGGATTACTAGCGGACTGTACCAAAGAATCAAGATTGAGTGCAGGTTTAGAATTCTGGAGGGCAAGCCGCATGACTCCGACTGAATCCATCGTATAATCCGGCTCGGCTATCGCAATTTTTGGCAAAAAGGGTAAAGCTTCGCTCCATGTCTTGATCCATGATTCTCGCTGCGTTGTTATCGCTTTTTCCTGAGCTTCGCGAGTAGTAGCCAAATCGGTATCCAGTCGTTGCACCCTAGATTTAGCCTCATCAAACTGACGGCGTAACGCGGTATTATCGCGCTCAGCACTATCAATGCGACCCTCTAACTCGGCAATCCGAATATCTTTTTCCTTGACTCGGCGATTGGTTCCAGTGTCACTGTCCGATCGACTCAGGTCACTTTCAACAGACAAACTATCTTCGTAGGCTGTAGCCCGACCTTGCCAATAAACAGCAGAGTCCTTAGTTTCGTCTAACTCTTCATTTTTCTCTGTCATGCCAGATTGCATTTCAGTTACTAAGTCGATCAACTCGTCCTTAGACATCCCCCGCAAATCGTCTTCATCGTAGATTTTCATATTGCTTTCACCTCCTACTTTTATGTGCAGATTGTCAAATCGAACCCCTGAATCAGTCCACTTTGGCTCTGAAATCTGCCAGCATTTCTCTAAAATTTCTGAATCTTTATGAAGTTCAGCGCTTGTTGGCACAGAGTAAAGTCGAAGATCGGAGCCGCCACGAGCTTTGACTGTTAGGGCAATGTGATTACCTTTAATTTGTCGCTGAACAGCATCATAACGCTGCCCTTCCCAGACTCCCGGTGTCCAATCAAGCTTTGTGACATACCCAACTGACAATTCAATTCGTCCGCCATCTAGCGCGTTTTTGACAGCGTGTTGGTCAATTAGTTTGACTTTTGTGCTGACAAATCCACTGTCGTAGCTAACCGAACCATTCCAGCCAACCGCAAATTGTCGAGCGTTGGATGAGTCCAACATTGCCGGAGGATGTTCGATCGATATCGGCAAATCGCACAACGTTTTAAGTGAATCGCGATTTGCCACCTCTTCTGGCGGCCGAAATTCTCGGCGCATAGTGCCGTCGGGGTTAGGATATTCTTGAATCCCGATCCGAGCAATTTTGGCATTAGCCACTAAGTAACCTTCAGGCGTTAGTTGCCATTCGCCTAATTTGCCGGAATCGGCTCGATATTCCCAGTCGGTTTTTTCGAGAACTTTGGACACAAGAATCAAATATTAAAAGTCGCTTATCCGTTGATATGCGAACAGGAGAACTCTAGACTTATAATATCTGTTGATTTTTCTTATGCGATAGTTTGACTACTTCTACTACACGAACTCACACATTTGCACTTAGATTGTGTAAAATAATAAAAACTGTGTAGCTGTACTTATGCAAACTTTTACGGTTTCTCTAGAATTTAGTTGCGCGTCAGAAAAGCGAGCACTGAGTTTTTTGATAGAACTTTATCGGCGGTCAAAAGGATTTACCCGATCGCAGTTAGAGCAAGCTGCACGTCTCCCTGCCCGAAGTTTAGATAGAATTGAGCAGGGAACCAGGGATGTTGAAGTTATTGAATTACAACAGATTGCCCTAGCTCTCGATCAACCGTTTGATGATTTTTTACCAAAGCAGGTAAAATATGGACAAAATAATACTGGAGACGGATTTATTCGATCGGCTCGAAAAAGCCAGTAAGTTTTTAAGCTCACTGGCAACTAAGCAGCTAGTTCCCGATCGGCGGCAAAGCAAGGATATCTCCCAGTCTCGGTTTGCAACCAAAGATATCAGCGCTAGACGTAAGCCGTCAGAAATAGCCAAAATCAAGACAGCGGAACCCGTGACAGACAAACTAGAGCAAGCGTTAACAAAGGAATTGGTGAGTTATTTTGAATAATACTGCGGTAACGATTGATGGTAAGGAATACGTTTATCAAGGTGTGACAGACCTGGAAATCATGCCTCTAACAGAGGTTTTTGGAACAGAGCGCCCAGAGGAAGGGACAAAGGAATACAGGGACTGGGAAAAGCAATTCATGCGAAAGTTTGCCGATTATTCCAGTCAGCGGGCGATCGCCTTTTTCTTACTCTGCGCTTTTCCAGACCTTCCAGAATCCATCGTCAAATATACCGTTCGTCGTCTGCCGGACGGAACTGAAGAGTGTAGACCTGGCCGAGACTTGCGTGTCAAAATAGGGGCAAAAGAATTTGAGCAGATTGTTCTGCTCATTTCGTCTGAACTTAAGAAAATAGAACAGAAGTTGATCCAAGAACGCGGTTTGCGTAAAATGACCTTTGATACTGGTACACCAAACATTAGTCCTGACGCTATTAAGCGACGTGAAGCGACACGCTTTGTGCTAGACGACGCTGATATTGAACAGGAAGAATTAACTTCTTCTACTCAACGGATTGATCCGCACGAGATAGCCAAAGTTGTAGAAGCATTACTAGAGCGTCGTCAAGAGCAGCAAGATAAAAAAAATTTCTTGAGGGGTCGTATTGAAGCAAGGGTAGAACAACCGGATGAAATCAATCTCTTAAGAAATCGCGTTGACAAAATAATAAGAAGGTAAAAGTCATATTTATTAATAAGATATTGCGAACAGGAGGACTCGCCAAGTTCGCTTATTTTTTAACTTTATGGCTAGCGGAATCAATGTAATTTTTTCTATCACGGACTTAGCAAGTTCTACACTTGCCAATGTCCGATCGCAGATGAACAGCGTTGCCAGCGGTATTACTCAAGCGAGTACCGCTCTTTTCTTTTGGAGCGAAGCATTTAACAGGATACAGGCGGCGTCTAGTCAATTTTACAACTTGTTTGTTGGGCAGAACGAGAAAATGCGTCAGCAAATACTGGCAACTCAGTCTAGCCTTGCTGCGGTTCAAGACGTTTACATTAATGGCGTCAAATCAATTGACCCAACTGAAACTATTCAAGCTTTTGAAGCTCCTATTAAAAAATCGCTAAATCAGATTGCCGTTGAGTCACTTGACCTTGTGGGCGTAACATCGGGACAGTTGACCGACTTATTACAAATTGCATTAACTAACGCAACTAAAATAACTAATCAATCAAAAGATTTTGCCGATCCAATTAAAGCCGCAGAACGACTGACATTATCATTTGCTGGTGCGTTTGGAGCGATGCAAATTCCGCTATATCAAGCTCGGCAAGAAATTAATAGTATTTTGTCTGGCACGATCGACATGAATAGTCAGCTCGCGAAAGGGTTGAGTATAACTAACGATCAGGTCAGGTCGTGGGGAGCGCAAGGTATATTAGTCGATAAATTAATAAATAAGTTACAGCCGTTTATCGCTGGTAACGCGCTTGCTGCACGCAGTATTAGTGGTATCACCAGTAATATTCAAGAAATATTGGAAATTACGACTAGACTTGCTGGAGAAAACCTCACAGTCTTATTTGTTGATGGTTTGGACGTAATCTATCAATACCTGAAAACTATTCAGCCAGAAATCCAAGCTACTTTAAACGGAGTCACTGGATTCATTGGTGACTCTGTTAAACAAATATTTGCAATAATAAGTCCATTTTTGCCGTCTCTTACGGTTCTGAGAGATGCGATCTTGAGTATTGGTGGCTCGATCGGCGAGATCATTGGTGGCTCTATTCAGACGTTGCTCAGTATATTGGCAGTTATTGCGCCAATAATCTCACCTATTTTTGACATACTTGTTTCAATTGTCAGTGTTGTAGCTGATTTGCTGAGCGATCCGGTGATTCAGCAGATGGTACAAATGGCTCTGATAATTGCGACAGTGATAGGGCCGCTAACCACTATCGCTACATTAGTGGCGACTATATCTGGTTTTTTTGCTTCGGGTGGTGGTCTTGTTGCTTTTTTTGGGCTGTTATCTACTGTTGCCCCGGGGCTGGTAGCTTCACTTGCCACGCTTGGTACGGCACTTGCGTCGATCGCAGGATTTGGCGGAGCCGCTGGAGCGATTGCAGCATCCGGTTCGGGGCTGGCTGTATTGGGTGGAGCCATTGCCACAGTTACTGCTGCCCTTGCTCCTTTAGCATTGGCCATTGCAGCGGTTGCGGCTGCGGCAATGCTGATGCAGAGCTTAAAACTAGGAGATGCTACAGAGGCTATTGAAGTTATTGGAGCAAGAAGTGATATTACTACCAGCGGCGCAAACAATACCACACTGAAGTTGCGACAGTTACGCGATGCGGAAATTATCCAAGGGGAGCTAACTGATAAACAGAAAACTGACAAGGGGACGCTGACCAATCAGGCTCGCAATTATGCAGCCAACTTGGAGGCCGAAATAGCCGCTGCTAAAGAAATAAATACCGCTGGCGATGAGTCGTTAGAAAACGCCAAAAAAGCACTAATCGCTGGCAATGAGCAAGCTCTAAAAGGGTTGGGTAAATTCACCTCTGGCTTAACAACATCCGCCAAACCTTTGACGGAATTGGGCGGTATCATCACTCAAGTAGAAAAAAAGGTTGCAGCTTTTGAGGCGCAAATCAAAGCCGCTAACTCTGATCCGGAATTCCAGACCGCTAACAAAGGAATAATTGAACTGATAACCAAGCAAGTTCAACTAGGACAGTTAACCGCCGCAGAGGGGAAAAAGCGGCTTGATCGAATCCTTGACGATTCTCGCGTAGAAATTGCCGGGAAGGAAGCGGCTCAAAAAGCTATCACTCAGTTACAGGAAATTTCAACTAAAAAACAACTAGACCAAAGCCAGATAACTCAGTCTGAAATTGAAAAATTACAGAATGAGGGTAGGGTTGGAGAAGTCAAGGCAGAGCAAATGGTTACAGGTCAAAAGCTCAAGGAAATTAAGATCCGATCGGACTCACAGAAAACTGCTCACACCGAAAGAATGCGGCAAATTCAAGCAGAGATGAACGCCGATCTTGAGGTAATTGATAAGGAAATCGCAAACAAGCAAACTGCTCTTGATAGATTGAAATCGGCAAAAGCTCCTCAAGTCCAGATAGTTCAAGCACAGCGCGATCTGGATTCAAGTAAATCCCAACGCGCCGACAAGCAGCTAGGGTTCGGTGCTGTTCAGATTGAAGAAAATCGAAAAAATGCAATTGAAGCAGCAAAACTTGCCGCAGAACAATCAAAAGTAGAAAAACAACAGCGAGATATTACTAAACGAGAAATAACTAAAGATTTTGACGAACGCCAGAAAATCAACGACTCGGCGCGTGACCAGGGTTTAAAGGATAATCAACAGGCGGCAATTGAATCTCTCGCGATCGCCGAAGGTAGAGCTAAGTCCGAATTGTCTCAGATTCAAAGCAAAACTGCAAAGCTGGAATCTGAAGCTAAGAAGCAAGGCAAAACTGTCAAAGAATATGACAAGGAGGCTTGGGAAGCGTTACAAGTGCAACAGGCGGAGGCATTGCAAAGATTGGCAAACGCTAGAAAGGATAGTCTTGAGAAAAGATTGTCAGATATTAAGCAAGATGCTCAGGAAGCCACCATCATGGTTGAGGCGGCACAGGCTAAAAACGATATTGACAATCAAAAAGCGGCCAGTAAAACCGCAGCGATCGCCACTAAGAGTATCAACAATCAAATTGCCTTGATTGATAAAGAAATCGCTGCAAATAAGGGTAAGAAAGAGCGCCTAGAGGAATTGGGGGCGAAACGGGCGGGACTAGAAAAAGATTTAACCGAAGTTCTGAAAAAGCAATTACAGCAGCAATTGTCAGATTTGCAACAGGACGGCGAAGAACGGATTTCCGTAGTTAAAGCCTCTAACGCTATGGGAGCGATCGACAATCAGCAAGCCGCCAAACAAACCGCTGCGATCGAATCTGCTAGTTCAAAATCTCAACTCCAGATTATCCAAGCTCGAATTGCCGAGGTAGTAGCTGCTGATAAAAAGCGAGGAAAAGTCAGCACTGAACTACTGGAAGAACTCAGGAAACAAGAGGCTGATACTCAGGTCAAGATTACTGAAATTGCAAAAAAAGAAATGGAGTCGCGACTAGCTGATCTCAAGGAAGACGTAGCCGAGCGCACGGCGGTTGTTAAGTCCTCACAGGCAACAGGTGCGATTGACAATCAAGTCGCTGCAACACAGACAGCAGCGATCGAGCGTACTGGCGCAGCCCAACGTCTGGAGATTGTACGTCAACGGATACAGCAGGTAGCAGCGGAAGGTAAAAAGTCTGGCAAAATCAACATTGAATTAATGGAGTCCCTGAAAAAGCAAGAAGCTGAGATTCAAATAGAAGTTACCGATATCAACAAAAGGGAGATGGAATCTCAGCTATCAGATTTACAGCAGGATGCTGAGGAACGAACAGCAGTAATCCAAAAAGCTAACGCACTAGGTACGAAAGACAATCAACAGGCGGCGATCGAGACTTCCCAGGTTCAGCAACGAAGTACAAATGAACAGATAAAAATAGTTCAAGAAAGAATCGCAGCGGTTATTGCGGCAGGGGAAAAGTCAGGTAAAATTAACACAGAATTACTAGAAGAGTTAAGGAAAAAAGAAGCCGACCTTCAAGTAAAAATTACAGAAATTCAAAAGCAAGAATTGCAAAAGCGGCTATCAGATTTACAGCAGGATGCTGAGGAACGAACAGCGCTAATAACAGCGGCAAACGCAACTGGAGTAATAGATAATCAGGAATCAGCAATAAAAACTGCACAGGTTCAGCGGGAAAGTTTAGCGTCTCAACTTGGATTAATTCGCCAGCGAATTGCGGCAGTTAGTCCTGCAAACAAAGAGTTATTGGAAGAACTAAGAAGACAAGAAGCTGATACTCAAGTAAAAATTACAGAGGTACAAAAACAGGAGCTAGAGAAGCGACTGAGTGATTTACAACATGATTCACAGAAGCGTGTTGCTATCGTTGAAACCGCCGCAGCAATGGGAGTAAAAGACAATCAGCAAGCGGCGACGGAAATAGAAAACATCCAACGTCAAAGTGTCAACGATCAACTCAAATTAGTTCGAGCGCGCATAGCTGCTACCAATCCTTTAAACAAAGAGTTAAGCGAGGAACTGAAAGCGCAAGAAGCTAAACTACAAAAGGAATTAACGGAAATTCAAGAGCAAGGTTTTCAGAAGCGGTTGTCAGATTTGCAGCAAGACGGCGAAGAGCGGCTGGCAATTATCACCGCTAACGGCGTCAAGGGTGTAACCGACAATCAAGAAACAGCGTTAAAGTCCGCCGCCATTCAAGAGGAATCGGCACAGCAGCAGTTAGCATTAATTCGTGATCGGCTAGCACGAACTGATGCAGCGTCGATCGAGCTTCGCGAAAAACTACTAAAACAAGAAGCCGACACCGAGGCAAAGATTGTCGAAATTCGCAAGCAAGCTTTTGACAAACGGCTGGCAGATGTTGACCAAGACGCGCAAGAGCAGCAGACGATTCTAGAAGGACAGTTAGCACAGGGTTTGACAACGGAAACCGAATACGCTCAGAGTCGCTACAATCAATCTTTACAATCTCTAGATGCCCAATTAGTCTTGATTCGGGAACGCCGATCGCAAATGTCTGCCACGGATATTGAGGGACAAGAAGCGCTAGCGGCTCAGGAAGCTTCTTTGCAAAAACGTCGGCAAGATGCGCTGTCTCAATTTCTGGAAGCTCAGTTAAGTTTGCTTGATCGGGAAAACAAGAAAGCAACCGACATCCTGGAACAGTCGGAAGTTGACCGCAAGCTGATAACAAAGCAAGCTGCACTATCTGGCACTGCTGACAAAGATGCCGCTGCTACCGCCGAAATTCAAGCCACCCAGCGCCGAATCCAGCAGGAGATTGCACTAGAGGAACAGAAAAATGTCACTCTGCGATCACTTCCGGCATTTTCCGACCCCGCTAAAGAAGCCGAGCGCCAGTCTCGTATTCGTGCATCAATCAAAAAAACGAGTGAGCTCCGATTACAACTACTAGATGAGGAGAAAAAAGCTTTTGACTTGCTGATTGAACGCCAGATAAAAGGTATTCAGAATCAATCAAGAGCGCAAGAATTAGCATCTGATGTGCAGGTACGGGCGATCGAGCAACAGGGCAAACAGTACGATCTACTCGGTCGATCACTGGAGAATCAAAACAAGCTGCTACAGTCGCGCGCAAGCCTGGCAAATGCTCTCAATGGCTACATCCAAGGTGAATATAAAATTTTGCAAGACAGCGCTACCTCAGAGGGTGAGCGCAAGCGACTGATGAAAGAAGCGGCGGACGCCCAACTGGCAGCGATGCAGCAGCAGCAAATTGTGGCCCAGAAAAATCTCGACATTGAGATTAAGCAAGCGGAAATCGCTCAAAAACGCGCAGAGCTTGAAGCGGAGATTGCACAAATAAAAGCCCGCGCCGGATCGGCAAAAGCTGATGCTGAAGTCCTCAAAGCAGAAGTCAATTTGCAAAAAGTGCAACGCGACCCTAACGCCAGCAATGCAGATGTTGCGGCCGCCAAACTAGACATTGTGGCCGCCCGCGCCGCTGCGGAAGCCGCTGTCGCCGAGATTGCTTTTGCGATCGCAAACAAGGAATTAGTCGATCAAAACCGGAGTGTACTGGACATCCAAAATGCGAACAGACGGGAAACGCAGTCGATCGAGCAAGTTACTCAGGGACGGGCCGCGCAGTCTCAGGCGATCGGGGCGATCGTTGACTCAAACGAGAGAGAGTTGGCACAGCGCCAACTGGCGGGAAGACTGACACCGGAAGAGTCGGCACAGTTAGGACGGATTCAACAACAAAATCGAGAACGGGAAATAACCCGCCAACAGAACGAAGCAGAACGCGACGCGCTGCGTGGGGGTGTACCAAATCCAGTGCGACGGAATATTCAAGCGGCGGCCGTGCGATCAAATTCATTGTTAAGTACGATCGAGCAAGCGGCGGCGACACCACCTAAAGTACCTGATTTGAAAAATTTGGTGGCTCAAATGACTCTTCAACGCCAACAGATTTCGGCAATTAAGCCAGATGTTAACCCGCTGATCCGATTGCAAGAAGAAAGCACGGGATATCAGAAGGAAATGCTAGGAGTGCTCCAACAGATTAACGGGCGGCCGACCCCCGAGCCTGTGACTGCGGTTGCCAATAATTTCAATATCAAGGCAGAGGCGGGTATTTCCGAGGCTCAGGTTTTGGGAGTGTTTGGTCAAGTTAGCCAACAGGTATCGCAGATGTTAAAACGGTGAAAAGGATGACACAAATAAGCGGGTACTCAGATATGAGTACCCGCTTATTATTTGGATTTTACCTCAATGCTCCGATCGGCATATCAAGCATTTTACTCAACGCTGGCAGTGCATCAGCAGCCTTCACCAATCAGTAGTTGACGGTTCGTATTGTCCAAAATAGCTCGGCAAACTTCCTCTTCATTTTCTGTCGGGACGTAATCTTGAAGGACGGAGCGCGGCGTCACTCAAGTCAAGTATTTACAACCTTGAAGAAAGAAAGAAAACAACAGAGGAAGGTAGCTTACATTTAAGAACTTCTGCAACCGCATACCCTGTTTTAACTTTCCACAACTTCATATATCCTAGAAGTTGTTTTAAGGATGTAGCAGTGAATTCTAACTTACACTCAACAGGAAAAATCTCCCCATTAATATCAACAAGAAAATCCGGTCTTTTTTTGTTCTTAGCGACTACTGGAATCAATTTAGAGTTAGGAATTAAAGTTGTATGGTTAGTCCTAAACCAAGGATGAACGCTTCCTAACTCGTAAGAACATGACGCGAAATTGTGTAAAGACTCATACTTGATGGCTGCCCACATCCAAACAATATTTTGGTAAAAGTCCTCATCTATCGGACACTCTGAATGATTAAGAATAAAGTCAATTAACTTGTCAAGCTTAAACCCTAGGTCAAAATCTGAGTAAGTAAAACACTTTGCCCTAAAACCTAAAACATCAAGAATAGAAAGTCTTTGTTTTGCGTAACCAAAATGAGAAACCAAAAAGTTTTCCAAAGCTTTATGCTCAATACCCAGCCGTTCAGCTATCAACCGGGAATCTACGACTAAAATGTCGCCTTGCTTCGTAATTGGGATAAGATTGTTCATGGGTTCCTAGATGTGTTAGGGACGTTTACAAACCGATCGCACGGAAACGCGATCGGTTTGTCGTATCTACCCATTTTACCTCAAGACTACTTCAAGCTATTAGCAAAAGTTGCTATCGCCGCCTCTAAGATCGCAATGCGGTCATTCTGTTCGTCAATCCGATCGTTGACCGTTTCTAAATCAATCAAAGCAACGCTTCTAGCTTTTGAGCTGATCGTCACACCATCACTACCCGCCAACTCCTTGACAAGCCGCTGCACCACTTGATGAGGTGATTCCCCACCCGTAGCCTGATTTTCGATCCACCTATATATAGGATCATTTACCCGAAAGCCGATCGTGCGCGATCCATTATCTGTTGACTCTTTTTTACTCATGATCTTTAGTAGTGCTAAGAATTTTGTCAATGCTAGCATACTCTGCAAACATTGCTTGCTATAGTGGCGTAAATCTTTTGTTATTCACCTGAAAGCTATACTCTGACTACGTTTGAGCTTGTACGCTAATTTATTTTGCAAATTTGTTTGCAAAAGTGTTGACAAACCGCAAACAACCTGCTAACGTAGTAAACATAAGGCAAAACGGAACCAACACACCGCTTTGCCCCTCACTTCACGCAAAGGCAAAAACAATGATTGACACAATGATGATTCAAGCGGCCCTCTCAGGAATGCAAACAAGAAAAGATGCAAATTTTGGTACAGCTATCGGCGAGAAGCAACGCATGGGTTGGTGGTGGAAATCTTACATAGCCGACACCTACTGTATGGAAGTGATAGTCTACCTTGACAAAATATCACCCACCGGGTTCATGCTTGAAATTGACTACGTTGACGAAGACGCGACAACAATCCTCAACAAACCTCTCGCAACGTTTGAGGAATTCCAAGAAATTTTCACCAACAAAAAATTTCTTGCAACCGCTTTCAGAACTTGGAAAAAAGCGAAAAAATAACCCGTCACCTGCCGTCTACGGGGCGAACGCCCCTCTCTTTACTAACTCACTTCACCACACATCACAAGAAAAAATCATGCAATTACTCGCCGTCAAATTCGCCCAAATCGCCACAGCAATCGATACCGCTAACGCCCAAATCGCTGCACTACAAATCCAACTCTCTGAGCTCCAAGAACATCAGCAACAGCTACTTTCGGTCGAACAAGCCTGTCAGTCCGCACTCGCCCAAGTCGGGACAGCGCTGAGTATGCTCAATCATGTAGATCCCGCCGAAATCGGTACATTCAAGGCGGCAGTTGAGGCACAGTTCGGAACTGATGCGATCGCCTTTCTAGAACCTGCTATCCCCACGCCAGCGGAAACAATCGAGCCAGAGCCGATCGCACCTATAGCGCCGGAACCCGCAGTCATGCCAGAAGTTGTGCCAGTCACTGATATTGAAGCTACGCCCGCCGTTGACGAGCCGATCGGATCAATAGCTAAATCCGCAACCCTAGGTATTGAATCATCACTTAACAAGATGACTATCCAGGATATCCGTAAGTTGGCTACTGCCAAGAAAGTTAGCGGAAACGGTACGCGAGCGGTAATTGCCGGGAGACTCAAGGCGATCGTCACAGAAGTTGATATCTGGGATGCCACCGCCTAACCTCGGAATAACCTAGCTAAGCAAATATAAAAATAGTTAAATTAGGTGCACTCTAATTCAACTATTTTTGACGTTTCAAATAACTTAATAGGACAAACTTCAATGCAATATCAACTAAGGACAGACTGGTGTTACGGTTGCGCCGATCGGGTCGGTAGCCGCAGGTTCAGACAACTAACCATTAACAACGTTTGCGAAGACTGCGACAAACGAATAAAGCCTGAAAACAGGGTAATCAAATCAATCTTAGAATGGGAAAGCGAATGTCAACGAAGGGGCCCCAATAAATGTGTGGTAAAGAATCTTGAGGCTCAAGAGATACAAAAACTAGAAAGAGACAAATGGTTATGTGAAGAAGAACGTCAATTGATAGGCGTATTCAATCAACTCCAAGTAGAAATGATCGGGATATGGTGGCGCGAAACAGCGTCACACCGACTAAATTGGAACTCAAGTAAGGTAAAAAGCGTAATCAAACGAGTGCGCTACTACAACGAATTGAAGCCTGTTTCCGTAGCGGATCACGTTTTGAAGTTTGTTTCAAATGACTATTTAACGGCTCGGCAAATACGCTGTAACTTTGAAAATTTTACGGTAGTTTGGATCTGCATGACGCTAGAAAGATTAGTCAAAGACAAACGGATTGAGAAAAAAGTCAACAAGCCCTACGAAACGCTATATCGACTTTCGCCAATTGACTAGACGATCGCGTCTAAGTCTTTCGTCACAAACCGAATAGAATAAGGCTGCGTATAGTAGCGGACGATCGGGGCTGGCGCTTCTACAGCTTGCCCCGTGCCGCCGACTACTGGGCAAAGCAATTCACCGTTTGAAGTTACGCCAGATACAGGTTGTAGGTAAAGTACGCCGCGCTTTCGAGTAACGCCTGTAGCATAGTTTTTGATTGGATCGAACCCTACGGCATCATCAACCCAAACCGTCTGAACTTGCCCAACGATCGCCCGCTGGCGCAACGCAATCTCCCACAAGATAAATCGAATCTCAGCCCGCTGATCTTGAATCTCAACCTCAAAACCCTGAGTGCGGATAACAGATGTCTCGTACCAGACTGAGTTAAAGCCGTCCGTAATCCGGCCCCATTCTTCAGTAATTGGTTTGTACTGCTGCGACTGTACCCGCAAAACAAGATTACCCGCAGCGTTAAACATTGAGGATAAAAGCTGATTTTGCGGATTGCGAGACTCAAGTTGTTGCAGGTACTTGGCGCGAAGGTCGGTAGGAGTTTCAAAAATTATTGATCGTGGGTACATTTGATTAGCAATATTTGCCCTCAATTAATGTTTTTGCAGTTAAGCGATCTATTGACCCTGCTGACATCATCTGGAAGTTAAAACAAAATCTTTCAAAAGCTTTTTGAGTAACAGGGCCCCAGTCGCCGTCTGGTTTTCCCGGTTGAAACTGCGGGAATCGCGTTAAGCAAATTTGAATTTGCTTAACCAACCCTATATCTTTTTTGACTTCTGCTAGCGGCAGTGTCAGCTTGCGCTCGTAGATATCTTGCAGTCGCAGCCCTCCGAGTTCGCCCGGTTTCCAAACGCGCTTGTCGCTGGATTTTCCATCAAAGAAGTGAATCCAAAGTTGCCCATCGCTATCGGGGCCACACAGATTCTTCATCATCTGTTTAGAATAGTTTAGCGCCTCACCTGATACTGTTGTGTCGTAGCCATTAGGCCACCACTCCCCCCACGGATCGTGTACGATTAAACCTTTTTCTGTATAACCGATTATGGTGATGATGTGACCGTAATCGGTAAAATAGCCATGAACTATGCACGGCTTGCCGAAATCCAAATGAGCCTTAACTTGATCCCATGTAGCGTGAGCGCTAAACCGGGGGCGGTATCCGTGCCGCTGCGCTAGTACCTCTAAATCGCCTGGAGAGTGACGACTTAATCCGTTGTTAAGGCAATATTGTGTGAGCCGATCCTCTAACTGCAAGCCATCTTGACTTACTAACGGCTCTCCAAAAAAAGCCATGCACGTCGCGATCGACGTAGTATTGCACGTTCCCCCTGGGTTTAACTCGTTGTCGCGCTGCGAAAGATAGGGAACGGCTAGCTGTACGCTTGTCATAGTGTTATGGTTGAAAGAACTTAACATTTATTATAGTTAAAGTTTACGCAAAATAAAAATGTTTAACTATAATTCAGCATTAATAGTCGTGTTACTTGTAGTAGTAGGTCTGACTATTGTAAATGTAATTGCGATTTTAGCCGAAATTAAAAATCTAAAACAAACAATTAAAGAGTTAGTTGATATTAACAAAAAACTCAGAGACAAAGACAAAAAATACTCTCAAGAAATCCTGCGAATCGTTCGAGTTATTGACTTAATTCTTACTAATGATGCTAATACTGTAAAACGATCAAATAAGGTACATCGTGCCCCGTGGGTGTAGCCGATAAATACCGTCACTTCCTAGAATTTGAATTTCCAGCTTTTTACCCCAACACCACCAGCGGTTAATCTGTCGTTGTGGCTTGAAATGCTCGGAGTGCAGCTCCTTTAATTGCACCGCCGTTAAAAGTTATTTTCGGTTTTGTTTGCATTTTTCAGTTATTATTACCTAAATTTCTTTAGACTGGATGGATCGTTCCCGGACTTTCTACGGGTGCGGGGACGGGCGCTGTCATTTGCTGATAACGCTTTTGTCCAATTTTTTGCTGAATTACTCGCATTGCTTCAGCTAACTCAGGGTCATTTTCACAAGTAAATTTTAATGGCACGCTATCCCAATATTCCCGTCCAACTTCTTCGCCGCTCGGCAATTCGGTTTTTACGTCGAAATAAGCTTTTATTTCCATCAACTGGACTACTCCGTCAGTACCTTTTAGGTTAATTTCTAACCTTTCGGCGGTGTGAATGGTAGAGATACCGTCTCGTTTGGTGATTTTAATTGCCATTTGTTACTCCTATACAATATTGACTACAGTACCATTTCTCCATAACGAGCCAGCAGCTAAACCAGTGACCGATGTAGGTAATCCCGCAAAATTAATTACTGAACCTCCTGCATAGATGTTTCCCGTAATCCCAACCCCTCCACCAACCTGTAATGCACCAGTAGTAGTAGAGGTAGAAGAAACTCCCCCACTAAGCCCAACAACTCCTGTTATCATGTTTATAGTGAGATTATTAGCTTCGTATCCCCCTACATTGTTGAGACGTTGTAATTGTAGTACCCCTCCGTCTAAAACAACAAATAGACCCTTCCCAAAGTCAGTTTCGTCAAACCAAAACCCAGGATTATTCCCCCTAATCACAACAGGATTTACGAAAACTTTAGATCCGGCGATTGTTTGTCCCCCCGTTGTAGCTACATAGGTAGAGATATTAGCTCCCCCGTTAACTATAGGCAAAACGCCAGTAACACCAGTAGTCAAAGGCAATCCAGTAGCGTTAGTCAATACTCCAGCGCTAGGAGTGCCCAGATTCGGAGTCGTGAAAACAGGCGATAGTAGGTTTGCTTTTAACCCTAAAGAATTAGTAATCGTAGTCGCAAAATTAGGGTCGTTCCCTAATGCCGTTGCTAACTCTCCTAGCGTATCCAGCACGGCAGGTGAAGAATTTACTAAATTACTTATTGCCGTACTAACCTGTGCCGGAGTCGTAAAAGTGCTACTTGGTATCACCCCAGCTACTCCAGGTGTCGCGCCCGTGCCAAGCAAACTATTCGCGGGTAATGTGCCATCAAATCCCGCAACAACACCCCAGTTAGTTCCACCTAAACTGAAAAGAATAAAACTTTGATGCTGCACAGCTAATGGCAAGGTTACTACACCATTTATCAAATCCGTGCCAGACCGGGAAATGACAACCAAATTTGCCGATACATCGGCCTTGCGAACTTGTACCGCCCAACCACTACCGACAGTTGCAGCAGCAGGTAAAGTTATTGTAATTACGCCACTTGTAGCGTCAACATTGATTAATTGCCGTTGATTTACGGTTGTAAGTGTTGAGCTTACGGTTACAGCTAAAAACCCAAAAACGGTAAGCGCGTCTGCACCGCCGACGGCGTGAGTTGCTACGTGAGTGGTCGGCGCGCGAGTATTTGTGTAAGCAGCGTCCGCAGCGTCTCGAATGGTTCCCGTGCTTGTTCCGATCGCCCGTGTCGCCGCCGCGCCTAATCCAAGTGTTGATCGAGCGGTTGTAGCGTCAAGATCATCGAGGAAGGTTCGGATATAGTCACTGAGCGGCGCAATTGCAGCCCCACCGCTAGCAGTGCGCTCAATCAGTCCGGCTGTACTCAGTAGCTCGATCGCCTGAATAACGGGCGAAGCATTAGATTCAAATAAAGATTTGCGATAAGCGGGGATACAGCCGTCAGCGGTAGTTTGCCTAATTCGAGTGCATTGTGTTCCAGATAGAAATGAATATGCGATCGCAATTTGATAAGTCCCGATCGGTAAACTTCCACCAATAGCGCTGCCTGCAACCGTGGGAGGATCAAATAAGCAAAAATCAGAAAACGGCGGCGCAGTCGTAGCCGCCACAATTACTGCATTTGTTAGATCAATAACGGTGAATACTTGAGTTACGCCAATAACTACAGGTTGCGGAGAATTGAGTCGATAAATCGTAGAACCTTGTTTGATATAAATTCTGACTTGTGGAGGATTAAAATGCGCCTGAGTGTTTCCCCCAATTTCTGCAATAGTCGATCGCACCATTCCAAATGCACCACTTACCGGGTAAGTCGCGGTAAACGAAATTCCCCCAGCGACGGACAGCACAATATTATTGCTCCAAGCCCCCGCAACCGATTCGCCGACACCAAAATCAAACAAAGCGAGTAATGCTTCTCCCGCCGAGAGCGCAGTTACTCCGGCAACGCCACGCACGACCGCACGACCGTCTTGAGTCACGGCTAATTGCTGATTTAAAACATTTGGAGCAATTTGAGCGATTGTTTGCCTAGGTTGCAAAGCTGATTCATGCCCGCGCACCACGAACAGTCCGGGAAGTACATTGAGTGTTCCGTCGCCGGGGATGACACGACCGAAATTCGCGATCGGTGCTACAAATCCCCCAGCACTTGTTTCAAAAATTGAAGCTAAAGGGACTCGAACGCCGCCTTGTGGCAATAGAATTGGGACGATTGAGACTACACTACCCTGTACCAGTGGCGGGTAAATTTCGGATGCCCGGAATCGGGGGAATATCTTGAATACTGCCTTTTGATTCCCTGGCAAAGCCTTAGATATTGCCAAAAATCCGGTTTCAGCATTTGTCTGAGTCATGTCAATTCCAACACCAGCCATACTCGCGCCGTCACTCAGTCCCGAACTATTATCCAGAATTCCGGTCACTGGATTATAAAAACCTAGAAACCGAATAACTATACGACGATCAAATAATGTTGTGGCCGGGAATCCGTCAATTTGAATATTTAGTCCAAATCGGGAACCTGCTAAAATATTATCCCCAGTGTCGGAACCGAAAAATACTGTCAAGCTCTTTGCGTTGACTGCTACCGAATCCGTATTGTCAGCAGCCGCATAGTTCACCCCAAACAATAAGTTCTGTACGAGAAATTCTTCATCAACAGCGACAAGCGGGCGACAAGCGCCAGTATTTCCAAAGATATCGCCCCCGATCGGGAACAATCCAAAATTCGGATTACCAAACCGCACCCAATACTCGCCGGGCGATCGCTCAATAACTTTGTCACCATCAATGGCGCGACGGAAATATGGAGAATTTGGATCGATGATTAGCCAAGGATAGTAGATATAGTAGGATGCACCGCTGGCAACTCCGCCGTTGACTAGCCGTATCATTCCGGGAACTAAATTTACTCCTGTAGGTAGTCCAGTGGGTAAAGTGACGGCAGCGGGTGGGACGACTAAATGCTCATTGCGACTAAAGACGATCGGCGCTGCTGTGGCAAAAGCGTCGGAATCCGCCTGAAATAATCGCCAAAATCCAACAACCCAAGCGTTGCTTAAGGCAGTAGTCTGCGATGCCACAATGAAACAGTATTTGTAACCAGTTGCGGCATCTCGATTAGTCTCAGGAAAATTAACAGAAATATTCCCCCCGATCGGGACGGTAACAGTGACGGCGGGCGATGGTAGCGATACCCCTGCTTCGTTCAATAAATAAAGCCAGAATGTTCGAGTCTGAGAAGTCGAAAATGTACCACCTGTCGCTAGTACCGTTACGTTGCTATTTGTGAAAATTGGAACAAACCGCCCACTGCCGTATTCTGCTGTCATAATAATTTAAAATATTTGATAATTATAAGCCGCGACCAAGACTTGAATCAGTAGTAGAAGATATGAAAGGAATAAAGAATTTGTCACCGTTTTTTGATTTCACGGTAACACCATCTTGATTTTTGGTAATTGTTTTTAGTGATGCGGTAAGCGCCTGCGCTAAATCTCTAGCAACTCTACTGGTGTTTTGCATAATTATTTTACTTTGAGTTCACACGGGACTGTTGACTGCTTTGAGTAATTGTACCGATATCGTTCAAATCTCTCAATTGAAAACGGCTTAAATCTTGTACAGGATTGAGTTTATTGGCGGCGGGGTCAAGCTTAGACGATCGGACAAATCCTATTGGCAACTCTGTGCCAACCTGAAGACTCGTGCCAGGAGATTGTAAGTAGTTTTTGCCGTTGATCATTCCTTTGATACTCACCGAATTATTTACCCCAAAGCATCGCCGCCGCCGAACTTCGCCATTACAAATATACGTTAATTTGTCGCCCGATCGGATTTGTGGATTGTACCAAATTAGCAATTCTTCTCGCACTGAGTTCTGGGCGTCGGCTATCTTGAATTCGGTTTCGGCCGCCAAATACGCTTCGGATTCTGTCGCAGCATAAGGATAAGATAACCCGCTACTTTCCATCTGTTGGCTAAAGTTTTTGTTTCCCTTGGGCGGCAAGTGCGTTGTTTCTATAAAATATCGGCGCTTGCCTCGCTCTGAATTTTGCTCGTTTGGATCGACTGAGTTGCTGCGTGGCTCAACTCTTTCCCAGATTGACGGCAATTGCGTAGCAGCAGTAGGCGTACCATTATTTGTTGAGGTTGTTTGTTCCGAAAGTTGGCTATTGAAATTGATGCCACCCGCTACCGCCTTTTTAGAGATCGCCAGGAATCTGTTTTCATCCTTAGTGGCCCGCGATTTATTGAAATCTGCCATAGTTTCGCCCGGTGGCAAGTTGACCGAGCCTAGCCATTTAGGAGTCTTGACTGAGGTTATTTTGATTTCTGAAAAATTCAACTCTTCAGATCCGGCAAACAATGGCGGGTATTCTGGTTTGATGTCAGCAGGTGCGGCAGTCGCATTATCATTTCTGATTTTGATATTTCTCGGGTCTTCGGTTTCCGCAAAAGCGGCAGAGTATCGCTGTTGTTTTTTAACAAAGCGTGGGTCGATCCACTTGCCATCGCTAATGTTGTCAATCCGCTTGTAGGTTTTTTCTCCTGTTGGCGAGCACACTTCCTCTAGCTCAAAGTCTGGCAATTCAATGTCACCGTAATGCGCGTTGTACGGGGATAAGATATTTTCCTCAATTTCGTAAACTTGAATTTGTTTTGGTAGGTAGCAGATTAATGACGCTTGCTTGAATGCGATATCTGTTGGAGTGTCCCCCGTTGCGGACTGAAACTTGATAGTGGCAAAATCTTGACTAGGATCGGAGTCCGAATTAGAAACATCACTAACACTTTCAGTCTGATGTACCGCCGTTCGCCAGCCAGTAGTCACTGATCGCAGTCGCCAGCCTTCGTCGTTGTATTCCACTACTTCGGTGATATCTTCAATTATCCCCCAAAACCCTAGGGGATTAACGCCACTAACTTTTTTGGTAATTGTGTTGTACAAATCAATCCCACGGATGCCACGAAACCCATATTTTAGCGTTTGTTTTTTCAACGGCATCCCGTCGATCGTAGTAATTTTCTCGTTAGTCTTGACATAATTACTACCACTTTCGTAAAAATTTACTGAAGTAGTTTTGACCAACCCTAGCCCGGACGGTGGTGATGAAGCATTCGGATCGGACTCAGTTGTTTCCTCCTTGCGGGTGCGTCGCCGCCACCGCGCACCATCAGATCCGCTATTAGTTAATTGAGTTTTCTCGTCTGGGTTAACGTAAAATCTGCTAATTTTTGTAGTTTCGCTAGCGCGTTTCGCTTCTAATTTACTGTCGTCTAAAAACAGCCCCGTAATCTCCGCTTTGGGAAAATAATGCTCTAAGTGCAGGTATTTACTCAAATCTTCTTGCACTAATGCCATTACCCCAAACGGCGGTATTGAACTAGGAATTTGCTCACCTAATGGCAAAAAATGAAAAGGTCGGGCAGACAAATTTGTTGATCGGCGCAGCTCTCCCGAAAAAGTGCGCGTTACTTCTTTGAGTAAATCCGACTCTGGAATATTCCATGTTGAAGTGCTATTCCATTGCTTAGTCCTAATTCGCCGAGGTTCTGACAGCACCTTGAAACTGCCGTTTTGGCGCAGCCGGGCGTCTAACTCCGACATGAAATTGGTAGTAGTGTCAGGGCCTGCATCGTTTGGCACGGCAATCTTGCCATCAAACCCAGAGTAACTGCCGCTCGATCTGCTAGCAATTTCTCCTAAGCTCAGTGTTCGTGATCTCATTCGCACGTCCTTGGCTTTATCCGTCGTAGGATCGCAGCGTTCATCGCTTTCAACGTTGGTAAAGTTTGTCAAGATTAGTGGTACATCTTCCGAAGCCCAGTTGTGAGCGCCAGAGAGTGACACGGAGACTACTACGATCGGGTTGATATTCTTAGAGCGCGGCACTTCGATCATCCGCAAGTCGCTTACCCGAAATCCAATTCCAAATAGCTCGATCGGCGCGCCAACATTCAATAGCTGAATCACAAGATATCGGTTTGCCCAGCCAGTCTTGAATTCGATCAACCCGCTGGGCTCTGACTCAAAACTTTCTGACCAAGATATTTCCCCTGCCAGGATCGGAATTAAGCTGAGAAATTCCGGGTACGGCTCCGGCACGTAGTTAGTCCGTAGTATTTTCTTGGAGCCAAGTACCCGGACTGTGGAGCCGATCGGCGGTGGAGGTGCGGTAGTAATATTTCCCGGCGCTGCTATTGGCAGTCCGCCCGGCGTTGTGGGAGAATATGAGTATCTTGCTCGAACTGTTACCATTGTTTAAAATACATAATTTAAATCTAAAAATACAACCAACACCGCTTCAGTCTTTGGGGGCGATCGTGTGCAAGGTATTTAATCCAATTCTGCCACAGCGCCGAGCCAAACTGTGTATCTTGGACTATGGGGTCGGGAAAACTCTCGCATTAAACTCTGCGTTAGCAATTCAAGATGGTTTTGCAACAATTGCCGCGCCGGAATTTGCGCGAGTAGATTATGTCGAAATCGGCGGTGACGTGTACTCAGAAGCGCAAGATTACACGGCGTTATTGCCGGGTGAGTACGTCTACAATGCCAATACCGAAACATTGATAATTAGGATTTATTGATAAAAAATAGCCAGAGCTTTGTTTGCTCTAGCTATTCAAAATTGAGGTTTTTTAAGATTAAACCGTGGCTAATCCGCTAGTTTCGGGTAGCGCCGCGTCAGGATAAGCGGCCTCCCATGCGTCTCGGTGGTAGAGATTTTTGATTCCGTACCTCTGGCAGGCTGCGTGCTTAACCTCAACTCCCTTAACCTTGGATGCCGCCTTCAGCTTTCGCCAGTTGTAGACTTTCTCGTTGACGTTATTGAGTTTGGCGATGCGGATGATTGAGGAATAGTTGAATAGTTCGTCAGCAAGTTCCGACAGACGATCGACATCTTCCTCTAGTTCGTCAATCTGAGCAGCTTGCATTGAGTTCTCAAGCGCTAGCGCCTCTTTCTCTTCCTCTGCCTGTACTAACGCTTTGAGTGCTTCAACGTAAGTCTGAGGAAGTGCAGGGGTGACAGGTGCGATCGCTCTGGCTATCTTTTCACATTCAAGAAAATACAGCCGAACTTGCCGACCTTGTTCAGTGCCGGCCATCATTGCCCACATCTTAAAGCATTCAATGGTTAACAAAACTTTTTCGTTGACAATGGCTGAAATACCTGTGGTTGTCGCTTCCACACTGATGTGGAAATCTTGATCCTCAATAAAACCCGCATTAAGCAAAGCCCGTTTTGCTGAATCCTTGCGTGAATAGCCGAGCCATTCCCAAGCTTCCGCAAGGTCAACCGGAAAACGATCGCCTGATTGGATAAAATCCTGAGCTAATTCAATGCTAAAATTCATAGTGTTCGCCTGTTCGTTAGGTGGACTGCCGATGTTAAACGGGATATTCTACTATCCCGATCGGCTAAATATATGCTACCACGATCACCTCCCTCGAAAAACCATGACCAACCAGAAAGGCATCGCCAAGAAGCAGGCAGAGATTGTTGGTCAATTGCAGCAGTTCCCGATCGGGCGTACCAATTCCGGCGGTAGGGCGGGCGGCATGGCAGAGGTGGTCGTCACGAATCCGCTACCGGGTCAACCTCGCGTGGTACAGGCAAAATGCGTCAATGATTGCCCACCAGGTGAAGTTCAGTTGCTACGGGCTGATGATGGGAGTTATGTGGCGCTTTCCCGATCGGCGGCACAGAAAACTTCAGAGACGACGACGCGACAGGTTTCTAGGAAAAATCCGACTATACCCAAGAAAAGCGTGCAAGAAAATATCAAGATTTTATTTTATGTAAATATAGAAATTACTTCTTTACCCGCCCTAAATTTCTCGAACCGTATTCCAACAGAAGCCTTGCGAAAAGAAGTCTGGATAGGTGGGACTTGGCCTGTTAAGAAAATATACATAACCCCTGAAGGTTGGAGGTTAGCCGATGTATTTATAGTTAATACTGGCGAAAAAGAAGAAGATTATGTAGTTATGGGGAGACTATTCCCTTTGAAAAAAATTCACACTTACCACAAGAACCCAAACATATCTAATCTTGCTGAATCGCTAGGGTCTCCGGCTGCTCGTTTTTTTACAATAGAAAAAGGAGTTGTAACTAACCAAGATTTCATGCAGGATTCATGCCCACCTTATTATTGGCGCTATTGCGGTGGAGGATTTTTTTATTCTTCAGGGGGTGAGATAGGAGTTAATACTATATATGTAGGTTCTGGTAATACGGGGGAAGATTGGTCAAGAACTTATAACTGGTACAATGGCTGGGGGCCTTCCTTTTTAGATACCGAGAATAGTGGTAATCTTACTCCTATGCCTGTAGGTAATTATAATAGTTTTTTAAATTTTGGGTTGTACTATGTAGGGATGTTTTATGGTGATTCATCTATCAATCAATATAATAATTATATTGTAAAAAATAACACTAATTACGTTCCCACTCTTGTCCCGATGGATGTAGAGATGTTATTCGGAATAGACTTTAACTCTAATTGGTATTTCAAGACCAAAATAATAACAACTAACATAGCAAACACTTATTATTCTTGGAGGTCGCCATTGGCGGGTGAAATGGGGGTGTTGGGCTTTCTAGGTAATTTTTGTGTCACTCCTACTAAAAGTTTTAATTTCAACTATCAAGCAAGTAGTGATAAAAGTTTGCTAGCAGATGCTTTTAGTTCAAAATCTTATGGATTTTTATATGAGCCTATAATAGTTGACAGCAAAGGAGAAAAAACATTAGTAATTAAGCAAATCTCAACTAAAAAATATTCTGCCTCACGATTAAACCCAAACCTTTTGGTCTGTTTAACTGACGCAGGAGAAAGTTCTGCTTTTACAAAAATAGGCGGGATTCCTGAGTTAAATAATTTCACGGGGTTAGGTATTGAAGTTATCAATAACATAACAAGTATTTTCAATGTCAAGCCTCTTGACTTTAATATATTACGCCGTAACGAGTATTCATATATAGATTCTTTGACTCCTATATGGGGAAATACGATACAATGTAGTCTCAAAACTTATTACTACACTGGAACAAGTAACACTTACTCATTGTCATCAAATCAATCTCAAACAAATAAAGAAATTTTGTATTTGAAAGACTTTTTATTGATTTTTGCAGCATTTGCTAAGTTGACCGTTTTGCCAGGAAACGATATTCGCAATACTATAGCTTATGATAATAATGTCTTTTTTAACATTTTTGAGGATAGATGTCTTAAACCTTTATCCTCTTATATTGAAAATAGCTTGTATATTCCTTATGGATTCCTAGATACTAATAATATTTTTTATGGCACTCAATCTTTGGCTTATTCCGAGCCTGAAAAAACTAGAATATTACCACAAACAAGTAAAGCCATTGCCAAGGTAGTGGAACTAAGGCTAGATGAATTTAATAATCAAGTAAATGTAGCTCCCGATGTCAGGGAATTACAAATCTATATGGCGACACCTGAAAAAACGGGATTTCCTACAATAGCTTTAGCCTCTACTAGCTACTGGTGTAAAACAAGGACTAAAGGAATTCCAATGCCTGTGTTTACGCCAACGCCCGGAGAAGTTCCCCCAACACCAACACCAACACCAACACCAACACCAACACCAACACCAACACCAACACCCTATGGTTATTGATGAGAAAGTTTAGAAGTTTACAAGGCTTCAATACAAAAAGTAGCATTATATACAACCTTAAGTTTATGAGTGCTTTCCATTCCTTGACGTTTCAACGCTTGAGTAATCGCTTCTGCACACAGTTCAATTCTCTCTAAATTGTCCATTGTTACTTTTGTAGAATCCGGGTGAAATCTATATTGATACAAGTAATCGTTAATTTTTTTAATTGTCGTTACTTCAGATAATCGCAAGCATAAATCATAGTCTTCGATATTATTAAATTGAGTATTGAAGCCGCCTATTTTATCGTAAATTGACTTACGAATCAGTCGAAAGTGAAACGTCATAAAATTAGTCAATAGTCGTCCTCTTGAGTAAGGGATACAGCATCGGTGTCCAGGTCGTTGTTTTTGTCCATTTGCATCGATATCAATGTAATTCGTGTAAACCATCCCGCACTCAATATCCTCATCTAGCGCTTTGACGGTTAGCTCAAGGGCGGGAGGTTCCAACAAATCGTCACTATCAAGCTGCCCGATAAACTCACCTCTAGCCGCGTTAAATCCAGCAATCAGGGCATAGACTGCCCCTCGATGTTCTGCGGTCAACACTCGAATCCGATCGTCATACAACGCAAAATTATGAGCCATATCCAGAGTGCCATCGATCGAGCCGTCGTCCGAAATAATTAACTCCCAGTCCTGGTAAGTCTGCCGCAACACGCTGTCAACGGCAATGCCCAGGTATTTCTCGCGGTTGTAGACTGCAATGACGATCGACACTCTGGGTGCGGATTTTTTGATTAATGATTGCTCGTTCATGAATTTGTTAAAATAAAGCTTAGTATAGATAATTCTAAATCAATATGAAACGCATATTTTTAGTTGGAGCACCTCGCAGCGGCACTACCATTTTACAAAGTCTGCTAGCGGCGCATCCCAAAATTACCAGTTTTCCAGAAACCAAATTTTTTCAGTATCTTTGGAGCGATCGGCTAAAATCCAAATTGCCCGATCGCCTGTACGACTTTTTTTATGATGAGATTGCTCGTCCAGATTTGTACGATCGGTCGGAAATTTACAAGCGCGGCTCTACTACCAATCAAATTGAATGGTTTGTCGGAATTCTAGATCAACTGGCGACAGAGGAAGGAAACAACATCTGGCTGGAAAAAACACCAGAACACGTCTATTTCATACAAGATATTCTCGGCTATTTACCAAATGCAAAATTTATTCATATTGTACGCAATCCACTGGATGTAGTAGCATCTATGCGAAAAGCGACATCCGACCCGCTACATAACGCGGTGTGGGGCGGTGAGTGGACACTTCAATTCTGCGTAGAGCGGTGGAAAAGTTCGGCCTTGGTTAACAACTTTTTTCGTAATGATTCAAAGCACTTACTGCTTCGCTACGAGGATTTGCTGCAAGATAAAGTTAAGATTTTGTCTCAAGTTTGCTACTTCATTGATATAGCATACGACCCGGAAATGTTGCGGAACTATCGAGCACAGGCGATCGCGCTAGGACTGGGGCATCCCTGGCATAAAAATATTGAAAGAGATATTGAACCCGCAGTAGTGGCAAAATACAAGGACTTTTTCAATGAAAGTGAGATTAAGTATATCCTTGCGAAAACTGAAGAGTTGCGATCGTACTTTGGGTATGCGTACTCGGAACCGGATGATTCGGATGATGACTCTGAGCCGATCGGCGTGACTCCGCACCCGTAATTAAGGCTGGCTGGATTGAACCGCTACCGATCGCCCTTCAGCTACACACAACAAAGCCCGGACAGTCCGGGCTAAGACTAAAAACTTAATCAAATCTAAGCTTTTGCGTAATTTTACGCCAAAGGAATATGAAAAATTTTTCGGAAGACAGTCAGAAGATTTCCTACTGGGTTGTAATTTTCGGGAAGCCAAACTACTTCGGAAACAGAAAAACTATCGTTGTATTCCCATTCGCAGTTATCAGAATTTGATTCGCCACCTAAGCATCTATTGTCTTTGTCAAAAAATAAGAGATACCAACCTTCTGCGGGTGCACTAGATTTTGTTGTTGACATTTTATTTTCGTGTTCTTGTTAGGTCTAAACGGTTTCGGACTGAAATTGGCAAATTAAAAAGGCTTAGGCTTCCCCGAAAAAGCTGTTAATCCGAGAGTCTAGCTCATTGACTTTCTTTTCGGTCGCCTTAGCCATATCGGTGAGTGACACCCAGACTTGATCGCCCCGACGTTCAAACCGAATATTCTTGCCAGAAAAGTCTAGAACTGTTAAGCTTTCCATGTTCGCCTCTGATATAGGTGGACTGCCGATTGCAGTGGAGTATTTTGCGATACTCCGATCGGCTCAATCTTATTTTAACACGAAGCCACCTGCTTTATTCACGGGTGGCTTATTGCTTGGGTGTAGTACGGGTTTTGTGTCGTATGCCAGAAATACCCACGGTTAGACATTAGTGCTTTGGCAAAAGATTTGAGCCACTGTTCATCCAGTTCGTAAGCCGTTCCAACACTTCACATGAAGTATGTCCATCCCATTCCGGCGCACATTCTAAATATCTTAAGCGCTGAGAGGCTGTTTCTAGATACTTGTTGGGCAGGTGATAGGTGATTTGCTCACCCTCTGTCAGCTCAATGCCAGCGATAAACCAACCATCCCACACAGACCCATCGCTGTGTTTTTCTGAATACCAACCATTGTTTGCTAGGGTTAAGAAAGCGAGAAATAGAACACAACGATAGTCATATAATTCGTTGAAAGTATGAAACCCATCCGACACCTCGCCGACATCGCAAGGTATAATTAATTCATCGTCAGGTAAAATCAATTTGTTTGACATATTATTTGTGGAAGAATTAAGTTTAAAACGTGACTGCTGATGGTAATAGAGCGGTTCACGCCGCCCTTTCAGCTTACAAACATTCTATCATGTGAATATCCACTAAACCTATCATAAATCAAAATGTTAACAGCGCTAACCCAGCAAATTGTAGAAGCATTTCAATTGCTAGAAAGCACTAACCCCGAATGGCTAGAAGCGATACTAAACCGACCAACAGGCAGTCAATGGGGGCGGCTACTGAATCACTGGGTAGATATTGCTGAATTGCCGTGGGAACGCTTACCAGTCGCCGATCGTATTACCGGACTGCACCTTCCGCAGTGCATCTATTGCCACCATGTAAGACTACCAAGTGACCCGATCGCGCTTCACCCTAATGCGACCGAAAATATCAAATTATTATCTGAATTTGACAGTTTCAATTCAATCAAGATCCAGAAAGGCGCTCACGGTTTAGAGCTAGTTTCAGATGAAGTGCAGCCGCGCAAAACGGAGGAAGCTTGGTTAATAATTGGGCCGCAAAAAGATAACGACTACCCGCCAGAAATTGTGTGGACAGCCTACCCTGGTAGAATAGCTGGCACGGTGACTGGTCATCCGCTGTGGGATGGTACACTAAATTGCTTAGGCGCGATTGCTCGTACCAATATCCCGATCGCCGTCAAAGGAATTAATAATTAAAATAAAAAAACCTAGGATTCCTCCTAGGGATATGTCTCAACATATTTACCTTTCAATTGTATCATGAATTATTTGATACTTTTGCTGATTTCTGTTACCTCATAATTCCAAATATCACACGTTACCATTTCGGCGTAAGTCTTCCCATGCTGGTAACGACGAACTGATTCACCTCCTAAGTTTTTCAAAAAACAGCAGTAATAAGAACCGTTTTGATTGATACCTAAAACTTTAAAAGTTCCACCTTTACGCGAAGTAATTTCATCGCCTATTCTGACTCCTTGTTTCATGACTTAAAATCCTATATCATTGCTATCGATCAACTCATCTAATTCTACCGTCGCAATCTTTGGCAATCTCCCAACCATTTCGTACAATTCCGTCACCCGATCGCGCACTACGGGTTTCTGATTTTTTAACCACTCAAAGACAGTCTCGGCGCTGTACCGAGTACCTACTGATTGCCATCCAAACAGTTGAATTAGCAGAGATTGAGTATGTTCGGGATAGTAGACATCCCACCATGTCGTCACAATTTCTTTGAGGTTTCCAGCGTCGGCACGGGTAAGGACTTCGGGCAATTTTGGAGTTGATGCTGTCGCAGGTTGACCGATTGGCAGTAGATCGCGAGTCACTGCTACCAACTCATCAGGATTAAGCCAAGTCGTAAAATATCCGTCAGGCTTGCGGCAAGCTACGACGATTGAGTTGCCATCTCGGGCAATCTCGTCAACTGTCAATGTCAGATTGCCATATTGGTCTTTGCAGTTTTGCCCGATATAGCTGACTTGTTCGCCTATAGCGAAATTTGCGATTGTTACGGGCGGCAGTTTGCGCGTCGCCTTAGTGGTTGATTCTAATTGTTTTTTCGCCATTGGCTTATTCCTGATTATTAGGTTGAGAGAATTTGATATCAGCCCACGAAAGTTGTTTACTTGTATCTTCTGGCCTGCTTATTAATTGCTTGACTTTCGCTACACCATCAACACCCTCACTAGCCGCCGCGATTAGCTCGTGTTTCTCTTGGGCCTCTGCGATCGCACTTTCGCGTGATTGTCCGCTTCGCACAAAAGCTTGTTCCAGTGGCTTAAAAACATTAGTGCGACGAGCCGATCGGCGCTGCTTATCTGTAATACTCAGCAAACTTGCCATCAGTTCTAATTGGTTCTCGTCATTCCCACAAACCTCTTTTAGAGCCTCCCATTCTTCATTGCCAAGTGCTGTACGCTCATCAATTGACCGATTATCGGCAAATATTGTCCCCGTTGCTTCTCTGTAAATCCGAGGTAAGCTATCATCAAATTCATGCTTTTGCTCCAACCAAATGCGGCGAATTTCGCTAAGTTCTTCGGGAGTGATCAGAACAATATTGCGCATTTCTGGCGGCGCTGTTCTGCGGATATGCGTTTGAGTTTCTAGCACACGCCTGAGCCAATGTTCTCGCCAGGATTTGATATAGGGGCCCGGGACGGGTTTAAAGATACTACTGCCATCATCGGCTGTTGCTTTGTAGAGTTGTACATTGCCGCCCATCCTGCGGTAATCTCTGCGGTGATGGTCGTCGTGATGTCCCTTTTCGTTGCGAACATCAAGCTCGTTGCGGATATCTAAAAGTGGCTGCATCCACTCTTTGTCCTCATCATTGAGGATCATTGCCGCCATTGACTTATCTTGATCGACCAACGTGCATACCCAGCAACCGAATCGAGAACTGCCGCAACTAGGGGTAGAAGTATCAACTACCAGCGGGCATTCATTGTCGGCGGTCGCCCCGCGATACATGGCAAATAAATCTTTATTACTTCCGCCCCACGGGTTTTCAAATTGATTTAGATAAAGCCACACTTCATCTGTTCGCCAATCTTTGATCGGGCTATAGGTAAGCGAACCAGGATGATTGGGATTGCCATTCAGTCGATCGCTCACTCGAAATTCCCGTTGCTTCGCCATACTTGCCGCCCGCGTTGCGCTCTCTGCCTTGCGAACACCAAGAGCCAGAACCATTGACCCGTTAATTGCGATCGTACTACGGATAAATTCATCAGCCGGAGTGATCTTGAGTCGTTCCGTACACCAGCGAAACTGGTTCCGAGGGGCGGCATAACCTTTGCCAATTAAGCAAACCCAAAAAGTGTTCGCGACAGCGGGCGTAGTCATGTGAGTCACGATCGGCATTTCTTGCTCTAGCGCCGCTCGTTCCATTTGCTTCAGTGAGTTACGGACTTGAGCGGAGACGATCGGGTTCTCTACCAGCGTGTCGTTTGTGAGTACATAAACCCTGTAAATGCGTTGAGCGATCGGTAATTGCTTTACCGCATTCCAGACTAACTGCAAAACTGTGGTTGAGTCTTTGCCGCCACTCCAGCCAATGATGATCGGGTTTCCCTGCAAATAAATTTTCTGAATTTCGGCAGTTAGTAGGTCGATTTCTGCCATTAAGTCGGGAACTGTGCGGGGAGTGTTTGTCATGCTATATTTCCTGTTCTAAAGACAAAATCTAACTATTTGCACGAGTTTACAGCGTGACAAATAGTTAGACTTTGAGGCTGACAATTATTGAATTAGGCGACCAATTCTTCATCATTAGGATATAAATCAATCCCATTGCAGTCTAGGTGCTCCATCAAATCAAAACCTTCCCAGTTGCCAGTCAGTTCATTGCCGGGTATCAATGTTTCAATGCCCCAGCCATTGCCAGAACCCCAAAATAAACCAGCTTTGTCGCCACTCCAGTCTAGTCGCCAACCTTTGATGTCGTCTTGATTGGCAATTAATTTGCCAAGTTTAATCCCGATCACCGCTAACTCTTCTTGGATGACCACAAATTGTCGGTATTGCTCAGAAAGGAATGCCGACATTACTACCAAAGATTTGTTAACTTTTGGACGAGCGTCAGGCACTCCGACAAGTTCTACATACTTAGAGCTTGTCATTGATGCAAACTTTGAGTCAATTTCACTTTTGAAAATCGCGATCTGGCTTGGGTTAACTTGGTTCAAGGCTTCAAGTGCTTGCTCAAGTTGCCAAAGTATAGATTTAGGCATTGCTTCAGCCGTTTTGAGCAAATCGCGACGCTTTTGAAGTTTGGAAGCCTGGGCTTCTAGTGTGGCAATCTCAATGTCAAGTTCAACTATCATTTTTGACACTTCTGAATTGGTCATCTTTAGATTCCTAACTGCTTTAGCTTTCTATAGTATGTATCATGCAACATACTTTGTCAAGGTATTCGCGAAAGATTTTTCTCGTGTAGTCCGATCGGCTTACCCCGTCCGGGATTGAGGCTTCTAGTTCTTCCGACATTTCCCGATCTAGCCATACCTCCCACTTGACCCGCCGAACCCTGTAAGCAATAATTGCCGTTTGGCGAGCTTGCTTGCCTTTAACTGTCCGCTCGTACCGCTTTTGCTTAGTTTCCATCACGTCGCCTTAAGTATGTATCAGGCTACATACTATCACGAGAATCAAGTACAAGCCAAAACCCGCCCCAATGTCGTCAGCAACAAAAGTGCGGGTCTATTCTTAATTGCTGTCTATTTCTTAAAGCAAGCTTTTGCGAGTAAACAAGTAGATTACCAAATCTCTTGTATATCCTCCGCATTGTCAACACACAAATGTCTGGGATTGTCCATCTCCAAAATTTCCCCCGGTTCATCATTAAATGATTCGTAATAACTGAGGTCTATCACAAAACCGCGAGTTATTTGCATTCCGTCATTGACGTAATCATATGTAGCGTCTCTCCAAATCGCAAAATAAGCAGTGTTACAGCTAGGACAGTCCCACCGAGTTCCAGTCTGGGGAGGCGTCTTAAAATAGCGACGAAACTCAATCGGTTTTCCTCTTAAATCCGAAAGCCTGATGACATTATCGCAGCAGGTTGAACAGCATAGATTCCGGCTCATTTTAAATTACCTATCAAATTGCGTGTACTTTTTCCGAGTGAAACAAGCCCGATCGTCATCGTCGTCAGAATAGCTATATTCCCACCCGATCGGGATATCGCTACTACCAAACTCCGACCATGATGTCGGTCGTTTGCATCCGTGAAACTCTCCGTTAACGCTTTGTACTCGATAAGTGTTGGTATTCCACCGTTTGTGTAGGTAAAAATGAATCCGATCGCCGCAAAATTCACACTTGCAAGATTCGCTCAACGATGTGGCGTTAGTCTCTGTGAACCTAAGATTGATTTCGTGTTTTTCCATTTGTTTCTTACTGCTTCTATCCAATTATTTTACTTAGATATTGACTTGAAACTCGTCAAATAGCCTCCAATAATTACAAGCATTCTCGCTGGCTAATATAGCTTCCGCTAGATTTTTTTTCATTGGGCCATAGCTTATTTCTTTCGCATTTTCAAGCGAAACAATACTTCCATCAGGTGTTTCTTGATAGTCTATTTCTAGCTCATTACTTTGAATACACACAAGATTGTTATTAGGAAAATTGTCAGTGTATTCTAGCAGTTGACACCCTATACAACAACCTCTACTATTATGCAAATCTGCTTCTAATATTTCAAAAAGCTCTGGACAAATCAACTCAATCAAGTCGCACCCTGGTTCGTTTAAGCGCTGCAAGTATCCGGCAGCAGCTTTCACTTTTGTCAAATGTTTATTTGCCGAGGGTAAGGTAAAACTGTACACCCCGTTCCCCGCGCTAAATTCTAATCCCCATTGATTACACTCATCTTTTAGTAGTTCAAAAACTTCTGCCAAATATTTTTCTTCGGCTTTATCGCAGGATGCGCGATAAACAATTTCACGCTTTTTGATTCGCGAATACTTGGATTTGATATGTGATAGACTCATAAAATTGACCTCTGTTCAGGTTAGAATCCTTGGAACCTCTGTGCTTGCGGCACAAGTTCGCGAAGGATACCTAATTTTACCACGTAAATAGCCATCATTTTCGCGCAAATTAAAAAAGCGCCGCCGCCTCTAAAACCCGATCGGGCGCGACATCCTGCAACCATCTGTGCTCAGATATCTGCCGCTCCCACCACTTACGGGCCCGATCGCCCGCAACCCGCGCCCAAGTTGGCACACTAATTCCACCATCGTCGATCCGTGGTAGCAACCGCCGCGCCGGCACCGACATTGATTGCCGTACTAGCACCGCCAGCGGTATCGCGTCAATAATCCTTTCTACAATTACCGCCACACCCTCGCTCTCAACCACGTCCACTTCTGTCACTGCGACAAATTCCTGCTCTAATATTTCTTCCTCTGTGCGATCGCCCGGTTCTATTTCCTGAAATTGCTTCTCAGCCTTCAACCGCAAATATTCAAGCCCGATCGCGCCAACAATATCTGGGTGAGGCGCTTCACTCCCAGTCCAGATTCCGGCCGCTTTGCCGATCACTGCCAGTGTGTACCCCTTGTGCTTAGGAAAAGACTTTTCCTCAATGCGCTCCCATTCATAATTCCCGTTGCCAATGGTTTCAATATTGAGTTTTGTCGCCTCCAGTTGGCGGCCGTAGCATAGCAGACGCTCTTCGCAGGCACGGGCTAACAACAGCGCTCGGAGCATATTGAAATCGCCGCACGGGTTAGGGCCCCTGTGGCGGTTTTTAGGATCGCGCCAGTCGGCGGCGCGGTCTTCTTGAGTGAATACTTTAAATCTGTCAGAAATGAGCCGCCGGATGCGCTGTACAGCATCCTTGCCGTAGTGAGCTAGCCCGGCCCAATATTTCTTGAGATAATCCACAATGAAAGTGATAGGGGTACGGACAGTGCGATCGGCCTTGAAGAAATAGCCAAGGTGCTGAAAGTCGAAGTGCAGAGTGCGATCGGGCGATCGGTACGCCAAGCTGTCGTTGAGCGCGGCAGAGTACACCAGGGCATTTAGAGTCCCTTGGATGGTAGCGACTTCTTGGAGGGTTAAGTCGTTGAGGTTTTCCCTAATGTCGGAAAATATTTGATTCAGCTTAAAGTCTGTTATCATGAGGTTACTAATATTCACTTTTGCTAGCCGCACCTTTACGGAGTGTGGCTAATTTTTTTCAACTGCTGACCCACGTACGAGCCAACACACCGATCATGATAGCGCGGTTTTGGCGCTTTGAGCAAAATTGTAATCTGTGCATAAAACAAAAGCCAGTAAACGGCTGTAACGTTTACTGGCTCTGGCAACAAAGGTCTAAGTTCTAAAGTATTTAAACCTCTGTTACCACATTGATTTTAGGATGGAAATGTCACTTAAATAATTTGGGTCTTCGCTCGTCAAGGTAAACGATCGTCCGCTATCAAGAGTGACAACGGTTATCAGACATTTGTTTTGCGACGGTTGATCGAATTCAATCAAGGTAACAGTATCTTGTTGAACCCATACTTTGGATAATTTAATCATTGCAGACACCCAGCACCGATTCAACAAGTGCTTTAGCCGTTGGATAGAGCCTAGCCCAGCTTTGATACTCAAAATCTACAGAATCATTAAGTTCCCACTGATTTTCTGTGTTTCTGTGGATGGGTAATTTGACCATATTCCCCCTGAAATAGTCAATATCTAATCCGTTCTCGTCAATCTCTAAGTCATCAAGGGTTACTGGTCTTTCAACGTCAGCAACCAAATACCCAGGCATTACAGGTTTAGAAGCTTTAATTGCGTTGAGTCCGATTTGCTTGACTTGTTTTTCGCTTGCAGTGAATCTCATAGGCTTATGCGGTTCATTTGCTCGTTAAAGCCACGATAACAAACCGTCTACGATATGTCAAGCCCTAAATAAAACTTTCTTGATTTGCCAGCCATACAGCATATTGCTGCACTTGAAACCTGATATTTTTTGGCACTCGGATTGTTCCAATGTCAGATCCGATCGGGTAAGGGGAGACCCCCCTGCCGCCCCGTTGTCTGCCGCCTGATCGTGCCCACTGTGTGTTATTCCAGGGTGCATCCACTAAGACGATCGTTGAATCTGCAAGCTGTGGCAGACCGCGAATCTGCTCAATAGCTTTTTCGGTGTAGAGTTCATTGGCGATCGGGTTGCTAGATTGATCCAGGGCAACGTAAAATTTCATAGCTGATGAACGGCGTACAGTACCTTCTGACTGTAACCGCATACGGTAACGATCTGCGGTTACAGCTTGGTTGAAGGCGTTAAAGGATGTTCCATTCTGAGCGCTTCAGGTGAGGTCTGAGATTTAAGCCGATCGGGCAAAAGTCACTAAATCTTCAGGTATGTACCCAAAGTCTTTCTTTTTGTTAAAAATTTAAAATATTTTAGAAAAAACAAAAACTTAGATTCGCTAGTCTAGAAGATTTAGTGACTTTTGACGTTTTTGCAAGGGTTGCAGACGATGTTGTTGTGTCGGGTTAGTGCGGACGATCAGACGATTCACTGGACTGCCGAGCGATCGGTTGTAGGTTGCGCGGTGTCATCCCAGCGGTTGCTAGTATTCAGCTATTCAAGGTTATAGCGTGGCTGTAGCGCAAAATTTACACGGCTAGGTTGAAAGAGACGGGCTGGGGGCGATCAAGATTTGGGCGATCAATAACAGGTTGCACCGCAAGTTTTCGTAAAAAAGATTTTTAGGAATTCATTGACAAGTAGATATCCGTGTTATAGACTAAAAAGTTAAAGTAACTTTTCGCCAAGTATCAAAACAAATGACAATAACCATAACAACTCACACAGACTACGAATGTTGCGGCTGCAAGTTTACAGCAAACAAAAACGAACTGCTAGTTGTTGCAGATTTTTGGGAAGCCGCAGACAAAGCTGGAGACAAAAAGCCTTTATCTGGATTTGGAAGTGACACTTTTGGGCAGTTTTCGAGTCAGTGCCGATCGGCGATTACCGAAGCAATGAAGCGGGAACATGGAGAAGCTGTCGCTAATACTGGCATAGTTTTGCTAAGTCTTCCTAAGTTAGTGATGCGATTTACGATCGGCGAATAGTATCACAAGACAGGACTACTGGTGAACTATTGGGCAAAACCCGCATTTTATTGAGTTGCGGGTTTTGCCTTAAATAAAAGTAATACGCCCGATTAGGCGTAGCATATAACCAGGACATATACAGCAAAAATCTATGACTTTACAGCTTAAGCAAACCAGACAGGACAAATATCATCAGACTGACAAAGGAAAGATAGCACAGCGCAAGGCAGCCGCTAACTACAAGGCCCGAATGGTTCGGTGGGATTTACTGCTACCACCAGAGCTATCGACGGCGCTTGATTTGGTAAAGCCAAAAACGATGAGCCGATCGGCTTTTGCAAAAATTATCTTACAGAAATACGTTGACAAAGTAGCTGTCACGGACATAGACTAAAGTAGTTGCTTAACGGAGCTTTTACCATGACAAGCATTGATGTCGCAAATAATTCTACGCATGAGATTACGCTTCAAGTAGATAATAACGGACGGCTTTTGTATCAAATAAACCACGACAAATGTTTAATTTTCCGAACCGAAGATGGAGAGTTTGGAATGTCTATACAGCAATTGACGGACGTATGTTGTACAAGCAAGAAAAAAGTTGTCTATGCTATTAGGCGCAGAACTCACGAGAAATTTGCCCCTTGGTTAACACCGTTTACTGGTGATGTAATTCTAGCTCGCCAGCGATTAAAGCAGAAAAATCACACGATTATTCTGAAGTTAAACTTTTGCAATGCTGTCATTGCTTATTTTCAAAATGAGCAGGCAAAGATTGCTGTACCAATAATTAATAAAGGCTACAAATGTTATCAAACAAATGCTGGAGACATTGGGATGACTAAGCTTGATTTATCTGAAGCGTGTGATGTGTATCTGTCAAGTATTTACGGTCTTATCAAGCACACGACTCACTCGTCGATCGCCCCGTGGTCGTGGTTACAAGTGTTTGTCGGCAGCGATATATCCCTACCGCAGGTATGGCTTAAAAGTGGTGGACAACCAAAGGTATTGCTGAAATGGGATTTTTGCTGGGCGGTCATCAATCACTATAAAAATACTTCCCAGAAAGCCGATCGGCAGTATCGCGTCGCAAACTAAGAGCAAATTAACCATACTTACCAAGTAATTTATGCACATCTTCAAGATGATTATGCGGAGTAATTCCCGTAAACCCGCAACTGAACACGCTGACACCGATCGCCTCCGAGCAACGTGCCACCAATGCTACTACTGGTCGGGCAAACCTGGTACGACATCGAGCGAGTTAGTGTGCGCCGTCAACGTGTCAAAGCCGACAAAGGCGGAGTTGGACACTGCTCACTACCACCGCGCCTATACCTTTCATGATTGCCCAGATTTTAAGGAGCATCCGATGACTGCGCCGCCGTCGCGATAAAGCCGTACAGATTGATGGTGTTGGGTTTTGAACGATCGGCGAAAAGAATTTGGATTTAGGGGTTGACACGTTGTTGTAGATAGACTAATATATTGATATACCAAGGGAAACACAGAAATCAAATCAAATGAGAACAATCGTCGCTACCGCCACAACTGAACAAGAAGCCAATGACATCTGGCTTGCTATCATTGTAGAGCAACCTTATGTTGAGTTTGCTGACATCACTGGATTGCAAGTAACGGTAATCTACACACCGATTGCAGAACGAGAAGCGCAGCAAGAAGAATTGCTAGAACCTGAAATTACAACCAAAACCCGCAAACAACCTACGATTGAAGAGTTGAGGGCAAAGGTTGAAAAACTTTTTTTAGACAATTTGTTAGTGGCACGAGTCGGCAAAAAATGGCAAATTGTTGTAGGTTACGGCAAAAATTGTGACGAGGTACTGTACACCTGTAAGACTCCGATAGGCATTAGTCGCCAATTAACCAAAATGCACTGGAACAAACAAATTGCTCAATTGATAGCTGATGGAGTGATTGCGAGTTAATAGTAAAATACCGGGCGGCACATAAACACCTGCCCTATAAAAATTAATTCAGGAGCAACCAATGAAAGAATCAGTACAACGAGCGCAGCGCAAGTACGCCGTCACAGACAAAGGAGTGGCGGCAGTCAAGAAATATGAAACATCGCCAAAAGGACGGGCTAGAAAAAGTAAATGGGCATCCTTGATGACACCGGAGCAGCGGGACAAACAACGGGAATCTAAGCGGTTGAGCGCCCAGCGGCGGCGGGCAAAAAAGAAATCTGATTTAGGGGTTGACATCCTAAAGTAGATAGACTAATATAAGGTATACCAAGGGAAACACGGAAAATCAAATGAAAACAATAATCAAAACAGTAGTCAAATCAGTAGTTGAGTCAACACTTGCGGCCAAGCAACAAACCGATGAAGTAGCCAAAAAGTTTGCAGACAACTGGGAAGCTTGGAGCGTCACTGATCATGGTACATACCTAACATATAAACGCCCTTACTTGTTAACCAAAAAACAAGTTGACTGGTTGCGAGATGTATATGTCAGGCAATACAAATGGGGCAGTGCAAGAGATAGAGCCTATGAATCTCGAACAATAGATAACGTAGGGCAATCTCGTGAAAGAGAGCTTATATGGCAAGTAAGCGTTCATTTGCACGGCTCTGCTACTTTTGAAGTTTTAGTCTTTCCCTACTCGAACCGTTGATCGCCCGCTCAGCAAAACAAACCCCGCAGTCTCTCAGGTTGCGGGGTTTGTTTTTAGTTAGTTGGATCTTTTGCTAATCCACCTAATTGCACTGTACCATCCGTCAAGCTACTCTAGCGGAGCAATCGGCGGTTGCCTCAGCTATCCAGTCATCAAGCCCAATTCCATACAATTTCTTGAACTTTTTTCGCACCGCCGCCAGCCAATTATCATATTCGCTTTGCGCTGGCACATCAAGTTTGTGCGATTCCTCATCCTGAAACGGGTTAAGCTCGATCCTAAAAATCAGTTCCCGAAATCCTTGAGAGAAAATAAAAGCTTGATTGATGCCACGCTCTTTAGCGTCTTTATCGCTAAAAGTATTCCACACCGCCATCATTGCCCATCGCTTCTCCCATTCTCGGTTGCCGATGTCAGGGACTTGGATTTGCTCAGTCTTGACCAACTCCTCCCGATCGCCCGTAGTGTCATCTAACGGGCGGTGTTTTAGTTCAACCTCAAAGGTGCGCGTCGAAACCTTGGTTTGTTGGAATCCTCTTGCCAGCATAAACTTATTAATTTTGACCGATGTTTGATGACATAATCGCTTTGTTGCCACTAATTATAACAGATAAATATTGAACACGAAAATTGTTTAAAATGTGATAACAAAGGAATTATTAGACAGTATACCTATGATACTAAGCACCTTGTTATTACCTTACCTCCGGGCGTAATTCCTCCGATCATAGATAACTCTCGTGTCACGGAGACGTACTGTAATTGCTACTGGGGTTTTGACAAAAAAAGGTTGAACAGGAAGACGGTTATCTCCCGAAAAACGATTAGAGCGCAAGTATCGCGATAGTCGTGAGAACTCCGACCTTTCAAGCTGCGGAGTGTTAAAATAGCATTTAGCTATATTTGTAAAATTTGCACTATGCGTACTATCAACGAACAAGGCTTAGCACTAATTAAAGAATTTGAAGGATGCCGACTAGAAGCTTACCTGTGTCCGGCTGGTGTGCCGACGATCGGCTACGGACACACTAAAATCGCAGAAATGGGCATGGTTATTACTGAAGCTAGGGCAGAGACGTTATTGAGAGACGATCTGAAAGATGCAGAGGCTGCGGTTAATCGGTTGGTGACTGCGCCAATTAATGAGAATCAATTCTCGGCGCTGGTATCGTTTGTTTTCAACATTGGCGCGTCGGTTGCGCTAGGCGGTGAGCCGGGAGCTTTTGATCGATCAACACTGCTGTCTTTGCTTAACGCTAACGCTGAAATGGATATTGTCGCTAATCAGTTACTACGGTGGAATAAAGCGGGCGATCGGGAGCTATCAGGATTAACACGCCGCCGACAAGCCGAACGGGCGTTATTCTTAAATTAGTAACTCAGGATTAAAAACTCTGAGTTACCTATTTAATAAGCTTTTTATGAGGCAATGATGGAACCTTGGTTTTTCTTTGGGATAGAAAAGATATCAATGTATGAGGGCGAGACCGTTGAAATTCCATTACTAAAAGAAGGGGAAGGAAGTGGTAATTTATGGGTTGTAACAAGTAGTGGCACTGGGGCAGTAGGAGCGGGCGAAGCTGATTATATACCTATTAAACAACTTGTACGATTTTCAAAAAATGAATCCTGTAAATGGATTAACGTAACAGCCTTAACGGATGATAAAGCTGAGCCTAATGAAATATTTAGATTGCAGTTACTAGCAGCATCGCAATGTTCTATTGGACTTCCTAATATAGTGATAATTACTATCAAAAATCAGGCTATCTCGTAAGATTTAGTACCTGTAGAACGTATTGACTAAGAAAGTAAAACTATATCTTCCTCGGTGTCGATCATGTTTCTGTGTTGATAAAAAGCAAATGAACTATCTCTGCTTAATAGGATATTTTTAACTACTTTGTTGTAAATTGTTCTTAATTCTAGAGGTAAGGATACATCCTCCCATACAGCAAGAACTTTATCGAGGTACTTAATATTTTCTGGCATGAGTCTCTCCTATGTGTGAACTAAAACCCGGGGATGTACCAGGTAATTCTTGCTAAAGGAAGAGAAGCTTAATCGTCATTTGACTGGAGGATCTTCTGAGTTCCCAAAATCCGTAAAGCCTAAAACCATAGCAGCTAATATACCGATCGCTGAAGGAGTTTCAATAGGAATTGATTTTTCAAGCCAAATTAAAAACACGTAATTAACTACAATAATCGGCTCAGTGGTTGTTGCACCTATAAGAATATAATCTTTAAATGATTGCTTTTTTATTGCTGCATTTACATCACTTAATTTACCCTTTTTAAGTGCCGCTGCTGACGCTCCTGATGTCAATGTAACAGCAAGTGTTAGCATTTCCGAAGGAATGATTTTAGTTGTGTGTGTTAAGGCAAGATAGCTGATCAGCAAAAATATTCCAGAAAAAAGTGTTGTGATAATCGCAAACTCTTGTAATACAAGCATTCGTGTAATAAATTTCATATTAATCCCCTTCATAATATTCGTTTCTAGCTTTTGTTCTTTCCAATTCCCTTTCCCAATCTATATCAGCTTTTACTTTTTCGATGAGTTCTGCTGGAGAAATATCTCTTTCAATACAACCTAGTAAATTACTAATCTCTAACCCCGCTTGCATATAAGGCTGCGTTTGAGTTATGTACTTTTGTAGTTGTTCTATTTGCACTTTAGAGCAATTTATATCGTCTATGTTGAGATTTATGATAGCCAGCATTTTAGTGGCTGAAACCTCAAGAAATGAAACTCTTTTGAATGCCTTGGGAATTCCTGATTTTAATCTATTAATATCCTTTTTCAAGGCTTTAACTTCAATGTATGTCCAAAACATCAAAAATAGAATTCCAAAAAACTCAAGCACTGCAATAGTAATAATTGCGTCAATATAAGTAAATAACATAATAAATTATAAGAAGTTCTTTTCTAATTATAACTTATTATTCAAATCTGCCAAATACTTAATCCTTAACGCCATCGGTACAGCTTGCATTGGCGTACAAGCGGCCCCATAATGGTTGATGCACTCCCGCCGCCCTTTTATCCGCTTGCCGTCAATGCCAGCGCGATCGGGCGGTGCGTTGCGCTCCCACCATCTTGATCGTCCAATCCCAGCAAGCCAAGTTGGGGTATCAACACTGACTCGCACCAATTTTGGGGAAATCCCATCATCCATCCCCAAATTTGAGGATTGGCAGATTGACCCGGCACGATCGCAGCAAGCTTGAGCTGCCCCTGGAGCGTCGCACTGTTCGCATTTTGGGGTGTCGGAAGCTTCAAATATCCCGTCAAATTCATGCCCCCAGTTTTCCCGCTGTTGTATCCCTGCATCCCGTCGTTGGCTCTCGGAGTAGGAATAGTTGCGGGCGATCGCAATCTGGTTTCTAAGCTGTTCCTCCCAGCGGGTGAAGCCGTTCCGCTGCCGGAGGGATAGGTCGTCGCGGTGGGCAACGATAAAAATTCGCTTTCGGAGATGCGGCGCTCCGAGTTCCGCTGCCGATACGATGACTGGGCCCTCGACTTGATATCCGACCATTTTGAGGCCGGCAACAACTTCTCTAGCTCCTCGGCTAAGTGCTCCTTCAACATTTTCCCAGCCAACAAATTTTGGTCGGCATTCATCGATGATTCGGAGTTGCTGCCACCACAATCCCGATCGCTCGCCATCAAGTCCCGCCTTGTTTCCGCAGGCAGACAAATCTTGGCAGGGGCTGCCGCCAATGATGCAGTCAAATTCTCCGGGTTTAGGGTTGAAGGTTTGCACGTCATCCCAGATTGGCGTACCAGGGAACCGATGGGCATAAACCAATCGGGCGGTTGGGCTAATCTCGATCGCTCTTGTAAATTCAAATCCTCCGACAAACTCGCATCCAAGTCGTAATCCCCCTATTCCTGCAAAAAGTTCGAGCACCGTCATTTTTTGTTGAATTATGAGCCCAGGTTCGGTGCAGTGTACCTGAGCATTAATCAGTCCAAGAGGTCGGCGATCAAGTCTCTGCCTAGTTGATCGATCAACTCTCGCACGATCGTCCGCTGCTGGGAGCGAGGTATCGTTTGAATTTTGCTAATCAGCGCTACCAGTTCGTTTTCGGAAATTGCAGCAGGCACGGGTAAATTTTCTGGCAGTGGCGCGGTAGATTTGGTGTCAGGCATAGTTTCAGTTTTCGGTCAAGTTTCAGGGACTGCATATCCCATACGTTTAAATACTTCAGCCTCACTTTTTGCGGGGTATTTCTTGGGAAGGCGACAAGGTAGTTCGTCTCGATCAACCCATAACCCAAACCCCTGAAATCTCAGGAAAATGCGATCGCCTTGAATGTCGGCGATCGCGCCCCAACCCCAGTCGGGATGAAATATCATCCTGCTTGCTGCGAGATTGCAGCTATTGCAGCAGCTTCCTTTGTGGCATAGCCAATCTCATCCTTTTGCCCTTTGTATCGCCACACGCGAGCTAGTTTGCTATCAACTTCTCGTAGAGATATCCACACATTTGTTATTGGTTTACCACTATCAATGGTAACAATATATTCTGGCGTTTGTTCGGCAAAATCTGGAACTTTGGCAATTTCCCCTTTGCGCCACACTTTAAGCTCGTTATCGGGCTGAACTTGTTGAACTTGTGGGAGTTGCGAACGCAAAATCCCAACTTCAAGCCGCAAGTTTTCCAATTCCATCCGATCGGCTTCCCACTGCCGCAATTCATCAGCCGCCAGCGGTTGCACCGATAATCCGTGCTGTTGCCCGATCGCCAAAATCTCTTCCCAAATTATCGGAAGCTCTTCTGAAGCTTCAGTGGCATAATTTGCTAGCAGCGACACTAGCAGGTTTTTTACTGGAGTCGTGCTGTTTTCCAGTTCTTCAAGTTTTGCTATACGGGCATCCAAGGCTTCTTTTTGTTGCTGTAATTCTTGAACTTTGGTGTTGATGGTGTTCATGATGATTATTTAATGAGTGAGTGAGAGAGAATGTGTGCCGTCTCTCCGGCTGTCGCACCACTTAGTGGCAGGTGTGGCAGGTGTGGCAGGTGTTGCGATTTCAGTTTGTCGGATCGCCTTTTTAATTTCCAGATACTCTTGACTATTGCTTTATTTTCTTTGTGTGAATTTGAGTCGTCAAGGCGAAATAATTCAACCTAATACGCATATCTGGGCGGTAATGACGGTTTATTTTTCATGAGTTTTGTGAGGAGATTGGCTAGGTAGTTATTGACCACCTAGCCTTGAGATTGTCGTTGGTTGATTTGGACTTAGAACAACTTAGCTACTTCGGGATCGACAGCGCCAGGACTTAATTGAGGCGCGTCAGATGTAGCTGCAATCATTGAGGCGGGTGGTGCGGAGTCAAGTGCGACGATCGGGGCTGG
>ENA-OFCX01000018-OFCX01000018.1-metagenomes-genome-assembly--contig:-NODE-18-length-81409-cov-5.641628_pt1 | contig 81409 bp, 81 predicted proteins | sample MGYA00153384_OFCX01 | MGnify analysis MGYA00153384
CAGTTTTTCGTTCTGATCGCTTTTTTCTTCCGCTTCTCGGGGCCAATCAACGGGGGCCCATCGAGCCGATACTTGATCGCTTCGCGATGGGGACTACTAGAGCCCTGTTACCCCGTTAACGCCAGAGTTAAGGGGGCGATAATCGGCACGATTATTCTTCCCCTTGAACGACTTGTTAGGCAAGCGGCAGGGCGAGTGACGGACGCGACCATAGAATCAGCCCGCAGGCGCATAGCAGTCAGCGGCTTCGTCGACATCGCACCGTATCCCGAGGCGGTGCGCCTGCCGGTCTAGGCCGCCGGCACGACGAAGGCCCCACGCCGCCGTGCCGCACGCAGCAGCAGCACGATCGCGACCGAGGTCGACACGATCACCAGCAACGAACTTTCCGGACCGAACATCCCGCCGGTCAGCCAGTCGGGACCGGCATAGCGGCTTTCGAGCGGCGCCAGTTTGCGCCAGTCCTCGATGCCGGAAAGCGGCACGCCGCTGAGCAGAATGGTGAAGTTCCATGCCGCGTGATTGGCAGCCACCACCCACAGGTTGCGTGTCAGGACGAATAGCCCAGCCCAGAGCAGGCCCAGCAAAGTCACCGACACCAGCATCGTCACCACAACGCCGGTCCCGCCCTGCTCGACGTTTTCCAGGTGCACCACGGCGAACACCACCGCTTGTACTGCCAGCGCCACGCCCGTTCCCCAAGCTCGCTCCAGCAGCCGGAACAGCAGGCAGCGGTAGACCAGTTCTTCCAAGGTGGCCGCGATGCCGATTAAGGCCGCCACGCCCAACAGCGCCGGCAAGGCGCCGCGGAACAGCTGTAGTTCGTAGGCGCCGAACGCGAACAACATTGCGATCGGCAGCGCCACCAGGGCGGCGCCGCTTGCGCCGCCAAGCATCAGGCCAACGGGTTGCAGCCTCAGCTCGGTCGCCTTGCGTTTTTCATACCAATGCACGTAGGCCCAATAGCCCGCGACTGCCGCCAGGAAGATGCCCGCGCGCCTGAACAGGCTTAGCCATTCGGGCCCCGGCTGGAACACTGCTTCGATCAGCGGCAGCAGGCCCTGCCGGAAGAGCACTACCGAGCCCAGGGTCGCCATCCCACCCAGCAGCAGCGAGCCGAGCATTCGGCCGGCGACGCGCATACGCTGCCGTGCGATGCCTTTCGGTGCCGCCGGAAGGATCTTGCGCGGGTCATGGCGTTCGGACATGGTTTATTCGCTGGATGGGGACGATTCAGCGTTTAGAGAATCTAAAACTGGATCTTGGTATCTCATGTCGGCCTGACGATGAAGTTGAGGGGCGCGCCCTACGCTGCCTAAAGGATATCCGAAGGCGGTTGTTCGCGGCGTCATGGGAATAGCGGAAGATTGTTGGCGCCTAACGTTTGACATGAGGGGCGTCCAAGAGCCATAGCTCTTGGACGTCCCTCTCGATGGAAGGGTTAGCCGGCATCTTGCCTGGAGATGACATAGATGTGCTCGTGGCAGGGCTCGCCTTTGAACACCGCGGTAAGTGTTTCCCGTTTCTGCATGCCTACGCGTTCCAGTAGTTTGGCAGAGGCTAGATTCCGGGTGTCGGTCACTCCAACGATCTGCCGAACCTGCGTGCTCCTAAGGATGAGGGCAACGGCAAGGCGAACCGCTCGGGTAGCCAAGCCCATTCCTTGGGCCGGCCGGCTCAGAGTGAAGCCGATCTCAGCTTGCTGCTCATCGTTTGAGATGAACACTCCGAGATCGCCAATCATTGAACTGGAGGCGGTGTCCTCAATGGCCAACTGAATCCAATGGTCGGGCTGAAAGAGCGGCGCTCCTGCCATTTCAATGATGAACACGAGTGCCTCTTGATCGCCTTGCGGGCTCCAACCTTGAAACCTACCTAGGTCGACATCGTTTCGATACGACTGGAACGCGGCTAGATCGGCTGGGGAGACCCTGCGTAAGGACACGCGGTCATCAGAAAACGGCAGCGAATCTTTGGGGGAGGTCTTCAATGCCGGCTAACGTTCGAGCTAAGCGGGCTACGACGGCAGGACGCCAGGCCCGGGCTGGCAAAATATAGTGCGTACTGCTCGACCGGGCCTGGTGGCCTGCCGTTGGCGCTCTGCTTGAGCGAGGGGTTAGGCAGCACTGCGCACCACGGTAGCGTGTACTTGAATTCGTAGCTGTGCTTGCCTGCTGCGATGATGATGTTGAATCGCCCAGCCAAGCCAACAAGTTCGCCGGTCCCGGAGTCAGGGACCACAGTGACCAATAGGCTTGGGCTGCCTTTGTTCATGGTGCCGGTGTGTTGAAGGACGAAGGTGCCCGTCTTGCCCTTGAGCGCACCTTCAACTCTTTCGATGGCGACATACCCTGCTGACCCTTTGACTTCAGTCATCGCGTTCAGCATCTGACCTTTGGTCGTCGCGACCAGATCACCGGAGATCGTCTTGTCAATGGACATTCTACCGATCATCGAACCGTTCGGTTGGCCCTCAAAGGCAAGCGGCAACAACTTGACGACAAACTCGCCCGTGGCGATTTCATTCATGACGGATAGCCTTGTTAGTGGTTGCAGCGATTGTGCGTGCGCTGTGACTGAGACAGCCGCGAGTAGGACGGCAAGGAGGGAAGAGCGCATTGGTGGGGTTTGTGCTGCCTGCCGTAGCGGGTCCGGTTGAGCGAAGGGTTAGGCCTCACTTGGGAAAAACGGCTTTCCGTCTGAGAGTTTGTAGATCGAGAGTTCCTTACCCAGCTTGACCATTCTGCGGTCTAGCGTTGGGAAGTCGGCGATCTCTTCATTCTTGTTTTCGCCACCCATCAGATACACGAGTTCCTCGTCAAACGGGTTGGTCATGTTGTGCGCTACCGACGGCGTCGGAAATGCTGCAAAATCACCTGGCCCGAGCTCGTAGCTCTGACCATCAATCAGCGCCACTGCCCGACCAGAAAGTACGTAGACCCATTCCTCTTCCGTGTGGTGCGAGTGATAGGCGAACGACTCCTTGCCCGGGGCAACGCGGCCAATACTGACGCCAGCGCGGGAAAGCCCAGCGTGACGCGCCATCCATGTCCCCGTGATCTCCGACTTCGGATTCCACGGGTGGCTAAACGTCGTTTCCTTGGCCTTGATGTCCGAGGCTCTCAAGATGTGTGCGTAGGGCTTTGGGGATTCCATCGGCTGGTGTGCTGAAAGGGGTGTTAGGCCCCGCTCGACGGCTGTACAACATGTAGTACCTCGAAGACGTTGCAGTTAACCGGCATTGTCTCGCTCGGTTCTTTCCCGATACGGCGGCACTCGCGGGAGAAGAAGTTCCAGTGTCCTTTGCGCCAGTATTCCAAGGACCCATCGCCTTCGCCTTCGATAGCCGCGTACTCGGCAGTGACCTCGTTGAAGGCGATGACATCGGACCTCACGATTCTTGTGATCAATGCAGGCTGATTTCGATGGTCTACAACGATCTCGATGTCGCCCTCCGCGGCGACCGGTTCCCGGTCGTGTTCGTAGGCCCATAGCAGGCCAGTTCCTGCGCGCTTTCCTCCTGACCTAATGAGGTCAAGTAGTTCTGTCGAAAGCTCGGCCGAGTCTCCGTATCCATCGACGCGTACTGGTCCTGCCGGCAGGGCGATGCCTCGTGCTGCGAGCTGGGCAGATAGAAGTTCGACAGAGGGCAGGGGCTGCATTTGCGGGGCCTAACGTTGAAATTCAGCCGGCGGCGTAGCCGTCCGATGGAATGACCAGTTAACTGGCGTCCTCATGACGCGACGCACTCCCGTAGCGCCTCCTGTGCCAGTGTGTTGATACTTTTCCCCTGGGCCTGCGCAGCGATAGCCAGCTTCTCGTGCAAATCGGGAGAAATTCGCAAGTTGAACTTGCCCGAAAAATGGCGTCTCGGTTCAATTCCCTTCTCGGCACATGCTTCGAGAAAGACTTGGAGTGAACGTTTGAACTCTGTGCGCAATTCTTTTGGGTTCTTTCCGTAGAAGTCAGCGCCGCCATTAAGGCCAAGAATTTCTCCCCGAAAAAGATCGAGATCCGGGTCAAATTCAATCGTTGCGTGAAAATTGTCGACAGTCATTACGTTCATGGTTCAACTCCGTGCTGCTCCAGCCATTTGCGGATGCTTGCGACCGCGCCCTTGTCAGTATTTGGTGATGGATGTGGACGATGAAACACGCGCACCTCCCCAAACAAAAATACTGAAACCCGGCTACCGGCTCGCTCTTCGACTTCCGCACCAAGCTCAACGAACAAGGCTTCAATATCCCGCCATTGGATATTCGCGCTCGTCGGTCGGGAAAAAATCAAGTCGATAAGTCGCTGATGCTTCCGCTTCATCTTCAAATAGTACCAATTTTAGGTACTGGCAACAATCTCTGGAAAAGGCCGCTTATTAGCGAGTTAACGTGTTTTAACAACGCTTCGCGCGTATAACTTTTTAATAGTGCAAATCATGATTTGCTGGTTTGCCTTGTAAGCAGCTGATTTTCCGACAATGTTTTCGTTATAGCGTGATGGTGTGGATATAACAAGGTGCGCGACGCAACCCGTATCCTCGCATCCGGGCTCTCGTGATGCTCATCGCAAAGCGATCAAATATCGGCTCGACGGGTCCCCGTTGATTGGCCCCGAGAAGCGGAAGAAAAAGCGATCAGAACGGCGGCTGTTTGAGCGCAGCGAGTTTTTTTTCGTTCCGCTTTTTTCTGAGCATCGCAGGATTAGGACAATTGTCGGGGTCGCCTTTCTTTGGTTACTTTCTTTGGCGAAGCAACGAAAGTGACTCGCCGTCAGGCGAAATGGGCGTTTCGCATTAGAGTTATGTCTGCTTTGCGCTTCGCGCGGACTACGTACTGGCTTCCCGCTTTCGCGAGAATGACGACGGGTTGCGGAGAGGGGCTACCGGCAGATGTCCCGGTATTGCGGCGCGATACCGGCAGCCCCCTGGCCCGCTACTCGCGCATCCCGCGGGTGACGCGCCAACTCAGCACCCCTACCTTCCTTTCCCACGGGCATGTGCTCGGCTTGGGAGAGATCGTTATGAACATCATCAATCTTGTGGCGGCTTTGGGTACGGCGGCAGTCGCAACCGCCTGTGTTGTGGTGCCCGTTGGGCCCGATGGCCGCCCCTACGGCAACTACCCGACCTACCCCGCAGGCAGCACGCTGGCGGTGGCACCGCTGGCACCACCCGCGCCTGCTGTTGCTGTGATGAATGCGCGGCTGTACCCGGCGAATGAATTGGCGCAACCGGGTGGCATGGCCGTCGGGCAGGTCACTAATTTTCTCGATGGCAAGGGCGCGTTTACGGTGACGATTGGTGGCGAGCAGTTCAGTGGTGAGGCGACGCGCACCGGGCGCGCCGGTAGTTCGGCGCGCGACGGTATTGCCAATGCGATGGGCTCGCGCGGTGGCGCGCTCGCCTGCACGTACGTGCTCAACAACGCGACGCAGGGCTCGGGGCAATGTACGGTCAACAGCGGCGCGCGCTACCAGTTGCATTTGGGAGGTTAAGCGCACGTAGCGGCGATTTCGTAGTCTCGGCGGCGCTTGCGAAATCGAGGTACGCTTGAGCTGCGCGGGTGATGAATGGCCTCGATTCCGCGTTGCTGCATCGAGTCTACGTCCGCACGACTCTGCGATTAAAACCTGCCCAACTTCGCTGCTTCAGCGATGCGTCGAAGCTTCCCCGCTTCGCTGATCGGCTTGCGCCAGAGGGCGAACAGATACGGCTCGGCGAGTTTTTCGAAACCGACGCGCCGGTTGACATCGGCGGCCAACCTGTCGCCGACGTAGGCCCAGATCGTTGCGCCATCGGTGAGCGCTGCGTGGGCGTGGCGCATCATGATTTCGGCGATGCCGCCATGCTCGTGTAGCCACGCGCGCTGCTCGGGGCAGAGCTTGCTGTAGGCGCGGTCGTCGATGCACAGGCCGCCGCGCAAGTAGTCGCCCTGCCACGCGGTGTAGTGGATATATCCGGCGCAACTGCCACCGATCATGGCGACGAAGTGACGCGGAAAATTGGGGATTTCTTGTCCTAGTTTGCGGCGGAAGAGGGGGCCTGCGATTGCCGCCGCATCGGCCAATTCGTCGATGCGCACCGTGTGCTCCAGTGGCGTTGCGACGGGCGCTGCGACGGGCAGCGGCGCAACGTCTGCCGACGTTGACGTGTTGACGTTGTCGCTTGCGTTGGTCGCGCTATCACGCCGCCGCCGCAGCCAGCCGAATAGCCGATTTAGCATCGATCAGCTTTTTGCTGAACGCCCCGTTTCATCAGGGATGCACGCCGTATATAGCCATTATCGATTTACTGATAAATGCTGCATTAGCCCAAGCACCGCCTTCGTTTTACACAAAAAGCTGTTACTCCACCCGCGACCACGTTTGGGTTCGGCCAAACAGCGGCGTGCCGACGTAGCCTTTCACATCCAGCTTTTTGTTGTCTCCGCTCAACGTGAGTCGCGCCCGATAAACCTTGCCATTGGCGGCGTCGAGAATGTCGCCGCCTTCCCAGTGCGATTCGCCCTTTTTAATGTTGCGAATGATGGTGAGACCGACCACCGGCTGGCCTTTGCGACTGTCCGTGCATTCGTCGCACTTGGAGTCCTGTTTGGTCGGGTCGAGCAGTTTTTCGATCTTGCCGGTGAACACGCCGCCCGCCTCGGTGATGCGAATAATCGCTTTTTCTTTACCGGTCGCATCATCGACGGTTTTCCACACACCGGCGGGCGATTGCGCGAACGCAATAGACGCGGACAGGCTGGCCAAAAAGCACATTAACGTGCGAGAAATTTTCATGCGGTTCTCCTAGTTGGAAGGGTTGACTTAGGCGGCTTGACGGTTAGGCAGCGCCGATGAAATCTCGCTTGCCCACGGTCACGCCGACCTGACGCAGCAGGTTGTACGCCGTGGTGGCGTGAAAGTAAAAATTCGGGAACGCGAAACCGTTTAGATACGGCAGGCCAACGAATTCGTGTGGCGTGCCAGCAATCGGAATGGTGATGATTTTTTTCTCGCTGCCTTCAAACTGCTCGGGCGTGAGCGTGGCAAGGAAGTCGCGCACTTTCTGGCAACGGGCCTTGAGCTCGGCGAAGGTTTTTTCAGTATCTTCATACTTTGGGTTGTCGACGCCCGCGAGCCGTGCTGGCGCACCTTTAGCGAAGTCGCAGGCGATCTGGACTTGCTTGGAAAAAGGCAGCATGTCCGGGTAAATCCGCATGCTGGTCAGCACGGTTTCATCTATCTTGCGCTCAGCAGCATACGCTGCGCCCTTGTCAAGAATGTTGATGAGATTGCCGAGGTAGCGGTCAAACACCGGCACTGACAAGTGGTACATCGAAATAATCATAAAAATCCTTTTGCACGAGGCGGACATAAACCAAGCGAAATTGATTGTAGGTGCATCCCTCTCGGACACACTGACCGTTGTTGGCAATCAAGTGCAATCGCTTCGTTTTGAACGCGTCACGCAAAAAAAGTACGGGAGGGCGGTACATGGAACGACGCGATTTTCTTTCTGGCGCGATGGGCGTTGCGGGTGTTGCGGGCGCGGCGGCTGCGGCGGTCATGCCCAGCATCGCCGATGCGCAAAACTTGCCGAGCCTCAACTGGCGATTGGCCTCCAGTTTCCCCAAATCTCTGGACACCATTTTTGGTGGCGCAGAGCAATTTGCGCGCATTATCGATGGGCTGACGGGCGGCAAGTTCAAGATAACAATTGTCGACAACGCCACATCGCGCCTGCAAAAAACGCGTTCGAAGCGGTGCAAACGGGCACGGTTGAATGCGCGCATACGGCGGGCTACTACTTCCTCGCTGTCAACAAAGCGCTGGCGTTTGACACCACGCTGCCGTTCGGAATGAACCAGCGGCAACATAACGCGTGGGTGTACCAAGGCGGCGGGCTGGAGTTACTGCGCGAGCTGTTTGCGCAGTACGGCATGGTGAATTTTCCAATGGGTAACACCGGTGCGCAAATGGGTGGTTGGTACAACAAAGAAATTCGCACGGTAGAAGACGTGAAGGGCCTGAAAATCCGCATTCCCGGCTTTGGCGCAGAAATCTGGACGCGGCTCGGCGCGTCGCCGGTGAGCCTGCCCGGCGGTGAGATCGCAGCGGCATTGCGCGATAAAAAAATCGATGCGGGCGAATGGGTCGGGCCGTATGACGATGACAAACTGGGTTTGCCGCTGGTGGCACGTTTTTATTACTACCCGGCGTGGTGGGAGCCTGCCGCAGCGCTCAGTTTGTATGTCAACAAAGCCGCGTATGACGCGCTGCCCGCCCCGTACAAAGAGGCGGTGAATGTGGCGACTGGCTGGGTCAATCAATGGATGATGGCGGCGTACGACACGCGGAATCCAGCGGCTTACAAAAAGATGATCGGCAGTGGCACACGGGTGCAGTTGTTCCCAAATAGTTTTATGATCGCGGCGTTTCGCAGCGCGTTTTCGATTTATGACGCAGAGGCGGCCACCAACCCTGCGTTCAAGAAAATTTATGAGCCATGGAAGCGCTACCGCGCCGAAATCAACGAATGGCACAAAACGGCTGAGGCCGCGATGACCAATTTCTTGGGCAATTGGCGCGCCGATGGCTGAGCGCGGCAATTTCAGTAGTAACATTTGAATTGGTTTTAGGAGAAGTGCTGCGAGTGTGTAAGCGCAGTGCTACCGTAGGCGTAATCCCCGGAGGATCGCTCAGGTTCCGATACTGAAATCAGCTCAACATCTGGAGAGCGAGGCAGTCACGACGTTTGTAACGGCGCTGACGAGAGCCTCCGCCGAAGGGGCAAGTTTAGCGCTGGCTGAATGAATCTCTCAGGCACAAGGGACAGATCCGGGACGCAATCCATCCATCATTGGAGCTTTGTCCCGCATGTCTGATTCCGCGCCTACCCAAGACGCCCTTTCCCGCACCCCTCTTTTTGATTTGCATGTGAGCCTAGGCGCGCGCATGGTGCCGTTTGCCAGCTTTGAAATGCCGGTGCAGTATCCGCTCGGCGTGATGAAAGAGCATCTCCATACGCGGGCGCATGCAGGGCTGTTTGATGTGTCGCACATGGGGCAGGTGGAGTTGCATGGCCCGAACGCTGCGGCGGCGCTAGAAACGCTGGTGCCAGTGGACGTGATTGGCGTCCCCGCGGGCAAGCAGCGTTACGCGCTGTTTACCAACGACGCGGGCGGCATTCTTGATGATTTGATGATATTCAACACTGGCAGTTATCTGCATGTGGTGGTGAACGCGGCGTGCAAGGCGCAGGACGTTGCGCACCTGCAAAAACATATCGGTGATCGCTGCGAAGTTCGTGTGCGTGATGATCTGGCGCTGCTCGCGTTGCAGGGGCCGGGGGCGCAGGCTGCACTGAACGGCGTTGCCGTGGGCCATATTCCGCAGACGTTTATGGCGGGCGGCCGCTTGCTGTTAGCAGGCATTGATTGCCTTGTCACGCGCTCCGGCTACACCGGTGAAGATGGCTTCGAAATTAGCGTGCCTTCGGCGCAGTGCGAAGCGCTGGCGATAGCGCTGTTGGCACAGCCGAACGTGCAGGCAATTGGCTTGGGCGCGCGCGATTCGCTGCGCTTGGAGGCGGGTCTTTGTTTGTATGGACACGACCTCAACACGACAACCACACCGGTTGAAGCGTCGCTCAGCTGGGCGATGCAAAAGGTGCGCCGCACCGGAGGCGAGCGGGCGGGCGGCTTCCCGGGTGCAAGCGTGATTCTGGGTCAACTCGATCACGCCACGAGCGTCAAACGTAAGCGCGTCGGACTCAAGCCCGAAGGCCGTGCGCCGATTCGTGAAGGCGTGGAGTTGCATGACATGAACGGCAACAAGATTGGCGTCGTCACCAGCGGCGGCTTCGGCCCCACGGTAAACGGCCCGGTCACCATGGGTTACGTTGACGTTGCGCATGCCGCCGCCGGAACGAAAATTAGTGCAATGTTGCGCGGCGTTGCGACACCCGTAACGGTCGTTGGCATGCCGTTTGCACCACATGGATATAAGCGAACCTAAGTCCGTAGTCCGTAGGGCGGGCAGAGGCTGCCCACCCTACCCATTTACTTTTGAAGGAAACCCCATGACTACTCGCTACACCGAAGACCACGAATACATCAAGATGGACGGCGACGTTGGCACCATCGGCATCACTGCGTTTGCGCAGGACAAACTGGGCGATCTGGTCTACGTCGAGCAGCCCAAACTAGGGCGCAAACTCGCCGCGAAAGAAGACGCGGCAATCATCGAATCGGTGAAAGCCGCGGCAGAAGTTAAAGCGCCCGTGGATGGCGAAGTGATCGAAGTGAACGAAGCCATCGTGGCCGATCCGTCACTCGTCAACACCGACCCTGAGGGTGCTGGCTGGTTCTTCAAGATCAAGGTGACGAACGCTGCGCAGGTTGCGGCGTTGCATGATGATGCGGCGTACAAAGCGATGATTGCGTAACCAACTGTGGAACCGCTCCCACAAAGACAGCCGTGAATATGACCATCACCACCCGCCCTCTCACGTCCGCTGACCGCGATGCATGGCAGACGCTGTGGACGGGCTACCTCACTTTTTACAAAACTACGCTGCCGCCTGAACAGTTTGATCTGACTTGGTCGCGCTTGCATGATGACCGTGAACCGATGCGCGTGCTCGGTGCGTTTGAAGGCGCACAGATGCTCGGCATCGTACACATGATCTTTCATCGCTCATGCTGGACGGAGGCGCCCTATTGCTATTTGCAAGACCTGTTCACCGTCGCCGAGGCGCGCGGCAAAGGCGTTGGTCGTGCGCTGATCAAAGCCGTGTACGCAGCCGCGAAACTCGAAGGCGCGAACCGGGTGCATTGGCTCACAAACGAGACCAATGCTGCGGCGATGGTGCTCTACAACAAGGTGGCAGATCGCACCGGTTTTTTGCAGTACCGAAAAATTCTCTAGGGAGACGCTGAATAAATTAACGCGTTGCAGCGCGCCTTGATTTGAGATGAAGCGCAAGACGAGAAGCGCAGCAATAGCGTGCTATTGCGATCATTTTCGGCGAAGCAATTCGCCCAAATCAAGGATGCGATGCTCGCGGTGATGTGTTCAGCGTTTCCCTAGCGACGCAACGCTACTTTTTGACCACACTCAAACGGCAACATCATGTCTGATTTTCTCTACCGACACATTGGCCCCAATCCTGAAGAGCAAATGGAAATGCTCGCCCACGTGGGCGCAAATTCACTCGAAGACTTGCTGGCCAAAGTGGTGCCCGCGAACATCATCGGCAGCAAGCCACTGGCGTTGCCCGCTGCGCTCTCCGAGGTCGAAGCGCTGGCCGAATTGCGCGCCATTGCCAGCAAAAATCAGGTGTTCAAAAACTTCATTGGTCAGGGCTATGTCGGCACCGTCACGCCCGGCGTGATCCAGCGGAACATTCTCGAAAACCCCGCGTGGTACACCGCGTACACGCCGTATCAGCCTGAGATTTCGCAGGGGCGGCTGGAGGCGATTTTGAATTTTCAAACGATGGTCTGTGATCTCACGGGCATGGACATCGCGAACGCCTCATTGCTCGACGAAGGCACGGCTGCGGCTGAGGCCATGACCCTCGCCCAGCGTCAGTGCAAATCCACGTCGCAGGTGTTTATCGTGGCCAGCGACTGCCATCCGCAAACCATCGAATGCGTTAAAACGCGCGCCGAGCCGTTGGGCATCGATGTCAAAGTTGGGCTCATTGCGAAGCTCATGGCAGAAGGTGACTACTTCGCCGTGCTTGCGCAATACCCTTCGACCACGGGCGAGATTCACGATCTAGGCCCGTCGGCGGGCGCGGCGCACGCGAAGGGCGCGCTGTTCATCTGCGCGGCCGATCCGTTAGCGCTCGTGCTGCTCAAGGCGCCCGGAGAATGGGGCGCAGACATTGTGATTGGCACCTCGCAGCGTTTCGGTGTGCCGATGGGTTACGGCGGCCCGCATGCTGCCTACATGGCCACGCGCAATGCGTACAAACGCAACATGCCCGGACGGCTGGCCGGCGTGAGTGTGGACGCGCACGGCAAGCCCGCCTATCGCCTGACATTGCAAACCCGCGAGCAACACATTCGTCGCGAAAAAGCGACCAGCAATATCTGCACTGCACAGGTGTTGCTGGCCGTGATGGCGAGCATGTACGCCGTGTATCACGGGCCGAAGGGGTTGAAGCTGATGGCTGAGCGGGTGCATGGTTTGGCCACGCGATTTGCGGCAGGTTTACAGGCGATGAATATCGCGGTTGCTGCGTCGAAATTTTTTGACACCGTGACGTTTGAGCACGACGTGCATGCCTCGATTGTCGCCACAGCAAACCATGCGGGCATGAATTTGCGGCACTACGCCGCGTCGAATTCCGTCGGCGTAACGTTTGATGAGACGCATACGAATGCCGATGTTGATGCGGTGTTGTTCACCATTTCGGTTGCGGCTGGTTGCCGTCCGCCCAACCCTCTCCGCCAGGGAGAGGGAGAGGGAGCGATCCCAAGTGCTCTCCGTCGCGCCACCCAAATCCTCACCCACCCCGTCTTCAACACCCATCATTCCGAAACCGAAATGCTGCGCTACTTGCGCCGCTTGGCGGACAAGGATTTGGCGCTCGACCGCACCATGATTCCGCTCGGCTCGTGCACGATGAAGCTAAACGCCACCACCGAAATGATTCCAGTGACTTGGCCTGAGTTCGGCAACATGCATCCGTTCGCGCCCGCTGAGCAGGCGAAGGGCTACGCTGAGCTGACCAAGAACCTGGAAGACATGCTGTGCAAAGTGACGGGCTTTGATGCCGTGACTTTGCAGCCGAACAGCGGCGCGCAGGGCGAATATGCGGGCTTGCTGGCCATTCGTGGCTATCACGCGTGTCGCGGCGAGTCGCACCGAAATATTTGCTTGATTCCGTCGTCCGCCCACGGCACCAACCCGGCGTCAGCGCAAATGTGCGGCATGGAGGTGGTGGTCACGAAATGTGATGACCAAGGTAATGTAGACGTAGCTGATTTGAAAGCGGCAGCAGAAAAGCATTCAAAAAATCTTGCAGCGCTGATGATCACGTACCCGTCCACGCACGGCGTGTTTGAGGAAGCGATCAAAGAAATCTGCGGGATCGTACACACGCACGGTGGGCAGGTCTACATGGACGGCGCGAACTTGAACGCGCAGGTGGGCGTGACCTATCCGGCCGAAATTGGTGCGGATGTGAGCCACATGAATCTGCATAAAACGTTTTGCATTCCGCACGGCGGCGGTGGGCCCGGCGTGGGGCCGATTGGTGTGAAGTCACAGCTTGCTCCGTTTTTGCCCGGTCGCGGTATCGTCGGCCCGGTGAGCGCTGCGCCACAAGGTTCGGCAAGCATTTTGCCGATTCCATATGCCTACATCCGCATGATGGGTGGCGACGGATTGCGTGAAGCCACAGCGGTTGCGATTTTGAGCGCGAACTACATCGCACAAAAATTGGTGCCGCATTTTCCGGTGCTCTACACCGGTCACGGCGGATTTGTTGCGCACGAATGCATCATCGACGTGCGCCCGATCAAGGAGCTGTGCGGCATCAGCAATATGGATGTGGCCAAACGTTTAATGGACTACGGATTTCATGCGCCCACGGTGAGCTTCCCAGTCGCCGGAACGTTGATGATTGAGCCCACAGAATCCGAGCCGCTGGTGGAAATTGATCGCTTCATCGACGCCATGATCGCCATTCGTGAAGAGATTCGCGCGGTTGAAATGGGCATCTATCCAAAAGACGATAATCCGATGGTGAACGCGCCGCACACTGTTGAGGCGTTGCTCGTTGAAGACTGGAAGCACGCCTACACCCGCGAGCAGGCGGCCTACCCGCTGGCAAGCTTGCGCGCCAACAAATACTGGCCACCGGTGGGTCGGGTGGACGACGTGTACGGCGACCGCAACATCATGTGTACCTGCCCGCTGCTATCGAGTTACGCGTAAGCGCGGAGTAGAGCTGCGCCGACAGTTGAGGCTTACGTAGCCGTTACTCTCGGCACCGGAACCATATCGTGCTGAATATCGGAGTCTGTTGTTGAGCCGGGGTGGGCCAGCGTCGAAAAAGCGATTTGAGGAGCGCATTGAAATACTTTCAGTTCGTTTCCCTTTTTCATCACAAACCAGTCGATTCCATGCTGTATTCCGTCACGCTCCACCATCGCAAGCAGGCGGCGTGCGCCACGTGGCGAAATTAGATAGGCGTACAGGCCTCCCAGATAGTTTGCCCATTGCATCGGACGCAGTCGCGTCGAGACGTCGCTGCGTACCGCCAGATCAGTGCTTGCTTCGTCCCAGAGCTGATAGCCGAGCAACGCGAAGTCGTAATCATCATGGGTGTCGACAAGTTCGCCGCAAAGCTCAACTAGCTGCCCATAAAAATCGGGGCCTGGCCTAACGTCGTCCTCGAATATCAGGCACGCACCGTCCGCTTGGGCGGCCACTTCACGCCACATTGCGATGTGGCTAAGCGCGCAGCCGACAATACCGCGGCGATAGTTGAAGTCGTTGCCGCGAAACAGGTGCAGTAACTCCGGTGTGATGTTGAGCGTTGCCCCATCGACCGCAGAGAAACGTTCACAGCGAGCAAGAAACTCAGGCCCAGTTGCGGCATCAATCCTTGTGCGAAGCGCTTCCCAACGGTCGACCCGCCGATCCAGATTCAATACTTTTATCGACAGGCTACTAGCTAGACGGTGGCCGTGAATAAGGCGCGCGAGTGTCGGGAAAAACTGGTATTCGTCCAGTACCCTGCGTTTTTCCGCGCGGATCGCGTCGAGCCGCTGCGCGTGCTCGTTGTCGCGCATCGCGTTTTCCATGATGTGCAGGCTCAACGCAAAATCGTCTAACGGCAATCGAATAAAGGCAGCGGGGTCAATGTACTCTTCAAGGTTTGGGCAGCCCCAATAGAAGCATAGACACTCACCGAGAATCACATCGATCAGCTTTTCCGTGAAGTAATTGATCTCCGAACAATTCTCAACGGCCAAGGTGTACCGGTAAGGCAGTATTCCCTTGCGCGTGTCGAAGGCGGGCAATGCGCCACGATAATTTTTAAACCCATGCAGATTGTCACTGCCGAAGATGTCAATCGGGGTTCCTGATTTTTCGATGTACTTGACGAATTCGATACCGAGTCGCTGACCGGGATCTTCCGCCTCGCTGGCGATTACACACGACATTTGCAACGACTTTTCAATGCGCTGCGCGACCAGGTCGTCGTAGCGCATGTCGAGATGCCATTCAGCATTGTTCCGGTAGCGATTATGGCTGCGAACCTGCAAAAATTTACGTGCATCGGGCGTGGCCCAGTTCCCCAGCTGCGCAACCTCATGCGACGGCTCCATCGGAAACACGATGGTGCGATCCAAGCGGAAATATGCTCTCGGGTCTGCCGGATGGTTGACGATTGCCCAGTAGTCGATGTCGTGATCTTCATCAGTGATCTCAATATCACCCCATCGTCCTGCTCCCTTCGACTGCCTGTCCCATCGCGCGCAAAGCTCCTTGGAGGACATCCGATTGGTAAGCAGCTTCACGCGAAGTGCTTTCAATGCTGCGCGGCGGGGCGAATGCCCGAACTGAATCTCGTCATTTAGCTCGTACGCATTGGCACGCCGAGCCCCCTCTTTCTCCCAAGTCAGCTTACCGATATGCAGCGCGTTGATCGAATCAAAAAATGCAGAACGGTGCCCTTGCCTAGCGTAACGCTCGGCGAACTGAAGTTCGAAATGCGGACTGTCGGGATCGTATCGCCCGGTGTCCCTAATCGCCGACATACGGAGCAGTGCAGGCCGCAGCGAGTAGTGTGGCCACCACACATTCGAGCGAGCGCCGGACGGCAAGCTTCGAACGTACGCATCGTAAGCGGGCATATCCTGCCTGAAATGTTCGTGCAACCGATAACGTGCGCCGTCAGAGGTGTGCCGAATCATTCCGCCTGCGATGCTTCGACACGCCAATGTCTCGCCATAGTTCCGGTTGAAGAGCACCTCGCCAATCGTTGCGTCATCGCCGAAGACCGCAAGCGCTTTCCCAATGTATCTGTCACGGATGATGAAGTGCCAATCATCTTCGAGATGCAACCAGAAAGGACTGGTGATCGTATCCAGAAGGCGATTCATGCTGCGTGCGTGCCCTTTATCTTCGCCAGTCTTAAAGATGAATTCGAAGAATGGATAGCGTTGACTCATCTGCACGCGATCCGCATCGTTTGAACCGTCATCAATGCAGATCCAGCGGTCAATGAGATCAATGTCGGCGCAACAGTTAAGAAACGAATTAACGGTCTTCTCGAATAGATCGAAACGCTTGCAGCTGGTGATTGAAAGCGTTACGTTAACTTGAGCTCGTGATCCATGCGCGAACTCCGTCACCAGTTGGCGAACCATTTCGTCGGGGTACGCGAGCGTTTCATCGCAAAACTGCGACACAGCGAAGTCGCGGTTGCCAAGAATCCGCTCACGCTCGCCTTCTGGTATCGACGGCACCTCCAGCAAACGATTGCAAAGGTCGAAACTCTCGTGGTAGCGACCGAGGTAGTAAGTACAAATGGCGAGCTCGTCGTCAATCTTCCATTGATAGACATCAGCGGCCACAAACAGACTGTCGCCTTCAGGAAACGGAATCTCTTTCGCACGACTCGCGAACAAGTGACTGAGGGCGAATTGACCGTGAAGCCTGTAATGAGCGCTAATCAGGTGCAGCGGTTCAGCTCTATGCGGACTGAACTGCCAGCAGCGTAAGTGCGCTGCAATCACTTTTTCCCACGACTCTCCGAGATGTTCCATGCAGACGCCGCACTGCAATAGAGCGTAGAAAGTTTCTTCATGCCACCCCTGCATCGCCGCGCGCCGTGTGTAGTACTCGAGCGCTTGCCGATGATCGCCGGCGTCGCGAAAGCTTTGAGCGAGATAGAACGTGCTTCGCGCGTCCTCGGGGTTAGCCACAACTTCAGCCAGCAACGTTTGAGCATCGCGTTGATACTTGTCAGTCGCACGATTGCGGCTGCCGAGGCGCCGCGATTCGATGTAATACTCACCCTGCAAACGCTCTTCGTTGGCCCCAGTGTCCTGACACACGGGATACTCGTGGAGCACGCCTTGGTATTTCCAGTCAAGGTCGCCACGGAAAATTTGTTTGCGCCAGTAACGAAAATCGGTTCCATAGCGCAGCAGATAAGAATCCTGCGTCAGGTGCAGCAAATCAATGCTGCCCACCAACAAATCATCTGCATCGATCATCCAGAGATAGTTTGCTTTGCCATGCGATAGCTTCAGCGCTTCTGTGCGATTGGTGCCGAAATCGACCCACGGTCGCTGATGAATTTCACCGGGGATTTCAAACGCCGCGAAAAAGTCACGGATCACCGTCATGGTGTCGTCCGTCGATCCCGTGTCAACAACAACCCAGTAGTCGACGTAGGGCGCAACCGAGACCAACGTTTCGCACACCACATGCGCTTCATCTTTAACAATCATGCAGAGGCACAGATGCGGCAATACTGCGTCGCTCCTCACCGCCGTTGCAACACGGTGCGTCGGCGCATGTGGCAGCACGGTTGCGAGAGGCCCTAACACGTACTGGCACCGGGGATAATGCTGCGCGTAGTGATTGATACCCGAGTCATGAAGGCTGGCAATACGAGCGTCGCTTGTCTGAAGTAACCACCATTCAGCCGCGTGGCGTTCGTCAGTCGGCATTGCTGGCAACGACTTCAAGTAGCTGGCGTGAGCCCACCAGAAATTGCCGCTGAAGTGAGGCGCTGGATGTTCAAGAAAATTACAGCCGACGACATCGTGCGTTTCCAGAGCCGCTCGCGCCTGGTCATGCTTTTCCACCAGAAAATGCAGCAGCATCCTGCGCCAATCGGTGACGTTCGTGGATGGCGAATGGTGCGACGCGCCTTTTGTGTGCAGGTAGAGTACGCGCACACCGGGCTGGAACGCGGAGAACGTTCGAATCAGGTTTAGCGTAGGCGCTTCGCCGCGACTGCCATCAGGCGAATAGTTAATCAGCCGAATGCGGCGTGGGTTTTTCGCAAATCGCGGCAGCAACGTCGCATCATCACCGACGTTGACAATATAGAGCCGATCAAGGTGCGTCAGAAGGCCCGTGCCTGCTACTGTGTCGAGAATTTCCGAGAGGATCGTGCTGTCACCATTGCGGGTGTAGGCGTGGACAAAGCAAACTGTGCGCATCGATTCTTCAAGCGCATCGGCGAAGTACTTGTGATAGCGCACCTCATCATCAACGGGATGCGCCGGGAGCCGCAACTCGTGACGAAGGATGCGTTCAAGCGTCGGGAAGAACTGGTAGTGCTCAAGCACCTTACGTTTTTCGCGACGGATGATCTCGATGCGTTTTTCCCATTCATCGTTCAGGATCGCATTTTTGATTGTCCGAAATGCTTGTTCGAAGTTGTCGAGATCGAGGGCAATGAATGCGCGTGAATCCACGTACTCCGAGGCATTCGGTGCACCCCAATAAAAGCACAACGTCTCTGTGAGCAGCGGCTCCCAGAGTTTCTCCGTAATGAAGTTTGCTTCGCGGTTATTTTCCGCGGCGAAAAAGTAACGATAAGGAGCTAACGCGGCGTCCTTTTCGTCGGGCGGGTGGGGTCCAAGCCAGCTCTCGAAGCCGAGCGGATTGTCATATGCATAGAGTTCAACGCGTACGACGTCATCGTGCTTTGATTCGATGAACTTCAGGAAGTCGACACGCTTGATATGCCCTGGATCGAAATATTTGCCGCTGCAAATTGACGACAGCGTTCGCGTTTTGCGAATGGGCTGTGTGCGGAGTTCATCGTAGGTAGCCCGCAATTGCCAGAAAGCGTTGTTGAGATGCGCCGTATGACTGCGAACCTGAAGAAAACGCGAGGGATCGGGGTGTGCCCAATCTCCCCAAGTCTTGACGCCCCACGTTTGATAAGCCTCAGCGCACCACGGCTCCATCTGGAAAATAATCGTTCGCTCGGGCACGTACCACTCGCCGGGCCAGGGCTGATTGATGATGACAAAAAAATCAATGTCAACGTCCTCGAACGTCACCTCGATGTCGTTCCAGCAGAGCCCGCCCTGCGACATGCGATCCCATTCTGCGCAGAGTTGCTCTGACGAGCACCAATTTCCGATGAGTTTGACGCGGCTGATTTGCGGCGGCCTGCGCGTCGATTCAGTGTGCGTGTTTGTGTCGCGAGTCACGTTGAGCGGTGTAGTCTGCAATGGCGTTCACGATCCGATACCAAGCCGATTTACAAAAGGGTGTGGCGGCGGTTGATCGAATTTTTATGATAACGCATCGAAATTTCGACAAACGGGTGCCCTGGTCAGATCGGTGCGGCGGGATTGCGCATAGACCCCTGTGACCGAAAGACGGATTTCGGTCGTGGGCCCATCTTGTTGAACCGTAAGTGTCCCTTCCGGCGACCATTTTTGTTGACATCCGTAGGGGGCAACTGATAGTCTACCTATCAATTCGCATATGACAATAAAAAGTGTTGAGGGGAGCAAATGGATACCGAACAATCTCGGCGCGAGTTTTTGAAGCGCTCGGTGGTGTGGACCGTTACCTCTTCGTGGGTCAGCGCCTCCTTCTCGTCATTCGGACAAAGTGCCGCGCAGCTGCTGAACTATCAAGGTCGGCTAACGGATGCCGCTGGCGCGCCGCGCGACGGTACGTTTGCCATGACATTTTCTATCTTGGGCGGAACTGCATGGACTGAGAGCCAGACGGTTCAGGTTTCACGCGGCTTCTTTACCGTGTTACTGGGCAGTGTGACGAGCTTTCCATCTGATTTGTTTGCTGGGGGCTCTGTCGATTCGCGCGGCCCGGTGCGCCACCTGCGCGTGGTGGTCGCTGGCGAAACGCTGACTCCAGACATCCGGATTGCCAGCGCAGCGTGGGCAATCGGCACGGTCGCCGGTGCTGCGGGTGCCACAGGTGCAGCGGGGGCGCAGGGTGTAACTGGCGCTGTAGGCGCAACGGGTACAGCGGGAACGACGGGCGCTACAGGAGCGATGGGTTCTACCGGTGCGCAGGGGGCTACGGGTGCTACGGGAATCGGTGCGACCGGCGCGGTCGGTGCTACTGGATCTGCGGGTGCTACTGGATCTGCGGGTGCTACCGGATCTGCGGGTGCGACCGGATCTGCGGGCGCGACCGGATCTGCGGGCGCGACCGGAACAACCGGGGCCACGGGTGCTCAGGGACTTCAGGGCTCTACTGGCGCTACGGGCCTTTCAGGCGCGACCGGTGCGGTCGGCCAACAAGGCGCGACAGGCGCAACGGGCCAGGTCGGATCCACCGGTGCCACTGGATTGCAAGGCGCGGCGGGGCAGACGGGGTCAGCCGGTGCGGCTGGAACAACCGGAGCGACGGGGGCAGCGGGCGCTCAGGGAATACAAGGCGCTACTGGCGCGGGTGGCCAACAGGGTGCGACGGGGGCAGTCGGCGTAACCGGCTCATTTGGCGCTACGGGGCCGCGGGGCTCCACCGGCGCTACGGGTATCGCGGGTTTCATAGGGCCGACTGGTCCCACCGGCCTCATTGGACCAACCGGACCTGTTGGCAACATTGGCGGAGCTACTGGCGCTACCGGATCGACCGGGGCTATCGGCTCGACCGGAGTGATCGGGGCTAGCGGGGCTAGCGGCTCGACCGGAGTGATCGGGGCTAGCGGGCCTAGCGGGCCAACGGGAACTGTAGGGCCAACTGGCAGTTCCGGGCCCACCGGCGTTGTTGGATCCATCGGTTCTGGTCTTTTCGTCTAGACTTTTATGTGCACCACTCAGCGAGCATGGGTTTCTAGCGGTGACGCCACGCGTTGCGTTAAAGCTCCTCCGATGCGGTGGCTCGCGACCGGCGTCGCGGCCTCGCTGCTTTCATGCGTTCCGGCGGCAAATGCCGCGAGCAGCGCATCGTTTCAAATTCCCGCCAGTACGTTTGACGTCGCGGGCGGTTCAGCATCCTCGGCGACCCATCAGTTAGATTCATGCGTCGGAAGCGAAATCGCCGGAACGGCCGCAAGTGTCAGTTTTCGCGTCGATTCTGGCTGCGGTGCCGTGCTGGGCTTTGTGTCCGGCCCAATCATCGTTCAGGAGACCGCGTTACCCGTGCCTACGCTGTCAGTGATGATGACGATCCTGCTCACGATGACCCTCGGCGTGTTTGCGTTGCTTCAAATTCCACGGCGAACACGCAAAGCGTCGCCTCGTCGCTAGATGATTTTTACCGCGCGGCCAATGAAAAGTGTCGGGCCAGTGGGGCGATCCAGCGGTGAGCCGTTGTAGGGCTCCAGCGTGATTTCGAATAGTTGATTCGGCTGTAACGGCGGTAGATTGTCGAGCGGGACTTCCAGTGATTGTCCGGGCTTGACCAAACCGAGCGAGACGGGACTTTTCAAGTCATCGCCCTTGGTCCAGAACTGTAGCGATTTGTCGCTGGGCACGTCCATTTTGCCGAGCGGAATCAGGCGTGCCTGTTGCGAATTGGTGCTGGCCTGCACGATCCAGCCGGGTGATTTGTCTTGTGGGCCGACTAGCAAGGCCATGTAGCCCGGTGCGGGTGGTTGCGCGAGCTTGGTGACGACCACGAAACCTATCAAACAGTCGCAGCAAACCCCGATGCGGCAAGACCGCGCCACAGGCGCAGGTTGTTCCACCAGCTCACGATGGGGGGCTTAGCGGTCGGAACGACACGCGTCGCAGTAACGGCTTTCGCGGCGTCCACTTTCGCAACTACCGAAGCTTCAATCCGTGTCCAAAATTGCGGTGACGGCTCGACCGGTTCAACCAGTGCACGCAACGGTGCAAGTTTTTCCTGCCAGTGCTCAACCGCCGTGCGCAATGCAGCATCATTTGCCATGCGCGCTTCAACACCCGCACGACTCGCAGCCGACAACGTGCCGGGCACGTACTCGCCCGCTAGATGCTGAATGTCGTTAAATGCGCTGTTCATTCCATGCACTCACGCAGCGACAACAAGCCACGTTTGATCCACGCCTTCACGTTGCCCAGCGGCGCGTTGAGCCTTGAGGCGACTTCGCTATGCGAGCAACCGTCGAGATAAGCCGCAAAGATGCTGTTGCGCTTAAGCGCGTCGAGCGCTTGCAGGCATTCGTCGAGGCGGCCTATGTCGGCGCTGATCTCGAACAATTCGGTCATCGGTGCGGCGTTGGCAACCTGTTCGGCCTCAAACGCTTCGATGGCTTCTCCATCGGCCGACACTTCACGACCATGGGTGCGCACCACGCTCAACGCTTGGTTGCGCACAACGGTGTGAATCCAGCCCTGTGCGGACCCGCGCAGGGCGTCGAAACTTGCCGCTTTGGTTCAGATGTTCATGAAGGCGTCGTGCAACCCGTCCTCCGCCAGCATACGCTCGCGCAGGATGCACAGCGCGACACCTAGCAGGCGACGGTTTTCAAGTTGGTAGACGGCTTGCAGGGCGCTGCGGTCGCTTGTGGCGCACGCCACGAGTGCTGTTTCGTAATCGAAAGGTTGCGGGGTGGCAGGCAAAGTGGGCTTAGGTGCGTCGGTCAATCATGTAGCACCGGGAAAAGGTTGGCGTGAACCGCAGAGGGAGGAGTAGGCCCGCACCACTGCTACAAAATGATAACTGACGTTGACTAATCCAGGGCACCACTGAACTGTCGGGCCACCCCGATCACGCGGCGTGGTCACCCCTTGATGGATGATCGGTGTCGATGTTATGCGTCGCAACGTGACGCGAGGTGAAGTAGCGAGGCGGGCTCAGGCGGCGTGCGCCGTTGCCCGCGAAGGCGATTAAGAGGCCTTGTAAAAAATGTAGTCAGCCTGGTAATTGACGATTTCTTTTTTGCCTTTGCTGCCTGCATCGCACGCCATCGCTGGGGCAACGCCGCCTTTAGTAGCAACGCGCTGGATGTAGGTGACGCCGGTCATCGCGCCCGCGCCCATTGCGGGGTCAGCCTTAACGAGTTGCGACGGAATGTTGCCAGCGCCTGCCGGTGCGACGGCGATTTGGGTGGCGGTGAGTTTCGAGCCGTCCATCGATTCCCACGTGGCTGGCGGGCCGAAGTATTTGCCGATTTTTTTGCCGCTGCGGTCGTTGAGTGCGGCGTCGGGGGCGACGAATACCCATTCGTACTGACCGGCGGCGTCTTTCTTGTCGCGGCATTCGTAAGTGATCTGGCCCACGCCGACGGTTTCCATGGCGACCATGTTCCCAACTGGCACTTTGACTGCGTCTGGCAGCGCGGATTGGTTATACATGGTGGCCATCGGTGCCATTTGCGTATTGGCGCAGGCGGCAAGCAGGGTGACGAGCGCCGAGGCCGTGAGTGCGGTGGTGATTGAGATGCGTTTCATTGAGATTCTCTTAAAAGATGGGTTCGTGGCAGATCGGGGTTGTGTGAGTTGCAGGACGCACATTGGGCATCGCTATTTTCACTACGAACGAATCCATCGATTGGATGCAGTTGCGATGAAATATTTTTCGTTACGCTGAAAATTCCATAAGCTTTAAGCTGTACAGCTTACTCCAACTGGGCTAGAAGCGTATTTAGTCGTTAAGTCGACTTGAGACTAAATAGGTATGTAGCCCTTATAAATAAAGAGTTACAGCACAAAGATATAAAAATTCTGAGCAGACCGCAGCGATCACAAACGCAATGCAGGCGCGACGCAGGGTTCTCGTCAGCAGAGTCGAAGGGCAGCGGTTGCCTTGACTCCACCGTCCTATCGCGGCTTGCGCCGCTCCTACGTCGGGTGGGCCGGGTATCTGATCAAAAAAATGTGAACAGCGGACGGTTGACTGACTAAAAGCGCCGCAGGCCGCTTCCCTCGCCGCAGACAGCACCGATCACGCAGCCAATAAAACCCGCAACTTTGCTGCGGCCGGTGCGGCGCTTTGCGCGAAGCGTTGCAGCAATTCGAGCTTGGCGGTGTCAGTCGGTGCCACGGCCTGCGCCATCGCGGTGAACGCATCGAGCCGCGACTGGGCGATCCAGTTTCGCAGTGCTTTGTCCCGGCCCCACCGCTGTTGATTGGCCATGTTGACCGCGAGCATTTTTAGCCAATCAATCGGCTCATCGGGTAGCGGGATCACCGTGCACAGTTTGTTCTTCTCGACCTCATCGTCGTAATGCACTTCAACGTGAGCGGTAAACGCCGCGCTGAACGTGGGCTGCACGGTGCGCACAAATTGTGGGGTGATGGTGCTGCCGTTAAACACCGGCACGATGGGCTGCCGTGCAATGGCACTGGCCGAGCAGTCCACATACAGGCGTTGCGGATCGGTGGCGACGGTGCCGCGATCAAGCACCATTTGGTTGAGTTCAATGCGTTGCAAACGTCCCAAGCGCACGATGTTTTTAATGCGTTGCAGTTCCACCATCTCTGACTCAGACATGATGGCTGAGTGAAACATGGTGGGCGTCACGGTCTCATCGAGCCGCAGCAATTCTTTGCTGGCACTGAGTCGCGCGAACAAATCGTCGATGGAAGTCGCAGCAGCCACCGCCTCAATTTGCTGCGCGAACGCACCGTAAGACTGGGTGAAAAATTCTTCACCGGGCTGCACCTTGGCGCGGTTGTGATACCACGCATCACGCGGCATGATCCAAGTGATTGCGTCCGGCGAAACGTTGTTTTCAAGCAACCACAAACAGGCGTCAATGCCCGTCTTTCCCGATCCCACCACCACATAGCCCGCCGGTGGTTGCTTCACTCGCGGCAGCTCGTTCAACGGCACGCAGGTGATGCCCGGTGCGATGGTGTATTTAGGTGGTTGGGTGGACGGCACTTTGGTTTGCAAATAGGTCGTATCGACGATCTTTTTGCGCACGGTGACGGCGCGCTCAGCACCCGACGTGAGCGACTTGAAGGTGTGGTTGCCCACGTAGTCGCACATCGGAAAATAGCCGACCCGACCCGAGGCCAAAAACACTTGCATCACCTGCTCGTAATAGCTCACAAGCTCTGCCCCCGTCGCTCGCTCGTACATGCCCACATTGATGCCCGAGCCGTCCTTTGAATCGCTGCCGAGTTTGCGCGAATTCACGCCGTAGTAGGCCGACGGTTGATGCAGTCGCACGAACGGATACGCGTCGTTCCAGTGGCCGCCGGGACCGTGATGACGGTCGACGATCACCATGCGGGCATCGGTTTCGTGAAACAGCGTATCGGCAAATGCCATACCGACAGCACCGCTGCCGATGATGAGGTAATCAGTGTCTACAGGTTGTGAGTTCATTTTGTATTTCACCAAAGCTAAGTAAGGTGGGAAGCTTGTTGCCCACGCGTCAGACTAAACCAGCGTATTCAACGCTCGCTTCTGCGTTTCAAAATCTTCGCCGCGTCGCTTCGCCAGATCCGCAAACTGGTCGTCGCCGAGTTTGCCCACCGTGAAATATTGCGCCGCCGGATGCGCGAAATAAAAACCACTCACGCTCGCCGGTGGCGTCATCGCGTACGACTCGGTCAGGCGCATGCCAATGGCCTCCGCATTGAGCACGCGGAAAAGGTCAAGCTTCTCGCGATGATCGGGGCAGGCCGGATAGCCGGGAGCCGGACGAATGCCACGATACTTTTCTTTCACTAGCGCTTCGTTGTCGAGCTTTTCCTCGTGCGCGTAACCCCAAAAGTCCTTGCGCACACGCTCATGTAAATGCTCGGCGAACGCCTCCGCCAGACGATCCGCAAGCGCTTTGAACATGATCGAGTTGTAATCGTCGCCTGCGTCTTCAAACGCTTTCACGCGCTCGTCACCATTCAAGCCCGTCGTCACAGCGAAGAGGCCCAGATAATCTGCATGACCGCTGTCGCGCGGTGCAACGAAATCGGCGAGTGCGAAGTTCGGGCGACCTGCCTCTTTCACTACTTGCTGTCGCAGGGTGTGAAAACGCATCGCGACATCGGTGTGTGCGCCGTCGGCGAACACGATAATGTCGTCACCATCGCTGGCCGCAGGCAGAAGGCCGTAGGCACCATTTGCGGTGAGCCACTTTTCTTGCACGATACGCCGCAGCATCGATTGTGCATCGCGGAACACGCGCTGTGCCTCGTCGCCGACAATCTCATCGTTCAAGATGCGCGGATAGTTGCCCGCCAAATCCCACACAATGAAGAACGGCGTCCAATCGATATACGGCACCAGTGCCGACAGCGGATAGTCGCGCAACTGCTGCACGCCGGTGTGCTTAGGCGTAGGTGGCGTGTAGTGCAAGTGCTCGTTCGCGAACAGGAAGAAACGGTTGGCGCGTGCGACTTCTAGCTCTAGCAGCGGCACTGCTTTTTTGTTGGCGTGACGCTCACGAATTACGGCGTAATCGGCAGCGGTGTCAGCCACAAACTGTGGTTTCATCTCATCGCTCAACAGCGCTGTGGCCACACCCACGGCGCGTGATGCATCCACCACATGCACCACCGGATGTTTGTAATTCGGCGCGATTTTCACCGCCGTGTGCATGCGCGAAGTGGTGGCACCTCCGATCAACAGCGGCACGTGGAAATCAAGCCGATCCATTTCTTTGGCGACATACGCCATCTCTTCAAGCGAAGGTGTGATGAGGCCGGAAAGGCCGATGATATTGGCGTCTGAATCCTTCGCAGCGGCGAGAATTTTGTCACACGCGACCATCACGCCTAGGTCGATGACTTCGTAGTTATTGCATTGAAGCACGACGGCCACGATGTTCTTGCCGATATCGTGCACGTCGCCCTTGACCGTAGCCAAAACGATCTTGCCCCTGGTCTTGGCCTTGGTGCCGAGCAGCCGTTTTTCTTCTTCAATAAACGGCACCAGATGCGCCACGGCTTGCTTCATCACGCGAGCTGATTTCACCACCTGCGGCAGAAACATTTTACCTTGACCGAAGAGGTCACCGACCACGTCCATGCCCGCCATTAGCGGGCCTTCGATGACTTCTAGCGGTCGCGAAAATCCCTGCCGTGATTCCTCGGCGTCTTCAACGATAAACGTGTTGATGCCCTTGACCAACGCGTGCTTCAAGCGCTCGTTCACTGGCCACTCACGCCACGAGAAATCTTCAACGCGAACTTTGCCGCCGCCTTTGACTTTTTCGGCGAGCAGCAGCATGCGCTCGGTCGCGTCCGCACGGCGGTTCAGCACCACGTCTTCACAATGCTCGCGCAACTCCGGTTCCAGCTCGTCGTAGATGCCAACTTGGCCCGCGTTGACGATGCCCATGGTCAAGCCCGCTTTGATCGCGTGGTACAGAAACACTGTGTGCATCGCCTCGCGCACATGGTCGTTACCGCGAAACGAAAACGACATGTTCGAAATGCCGCCAGAGGTCTTGGCACCCGGTAAATTCAGCTTGATCCAGCGCACGGCCTCGATGAAATCGACGCCGTAATTGTTGTGCTCTTCAAGCCCCGTTGCGAGCGCAAACACGTTCGGGTCGAAGATGATGTCTTCTGGCGGGAAGCCGACAGTATCCACGAGCAGTTTGTAAGCACGCTCGCAGATTTCGATCTTGCGCTGATAGGTGTCCGCCTGACCTCTTTCGTCAAACGCCATGACCACAGCAGCTGCGCCGTGACGACGCAACAGGCGCGCCTGCTTGATGAAATTCTCCTCGCCTTCCTTCATCGAAATCGAGTTGACAACGCTCTTGCCCTGCACGCATTTCAGGCCCGCTTCGATCACGTCCCACTTCGACGAATCGATCATCACCGGCACGCGCGAAATGTCGGGCTCGGTGGCGATAATGTTCAAAAATTTCATCATCGCGGCCTTGCTGTCGAGCATGGCCTCGTCCATGTTCACATCAATGATCTGTGCACCGCTCGCAACCTGCTGTCGTGCGACGTCAACCGCGCCGGCGTAGTCGTCATTGAGGATCAGTTTGGCGAATGCGCGAGAACCAGTGACGTTGGTGCGTTCACCGACGTTCACGAACAAAGAATCAGGGCCGATTTCGAGAGGCTCAAGGCCCGAGAGGTGCATCGATTGCATCATGTCCAGTTTTCAATTTTTAAGCCGGGAATGCGGCGCAGTTCGCGTTCGTTGTTTGTTACGAGCACTGCGTCGCGCGAGAGTGCGTGCGCTGCGATGACCAAGTCGTACGCACCGATCACCGTGCCGCTGCGGCGCAGTTGCGCGCGCATTATCGCCAGCGCATCGGCGGCGGCACCGTCCCAGTCAACCACGGTGAGTAGCGTCATCACACGTCTGATTTCAATGGCGATTCGTTCGTGTTGCACCGGATGGTTGGCCATCGCCAAGCCGAATTTAAGCTCGGAATACACGATGGCGGAGATACAAACGTCGCCCGCTTCGTGTGCGCGGAGCAGCGCAGTTTCAACGCTCGCGACGCGGGAGCGCATGGCGTAGCTGACCATGTTGGTGTCAAGAAAAATCACTTGCGCGCTGTTGCCGCTTTGCGTTTGGCGACTACGTCGAATAGGTTCTCAACAGGGCTTGGCTCGGCAAAGGAGCCACTCAAAAGACCCAGCGGGTCGTCTCGTTCGGGCACACCTTGCTCCCGATCCAGCAGAAAATCAGCGGGCACCATTGAGGGTTGCGCGAAATATTCGCGCACCAACTGTGCTTTGGTTTTGGCGCGTAACAACACACCATCGGCGGTGCGCTCAATCATCACTTCATTCACATCAAAACGAAATTCTTTAGGCAGACGCACGGCCTGACTGCGGCCAGACATAAACACTTTAGCAGTGGCCGTCATGGTGAAGTCCTAATACGCACTTGCGCTTACAAAAAGACATATCAACAGTATATCTCTCGTAGCGCGAGGCTCAACTGCGGCCATTAACCAGATCATCGATTAACTGCGGCCATCTCAAAAACTCAGAGAAGCACGGAGCACGGATAGACTCAAACGCCGTGCGCACCACGCGGCTCGGCTGCACTGCGGTATCGCGTCCGGCCACGCACATGCATTACGCTCGCAGTCGTTGTAACTCCTTAAATTGCCCACCATGACTGTCTTTTTTAAGCGGTGGCTCACCGTCGCCGCCGCAACCTTTGCGTTGCTGGTTGTTCACAGCGCGAGTTTTGCGCAAACCGTCAACCCGGCGTTTGACGCGGGTCCCAAAGCGGAAGGCATCAGCGAATTCACCCTCAAGGCCAACGGCCTGCGCGTGCTGCTGTTCCCCGACGCGTCGAGCGCGAAGGTGACGGTGAACATTACCTATCTGGTCGGCTCGCGCCACGAAGGCTACGGCGAAACCGGCATGGCGCACTTATTGGAGCACATGCTGTTCAAGTCGACGCCAAAATACCCAAGCTTGTGGCAAGACATGGCCAATCGCGGCTTCATCAACAACGGCACCACGTGGACCGATCGTACCAACTATTACGAGAGCTTTGCAGCGAGTGAGGCCAACCTAAAGTGGGCCATCGAGATGGAGGCCGACCGCATGGTCAGTTCCAACATCCTGCGCGAAGAGCTGGACACCGAAATGACGGTGGTGCGCAACGAATTCGAAATGGGCGAGAACCGTCCGCAAGGCACGCTCTATCAGAAGGTGCTCGCAACCGCATTTGCGTGGCATAACTACGGCAATTCGACGATCGGAAATCGCAGTGATATCGAGAACGTCGGCATCGAGAATCTGCGCGCTTTTTATCGCACGTATTACCAGCCCGACAACGCGGTGATTCTCATCGCGGGCAAATTTGACAGCGAAAAAACGCTCGCGGTGATCGCCGCGAATTTCGGCACGATCGCGAAGCCCACGCGCATCCTGCCGAAGCTCTGGACGGTGGAGCCCACGCAGGATGGTGAGCGCGAAGTCACGGTGCGTCGCGTCGGCGACAGCCAGTTTTTGTTCGCCGCGTATCGCGCACCCGCCGCCGCGCATCCCGATACCGCCGCGCTGCAATTGCTGATGCATTTGATGACCATTGAGCCCTCCGGTCGCTTGTATCAGGTGCTGGTGAAGGCAAAGCTTGCGGTCAGTGTGGACGTTGAAAGTGACGTGATGTTTGACCCCAGCTTGCTTGGATTTTGGGCCAATTTGAATAAGACGCAAGCACTCGATAAAGCGCGCGACGTGATGCTCGCCACGCTCGAATCGGCGGGCAGCAAACCGTTCACGGACGTGGAGTTGAAGCGTGTGAAATTGCAACTCGTCAAACAATATGATCAGGCGATTGCCGATTCGGGTCGCTTCGCCGTTGCGCTGTCGGAGGCCATCGCAGTGGGCGATTGGCGTTACTACTTTTATCAGCGAGATCGCATCGCTAAGGTCACGCTCGCCGACGTTCAGCGCGTTGCCAAAACCTATTTCAAAGCACAAAACCGGACGCTTGGACGCTTCATTCCAACAGAAAAGCCTGATCGTGCCGACATGCCCGCAAAGCCCGATCTGGCAGCGCTTTTGAAGGACTACAAGGGTGACGCCAGCATGGCCGAAGGCGAAGTGTTTGAGCCTACGCCGACAAACCTAGAACAGCGCGTTGAGCGCTACACGCTTGGCAACGGTATGAAGGTTGCGCTGCTCACTAAAAAAACGCGTGGCAACACGGTGCAGATGGCGCTGCGCATCGGGTATGGCGACGAGAAATCACTCGCTGGTAAAAGCGCGATTGATGAGCTGGCCAGCGCGCTGATGATGCGCGGCGCCAAAGGCTTAAGTCGCCAGCAGATTCGTGACCGCATGGACGCACTGCGCGCCAGCGGCAGCGTGGGTATGGGTGGCGGGTCGTTTCAGACCAAACGGCAATATGCCGATCATGTGCTGCAACTGATCGCACAGATTTACGGCACTGCGACCTTTCCGGCGGACGAGCTGGAGGTGGTGCGCAAGGAATACATCACGATGCTGGAAGAGTCGGCCAACGATCCCGACAGCCTTGCGCAGGTAGCGATGGAGCGGCACTTTTCGCACTATCCGCAGGGCGACTGGCGCTATGTGCCGACCATCAAGGAACACATCAGAATGCTGAAGGCGGTGACGCGCGATCAGATCGTGCGTCACGTGAGCAGTCTGCGTGGATTCAACGATGGCGAGATCGCAATCGTCGGTGATTTTGACGTGGCGTCTATCAAGGCAGCGCTGAACACATCGTTTGCAGTGAGCAGGCGCGCCACGCCGTATGTGCGCGTCAACCGTGAACACAAACCAGTAGCCGTAAAGAACGAAATGTTCGCCACGCCGGACAAAGAAAACGCGAGCTACATGACTCGCGTCAGCTTCCCGTTGACCGACAACAGCGACGATTATCCGGCGTTGATGTTGGCTGATTACATCCTCGGTGGATCGGCCGGTGCACGCCTGTTCCAGCGGGTTCGCGAGAAAGAAGGTTTGAGTTATGACGTGTACAGCAACCTGAGCGTGCCGACGTTTTCTAACAACGCGACATGGACATTTGGCTTTATTGCCAATCCACAAAACGCGGCGAAGGCGGAGGCATCACTCAAGGACGAACTACAAAAATTGTTGGCTGGTGCGCTGACGGTTGACGAGTTTGTCGCGCACCGACAATCACTGCTCGACCAGCGCATGGTGCGAAGGTCACAGGACGCAACCCTTGCCCTGCAACTCGTTACGCAGGCCGACACTAATCGCACCTACCAAACGGTGGAGGCAATGGAGGCAAAAATCCGCGCGCTGAATAAAACTGACTTTGATGCAGTGATTAAAAAGTACATCACTATGCTGGCAGCTTCGTCGTTTAAGGCGGGTGATTTCAGCAAAGTGAAGTGACCGGCGGCGGGCAGTGGCAATGGCGCTGGGCCGCACCGTAAAATAGAACGTGGTTCCTGAAAGGCGCTTGGCTTCTACAAGCGCCTTTTCTTATTTGACCGAGATTATCGATTAGGACGCGAGGCAATGCCAAAGCGAGTTGCGAGTCAGTTTGAAAGTTCGCGAGGCGCACATAGCGAGCTATGGACGACGAGCGAGCGTTCAAAATGGCCGCAACTCGTCCGGCAGCGTCCGCGTAGGGGCAGCGCCCCGCCTAATGAATAATCTCGGTTCAATACTCATGCCTGATCCCCGCCGCGAACGCCAGATTCTCATCGTGCTCACGCTGATGAGCTTCACCAATATTCTCGATTTTATGATCATGATGCCGCTGGCATCGCATCTGATTCGCGAGTTTGGTATCAGCACCGCCGAGTTCGGATTGCTGGTGTCTGCCTATGCGTTCGCGGCCGCCACGTCCTCGCTCTTGATGGCCTCCATCGCGGATCGTTTTGATCGCAAACGCGCGCTGCTGTTCGTCTACGTGGGCTTGATCGTCGGTACGCTCGGGTGCGCGCTGGCACCCACCTACGCAGCACTTTTGGCCGCGCGAACGGTGGCCGGATTGTTCGGTGGCGTACAGGGTTCGATTGCGTTTTCTATCGTCGGCGATATGGTTCCCGACGAGCGCCGGGGTCGGGCGATGAGTATGGTCATGCTGTCGTTCTCATTGTCGGCGGTGCTCGGTGTGCCGCTGTCAATTTACGTCGCAGGGCACGGCGGTTGGCACATACCGTTCTTTGCGTTGGCGGTCGTGTGTTGCCTGTTGTTAGTAGTTGCCGCGCGATTGGTGCCGTCGATGCGTGGACACATCCGCGCGGGTGGGCCGGTGAGTTTGTGGCAGGGTTACGCGGAACTGTTCCGCGTGCCCAATCACTGGTGGGCGTTTGCTACCACCGCGTTGCTCACGCTGTCTGGGATGATGGTCATTCCGTACATCGCTCCGTCGCGTGTGGCCAACGAAGGCATGACTGAGATGCAGCTGTCGTTGTTCTATCTCGTTGGCGGCGCAATCACTTTGTTCACGCGTCCCCTGTTTGGCGATATGTCGGATCGTTATTCACGCGCAAAGGTTTACTACTGGCTGGTGTTGTTGTCGATCATTCCGATGGTGCTCATCACGCAGACGCTGGGCGGGAGTTTTCCGTTGCAGCTTGCGGTCTCCGCGCTGTTCTTTATTTTTGTCAGCGGTCGCTTTGTGCCGTCCACGGCGCTTGTGTCTGCCGCCAGCACGTCGCAATTGCGCGGTCGGCTAATGTCGTTCAACTCAGCGGTGCAAAACCTTGCCACGGGACTCGCCGCGTTGCTCGGTGGGGCGATGCTCACTGCGACGGGTAGCGGCCCCATCGCAGGCTATGAGGCGGTGGGCTATCTCTCTTGCATCATCGCACTGGCGTCCTTGTGGACGGCGTTCAAGGTGCGCGCGGTGTCATGAGGCTCGTTGTCGAAAAGCTCGCAGCAGAACGCGGTGGCCGCGTTGTGTTTGCTGACCTTTCGTTCGTGGTTGAAGCGGAGACGTTGCTGCGGGTGAGTGGTGCCAACGGTGCTGGCAAAACCACACTCCTGCGCGTCCTGGCAGGGCTGGCCGCAGCGTCGGAGGGTGGGGCGATCTGGCACTGTGCGAATGCGATCAGTTCGCCAACGGAAGCGGCGTGTTTTGTGGGGCATGCCAATGCATTTAACGATGCGCTCACAGTGCGTGAGAATCTTGCTTACGCTGCGGCATTGGCGGGTCTTGATGCATCGCCGCAGGAGATGGGTTCTTCACTTGTTGCGTTCGGCGTGAAGCCCCTAATTGATCGTCGCTTCGGAACGCTGTCGCAGGGGCAACGCAAACGTTGCTCGTTGGCGCGACTGCTGCTTGATCCGCAAAGAGGCGGCAGAGCGTGGTTGCTTGATGAGCCGTTTGTGGCATTGGACACAGCCACACAAGCGCAGCTCGCAGCCGTCATCAGCACCGAGTTAGCGGCGGGTGGCCTGGTGATTTACACGTCGCATCAATCGGTTGAAATTAACGCAGCCAACACGCAAGAGGTTGCGCTGTGAGCCTCGCGCGTGCCACCGCCGCCGTGTTCCGTCGCGAGCTGCAATTGTTCGCACGAAGGAAGAGCGACTGGGTCAATCCGCTGATGTTTTTTTTGATTGTGTGCTCGCTGTTTCCGTTCGCGGTGGGCAGCGAATCGGAAAAATTGAAGCTCATCGGGATCGGCGTGATTTTTGTGGGCGCGTTGCTCGCTGCGATGTTGTCTTTACCGAGACTGTTTGATGAGGATGCACGCGACGGATCGCTTGAACTGTTGCTGACCTCTCCCGAACCGCTGGCCGCGTTGATCCTAGCGCGCGTGGCTGCACTCTCGCTCGCGTTGGGCGTGGCGCTGTCTGCCGTCACGCCGGTGTTTGCGATGTTCTACGCGCTGCCCGCCGACGTCGCCGCGATGCTCGCTGTGAACGTGTTGCTCGCGGTGCCAACGCTTTTGCTAGTGGGCTCGATTGCAGCCGCGCTTTTGGTGTCGGCACGGGGCGGGGCGATCCTCACCGCCGTGTTGGTGTTGCCACTGACGATCCCGACGCTGATATTCGGTGCGGGCGCGGCACTCAAGGTGGTTTACGGTGAATCGCCCGTGGCCGAGCTCGCCTTGCAGGCCGCGTTTTTCTTGCTTGCACTAGCATTGTGTCCGCTCGCAGCTGCTGCTGCATTAAAGATAAGCACCGACTAGCCGTGGCCCGCACCGAATCTCAATCTAACGACACGTTTGCAGGCCGCTGGTTCTGGCGCTACGCCTCTCCTGCCGCGTTTTATCCGTTGGCGGGAAAGCTTGAAAAAGTCTGCTGGGTTCTGGCGCTGATACTCGCGTTCGTTGGTCTGTACATGGGCTTTTTTGTTGCCCCCACGGATGCCACACAGGGCGAGGTCTACCGCGTGATTTTCATCCACGTGCCTGCCGCTTGGATGGCGATGGTGATTTATTTGGCCATGGCGTTTTGGGCGGCCACCGGACTCGTGCTCGGCACCCGGTTATCGTTCATGATGAGTCACGCCTTGGCCCCCACCGGTGCCATCATGGCCGTGGTGGCGCTGGTCACCGGCGCGCTTTGGGGCCGGCCCACATGGGGCACCTATTGGGTGTGGGACGCGCGGCTCACCTCCACGCTGATTCTGTTTTTTCTCTACGTCGGCTATATGGCGCTGGCCGCGTCGTTCGACGACAAAAAAAAGGGTGACCGCGCCTCGGCCCTCATCGCACTGATGGGCGCGATCAACGTGCCGATCATCTACTTCAGTGTGAAGTGGTGGAACACGCTGCATCAAGGCGCCAGCGTGCGCCCCGGTAGTTCATCCATGGCCAGCACCATGCTGGCGGCGATGATGATCATGACCTTCGCGTTTTGGTTTTATTGCATCGCCACCGCCATGCACCGACTGCGCACGCAAATCATCGAGCGCGAGCGCAATGCCGCGTGGCTTAAAGAGGCGGTCAAATGATTTGGGAGTCGTGGGCCGCGTTTTGGAGCATGGGCGGACGCGGTGCGTTCGTCTGGGGCAGTTACGGGGTGCTCGGCGTCGCCGTGATTGCGGAACTTGTGGCGCTTAAACGCGCTCGAATGGTGGCGCTCAACGCTCAGCAACACGACCATGACCATTAAACAAAAACGCCTCGCCCTGATCCTCGGCGGCCTCGTCCTGCTGGCGGGTGCCACAGCCTTGGTGCTTACCGCGTTCAATCAAAACCTTGTGTTCTTTTTCACGCCGACGCAAATTACGACCAAAGAAGCGCCCACCGGCCGCGTGTTCCGCCTCGGCGGCATGGTCGAGGCGGGCAGCGTGAAGCGCGACGGCATTAACGTGAGCTTTCGCGTCACCGATACCGCGCAGATTGTGCCGGTGACGTACGCAGGCATCCTGCCCGATCTATTCAAAGAAGGCAAAGGCGTGGTCGCCCAAGGCACGCTCGGCGAAGACGGCGTGTTTCGCGCCAAAGAAGTGCTCGCCAAGCATGACGAAAATTACATGCCGCCCGAAGCTGCCACCGCTGTGGAGCGTGCGCAAAAGGCTCGCGATATGGCGACTAAAACCCTGAAGCTGTAGGCGGCCCAGTCCCGATGCGGTTGGCAGCTACCCATCTGCTCGCCCTGAGGCAGTCTTTGGGCCGGTGGTTTCCGCGCCGAGGCTTCAACGCGCTCAGCCTGAACAGAAGTGAAAAATTGCTTTAACTGAACAGCATTCGCTTTAATCCTCTTCCCCTTGCAGCGGCGAGCGACGGCAGAAAAAACGATGAACAAAAAACTCCTCCTCCCTGTCGCCTTCTTTGCCCTAGCGGCAGTGCTGTATTTCGGCCTCTTTCGCGACCCGCGTGAAGTGCCGTCGCCGCTCATCGGCAAGCCCGCGCCTGCCTTCACGCTCGCGCAACTCGGCAACGCGAACGCCACGTTTTCCCCCGCCGACCTGAAGGGCAAAGTCTGGCTGTTTAACGTGTGGGCGAGCTGGTGTCCGAACTGCAAGGACGAACATCCTTACTTGCTGGCGCTGCAAAAATCCGGCATCGTCCCGATCATTGGGCTGAACTACAAGGACAAGCGCGAACTGGGCCTGGACGTGCTTCGAAAAACCGGCGATCCCTACAACCTGTCCGCCTACGATCCCGATGGCAAGGCAGCGCTCGACTGGGGCGTTTACGGCGCGCCGGAGACCTTTCTGATCGACAAGGACGGCATCATCCGCGCCAAGCACGTCGGTCCAGTCACACAGGAAATCATTGCGGCCAAATTTGCGCCGCATTTCGCAGGTTCAGTCGGCGCCCGATAGGTCGCATTTTTTGTACGGCCCGAACAAAGCAGCTTTTTTCTGAAAAGACCACTGCTTAGGGGCTGACAGCCCTTAAGCTAAAAAGTCGACTGTATGAAAAAATCAGCTCCAGCCCTGACAAAATAAGCGTTTCAACGCAGAGTTGTTGCTAGTGCGAGTCGATTCACCAATGCTGCATGACGTCGCAGCCACTACACCGGATCTATCGCAACAGGCGCGCACCAAAACAGCCGTGTGCTAACCGGCTCACTCCTACGTTGCTTGCCTAGCCTTTCACGCTCAAGATGAGCCCATACCAGGTGCGTGGCCGGGTCGTGGTGGTCACAATGCTCTGGCCGGCGAAGTTGACCGTGTTCTCTCCGGCAACAGGTGTGAAGTTGTTGGCTACCAGACGCAGCGACATGGTCTGATTGATTGGCGCGTTCACGTAGAGGTCGATGTTTCGGGTTCGCGCAAACGCCGTGGCCTGTTCCGTCGTCTGCTGCGTGCGATAGGCCGGCGTGAACGCAATGCTGCCGCCCAGGCGGATCGGGGCTGCCAGCACACCACTCAACACGTAGTCGAGGCCCACTGTGGCTGACCGCGGTTGCTGCCGGTCAAGCCGGTTGTCCGGGCCGGGCACACCCTTCACTCGCGACTCGTAGATGTTGACTGACGCGCGAACGTCGAGTGGCGTTTTGGCATCGAACACAAACGGCAGCAGCGTGCCCACCCGCCCGCGCGCCTCAAGCTCAAGGCCAAAAGTATTGGCCGAATCGAAGTTCACCGGCTTCGAAACATAGCGCGGCGCTGTCGCCCAGGAAACAGTTTGCAGGGTGGTCTGGTTGCGAATCAGATCACGTACGTGACGATAGAAGACCGTGGCGCTCGCCACGCCGCCGCCTGTGAAGTAGCGCTCATAGGCGATGTCGAACCCGGAGGCGAGCTCCGGCTTGAGCCCGGGATTGCCGATACGATCCGCCGATAGCGCATCGTTGCTGCGGGTCAGGTCGGTGTAGCTCCCCGAAATCTGCGGACGTGCAAGCAACTGTGGCGGCTCGGGTGCCTTGAAGGTGCTGGTAAGGCTGCTGCGCAGGAGATGTTCGCCCTTTTCATCGAGCTTGTATTTCAGGTGAAACATCGGCGAGAGAATGGTCGATTGGCTTGCTGGCTGGTCGCTGCCGGGCACTTTGCTTCGCGTCTCGATGCGCTCGCCGCGCAAGCCGCCGTAAAGCGACAGGCGTTTGTTTACATCCCATTCGTCCTGCACGAACAGTGCGTAGCGACTAACGCGCGCTTCAACATCCTGCCCCTCGAAGAGCGGCAGCAACGGCACGCCAAATTCCGTCGTGCGTGATCGCCCTGTCCATTCGCGCCATTCGAGATTCCAGCCCGCCGTCAGCGTATGCGCGTCAGCAATCAGCCGTGAATACGTACCGCTCTGCACCCATGCAGGATTTTCGTTTCCAGAGGTCGTGACGCGACGCTCGGCACCGTCACGAAACGCGCGGGAACTAAAGTCGTTTTTGTTGAACTGGACATTTGCGCGCAGTTCCAGCCGTTGCTCGCCGTCGAAGCTATTGGTATAGGTGGTGCCGATCCGGGCGTTGAGCCATTGCCCCTGACTTCGGGCATCGTCCGCGAACACTGGCTGCCCGGCAAACACAAGGCGTTCTTTCGCGATATCGCTCCAGTGCCAGTTGCCCTGCGTGATGAAGGCCTGCGTGTTCAGACTGCTGCGATCATCGATTTTCCAGCTGAGCGTCGGCGAGAAGTTGTAGCCGCGTCCATACGGATGCTGCTCGCTGGCGCGAACGCCAATCGCTGTCGGCACGCCAGGAGTCGTCACCGTCGACGTGGTGCGCACCGCGTTGAAGTTATTCCATTCAAAGTACGAAAACGGCAGATTGAACGCCGTTCCTCCCTGGATGCGCTCGCCCCAACTGACGTTCACGCCGTACGCGGGCTGGTCATACTGGTAGCTCGCACGCAACTGAGCATCGCGTGTGCGTGCGCGAGGGGGCTCCTTGAGGATGATGTTGATAGTGCCGCCAATGGCCTCTGCCGTCTGGTCGGCGGTCGCGGCGCGTGTCACCTCGATACGCGTCACTTGCGACGGCGTGAGATTGTTCAGATCAAAATTCGGCGGTGCTGGATCGCCGTTGAGCAAGATGCGCGTGTAGCTTCCCAGCCCGCGCAGCGCCAGCCCACCGCCGCTCAGCGTGACGCCGGGGAGCCGCTTGATGGCGTCGCCGATGCTGACCTCGCCAAACTTTTGAATTTCCTCTTCGTCGTAGATTTGCTTGGCGGCCGTCGACTGTCGGCGCAACTCCGTCGTGGTTTGTGGCCGCGCGCTGACTTCGATTCGCTCAAGGCGTTGCGCGCTCGGCTGCTCGGTGGTGGTTTCACCGCCTGCCTGGCCGTACGCCGAAAAAGTCATTGCGGCAAACAGCGAAGCAACGATTGCGGCGCGAACGGCAGGAATGTGACGTGGGAACGGTGGCGGCATGATGGGCAAGATAGACGTGGTTAACCGTGATGAGATTCGCAATGAAGACAGTAAAGACAGTAAAAGTTCCGGCTGAGCGCGCTCAGCACATGCTTTTGTCGGTGACCGCGCCGGTGCCACTTTCTTGGCTCACGTCACGACTAGCGTCATTCACACCTTCGATGCTAGCGAGAAAGCGGCCAGCAGCAAACGACCGGAGGCGTCGACAGCAATTTTGAAGTGTGCGCGAAAGCGACGTAAAGCGCGTGCGGTGCCGCCGCCACACTCGGCCTCAACTTTATACACTGCGTTTAACGAACCTCATCAACTCCGCGTCGCTCCAGCTGATCTCGATTGAGATACGGCGCACAAAGCATTAGCTTTTTGCCTGAGAGCCTTATTCAACGTGGGCTGCGCGGCAAAAATGATCTTGTCGACTTTATTCAAAAGCGTATTGCCAATCGAAGTGCAGAACGGTGGGATACTGTCTGGACGGTAGCGCTGGACAGCGGTCCGGCAAAAGATGAACGCTAAATCACCCGCTCACAGCAGCCGAACGGCGATTACTGCGGCGAATCCAAAAATCATGTTGGTAAGCACCAACACCCGCACTTTGCCAAGCTGTGTAGCGGCGACCGGCCATGTTGACGCCGCCACGGCCGCCTTCATCCGCCGAAACGGCCCGAAGAACAGGTGTCCGAAAATCAGGCACATCGCGATGCCAATGCCGACCATCAGGTGCACGCCGATGGGCGCGGCCAGGCCCTCGCGACCCATGTACAGATACCCGCCCGTTGCCAGCAGTGCCGCAATCGCCGGGATCACGAGCGCGAAAAATCGGGTGAGCGTCGCCGCCATCAAACTCAAACGTTGTGGCGGCTCCAGCATGGCGACTGCGGGCCGCAAGCAGAAGTGCGCGAACACCATGCCGCCCAGCCAGATGATCGCGGCGGAGAGATGAAGCAGCAGGGCAAGGTTTCGCATGAGGTAAGGCTCGGCGGGACTTTATGTCGATTGCGTATTGTGCGCTACACGCGCCAAAGTTGAAGACTTGTGCGACTTATCATACGATCCTGTTATCGATGTGTTCAGACCGCATGACCTCCACAAACATTGCCGCGTTTCGCCAGCAATTTGCAATCCCCGATGGCGTAATTTATCTCGACGGCAACTCGCTTGGCGTGCTGCCCAAAGCCACCGCCGCTGCAGTCGCAAAGACCATCGAGCAGGAGTGGGGCAACGGTCTCATCCGCTCGTGGAACACCGCCGACTGGGTGAACGCGCCGCGCCGTTGTGGCGACAAGATCGCGCGTTTGATCGGGGCCAACGCGGGCGAGGTCATCGCCTGTGATTCGACGTCGGTGAATCTGTTCAAGGCGCTGCTGACCGCGCTCGCGTTGCAGCAGGATCAGCCGCAACGCAACGTCATCATCTCCGACATCGACAACTTTCCGACCGATCTCTACATCGCTCAGGGTATTCGCGATTTGTTGACCCAGAAGAACATCGATCTTCAATTCGTCAAACGCGACGCGATGGTGTCCACCATCACCACGCCTGGCGAACGAACGGTGGTGGTGATGCTCACGCAGGTCGACTACCGCACCGGCGAGCGCTACGACATGCAGGCGATCACCGCGCTTGCGCAGTCGAACGGTGCGCTGATGCTGTGGGATCTGGCCCATTCGACCTGTGCGTTTCCGGTGGAACTCAACGCCTGCAACGCCGATCTCGCGGTGGGCTGCTCGTACAAATACGTGAACGGCGGTCCGGGCGCGCCAGCGTTCATTTTTGCGGCAAAGCGTCATCTCGATACGCTTGACGCGGCGGGCACCAGCGCGCCGATTTCTGGGTGGTTTGCGCATGAAGCGCCGTTCGCGTTTGACCCGCTGTTTCGCGTGGTTCGCGGTATCGAGCGCTTCACGGTCGGCACGCCACCGATCCTGCAATTTGCGGCACTTGAGGCCGCGCTCGATCTGTGGCTCACGGTCGACATGCAGGCGTTGCGCGCCGCGTCGGTGGTGTTGACTGAGCGGTTCATCGCGGAAGTTGAATCACAGTGCGCAGGCTTCGACCTTACGCTCGCGACGCCGCGCGATGCCAACATTCGCGGCTCGCAGGTATCTTTCCGCCACGCTGAGGGATACGCCATCATGCAGGCGCTGATCGCACGCGGCGTGATCGGCGACTTCCGTGCGCCTGATATTTTGCGGTTTGGATTTACGCCGTTGTACATCACGGAAAACGACGTGGTGGGCGCGGCGTCGCACTTGCGCGATGTGATGAAACTTCGTGAATACGAGCGGGCGGAGTTTCGTTCGAGAGGAAAAGTCACGTGAGCGCAAACAACGCAGGTACTTGTCCGTTCGGCGGTGACTCAGTTGCCAGCGTCGCTGCCAGCAGCGCAGCCGAAACCGGTGCCGAAAACGCGCACCAATCGTTCAAAGACAGCTTCAGCTATTCAAGCTATTTGCGCATCGAACAACTGCTCGGCGCGCAGGCACCGATCACCGAGGCGCATGACGAATCGCTGTTCATCACCATCCACCATGTGCAGGAAGTGTGGATGAGTCTCATCATCAAAGAGCTCACTGGCGCGATCAATCATTTGGGTGAGGGCAGCTTCGCACCCGCCATGAAAATGCTCGCTCGCGTGTCGCGTGCGCAAGAGCAAATGAGCAATGCGTGGGAAGTGTTGAAGACGATGACGCCCGCCGATTACCTTGAGTTTCGCGACGCGTTTGGACGCGCCAGTGGCTTTCAAAGCTGTCAATACCGCAGCATCGAATTTCTGCTCGGCAACAGACAACGCTACATGCTCAAACCGTTCGCCGAACAGCCCGAGCATCACGCGCGGCTGGTGGCGTTGATCGAGAGCCCGTCGCTGTACGACGTCGCATTACAGGCGTTATGCAAACGCGGGTTGCTTGCCGAGAGCGCGCTGCGCATCCGATTCGATGAAACACCGCAAGCCAACGCCGAAGTGCTCAAAGCATGGGTCAGCGTGTACCGCGACACCGCGAAGCATTGGGACATGTATTACCTCGCCGAAAAGCTCGTCGACGTAGAAGACAACTTCCGCCGCTGGCGCTTCAATCACGTCGTAACCGTCGAGCGCATGATCGGCCACAAGATCGGCTCCGGCGGCACCACGGGCGTCGACTACCTGCGTAAGGTGCTCGATGTGGTGCTGTTTCCAGAGCTTTGGCAGGTGCGGACGGAGTTGTAGCAATCCCATCCAGCCGGAGCCGTAGGGTGTGCGCCAGAGCGCGCACCATCTCTGCGTCGAATCCACTCTGGTCTATGCACCGATGGTGCGCATTTTGATGCGCACCCTACGCACTACGGCGCCGATTTCAATTCGGCTATCGCGCGGACGTAGTCATTGATCGCTTCATGAAACGCTACTTCAAGACCCGCAAGAGTGTTTGCGTGAAAACTGACAATATCTCGAACTCCGATGATTCGACCGATAAAAATCTGATCGTCTGTGTCGAATTCAATCGTTGCGTTGAAGTCTTTGTACGTCATTGATCTCATGTTTGACTTCTCGCGGTGACATCGATGAATGAAACGGAAACCCGGTTGCGAGCAACCGGGCTACGGCACTTGGTACGCCACACGACCTTCTGTGCCGTCGGAAAAAGTGTGCCAGCGACAGAGCACAATGTCGCCCGGTTGAAAAGCCCAGCGCTCACCATCCTGCACGAATCCCCGCAATTCATACGAGCCGTCGATGCGAACTCCTGCCTGCACAGGTCGCCAACACGTACTGCCTTCGTCTAAAAGTTCGACGTAAATTAGCTCATCAACAGGCTGCGTTGATGTCACTTCGTCAACGCCTTCATAGCATCCGTCAGCCCTTGCACGGTCGTCGGGTACATGCGGTCGTTCATGATCTTCTTGATGATGTCCGTGGAGTACGTGTATTCCCACGAGCGTGGTGGCATCGGGTTTAGCCAGGCGACGCGCTTGAAATGGTTGGTCATGCGTTGCAGCCACACCTTGCCAGTCTCGCTGTTGGTGTATTCGACGCTGCCACCTTCCATCTCGATTTCGTACGGGCTCATCGCTGCGTCGCCGACGAAAATCACGCGATAGTCGGGCCCGTATTTGTGCAGCAGATCCATCGTCAGCGTGCGCTCGGTGGTGCGGCGGCGGTTGCTCTTCCACACGAAGTCGTAAAGACAGTTGTGAAAGTAAAAGTGCTCCAACCGCTTGAACTCGCTTTTGGCCGCCGAGAATAGCGCCTCCACCTGTTCAACGTGATCATCCATCGATCCGCCGATGTCGAGCAGCAGCAGCACCTTCACGGCATTGCGTCGCTCGGGCCGCATCTGGATGGACAGCATGCCCGCGTTCTTGCCGGTTTCTTCCAGTGTGTGCGGCAAGTCCAGTTCGTCGACTGCGCCTTCACGCGCGAAGCGGCGCAGGCGACGCAGCGCGACTTTAATGTTTCTTGTATTGAAATCAACGTTGTCGTCGTAATCGCGAAACTGCCGCTCGTCCCACACTTTCACCGCGCTGCGATTGCGGCTCTTGTCCTGCCCGATGCGGATGCCCGCCGGGTTGTCGCCGTACGCACCGAACGGGGACGTGCCGCCGGTGCCAATCCATTTGCTGCCGCCCTGATGCCGCTCTTTCTGCTCTTCGAGCCGCTTCTTGAGCGTCTCCATGAGTTCGTTCCAGTCCATCGCCTTGAGCTTTTCGCGCTCTTCCGGCGTCAGCGTTTTCTCAAGGATTTTCTTGAGCCACTCTTCGGGAATCGCGGTCTTCAAATCGACCAGTTCAGCGACGCCTTTGAAGTATTCAGCGAACGCAAAATCGAAGCGGTCGAACTTGCTTTCGTCCTTGACCAGCGAGGCTTTTGACAAAAAGTAAAAATCGTCAATCGACGGTGAAATCACATCGGCCTTCAACGCCTCAAGCAGCGTCAAAAACTCCCGCGTGGAGGGCTTCAGGCCGCGATGGCGCAGGTGATAAAAAAAGTCGAGCAGCATGCCAGCATTTTCGCAGACGACGCGGCAACTACTGTGTCTGATGCAAACACATAAAGTGGCTTGTCCGTTGAGCCCTCCAGATTCAAAACCAAAGACGCCGCACAAACTAGTGCCACACAACACTCAGTAAACCTCGTTCACCAAATCGCCCCTCTGACCCCTCGTTTGACAACTATGCGTCGTCCCTGCATAGCTTGACAGTCCCATTTTGAGGGCGCAGGATACTCCCTTGTCATTTTCGCCGTTCGTGCGACAAAGAGGTTCACAATGAAAATTGGATCATGTTTGATTTTGCTAAGTTTTTTTTATGCGGCAGTGCCGACTGATGCGCGTGAGCTCACCGTCTTATGCCAAGCGGTGCCCGAGCGAGCTATTCCTGCGGCCAAAGGGGCACCCGTCCTGGTCATGCAGTTCGAGGGGAAGCCCGGACTATTTCGTATGGAAGGGGTGCCTATTTCGCCCAACATCGTTATGAAAGCCGATAGCGCTTCGACATTCGGTGGCGCGCGTTTGGTAGCGGTGCAACCTGAGGAGGCGAGCAAGGTTTGTGAAGCTGGTTACGACGTGAGCGTAATCATCATCTCAAATTTGCCCGCGCCAAAAAGCGCGCAAAAGGGATATGTCCCGCCAGTTTCGAGCATGCCAAGCGCGTTCACCATCGCGGGGCTGTGGAGTCAGACTTGGGGAAGTTTTTGGGTTCCCCAGTCACTGCCCAGCGGGCATACTTACCAAGTGGTCGATTTTCAAGTCACGCCGTATAACTACGCTTCCAGCGGTGCCTTTTCGCACCTAGCCGTTTCAGTGCTGACCCTCACCAACAGTAACTTCCTACACGGGCTACTAGCGTGAAAAAAGACATTCGCACTCTCGCTATCGGCCTTCTGCTGACAATTGGACTGCCCAGTAACGTTGTCGCGCAAGTTAACGCGCCACCCTCTGTTCTGGAGTATGAGCCGTTCACCGTAAGTGTCACCGCAGCGGGTGCCACGCTTTGCGATGGACCGACCATCAACGTGGTTGGTAGCGTCCGCCTCGAAGGTGCAATCGCCGACATCACCATGCCACCCATTGGTGCACGCTGCGCTGCGCGAAGTATTGAAATTCCCGGCCTACCTAGAAGCGTTCGCAGTCTGCGCGTAAATATCACCACACTAGCCGTCGACGGCAACCGAACTCTGGGCGGCGGCACCAAGACGGTCGCAACAAGCGTGTTGACGAACGACATTGAAGTGCGTCCTTTGTTTGGCGTGCTGGATTTGCCGAGATTTTGGACCGCGGAATTTCGTTCGGCGTTTTCGGCCGCGTCAGTGAGGTTGGTGCTTACCGCCTCTCGGGTAGAAATGTTCGCCGGGCAGTGGTTGTGGTTTGAGGCAGACGATCCGCTAACGGCTGGATATACGTTCAAGGCACTGTCTGCCCCGCTAGGAAGCGCTGGCTTGCCCACGTCTCTGGCTCGTCTAAGTAGTGTTGAATATCCAGCACCCTTTGCTGGCACATTTGTGACAGCCGACGCTACGCTCGCCCGAGCGCTTGCGGCGTCGTGGTCGCGCGTTGCCGTTGAGTTGCCGTACGCGGTCGGACGGCTCGACGCTGGGGCGTGTCCGATTGGTATGACACAGGTTTATCGAGTCTTTAATCCAACCGCTGTAGTTCATCGGTGGACGCAGCATGTGGAGACTTATCGCGTCCTGATCGCGAACGGATACGTCGGCGAGGGCGCTGCATGGTGCGCTCCAGCCCATGATGTGCCCTAAGTGTCATGAAGTCATGGGCGACGCCTAAGCGCGTCAAACATTCGACGATTCGATCTCGGGGGGCAAGAAATTAGCCGCACTGAGTGCGCACCCCCCTTCAAGGGGAGGGCTGGGTAGGAATGGTTTTCTGCGGCGAATTCGAAAACCACTTACCAGCTGATCTCCCCGCGGTGGGGAAGAATCCGCATAACCGCCTTCAGCCCAACCCGATGCGCTGGATGTTGAAGGTTGTGATTTCACGGTTTGCCAAGCAAGGCCGCAACCGACTGCGTCATCACCACCTCGGCACTGTCCATCTCCCCAGTCTCAACAAACCCCATTTTTTTGTAAAACGGCGACGGGTTGCCTTCGACGGGCACATACGACAGCACGATGCGGGTGACGTTCGGGCGGGTGGCTGCGTAACGGGCGGCCTCGTGTAGCGCGGCGGCACCATAGCCTTTGCCCTGTTGGTGGAAGTCCACCATTAGCCGCCACACGCCTATCGCGTCTGATGGCACAGCATCCTTGACTGCTAGCGCTACGTCAAGGGTTGGGTCGTAGAACATGATGAAGCCGACTGGCCTCTCGCCACCGGGAGGACCCGCCATGATCGCGCGTGGCACTGCGTTGGCGCTGTACGCGGCTTGGGCGAGGGAGGTGGCGTTAGCGGCGACCATGCGCTCCCCCATAGCACCGGGGGCGAGGCGAAGGATCGCGCGTAGGTTGTCCGCCGTAATGTCTGCGAGGTGAACACTGGCCTCCTCTCCCCGCGGGAACGAGAGGGCGGCGTGGCCCGCCAAACGTGCCTCAAGCTTCTCTTTCGCCGCCAGCCACTCCGCCGCCAGCATGCTGAAAATCACCGTGTCCCGCACCGTGCCATCGCGATGCGGCGCGTGGTGGCGGATGACGCCGTCGCGCTTCGCGCCTAAACGCTCTATGGCGCGTTGCGAGGCGTAGTTGAGGTGACTGGTGCGCCAGCCCACCACAGGGCAGTCTAGGGTCTCAAAAGCGTGCTGCATGAGCATAAATTTGCAGGTGGTGTTCACCGCACTCCGCTGCACGCTCTTGCGATACCAGGTCCAACCGATTTCTACGCGCTTGATGGCGGGCACGATGTCGTGATAGCTGGTGCTTCCAATGACCTGACTTGTGGCCACGTTGATCACCGCGAACGCGAAGCGACTGCCTTCAACCCGTTGCTTCAGCGCGGTATCGATGTAGGTGCGCGTCTCCTGCGGTTCGGGCACGGAGGTGAAGCGGAGGTTCCACAATTCGCCATCGGTCGCCGCCGCCGCGATGCCGGTTTCATGCGTCAACGCCAACGGTTCAAGGCGGATGCCATCGCGTTCTAGCGTGACGTCGGGAGGCCACGGCGCTGCGGTTGCGGTCAGGTTCATGCGATTCCAATGTCAGTATCAGCTATTACTGGAAAGCCTTATTCAATGTGGGCTACAAGCGGATTTATTGCAAAAGTCGATTATTAACCGAATAACGGGTTAAGCCCATATTAAACGGAGCTTACAATTAAAAGTTGTACCGTTTCACACATCAAATTTGCGTGCGTCATCGATGACTTTTCCATCATTTGCCAACGACCCGATTGCGGCAAAAACCACATCGCCGCCCAGCTTCGTCGCGTCACGCAACGCTGCCGCAATTTTGCCTTTCAGCTCATCGTTCGTGGACGCCATTTCGCCATGCTCTACATGCAGCGCCATCGCGTCCTTCTGATCCGGATTGGTGATCACGAGGCGCACGCGACCCAATTGCGGAAAGCGCTTCGCCACCGCATCCACCTGCGACGGATGCACGAACATGCCCTTCACTTTCGCCGTCTGGTCGGCGCGGCCCATCCAGCCCTTGATGCGCAGGTTGGTGCGGCCGGTTGGGCATGGGCCGGGCAGCACCGCCGACAAATCGCCAGTGCCGAAACGGATCAGCGGATAGTCCGGATTGAACGTGGTCACCACGATCTCGCCGACTTCGCCATCTGCAACCGGATCACCCGTGCCGGGCCGCACGATTTCCACGATCAAGTCCTCGTCAATCACCATGCCCTGCACGTTGCCGCCCGCGTCCGGCGCTTCGTACGCGATCAGTCCGAGCTCTGCCGTCGCGTAAGTCTGCGTGCCAACGATGCCGCGCGTCTTCAACATTTCGCGCAACTGCAGCGGAAAATATTCACCCGACACCGACGCACGCTTAAGGCTGGTAATCGGCGTGCCCAGCGCATCAGCTTTCTCCAAAAGGATGCGCAAAAAAGACGGCGTGCCGGTGTAGGCCGTCGGCTGTAAATCCAGCATCGCCGCGATCTGTTGCTCGGTGTTGCCCACGCCCGCCGGGAACACGGTGCAGCCCAGCGCCACCGCACCCGCATCCATGATCCACCCGCCCGGCGTCATGTGATAACTGAACGAGTTGTGTACCAAGTCGCCCGCCCGAAAACCCGCTGCGTAAAGCGCGCGCGCAGTGCGTGCATAGGCCGCCGAGCCATGGCCTTCCGGCTCATAAATCGGGCCGGGTGACGCGAACACTCGCGCCGCACGATTGGCATGCGCGCCCCAACCCATCGCCGCAAAGCCACCCAACGGATCGCCATGTGCAGCGCGCGACGCTTGCTGTAGTTCAAGCAATTCGCTCTTGCGAATGACCGGCAAGTGGGCCAAGTCCGCGCGAGACATGATGCAGGTTGCGTCAACGTTGGCCAGTGATTGGGCGAACGCGGTGGTCGCCGTTTGCGCATGCGCCACTTGCGCTCTCAACCGGGTGAAAAGTTCAGCGTCGCGGTCAGCGCTGGAGCGCGTTTCTCGGCGGTCGGGGAAGTTAGTCATGCGCGATACTCAAGTGTGGGCGAAGTCAAAAGGATGATAACCGCGCTACAGCAAGAAGCGCGGGGCGAGTTTGATCCGACAGGGCCTGATGCGGTAGGAGCGGCCCTGACCGCGATCAACGGTTGAAGACTGCATTGAGCCGTTAAGCAGCGCCTATCGCGGCAAGCAGCTCCTATAGCTTTGCCTCACTTCGGCGCATGCGCATCGCGCAACCGCTCTCGCCACCACGTCAGCGCGCGACCGCGATTGCCGCTCTTCCACGCGACGACCACACCGCTGACTGGCTTGGTCTCGGTGACACGTTTGCTAATGAGCGTTTTGTCGCGCAGGTACGGGCGCGCGGCCCAATTGGCCAGATAGCCGCAACCGAGGCCCGCCACTTGTGCGTCAATCTTTGCCTGCATCGAGGGCACCACCAACGTATCCTGCCCGGACAACAAACCGCTGGTGCGCAGCGGCAAATGGCGCGCGCTGTCGCCGAGAACAATGGCGCGATGCGCTTTGATCTGCTCGTCGTTGATCGGATCGGGTAAATCGGCCAAGGGATGCTTGGGCGACACGCAATAGGTGAACGGCACCGTGAACAGCGGCTGGGTGCTGATGCCCACACCGGACGGCGGGTCGCTGCTGGCACCGATCACCACGTCCGCACGACCGTCGAGCAATGCTTCCCACGAACCCACCAGCGCCTCTTCATTAATACGCAGTTTTGTTGAACAAGCGTCGCGAAAATACGCCTCAACGTGCGGTTGAAACCAGCCCCATGGCAGGATCGCATCGAGCACAATACGAAGTTCCAGCTCCCAGCCGTGGGCGGTTTGCGCGATCTGCGACTGCAGTTGATCGGCTTGTTGCAACAGCGCGCGGCCTTGCTCCAGCAGCACCTTACCGCTGGCCGTCAATTCAGCGCGGTAGCCGCTGCGGTCAAAGATCAGCGTGTCGAGGTCGTCTTCTAGTTTGCGCACCGCGTAGCTGATAGCCGAGGGCACGCGACCCAGCTCGTCGGCAGCGCGGCCAAAGCTGCCGTGGCGCGCGATGGCGTCGAGAATTTCTAGCGCTTCAAGGGTGATTTTCAACATGTTCGCTATTTTTGAACAACTGCATCAGTTCAGCAAGCTTATGCTCCGGACGCAACCTCTCCATAATATGTTCACTTCGTCACCCCTGCGAAGGCAGGGGCCTAGCGATTTTCGATGAATTAGTTGGGCGCGATGAAAAACCGCTGGATTCCTGCCTTCGCAGGAACGACGCCCTAAGTTGGCAAAACTGAAAGAAAACCATCATGCTGACACTGAGAAAATCAGAAGACCGCGGTCAAGCCGATCATGGCTGGTTGCAAAGCCGATTCAGCTTTTCATTTGCTGAATATCAGGATGACCAGCATGTGCACTTTGGATCGTTGCGCGTGATCAATGACGACTACATCGCGCCGGGGCAAGGCTTTGGCACGCACGGCCACCAAGACATGGAGATCATTACCTACGTGCTTGAAGGTGCGGTGGCGCATAAAGATTCGCTGGGTAACGAAGGCGAAATTGTACCCGGTGAAGTGCAGCGCATGAGCGCGGGCACTGGCATTCGGCACAGCGAATTCAACCCGCGTGTCGATGCGCGCGCCCATCTGCTGCAAATTTGGATCATCCCGAATCGCACCGGCGGGCCCGCGTCGTACGAGCAGAAGTTTTATGACACGGCGGACAAACGCGGCAGATTGCGGCTAGTCGCGTCGCCCGATGGCGCGTTGGGCTCGGTGACCATTCAGCAGGACGCGCAGATGTATGCGGGCTTGTTCGACGGCGCAGAAACCGCTACGCATGCGGTGACAGCGGGCCGTCAGGTCTACCTGCATGTGGCGCGCGGCGCGGTCACGGTCAATGGCCTGGCGTTGAACGCTGGCGACGCCGTCAAAATCGAAAGCGAACCCAACGTACGAATAGAGAACGGCACGCAGGCGGAAGTGCTGCTGTTTGATCTCGGGCAGTTTCAGTAGCTTATTTCACACCTCTTTGTGGAACCGCTCCCACCGTTAACTCACTTTTCACCACCAAGGAACACATCATGGCATCCGTCGCAATCGTTTACCACTCCGGCTACGGCCACACCAAGGCCATTGCAGAGGCCGTCAATAAAGGTGTGGCGAGCGTCTCGGGCGTCACCGCGCACTTCATCAGCGTCGCCGATGCCGACACCTCGTGGGACACGTTGGCTAAGGCCGACGCGATCATCTTCGGCGCGCCGACGTACATGGGCTCAGCCTCGGCCCCGATGAAGGCGTTTATGGATGCTTCCTCAAAAGTCTGGTTCACGATGGGCTGGAAAGACAAAATCGCGGCGGGCTTCACCGTGTCCGCCTCGCAGTCGGGCGACAAGCTGTCCACCTTGAATCAGTTCGTCACCTTCGCCATGCAGCAAGGCATGATTTGGGTCGGCACCGGCATGATGCCCGGCAACAACAGCAGTAAAGGCAGCGTCGAGGACTTAAACCGCTTGGGCTCCGCCACCGGCCTGATGTCACAAGCCAACGCCGATCAGGGCGTGGAAGGTATTGCCGCCAGCGACTTCAAAACGGCGGAGGCGTTCGGCGCGCGGGTGGCGCAATTTGCGGTGAGAAACGCGGCGTAATCCATGTCCGTAGGTCGGACACCCGAAGGGGTTCTGACTCGCCACCGTTCGGTGGGCGATCAACCATCGGCGTGGTTAGAGAACTTGGTTGGCGAAACCCCTGCGGATGTCCGCCCTACTTTTCAACTTTTCGCTATAAGCCTTATTGAAAAAGGGCTAAGCGCAAATAAAGCGACAAGTCAACTAGTAGCATTTTATGCATTTAGCGCAAGCAAGTCAAAGGCTACAGCCAAAAGCTGTTACTTCTTAACCGCTGGCTCTTGCAGCTTAATCACCCCGCAGCCGACCCTTGGCCCAGCGTTGCCTAACGGTTGGCTGACGTAATCGTCCGGGTCGCGGTGAATGATGATCGGCAGGTCAAGAATGCTGTAGCGACCAGCACTCAACATGACCGTGTCTAAGTCTTGCCGGGTGGTGGCGACACCTTGCGCGTCGGCCTTCATATTGAACATGGCCCCGGCATGGCGCAGGATGTGCGCCGGGTCGCCGTGCGGATGCTGGTCGGGATTAAAGTGCCCGCCAGTGCCCAGCCCGTCGCCTGAACAATCGGGCACTGCATGCACATGAAAGCCGTGCTCCGCAAACGGTTTAAGCCCGGTAATCATCGCCTTCAGCAACACTTTGCGGCCCTCCACCTGCGTCAGCGTCACCACGCCAGTAGGGCTCAATTTTGCGGGGGCGGCGGACGTGGTCGGCTGAATTTCAGCGATGGCGATGATGGGTTTTTTGTCGTCCATCAGGGTTTGGCAGCCCGCCATTAAAAACGCTGAAGCGGCCATGCACGACAGAGAAACCAACCCGAGGTGTTTAGACAGAAACTTCATGGGACGCTCGCAATGTTCGATAACAACAGCCAACAATGCTATCCGGTCGCGCGAAATGTTGCTGTTGCTGACGGTGCTGTTGGCCCTAATGATTTGGCGACGGAACTCTGATAATCTGGATTCTCCAAAGTCGTAGCCCATGGGAATTTGTAATGAAATATGTACTGATATCGGCCTTAGCGCTCGTCATGGCCGGTTGTGCCAACAATCAGGCCCCGGTGATGAGCGTTGCACCGACCGCGCCGATGAAAGTGAACGTCAGCACGCCCACACTCGCTGCCGGTTACGTGAAGGTTTCCGCCGCGCCCGGTTCCGCGTTGTATTTTGCGAACTTGAAAAACGGCGATGTTGTCGCCTCGCCGGTGAACATTCAGTTTGGGCTGCGCGGCATGGGTGTGGCACCTGCGGGTATCGAAAAGGCCGGTACGGGGCACCATCATTTGCTCGTTGACGTCGCTGAACTTGACGTCAACGCGCCCATTCCTACCAGCGATCAGCATCGCCATTTCGGTCTAGGTCAAACTGAAGTCACGCTCGAAATGAAGGCAGGACAACACACGCTGCAACTGCTAATGGGCGATCAGAACCACATCCCGCATCACCCCGTGGTGATCAGCGAGCGGATTACGATTACGGTGAAATAAACCGCGCCGAAGCGTGGGGCGGCGGGCGCAAAGTGACCGTTGATCGTCACCTCCATCACCTACGTCCCTCTGGTCACCTTCACCGGTCTGCCAGCTTAGGTCTGTGACTTGGTCGCGACCTTTCCGCGAATCTGAAACACCGCCGTCTCACCGCGCACATTCGGTAAAAACGTCACCTCGTGACCGCCCGCAAGCGCCGCGCGCCGCTCGACTTCAATCCCTTTTTCCACGCAAAACACAACAAAATCTTTGATGGTCGAAAAGTGTACGTTCGGTGTGTCGTACCACTGATACGGCAGGCGCTTCGATACTGGCATGCGGCCACCGATGCCCAGCTGCAAGCGGACTGACCAGTGACCAAAATTGGGCAACGTCACGATGGCGCTTTTGCCCACTCGCAGCACCTCGCGTACCAGCGCCTCGGTGTGTCGCGTGGCCTGCAACGTCTGCGACAAAATCACCATGTCAAACGCAGCGTCGCCGAACAGATTCAGGCCACCTTCAATGTTGGCTTGCAACACGTTCAGACCGCGCGCGAGGCAGGCTAATACGCCCGCGTCGTCAATCTCTACGCCGTAGCCTTTGATGGCGCGCTCGCGTTGCAATCGCGCCAGCAGTTCGCCGTCGCCACAGCCCAAATCGAGCACCGACGCGCCGTGCGGAACCCACGCCGTGACCACATCAAAATCGGGGCGAACGTAGGCGCTCATACTTTGATCCCGTCAAACGTTGCGCGCAGCAGCGCGTGATACTGCGGGATGGGCATCAGGAACGAATCGTGACCCTCCACCGATTCAATCTCCGCAAAACTCACGTCGTGTTTGTTGGCCAACAATGCGCTGACGATCTCCTTTGACCGCGCAGGTGAAAAGCGCCAGTCACTGGTGAACGCTGCGATGAAATATTTCGCCGTGCTCTTCGCAAACGCTGCGGCAAGATCACCATTAAACGCCTGCGCTGGATCGAAATAATCGAGCGCACGCGTCATCAACAAATAGGTGTTCGCATCGAAGTATCCCGCGAATTTGTCACCCTGATAGCGTAGATATTTCTCCACCTCAAATTCGGCCTCAAAGCCAAATTTATAGTCTTCGCCTTTGAGTGATCGGCCAAATTTTTCGCCCATCAAGTCGTCTGACAAATACGTCAAATGCCCCAGCATGCGCGACAGCCGCAAGCCGCGTTTCGGCACCACATCATGCTGATAAAAATGTCCACCGTGAAAATCCGGATCGGTGCGAATGGCTTGTCGCGCGACCTCGTTAAAGCCGATATTTTCGGCAGACAATTTCGGCGCAGCAGCAATCGCCAGCACATTGCGAACCCGTTCTGGAAAGTCAATCGACCACTGCATCGCCTGCATGCCACCGAGTGATCCACCGAGAATCGCGGCGAACGATTCAATGCCGAAATGATCGGCGAGCCGCGCCTGTGACCGCACCCAGTCGGTCACCGTCACTATCGGAAAATTGCTGCCGTAGCGCTGGTTTGTCGCCAGATTGACGGTGCTCGGTCCGGTGGAGCCGTGACAGCCGCCCAGATTGTTCACGCCAATCACAAAAAACTTGCGCGTGTCGAGCGGACGACCTGGCCCGATCAGGTTGTCCCACCAGCCCTCGCTTTTTACTGGATCGGGCGCGTTTTTGTAGAAGCCAGCGACGTGATGATGCCCCGAGAGCGCGTGGCACACGAGTACAGCGTTGCTTCGCGCAGCGTTCAGTTCGCCGTACGTTTCGACGGTTAAATCGTAACGATCAAGCGTTGCGCCGGAGGCGACGGTCATCGGCTCCTCGAACGCAATTTCAATGGGTACAACGTAGCCGACGGAGTCAAAAGCAGGAAACATAGTCAACAAAAAAGCCCGGAAGCCTAATAAAGATAAGGCTTGCGGGCTTGGTGTCAGTCGACTAATAGAGGAGTCAAAATATCACGAAGTGATCGAGAGATCACTCTCCCGCTTTAGCCGTTTCGGCAGATTTGCGCCCACTTGTGTGGACACGTGTCTTGCCTCGCCCGCAAGCTGTAACTTCAAATCGGCGATTTCTAATCATAGCCGATTCCCAAGTCGGCAAAGCCGGAACCAAACTGGCCGAGGTGACGGTGACAAACGTGATGGACGTGACCGAGCGACCGTCACTTTGTCACCTTCGTCACGTAAGTCACTTCGCGCCGAAGCATTCATTTTCTGAGCACAGAATGTCATCACTAGACCGGTAAGTGACTAAGCACATGCCTACAGTGCGTTTAGTTTTGCCAGCGCGCTGATAATTTTGTCAGGCTCGTCGGTGCGCAAAATGCGGTGGGCGACCCCTTCGCAATCGGCAATGCTCGACGTCAGTACCCGCTGCTTGATGGTCAGCAATTGCGCCGGATGCATCGAAAAATTGCGCAGCCCGAAGCCAAGCAACAGACGCGTCAGACGCAGCTCACCGGCCATTTCGCCACACACCGCAATCGGCGTGTTCAGCTTGTTAGCGGTGCGAATGGCCTGCGCAACGAGCTTCAGCACCGCCGGATGCAGCGGATCGTACAAATGCGCTACGGCGTCATCGGTGCGGTCGATGGCCAGCGTGTACTGGATGAGATCGTTGGTGCCAATTGACAAAAAATCGAGGTGTTCTGCGAAGTAGGCGAGTGACAGCACGGCGGCTGGTATCTCCACCATCCCACCGACCGGAACGTCGTTGTCGAACGCAATGCCGTCGCGCACCAGCTCGGCTTTGGCGCGACTGATGAAGGCGAGCGTCTGCGCCACCTCATGCGCGTTCGAAATCATCGGGATAAGGATGCGCAACCGACCAAACGCACTGGCCCGCAAAATCGCGCGCAGTTGCGTCATAAACAACTTCGGCTCGGCCAAACACAACCGAATCGCGCGCAGGCCTAACGCTGGATTATCGCTAGGCCGATCACCCAAACCGGGCATCCGTTTGTCGGCACCGAGGTCGAAGGTGCGAATCGTTACCGGTCGTCCCTGCAAGCCCGTGACGACGGCGCGATACGACTCAAACTGCTCGTCCTCAGTTGGCAAATCGTCGCGATGCAGGAACAAAAATTCGGAGCGAAACAGCCCCACGCCGTCGGCTCCGTTTTCGATGCAGGCTTTGGCATCACTCGGCAATTCGATGTTGGCGTTTAGATCAATCGCCGTACCGTCCAGCGTCACGGCGCGCGTGGCGACCAGCCTCGTGAGCTTCTTCCGCTCCAGTCGCTGACCGCTTTGCTTCAGCTCGTATTCGGCGAGCACATGATGATCCGGATTGACGATCACCAGACCGTTGTCACCGTCAACAATCAACGACTCTGCTTCGCGAATCAGCGAGCGTGCGTTGTGCAGTGCCACCACCGCCGGAATGCCCAGCGAACGCGCGACGATGGCGGTGTGCGAGGTTGCGCCGCCCACATCCGTCACGAATGCGGCAAAGGCGGACTCCTTGAAATGAATCGCGTCCGCAGGTGACAAATCATGCGCAATCAGCGCCGTGGCGTGCAGCGGATTGATTAGCGGCAGCTCGCTCGGCTTGCCCATCAGCGCCTTGACGATGCGCTCCACCACCTGCACTACGTCGTTGGATCGCTCGCGCAGATACGGATCCTCGAACTCCTCAAACTGCTCGACCAGCGTCTTCATTTGCTGCGTCACTGCCCACTCGGCGTTGCACTGCTGCTGCGCAATCAAGCGCTTCGGCTCCTTGGCGACCTGAGTGTCAGTCAAGATCATCCAGTGCACATCCAGAAATGCCCCGAATTCAGCTGGGGCATCGTCCCCCTTCATCCGCTCATGTAACGCTTCAAACTCGGCGCGCACAGTCGCCAGCGCCGTGTCAAAGCGCGCGAGCTCGTCGTCAATTTGTTCCGGCGCAATGTCGTAGTGCGCGACTTCTAGCGTCGCATGCGACACCAGTTGCGCGCGCGCAATCGCTATGCCCGGCGCGGCGGCCACGCCGTGCAGGACAAAGGAGATTTTGAAGCGAGGATCAGCTGGAGCGTTCACGCCCCTATGGTAGCAACAGGCGCTTGGGTTGACGCAAGTTGCCCGATCTCGCGGATGCCCGTGTCGACCTATTCGCCTTCGCCGAACTTGTCTACGATCAACGCCACCAGCCCATCCATCGCGGCGGCTTCGTCTTCGCCGTCGGTTTCAATCTGAATGGTCACACCCTTGCCAGCGGCGAGCATCATCACGCCCATGATGCTCTTGGCGTTGACGCGGCGACCATTGCGCTCCAAATTCACTTCGCATTTGAAGCGAGTGGCAAGTTGCGTGAGTTTGGCTGAGGCTCTGGCGTGCAGGCCCAGCTTGTTGACGATTTCGATGTCGCGTTTTTGCATGACTGAGTTATATCAGTGGCGGTTCATGACCGGCGTGCCTTCGTTGGCGGCCGAATGCGCGACACGTGGGCCGAGAATCGGGTCGGCTTCGATGTGAAACACGCCCTCGCAGCCGCCGGAGACGACGCGCTTCAACATCGTTTCCATGCCGCGGGTGCGATAAGTGACGGCACGCACCAACATCGGCACATTGGCGCCCGCCACGCCTTCAATGCGTCCGTGGATGAGCAATTTACACGCTAAATTAGACGGTGTGGAGCCGAAAATGTCGGTAATGACCAGCACGCCTTCCCCTTCGTCAACCGCCGCGACGAGCCGCTGCGCTGTGGGCAGCAAGCTGCGAGCATCATCGGTGCCGGTGACTTGCAATGATGTGATGCCGTCGGGCTTCTTGCCCAAAAGATGCGTCATGCACTGAATCAGGGAGTCGCCCAGATTGCCGTGCGCAATAATGAGAATGCCGATCATGGCCCAATCCCTCTCGAAGGCTTGCTTTCGCGTGCCTCTCTAACCGCTGTCCTCGCCTGTACGGCCCTCGCCGTAATGTTTCGTCTTGCCCTCTAATGTGGCAGTTTTATGACGAGCAATGATGGTAGCAGGGAATTTGCTGCGCTGCAAAAAAATGCACCACTTTAGAGTTTGACAGCGGTTTCGAGCTTGCGAATAAACACATCAGCCACATCAAAACCGGTCTGCGCCGCGATCTCGACGAAGCCGGTGGGGCTGGTGACGTTGATCTCGGTAACCTTATCGCCGATGACATCTAGCCCAACCAGAAACAAGCCTTCCGCCCACAACCGCTTGGCCATGGTCTCGGCGATCCGTGTGTCAGATTCGGTCATCGGGCGCGCTTCCGGGCGACCACCGGCGGCCATGTTGCCGCGGGTTTCGCCGATCATCGGGATGCGGGCCAGCGCGTACGGCACCACCTCGCCGGCGATCAGCAAAATGCGTTTGTCGCCGTCGACAATTTCCGGCAGATAGCGCTGCGCCATGATGCTTTGGGTGCCAAGCAGCGTGAGCGTTTCGATGATGACATTGAGGTTGGCATCCTTTTCGCGCACGCGAAAAATGCCGCTGCCGCCCATGCCGTCGAGTGGCTTGAAAATGGCGTCCTTGTGTTCGTCGACGAACTCGCGCAGCACCGCTGCCGAGCGCGTGACCACGGTCGGCGCGATCATGTCGGGGTGCTTGAGGATCGCCATTTTTTCGTTGTTGTCACGAACCGCACCGGGGCGGTTGAACACGCGCGCGCCCTGATCCATTGCGCGCTCAAATAGATACGTGTGATAAACGTATTCCATGTCAAACGGCGGGTCTTTGCGCTCGATCACGGCGTCGAATGCGCTCAGTGGCAGCAATTGGGTCGGCTGAGTTTGGTACCAATGATGATCATCAGCATTCACGGTCAGCGGCATGGCGTTGGCCTGCACGCTGCCATTGCGGCTGAACACGTGGCCCGGTTCAATGGCGAACAGCGTGTGTCCGCGAGCCTGCGCGGCGCGCATCATGGCAACGGTGGAATCTTTATACGCCTGGAGCTTGGCGAGCCGGTCGAGGTGAAACGCAATTTTCATAATCGCGGAGGATAACGGGGCGGCGAAGTGATTAACAGCTTTATGCTGAAACACCCATTTTATAAGGGTATACGCCGTTATTGAGTGAAAGTTGATTTTTGGCGAATTAATCTTCGCGCCCAAGTAAAACGGCAATTCCAGCAAAAAGCTATTACTTCTTTTTTGCAGTCAGCGCGGCGGGTGCGGGCGCGGCCTTCAGCTCAGCGCCTTGCGCTCTATCGGCGTTTATCTTCGCAGTTTCAGCGTCAATCAAGATCGACAGGCGGACGCGGTCTTTGGCGTACACAGCGGTTAAGTCTTCAAGATCGCGCTTTTTACCGTTGATGGCTTCCTTAGCGCGCGGCAACTCAGACTTTGCCTCCAGCAGCAAAGTGTTGGCTGTTTTCACGACCGGTGGCTTGGCCGGCGCAGCGGGCTTGCCAGCCACTGGCGGCGCGGTGGGCGCGGGAGCCGGGACTGCCACGGGAGCCGCGTACGCGCCGTTGCTCGCGATAATTTTATTGATTACTATTTCGCGCTCTTCGAGGGCGCGAATGTCAGCGACCACGGTGCCTAGCGCGCGGTTGCGCACGCGGTCAAAGTCGGCGAGACTGCTGTACGTATTCAGCAGCGCTTTGTCTTTGCGATCCCGTTCATCCTGCACCACTTTGATCTTCGCGTCTTCGACGGCCTTCAGCGCGGCGTGTCGTTTCTCTTCCACGGTTGCAGCTCGCTCGGTACTGGACTTGACCGTGCCGTCTGAGCGCAATTCTTTGCGCGCGCGGTCGGTGTTGCCGGGCGGAATGGTGTCGGTGTATTGCGTTTTGCCGTTCTCGTCGACCCATTTATAAAGTTGAGCGTGGCTGGCGTTGATCCCCGCAAGCGCTGCAAACAGCGCACAGGTCACCACCAGCCACTTCAACCGCCGCTCCGTGTTTTGCTTTTGATATTGCACTACATGCAACATCGGAGGACTAATCGACCACCCCATACATGCCTCGATACACCTCTATCTTGCCCCTGAACTCAGTCAGCGCGTTGTTGGCGCTGACCAGCGCAAGCACATCAGGCAGCGCAGCTATAGCGATCACGGGGATGCCAAACTGCGCTGTTAGCTCCTGCACAGCAGAGAGCGTGCCAGTGCCGCGCTCCATACGGTCGAGCATGATCAATACCCCCGCCGGTTCCGCCCCGTGAGCCCGCACCAGCTCTATGGCTTCGCGCTTGGCGGCCCCGTCGGTAATCACGTCGTCCACGATCAACACGCGTCCAGCGAGCGGTGCGCCAACGATCACGCCGCCTTCGCCATGGTCTTTGGCCTCTTTTCGGTTGAACGAATACGGCAAATTGTGACCTTTTTCGGCAAGCCCGATAGCAAGCGCTGACACCAGCGGGATGCCTTTGTACGCCGGGCCAAAGATCATGTCGAACTTCACGCCAGAGGCCAGCGCCGCCTCGGCGTAATAACGGCCCAGCCGCGATAGCGACTCGCCGGTATTGAACAGTCCGCTGTTAAAAAAGTACGGCGACAAGCGTCCCGACTTGGTTTTGAACTCGCCGAAGCGCAGCACATCGCAATCAAGTGCGAAACGTAAAAAGTCCTGACGAAAGGTATCCGTAGAGGTCATAGGGGACGCCGGTTTGAGTTCGTTAAGTGACAGCGCAAAGTACGCCGCTCGTGGAAAATTAACAGCAACCGTATTTTCCCGCGTCTTGCGACCGAAGGACAGTTTTCTCATGCGCATCGTCACCCTGAATGCCAATGGCATCCGCTCCGCTCACAACAAAGGGTTGGCCGAATGGATGAGCAAGTTGCGCGGCTGGGACGTGTTTTGCCTGCAAGAGATGAAGGCAAGTTTCGAGGATGTGCCCGAAGCCATGCTGCGTCCGAAGAAAAGCCATGGCCACTTTCATCCAGCCGAGCGCAATGGCTATTCGGGCACGGCACTGTGGTCGAAAAAAAAGCCGGTAAACGTGGTGAAAGCGTTCGGCGTCGGTGAGTTCGACGGCGAGGGTCGCTATCTGGACGCCGATTTCGGGCACGTTGCCGTCGTCTCGCTGTACCTGCCATCGGGCGCTGCGGGCCCCGAGCGTCAGGCCAGCAAAGACCGGTTTTTGGTGGCATTCGTGAAGCACCTAGTCGCACTTCGCAAATGCGGCAAAGAGATCGTCATTTGTGGAGATTTCAATATTGCGCATAAAGAAATCGATCTCAAAAATTACAAAAGTAACAAGAAGAATTCAGGCTTTTTGCCTCATGAACGCGAATGGCTCACCCACGTGTTCGATGAAATCGGCTTCGTAGACGTGTTCCGCACGCTAGACCCGCGCCCCGAGCAATACACCTGGTGGAGTAACCGAGGCGATAGCTGGAACAAAAACGTAGGCTGGCGGCTGGATTATCAAATCGCCACACCGGGCATAGCGGCAACCGCGAAGGCGGCATCGATTTATCTCGGAGAGCGGTTTTCGGATCATGCGCCGTTGATTATTGATTACGATTTCGCCTCTTAGGGGACGTTGTCCCCGCGCCCCGCCGCTTCGGGAATGACAAACGAGGTTCTTTTGCTGCACCACGGCAAAATAACGCCATGCTTCGTTTAATTGACTTAACTCTCGCCCAAGGCTCCGTGCCTTTGATCGAGCGTGCCACCCTTACTATCAACCCGGGCCGTAAGGTCGGCATCGTCGGCGCGAATGGCGCTGGCAAATCCACGTTGTTCTCTGCGTTGCGTGGGCTGCTGACCGCTGAGCGCGGCGACATTTCCATGCCCAACGGCTGGGTGATTGCGCACGTTGCGCAAGAAACGCCGCCGTCTGAGGCGACCGCGCTTGACTATGCGCTGGACGGCGACACCGAGCTGCGCAGCATCGAGGCCGCGCTCGACGCCGAGACCAGGGTGCCGAACGCCAATCCGACAAAACACGGTGAAATCCTTGCCCATTTGTACGAACAGATGGAGCATGTCGGCGGCTATGCAGCGCCCGCGCGCGCGGCGGAATTGCTGGCCGGTTTGGGTTTTGAAAACGAGATGCAGAGCCGCGCGGTGGCCACCTTCTCCGGCGGCTGGCGGATGCGCTTGAACTTGGCGCAGGCGCTGATGTGTCGCAGCGATTTGTTGCTGCTTGATGAGCCGACCAACCACCTTGATCTTGATGCCGTGCTGTGGATCGAGGATTGGCTGTCGCGCTATGCCGGCACGCTGATGGTGATCACCCATGATCGCGATTTTATTGATCGCGTTTCTGATCAGATTTTATATTTTGATACGAGCAATCCCAAGGGGCCTGCCAAGCTCAAGCTCTACACCGGCAACTATTCAAGCTTTGAAGATCAACGCACGGTGGAGCTGTCGGTGCAGCAAGGCGCGTTTGAAAAACAGCAGCGCACGATAAAGCATTTGGAATCGTTCATCACCCGCTTTAAAGCCAAGGCCACCAAGGCAGCTCAAGCCCAAAGCCGGGTCAAAGCGCTGGAAAAGTTGGAGCGAATTTCGGCAGCGCATGTGGACTCACCGTTTAACTTCAGCTTCAAAAAACCCGAAGGCGAGCCACGTCAATTGCTCAAGTTTGCCGATGTGTCGCTCGGCTACGATGACAAAAATATTCTCACCGATGTGAGCTTCTCGCTGCTGCCGAATTCACGCATTGGCCTGCTCGGAAAAAACGGTGCTGGTAAGTCCACTTTGGTGAAGGCGATTGCCGGTGAACTCTCTGAGCGCACCGGTGAGCGCATCGAAGGCCAGCACTTAAAAATTGCCTATTTTGCGCAGCATCAGCTGGAGCAATTGAGGAACGATGAGTCAGCACTCTGGCACCTCGATCAGCTCGACAAAATGCTCTCGGAAACGCGTGGCTACCCACGAGCGCGCGAGCAAGAACAGCGCAATTTTCTCGGCGGATTTGACTTTCGCGGCGACCGCGTCAGCGAGGCGGTCGGCGTGTTTTCCGGCGGCGAACGGGCACGTCTGGTGCTCGCGTTGCTGGTGTATGAACGGCCTAATTTGCTGCTGCTCGATGAGCCGACCAACCACCTCGACATGGACATGCGGCAAGCCCTCACGCTCGCGTTGCAGGACTATGAAGGCGCGCTGGTGGTGGTTGCGCATGACCGGCACATTCTGCGCGCCTGTTGCGACGAATTGTGGCTGGTCGCGGATGGCGCCGTGAAGCCGTTTGACGGCGATCTGGATGACTACCGCGATTGGTTGCGTGAGCAGCGGGTGAAGCCTGCAAAAGTGAAGGCTGCTAAATCCAGCAAAGAGGCGAGCAAGGCGGTCCCGGAAGTCGTGGCCAAGCAGGAGGACAAGCGCGTCGACGCCGAAGAGCGCCAGCGCCTCGCCACAGCTCGGCGACCCATGCAAAAACGCATCGATTCCATCGAGAAAGAACTCGCGAAATTCACCGCAACGCGCGACTCGCTCGATGCATGGCTCGCGTCGGAATTGGCGTATGCGGCAGAAGAAGCCTCAACCCTCGGCCACAAGACCCGCCAGCGCGGTGAACTCGCGGCAAAAATTGCGCTGCTCGAAGAAGAGTGGATGCAGAAACAGGAAGAAATGCAGTGGGTGCGGTAGACGGCGATATCCCCGTCATTGAAATCGCTGCGTTTGACGGAGATAACGCGCGGCTCGGCGCAGCCCTTGGGCACGCGGCCCGTGACACGAGCTTTTTCTGCATCATGGGACATGGAGTCGCGCTATCCCTGATTGACGCGGGGTTCGCGCAATCAAAGCGATTTTTTGCGCAAGAAATAGCTACGAAAGACGCGCTCTCGATCCGCCATTCGCCGCACAATCGTGGTTACGTTGCGCTGGGTGAAGAGCGATTGGACGCATCGAAACCGGGTGACGTGAAGGCCGCGTTCAACATCGGCCTCGACCTGCCACCGGATCATCCCGAAGTGCTGGCGGGTAAGCCATTTCGCGGCGTGAACGTGTGGCCGGATGCGGCGGCGTTGCCTGACTTTCGAGCGACGATGCTTGCATATTTCAATGCCTGTCACGCGCTGGGCATTCGGCTGCACCGCGCGCTCGCCCACCACCTCGGCGTCGCAGAAAACTTCTTCGACGACAAGCTCGACCAGCCACTCGCCACGCTGCGTCTGCTGCACTATCCGCCGCGACCGGAGCGCTTCGAGCTTGGGCAGATCGGCGCGGGCGAGCACACCGATTACGGCAACATCACGCTGCTGGCTACCGACGATGCGGGTGGGTTGGAGGTGCGAACTCGGTGCGGCGACTGGATTTCTCCGCCCACGATTCCCGGCGCGCTGATCTGCAATATCGGCGATTGCCTGATGCGCTGTACGAATGATGTTTATGTGTCCACGCCACACCGCGTGGTCAATCCGGTCGGGCGTGAGCGCTATTCAATCGCGTTTTTTCTCGATCCGAATCCCGATGCGGTGGTTGAATGTTTGCCAAGTTGCGTTACGACGGAACGGCCTGCTCGGTACGCACCAACCACGGGCGCCGCGTATCTCAAATCACGGCTCGATGCGACGTATTTGCATCGTGAAAGCAGCGAGTAACTTTTAGTCAGAACCGACGTCTTAAACGGGCTAGACACAAGTTTTAGCTAAATTCGACAATGGCGAATCGGACGCCTGAGCAAGCACCAAACAGTTCAAATTTCTCGCCAGATGTTTGATGCCCGGTATTGAGGTTCGGCGAGAAATTTCGCTTTGCGGGCCATCCCATCCCATGCCCATGCCCATGGCATAATTTACTAATAGCTGCTCACGGGCTCGAACTGTTCACTGCGAACGTTAACGCTGGTCAACCTGACGAAAGGATCACACTTTGCACATCGGTATATCTTGTCGGCCTCAATCGCGATCAAAGCCAACATTCGCGCGCCTTGCGGCGCGCGTTGCCGGGACAAATCAGCAGAAGATCGTGTCACTGATCTCACCCCGCTGAGCGCTCCCGCCTCAGTGGTCGCCGGTGTGGCACCCTGGGCACGTCTTCGTGCAGTCAGCTGGCAATCAGTACGAAAACGTGTGCAGTGATGGCGAATCCAAGGTGTTTAAAACCGCGTGGAGCGCGTCGTCGACCATTGCGGATGGTGCCATCGTCGTTGGCGCCATCAATGTGCAAGGTAGACCGGTGGGCGGCGCGAATGGCGCGTTTACGAACGCCTACCCCGCGTTTGGTGATTCCTACTACAACGAATCACCGATTTTGCAAGGCGAAGTCGGGTCAAACTATGGGCACTGCGTGGACATGTGGGCCCCCGGCGACTTTATCTACTCGACTTGGGGTGTAGGTCGGCGCAGCACGAAACAGTCGGGGAGCTATTTCGGTGGCCAGCCGAGCAGTTGCGCATTCGGCACGTGCTTCTCACCCACAGAGCAGGGCTGGGCGTGGTTGTCCGGCACCTCCATGGCCGCCCCGCATGTCGCGGCGGCCGCTGCGTATGTGGCCGACCTCTATGGCCTGACGACCCCCGCCGCCATCGAGCAAAAGCTGCGCGACGCGTGGTTTCCGCTGCAACTCACGTTTGACACCGCAGGCGCGCCGGTGCGCATGGTGTGGCTGCAGTGATCGACGATTGAAGGACGCAATATGAAATACCCACAAACGCGTACATACTCTCGGCACCTCGCAATGGCGATTGCCGCCACAGGGCTGTTATCGTCAGGTATCACGGGCGCAATCGCTACGACACCCGTACGTGATCTAACACCGTTCTTTGTGAACTACTACAAGCCGTCCGAGCGTGGCCTCGATCCTCTTTTTCCGGAGGCCTACGACGGCGTTCCTGCCGCGTGGGCAGCGGCAGGCTTCAACAGTGAATTTGGCCTCCCTAAGCGCGTGATTGCGAGTGGGCGGTCTTTTCCGGACGCGGCGCTAAGATTTTTTAATCGCGTCGGTAATGACGTTCGGCCGTACTACTTGGGTGCCGAAGCGCTACCCGCATCGGTGTATCAGCGACTTAATTTCGGTCCGTACGGCGGACCCTGCGAGGCAGCGGTTGTGCTTCCCGCCAAAATCTATGCTGGACTTTCGAAGAATTACGAACAAACATTCCAATCCGACCCCAGCGCAAACCTAGCCTGCCTATTGTTCGTTGGCTATTTAACCGGGATCAAAGTCACCGACAGCCGCACCTTCGCCGGGCCGTTCCGCCGCAGCACGCTCGACGGCTTTGAGTACGAAGCGGCGTCGATGCGCGTGCAAAGGAACGGCGTGCCGTGGGCGACCTACTACTTTGGCTACCGCATGGGATCGACGGCGGGCAGCAGCAATTGGGACAACACTAACCGCAGCCTGTTTGCGGCGGACTTTCCCAAGTTTCCGAGCAGCAGCGAGGACTATGAACTGGTCACGCTGCCGCCGCCGTTCGTGGAAGGCGAGGTGATTGAATATGTCAATCCCAAGGTCTCGCCCGGCTCCTCGGGCGGGCACTACTTTTACGCGACCTCGGAGGCGTATAAAAATGTGCTGGATGCCGATGAGAACTGGATTCGCACCGGACGCAATTTCAAGAGCGGGGGCTACCTGCCGGTGTGCCGTTTGTTCTATCGGGCGGCAGGCGCGGCAGCGGGAACGCACTTCTTCACAGCAAAGGCGGACGACTGTGAAACGCTCAGGCAGTTGCCGGGCTTCACCTTTGAGGGCATCCCCTTTCGCGCCAGCTTGCCGAAGGCGGCGAGCGCCGGGCTGACCGACGCACAGCGCTGCCCGGCGGGCACGCTGCCGCTGTACCGCTTCTTCAACAATGCGCCGCTGGGAACATACCAGCCCAATCACCGCTACACCACCAATCGCTTTGCCGGGCAGGCGACAGCCCTCAAGACAGAAGGACCCTTCGGCGCAGCTTGGATCGACGAAGGTCTTGCGATGTGTGTGCCGCAGTGATGAGGCCTGGTTGTCCGGCACCTCCATGGCTGCCCCGCATGTCGCGGCTGCTGCTGCTTATGTGGCTGATCTCTATGGCCTGACCACCCCCGCCGCCATCGAGCAAAAGCTGCGCGACACGTGGTTTCCGCTGCAACTCACGTTTGACACCGCAGGCGCGCCCGTGCGCATGGTGTTGCTTCAGTGGTCGACGATTAAAGGATGCAATATGAAATACCCACAAAAGCACACACACTTTCGGCGCATGGCAATGGCGCTCGCAGCCGCAGGGTTGTTATCGTCAGCCATCGCGGGCGCGGCAGCATTCTCACGAGACTTGAGTCCGTTTTTTGTCAACTACTTCGTACCCGTCACGGTAATCACTCCCCGCTTTACCCAGGTGTACGATGGAATCCCTGCTATTTGGGTGGGCAGCGGTTACAACAATGACACCGGCTTGCCGAAGCGCGTGATCGCGAGTGGAAGCTCCAACACGCGCGCGACACCAAACTTTACCAATCTGGTCGCCAATGAGACTGCGTCTTACTTGATCGGTGCCGAAGCGCTACCCGCATCGGTGTATCAGCGACTTTACGGGGGTCCGGTCGGCGGACCGTGCGAGGCGACGGTCGTGCTGCCCGCCAAAATCTATGCGGAACTGTCGAAAACTTACGAACAACAGGTGCGAGCCGACCTCATTGCAAACTCGCCTTGCGAAAATTCCCCTGGCTGGCCACGCGGGATCAAGGTCACCGACACGCACACCTTCGGCGGCCCGTTCCGCCGCAGCACGCTTGACGGCTTTGAGTACGAAGCCGCCTCAATGCGCGTGCAACGAAACGGCGTGCCGTGGGCGACCTACTACTTTGGCTACCGCATGGGATCCACGGCGGGCAGCAGCAATTGGGACAACACTAACCGCAGCCTGTTTGCGGCGGACTTTCCCAAGTTTCCGAGCAGCAGCGAGGACTATGAACTGGTCACGCTGCCGCCGCCGTTCGTGGAAGGCGAGGTGATTGAATATGTCAATCCCAAGGTCTCGCCCGGCTCCTCGGGCGGGCACTACTTTTACGCGACCTCGGAGGCGTATAAAAATGTGCTGGATGCCGATGAGAACTGGATTCGCACCGGACGCAATTTCAAGAGCGGGGGCTACCTGCCGGTGTGCCGTTTGTTCTATCGGGCGGCAGGCGCGGCAGCGGGAACGCACTTCTTCACAGCAAAGGCGGACGACTGTGAAACGCTCAGGCAGTTGCCGGGCTTCACCTTTGAGGGCATCCCCTTTCGCGCCAGCTTGCCGAAGGCGGCGAGCGCCGGGCTGACCGACGCACAGCGCTGCCCGGCGGGCACGCTGCCGCTGTACCGCTTCTTCAACAATGCGCCGCTGGGAACATACCAGCCCAATCACCGCTACACCACCAATCGCTTTGCCGGGCAGGCGACAGCCCTCAAGACAGAAGGACCCTTCGGCGTCGCATTCGGCGCAGCTTGGATCGACGAAGGTCTTGCGATGTGTGTGCCGCAGTGATGCGGTTTGGTGTTCACGCGTCGCTACAGTCGGGCAGTGCATAAGGCAACAATAGTCGGGTCGACTCATGTTTATTATCCAAGGGGCTGTCGGCCAGATTGGGTGTGCGGTTATCGCCGCCTGAACGCCACCCGGCTTGCAGGCGACAGCCGAGCGAGGCGCGCCGTTCGCAGGCGCTCGGGCAATGGCCGATAGACGTGAGGCTAAGGAAACACGCCTATGGAAACACTGAACAGTTCAAATTTCTCGCCATACCTTTGATGCCCGGTATCTACGCCCAGTGCAAAATCAACGAGTTGCGTCGGGCGTGGGCCCCGGCCGTCGCCGGGGTGGCGATTCATTCAGTGTTGCCCTAGCTGTAGGTGTAGAAACCGCGCCCCGTCTTGCGCCCCAAATACCCCGCTGCAACCATCTCCTTGAGCAGCGGCGCAGGCCGATACTTCGGGTCGTTGAAGCCTTCGTAAAACACGTTCATTACGGCAATCATGATGTCCAAGCCGATCATGTCGGCGAGTGCTAGCGGGCCGATGGGTTGGTTGGTGCCGAGCTTCATGCCGGCGTCGATGTCCTCGGCGGTGGCGAGTCCTTCTTGCAGGCAAAAAATCGCTTCGTTAATCATCGGGCAGAGGATGCGGTTGACCACAAAACCGGGCGAATTCTTCACCGTAATTGGTGTTTTGCCGAGCGCTTTTGCGAGTTCCTGCGCGGTGGCAATCGTTGCGTCACTGGTGGCCAGTCCGCGAATCAATTCGACCAGCGCCATCATCGGCACTGGGTTGAAAAAATGCATTCCGACGAAACGATCCGGACGCTGGGTCGCAGCGGCCAGTTGTGTGATGGAAATCGACGAGGTGTTGGTCGCGATGATGGTTTCCGGCTTCAGGGTCGCGTCAAGCTGCTTAAGAATGTTGACTTTGAGCGCTTCGTTTTCGGTGGCCGCTTCGATCACGTAATCGCAGGCTGCGAGATCGGCGAGCGTGGAGGAGGTCTTCACGCGCGCCATCGCGGCGGTCTTGATTTCGGCAGTAATTTTTTCTTTTTTAACCAGGCGGTCAAGGCTGCCGCTGATGGTTGACAAGCCGCGCTGTAACGCCGACGGACTCACGTCCAACATCAGCGCGTCAATGCCAGCAACAGCGCACGCCTGCGCGATGCCGTTGCCCATGGTGCCAGCACCGACGATACCTACAAGTTTGATGTTCATTTTTTTATGCCTCCTAAAGTATTGCTGAGATTTTACGAGGCCGGGTTTACATCGGGAAGGTGCTGCAAAATATCAGCGATGACACAAGACAATTTGATGATTGGCGTCGGGGCTGCGTTGGCCGCGGGACTAATGTGGGGCTTAGTCTTCGTTGCGCCGTTGTTGTTGCCCGACTATCCGGCGACGCTGTTGACCTTCGGACGCTATCTGGCATTTGGCCTGGTGACGCTACCGATTGCATGGTGGCAGCGCGAGACGCTGCGACGGTTAACGAGGGCTGATTGGTGGCTGGCGGCGCGACTTTCTTTGGTGGGAAACATCGCTTATTACCTTGCCTTGTCCGCCGCCATTCAGCTTGCGGGTGCGCCGCTGCCGACGTTGATTATTGGCACCTTGCCGGTGATAATTGCAGTGTGTTCCAACCTCGGAGATCGTCGATTTTCGTGGGCTCGACTGCTGCCATCGCTCTTATTGATCGGACTCGGGTTGCTGTGCGTGAATGCCGATCAATTGGAGCGGCTGGATGCGAAAAATACATTGAACGCATACCTGATGGGTGCAGCGCTCGCGGTGGTCGCAAACGCTGCATGGACCTGGTATCCGATTCACAACGCTCGCTGGTTGCGCGCGCATCCTTCGCACACCTCGATGACATGGGCGACAGCGCAAGGGTTGGTCACGCTGCCGATGGCTGTGGTTGGGTTGCTGGCATCCATTGCGTACTTGAAAGTGACGGTCGATGTGCGGTTTGCCGACTCACTCTGGGGGCCGCAGCCGTTGAACTTTTGGGTGCTGATGGGGGTGATTGGATTCTCGGCATCGTGGCTTGGCACGCTGCTGTGGAATATTGCCAGCAAGAACACGCCGACCGCGTTGACCGGGCAATTGATTGTGTTCGAAACACTGGCCGCGCTGGGGTATGCGTATCTCGTGTATCAACGAGCGCCGAGCGGGTACGAGATTGCAGGGATTGCGTTGCTGGTGCTGGGCGTAATTGTTGGGGTTCGGGCGTTGGCTTCGACGAAAGTGTAGGAGCGGTTCTGCCGCGACCGGGCACCAGGCGACAGACGTGATGTAGGTGACAAAAGTGACGAAAGTGACGGCCAGTTCGTCACCTACGTCACACCGATCACACATGTCACCTACAACCGTGATAGCGGCACAGCCGTTCCTACAAAAGCTTCCACGGCAGCGTTCGCCCCACCGTCAACGGCACAATTGTCTCGTCGCCGAACGCAAACTCGTTCGGCGGCGCCCAGCGTTCGCGCTTGAGCGTGACCTTTCCAGCGTTGCGTGGGAATCCATAAAACTCAGCACCAAACCGGCTTGCGAATTCGTCCAATTTGTCGAGCGCTCCGACCGAATCAAACGCCTCTGCGTACAGCTCTAGTGCAGCGTGCGATGTGAAGCACCCTGCTGCGCCACAACATGTTTCCTTGTTGTTCTTGGCGTGCGGCGCGCTGTCGGTACCGAGGAAAAACTTGGCTGAGCCCGACGTTGCGGCTTTCAACAACGCCTGTCGGTGCGTCTCGCGTTTGAGTATCGGCAGGCAATAAAAATGTGGGCGAATGCCGCCCGTAAAGATCGAGGTGCGGTTGTAGAGCAGGTGTTGCGGCGTGATCGTGGCGGCGACATTCGCTCCGTTGGCTGTGACGAACTCAGCGGCCTCATGTGTGGTGATGTGTTCCACCACCATTTTCAGCGCCGGAAAATCGCGCGATATTTGTTGCAGCGAGCCTTCGACGAACAACGCTTCACGGTCAAACACGTCGGTGGTGGGGTCGGTCACTTCGCCGTGAATGCAGAGCACCACGCCCAGGTGCTGCATCGCCTCCAACACGGGGTACACCTTGGCAAGTGATGTAACGCCTGAACCCGAATTAGTGGTCGCACCGGCTGGATAGTACTTAAACGCATGCACGAATTCGCTGTTGGCAACCCGCGTTACTTCATCAACCGTGGTTCCATCGGTCAGATAAAGCGCCATCATCGGTGAAAAATGCATATCAACAGGCACTGCGCGCAGAATGCGGTCACGATAATCGGCAGCCATCGCTACCGTCGTCACCGGCGGTTTTAAGTTGGGCATGACCAAAGCCCGCCCAAATTGCCGCGCCGTGAAGGGCACGACCGAGGCCATTGCCGCGCCGTCGCGAAAGTGGATGTGAAAATCGTCGGGTCGCCCTAATACAAGAAAGTCTTGCATGCCGCTTGTCCTTTGTCCTACGTGCAACGTTTGCGCAAACTGCTAGGATTGATTTATGGCTTCCCATTCTGCACCAACAACAGCAACCCTTGATGACGGCGATTATGTCGGACGCGTCCACACTGCCGCTGAATCGACAACCGCTGTCGGCGCGGCGCTCGCACGCCGACTGGTCAAAGAAAGTGGTGGCCGCAACACTGAGGCACGGCGCAACGTGCTGACTTGCCTAATTGCTGCGGGTCGGGCACTGTCACATGCAGAGATCGAGGCGCAACTGTCTGACACGGACCTGGATCGGGTGACGCTGTACCGCGTGTTGGAATGGCTGGTTGAGCAGTCGTTAGCGCACCGCGTGGGCGGGCTGTCTGGCTTTGACCGTGCGATGCGCTTTGCCTTCAGTCGGCCAGAGAGACGCAGTGCGCATGCCCATTTTCAATGTGTGCAGTGCGGCACCACGATGTGTCTGGATGACGTGGCTGTGCCCGCGCTGCCGGTGCCGGTTGGGATTGAGCTCCAGGGCATTGAGTTGGCGGCGTTTGGTTACTGCGCGCCGTGCAGCCTTGCAAATCGCGCGTTGGCCGCTGAAAACAGCACACGGTAACAGTAACGTTTAAAGAGTAGCTATAATCCGGCGCCGCTCATGATGCATGAGCAACACGCCAAAGCGTGAGTCGGCCGCGCCGTTGATTGACACGATGGCACACACAATTGACCTGTAACGAATCGGTAGAGTCCTATGTCCACAACCAAGGCCAAAGCAGCCCCCGACGCTAATAGCAAAGCCGCCGCTGCGGCCAACAGCAAAACAGCCGCTGCAGCCGCAAAATCGGCTCCAGCCGCGGTGCCTGCCGCGGTCAAAGCGGCAGATCCAGCCCCGGCCCCAGCCAATGTGGCTCCGAAGGCAGCAACGGTGCTGACGATGAACGGTCACAAAAAGTATGCCGACCTGACCGAAGCCGAGGTGCTGAAGCAACCTGAGTCCGAGTACATGAGCAAAGAGCAGCTGGCTTTTTTCAAGGAAAAGCTGGTTGAACTTCGTGGACAAATCCTGCACAACGCTACCGATACGGGCGAGCACCTTCGTGACAACGAAGTGGCCACCGACCCGTCGGATCGGGCCACACAGGAAGAGGAATACACGCTCGAGTTGCGCACCCGGGATCGTGAGCGCAAACTTCTGAAAAAAGTAGACAAAGTCATCCGCATGGTTGACGACGGCAGCTTTGGCTGGTGCGAAGAAACCGGTGAGCCGATCGGCTTGGCACGTTTGATCGCGCGCCCGACGGCGACGCTGTCGATTGAAGCGCAAGAGCGCCGCGAACGCATGCAGAAACTTTTTGGCGACTGATGGGTCGCTGATTCGGCGCGGAGCGTGGGCAAAGTATCGACTTTGACCTACATGCCGCAGGCCGCCGCCAATGTAATCTTTAAGTCGTTTTCGACCCCAGCTTCATCAAGGAATAAAAAAGTGAGTGCACCGTTTAACCTCCCCCCGCTGCCGTACGCTGACACGGCGCTTGAGCCGTTGATTTCTGCCAATACGCTGTCGTTCCACTACGCCAAGCATCACAAAACCTACGTTGACAACCTGAATAAATTGGTTGAAGGCAAAGATCTGGCGAGCATGTCGCTGGAAGAGATCATCATGGCCTCCAGTGGCAAGGCCGACATGGCGGGCGTGTTCAACAACGCCGCTCAGGTTTGGAATCACACCTTCTATTGGAACAGCTTGAAGCCCAATGGTGGCGGCAAGCCGACCGGCGCAATTGCAGCAGCCATCGATAAAGACCTCGGTGGTTATGACAAATTCAAAGCGGACCTGTCGGCCGCTGCCGTCACCCAGTTTGGTTCCGGCTGGGCGTGGCTCGTGTCCGATGAGGGGACGCTCAAGATCGTCAAAACTGGCAATGCCGAAGTGCCGTTGACCAAGGGCCAAAAGCCTTTGCTGACCATTGACGTGTGGGAACACGCCTACTACCTCGACTATCAAAATCTGCGCGCCAAGTACGTTGAAACGCTCATCGACAAGCTGCTCAACTGGGATTTTGCGAACCAGAACTTCGCCGCGTAGTCAGAGATTGATCCGCGTTTGAAGGCCGGTTTTCCGGCCTTTTTGTTTTGCGCGATGTTGCAAAATGGTCTCGATTGAATCTGTGTCAGAACCGCTGCTAAACGTTCGTAATTTGTCGCATCGCTACGCAGGTCGTGGCGATATTTCATTTGGCAGTTTTGCGCTCAATGCGGGCACCATTTTGTTGGCGCGCGGTGCGTCTGGTTGCGGCAAGTCAACGTTGTTGCACTTGCTGGGCGGTGTGCTGCCGATAGGTTCTAACTGTGGTTTAGCGATGCTGAATGGGCTGGACATCGCAACGTTTTCTACTTCCGCACGCGACAGAATGCGGCCCCTTCTGGTCGGCTGGATGCCGCAGCGGCAGTTCATGATTAACAGCCTGTCGGTGCTTGAGAACGTGCTGTTACCTCTGTCGTTAGCAGGCACGGTGGATGCGAGCGTGCGAGATCGCGCCGCACAGTTACTCAAAGCGCTAGCCATTCCTGAACTATCAAATCAGCGTCCCGCAACGCTCTCCGTCGGGCAAGCCGCCCGCGTCTGTCTGGCACGTGCGCTGCTGGCTACGCCTAAATTACTGCTGGCCGATGAGCCCACTGCCGCGTTGGATGAGGGCAGTTCGCGGCTGGTAGCGGCGCAGATCGTCGCGTTTGCGGCGGCAGGCGGTGCAGCGCTTGTGGCGAGTCACGATCCGCAATTGCACGTATGGCTGGCGGCTGGCAACTCGCCGAATTTTTCTGAGCTGGATTTGCCGCGATGATCGCCAAGCTGGTCTGGCGATTCCTGCGCGAGCGGCCGTGGCAGTTTGCGCTCGCTGGCACGCTGTGCGCCCTTGGTCTTGCCAGTGCGATCAGCATTATTGGGTTACAGTCGCTGCTCGAAACACACGCCCGTCGGCAGGCGCAGGGCATCGACATTGTCGTCGGAGCCAAAGGTTCGGCGCTGCAAAACGTGTTGGCAGCGGTGTATTACCTCGATGTGCCGAACGGCAATATTCCGCTCGCTGAGGTTGACAAACTCCGAGCCAACCCGTTCGTCGCCCGGGCCATCCCGATTGCGCTCGGCGACTCGGTGGCGGGCGCGCGAATCGTCGGCACCACGCCGGAATTTATTTCGTTTTATGGGGCCACGATTGCCTCCGGCGCGTTGCCCACCGCGCCGATGGACGCGGTAATTGGCGCGGCGCTTGCGTCGCGCACCGGTCTCAAAATCGGGGACAACTTTGTCGGCGCGCACGGCTTGGGCGAGGGCGGCCCGGAGCATGATTCACAGCCTTACCGCGTGTCCGGTGTGCTCAAACCGACCGGTCGCGTGATCGATCAGACGGCGGTAACGCCGATTGAAAGCGTGTGGCTGGTTCACGCCGAACACGCCGCCAGCGCCGTGCCAGAGGCTACATTCGCATTGCTGCAAGTTAAAGGCCCGGTCGCCATGGCCACCCTGCCACGCCTGATTAATCAACAATCAGGTTTGCAGGCCGCCGTGCCAGCACTAGAGTCGGCGCGCTTGCTGACCAGCTTCGATTGGGCGGCGCTGATCGTCAAAGTCTTCGCTGCCGTGCTGGTGATCGCCGCCATGGCCTCCCTGCTGGGCGCGCTGTTGCAGGCATTGGCCCGACGGGAACCGGAGCTGGCCCTGCTGCGTGCGATGGGGGCCAGCCGTGGGCAATTGGCTGCGCTCATGCTGGGCGAATCGTTTGTGCTGATCGCGGCCTCATCCGTGCTGGCCGGGTGGCTCGTGGCGCTGGGCGGTTGGGCGTTGCAGGCCTACGCGCTGCCCGGCATCAACGTGAACGTAAGCAAGGGATTTTTATTCTGGTTGGCGGGTCTATCTGTGGCCACGCTGTTGGCCATAATTGCTACCATTCCGGTTCTATGGCGCAGCGCCTCGGTTGACGTTGCGGCTCAGCTTTCATCAAGGTAGCTAATATGAAATTTTCTTTTGTTATTTTTGCTGGGCTCGCTGCGCTGCTCACTGGACTCAGCGCCGACGCGGTCACGCCGGTTCCAGCGGGCGGGGCGTTGATGCCCGCATCGGCCTTTCTGCCAGAAAAGCCCGGCTTCACGTCGTGGCGCGTTCTGGCACAGGTCGAGCTGGTGAAACAAAACAGCAAGTTGCTGCCTACGTTTGCGTCGACGGTGGCAGCACTCGACGGCAAAGTGATTCGTGTTCAGGGTTTCATGATGCCGCTCGACATTGGTGACAAACAGCGACGCTTTTTGCTGGTCGCCGCGCCGCCACACTGCACGTTTTGCCTTCCCGCCGGACCCGATGCGATGATCGAGGTGCGTGCAAAATCAGACGTTCGTTATGGTTTTGATGCGGTTTCACTGTCCGGCAAGTTGCAGGTGCTCAAAGACGATCCGGCCGGTTTGTACTATCGGTTGGTTGACGCTGTGGTTGCGCAGTAATCCGTTGTCATTTATCGTGCAATGGTGTAGCGTCTAGTTATGGCATTCAATTTGTTTCTTAAATCAACCAAGCCCGGTGCGGAAAATCGCAAACTGGAGCTGGAAGGTGTGCCGACGATCAGCGGCCACTCAAAACCAGGCAGCAAACCGGGCAGCAACAAGGCCGCAGCTACGACTAAAGCACTCAGCGACACTGAGATGGGCAACTGGGCACCGCTGCCCGGTCGTATCGAGGTCGACGAAAATGGCGATCTCGGCCCGTCGCTTGAGAACGCGGCTTTAATGTTCGCTCATGGCAACGCCACCGCGGCCACCGCAGCGCTCACTCACGCGCTGGACACACCCGAGCGCGCTCAGCCTATGGTGTGGATGTGTTTGTTCGACTTGCATGCACGCAACCTTGATCGCACCGCGTTTGAAGAATTAGCACTGAGATTTGTGGTCCAGTTCGAACGCTCCGCGCCGGCTTGGGACGAGCTCGCGACAGCGGGCACGGGAACCTCGACCAACGCGAGCCAAGTTGCACGGGCCAAGCCCAAGTCATTACTGCGTGGAGACATCACTGACCCGCAGGCGCCGGTGATCGTCTCCTTGACCGAGGCCGCGAAACGCAGGGACGTCAATCCGCCGCGTTTCGATCTGGACATCGTAGACCTGAACAGCGTCAATGACGTTTGCGGCACATTGCTGGCCGGGTCGCTCGCGGCGTTGCGTCGTAGAGGTTCGGTGATTTCGTTTCGCGGTCTGGAATCCACGCTGCGCCGACTTGCCGCACCTTTGCAAGTCGGCACCCGCGCGCTCAAAGGCCAGTGGTATCTAGTGTTGGAGTTGTTGCAATGGTCAGCCAACACCACCGAATTCGAAGATCGCGCCGTGGACTTCGCAGTGACGTTTGAGATTTCACCGCCCTCAGCCGAGCCGCTCAGCGGTATTCAGCGTAGCGTGCTCACCAAGCAGGCGGAGGATCCGCTTGCCGCGCAGGATCTGCTGGTCGATGACCGGGTAACGTGGACAGGCGACCTGAAAGGCGCGGCAAATCCGTGCCTGAAACTCGTGACGGTGGAGGCGGCGACGACCAATCCGGTGGTGATCGATATGCGACAGGTCTCCCGTGTCGACTTTGTGTGCGGCGGCGCGATTGCCAATGCGTTTACGCGCTTGATGGCGCAGGCGATCGACGTTCGTGTGATCGGTGCATCCCCGATTGTTCAGATTCTTCTGCAACTCACCGGCGTGCCCGCCACGCTTTTCGCAAAGGGCACTTAACGCACCCAGTGGTTTTACCCGCTGGCGCTGCGGTCGCTTCCTGCATGGATTCAAAACTCGATTTTCATGGCACAACCATCGTGTCGGTTCGTATTGGCCAAACGGTCGCTATTGGCGGTGACGGTCAGGTCACGCTCGGCAATATGGTGGTCAAGTCCACCGCACGCAAAGTTCGGCGGCTCTATCACGACAAAATCATCGCAGGTTTCGCGGGCGCGACCGCAGACGCCTTCACGCTGTTTGAGCGCTTCGAAGGCAAGCTAGAGAAACATCAGGGCAACTTGACGCGCGCTGCGGTGGAACTGGCCAAAGATTGGCGACAGGATCGCATCTTACGTCGGCTTGAGGCGATGTTGGCTGTCGCCGACCATACGGCCTCCCTCATTCTCACCGGTAACGGCGATGTGCTGGAGCCAGAAAACGGCATCATTGCCATTGGTTCTGGCGGCGGATTTGCTCAGGCGGCGGCACGTGCGTTGACGCAACACAGCGCCTTGTCGGCTCGCGAAATCGTGTCTGAATCGCTCAAAGTCGCAGGCGAAATCTGCATCTACACCAATCAAAATCACACCATCGAAGAGCTGAGCTGGTGAACGATCTGTCGTTCGACTGCGTCGTGGCTGGCGGCGGCCCGGTGGGCTGGGCGTGCGCGTTGGCCGCACAGACGGCACTGGGCAAGCGGGCGCGAGTGGCTGTGATTGAACGGGAATCGGCGCAACTTTCGCCTGCTGATTCGTTGATCTCTGCGCGTCTGCCGTTATCGGCGCGTCTGCCGTTATCGGCGCGTGTATACACGGTCGCCTCAGGCAACCTGCGCTGGCTGACCGAGCAGGGCGTACAGTTTGATCTGGCTCGTTCCGCAGCGGTCACCGACATCGTTGTCTCTGGACGTGATGGGCAAGCGTCAATGCGCGTCAGCGCCGACGATGCAGGTGAGGCGGAGCTTGCCAAAGTCGTAGAGCACGAGGCGCTGAGCCACGCGATCGCCGCCCGCGCGCAGACGCTTGGCGTGCAGCTGGTCAGCGGCGAGGTCGCTGCGCTGCACGATCTCGATGCGCAAAAAATCGTTGAACTGGCGGATCGTCGTAGGGTGCAAGCGCGCGTTGTGATCGCGGCGGATGGCATGCAATCAAAGTTGCGTGACCTGTCGGGCATCAGCGCCACGGTGCGCGCGTATCCACAGCAGGGCGTGGTCGCGCATCTGCTTTGTGGCTTGCCACATCACGGCGTAGCGCGGCAGTGGTTTCTGCCTGACGGATCGATTTTGGCGTTGCTGCCGCTGCCGGACGTTGACGATTCCGCGGCGGTTTCTGTGGTGTGGTCGGTTAACGAGGCGCGTGCCGATGAACTGTGTGCGTTGCCTGAATCCGACTTGATTGAGACCGTCAATGGGGCTTCACAGCACTCAGCAATCGTCACGCACATGATCCGCGCCGCCCAACACTTTCCGCTCACCCTCGTGCGCGTTGCCAATCCGGTTGCCGAGCGACTGGTCGTCGTAGGCGACGCCGCGCATGCCGTGCATCCGCTCGCCGGCCAAGGTGTGAACTTGGGGCTGGTTGACGCACGGGCGTTGCACGATGCTTGGCGGCATACCGGCACAGTGGGAGGTGACCCCGGTCACGCGCTGCTGCTTGGTCGCTATCGTCGCGAGCGGTTCGGCCCAACACTCGCCATGCAATTGGCGACGGATGGTCTTTTTCGACTCTACAATCAGATGAATCATCCGCTGCTCATGGCGGCTGGCGATGCTGGAATGCGTCTTCTAGGCCGTCTACCCGCGTTTCGTCGCACCCTGTCTACCGCCGCAGTGCAGTAAGCGCTATTACTCGGCCTGATCCGCTTCAGTTCATCCCCTCACGTTACGTCCGCTGTACCCCAAGGATTTTTTATGAAACGAACTTTTGTCGCGCTGCTCGCCGTCGGTGGCCTGCTCTCAGCGTGTAATGCGCAACAGCCACCATCCGGCACGCCAGCGGTCGGCGTTGCACCGCCACCACGCGCCCAAAACGCAGCCAAGGCAGCGCAGCCTGTCGCCACACCCGCCAAGTTAGCCGAGATCACGCAGGTGCTGGAAGCCCGCTTTAAAGGCGCGCCGATCAAGGGTCTGCGCACATCGGTGTTCCCCAGCATGTATGAGGCGATGGTGGGTGACGACCTGATTTATTTCGATGAAAAACTGACCCACTTCATTGTCGGCAACCTGATCGAAGCCGCATCAATGACCAACAAAACCGAAGAGCGCACGGCTGAGTTAACCGCGATTGATTTAAAGCTTTTGCCACTCGCCGATGCGATCAAAGTGGTTCGCGGTAAAGGCGAGCGCGTGATGTACGTGTTCACCGACGTCGACTGCCCGTTCTGCACGCGCCTTGAGCAGACGCTGCAGACGATGGATAACGTGACCGTCTACAACTTCATGTATCCGATTGATTCCCTGCATCCTCAGGCAACGCAAAAGCAAAAGGTGATCTGGTGCGCTAAAGATCGGGTTGCCGCGTGGCAAAACGCAGCGCTTCGTGGCGTCCATGTGGCTGGTGGCGACGCAAGTTGTGTTAACCCGGTGGATGCCACTAAAGCGCTGGGGCAGAAGCTCGGCGTGCGTGCTACGCCGTCGTTTTTTCTGGCGGACGGACGCATGGTTGCGGGCGCGCTCCCGAAAGATCAGCTTGAAAGCCGCTTGAATGCGGCACAAGCCAAAGTCGCTGCGAAATAACTCGCAATCCACTCCACTATTTCGAACTTTTTCCGACCTCTAGGAGTAACTCATGGCCCTCATGGACTTCATCAAAAAGCAACTGATCGAAATCATCGAATGGCAGGATGATTCGCGCGACACGCTGTCGTACCGCTGGCCCGATCAGGACAAGGAAATCAAGAACAACGCACAACTCATCGTGCGTGAGTCGCAGGTCGCGCAGTTCGTCTATCTCGGCCAGTTCGCCGACACGATGGGTCCCGGTAAGCACAATCTCACCACCGCGAACATCCCCGTTTTGTCGACGATTCTCGGCTGGAAGTACGGTTTCGAAAGCCCGTTCAAGGCGGACGTTTATTACGTCACCACGCGCACTTTCGCCGGCAACAAATGGGGCACCGCCAACCCGATCATGATGCGTGATCAGGACTTTGGCGTAGTGCGCATGCGTGCCTTCGGTCAGTACGATTTCAAGATCGTGAATCCGCCGCTGTTCCTGAAAGAAGTGGCTGGTACCGACAACCATTTCCGCCTCGACGAATTCGCCGATGTGATGCGCTCGAAGATCGTCACCGTGTTTACCGAAGCCATCGCCAACGCCAAGGTTCCGGCGCTGGATGTGGCCGCACGTTATTCCGAGATCGGCGCGGCGCTGCTGCCCGCCATCAACCCGATTACGACGTCGAAATACGGCATCGAAATTACCTCGTTCAACATCGAAAACGTCTCGCTGCCACCGGAAGTCGAGCAAGCCATCGACAAGCGCGGCGCGATGACCACCATCGGCGACATGGGTGACTACATCAAGTACAACATGGCCAACGCGGTTGCCGAGGGCAAGGCGGGCACGATGGGCATTGGCGCTGAATTTGCCATGGGCTTAGGCGTTGCGCAGCAAATGGCCAATCAGCCGGGTGGCCCGGTTGGCGTCAGCGCCAGTGGCCCCAAAGGCATGGTGCCGGGCGCAGTTGCTGCACCCGTATCAACCGTCGCCGCTGCGGCACCGACGATGGAGTTAATGAACCCGGCGCAAGTGGCGCAGGTGCTGGGCGTCGCCGAAGCCGACGTGATGGCGGAGCTCGATGCGGGCAATCTCAAAGGCCGCAAGATCGGCACGCAGTGGCGGATCACTAAAGATGCGGTGGATGCGTTTTTAAAGGGGTAAATTGTGGGGTTGCCGCAGCTCAAGCCGAAACTGACTGAGACTGAATACCTCAATTGGGAAAACTCGTTGATCGAGCAGCGTCACGAGTTTGTTGACGGAGAGGTTTTTGCGATGACGGGTACACGCAAAAGCCATAACCGTGTCGTATTGAATCTTGCGCCGAAACTTGACGCGCTGCTTCGCGACACGCCCTGCGAGGTGTTCGCGCTGGATGTGAAGGTTCGCGCGGTAGAAGCAAAAGCGTACCTTTATTCTGGCATCGTCGTGACATGCCCCGACGAGGCGCTGGTCGAAGACGATCCGCTGGTTATCGATTCGCCCAAAGTCATCGTGGAGGTCGCGTCACCATCGGCGTCCGAATATGATTTGATGGGGAAGTTCGCGCGCTATCGCCTGTCGCCTACCTTGATGGAATACGTGCTTATCTCAGCGGATCATCATGACTTGATCGTGCATCGAAAACTTGCCGATGGTCAGTGGGTCGTCGCTGAGGCAACGACCCC